>Ga0070699_100000123_pt1 | contig 71157 bp, 51 predicted proteins | sample KBSK1503metaG_FD_65473 | JGI IMG/M metagenome (GOLD analysis project Ga0070699, IMG submission 65473) | Corn, switchgrass and miscanthus rhizosphere microbial communities from Kellogg Biological Station, Michigan, USA - KBS K1-50-3 metaG | ecosystem: Host-associated > Plants > Roots >... | reverse complement strand
CCACCACCGCCACCGCCACCGGCTCCGACCGGTCCACCTTCACCGGGGCGGGCCTGGAACGGGGGGATTCCCGGAGGACCACCGGGGCCGCCGAATCCACCGCCCCCACCGAATCCGCCGCCGCCGCCACCCGCAAGGGTCAGGAGCTGCGTCTTGGCGGAATCGAGTCCCGGACGGCTGCCGCCGGCGGTGACCATCGAATCGACGGCGCGGTCGATCCGGGCGATCAGTGCCGCGCTGTCGCGCTTCTGCGCCGGTGAGAGCGCCGCCCGCGGCGGTGCCTTGCCGTTGAAGGCCCAGTACACCCGCTGCAGCCCCGCCGCGGACGACCCGTTGAGCGTCCGGATCGTATCCCCGGTCGCATCCACGATCGAGATCCGCGCCGCCCGGCCGCCGGTCGTCCCCGGTGCCACGCGATAGACGATTTCCGCGCCGTACGGCGGGGGATTGGAGACGAAGCGCAGATGGCCGGAGCCGCCGCCGCCGCCCAGGCCATCCTGGGGCGGCGTGGGGAACTGCCAGGCGGTCGTCGGCTGGAAGAGATACACCGGCGCCGAGAGGGCACTGGTGGTGAGCTGCTCGAGCGGGGCAATGTCGGCGATCCAGATCGAGCGCCCGTGCGTCCCCGCGATGATCTCCCGGTCGCGCGGGTGGATCTTGAGATCGTTCACCGGCACCGTGGGCATGCCCGACATGAACGTCCTCCACGACGCGCCCCGGTCGGTGGAGACATATGCCCCGATGTCGGTTCCCACGAACAGGAGATCGGGATTCTTGGGATCCTCCCGGATCACGTGCACATAGTTGACGCCGCCGCGCGGGAGGTTGTTGCTGATGGAGCGGAAGGTTTTGCCCAAATCGTTGGTGACGAAGACATACGGCGAGTAGTCGCCGTTCCGGTGGTTGTCGAACGTGATATAGAACGTGGACTCATCGGCATAGGACGGCTCGATCCGGCTCACGTAGGTGTTCTTCGGCACCCCGGGAAAGCGTCCGGTCAGGTTTTCCCAGTTTCCGCCATCGTTCCGGGTCATCCACACGTTGCCGTCATCGGTCCCGGCGAAGAGCAGCCCGGCCCGGATCGGCGACTCATTGAGCGCGACGATGGTGCTGTAGGTCTCCGCCCCCGTCACGTCGGGGGTGATTCCTCCGGTGGTGCGGGTGCTGACCCGGATTCTCATCGAGTCGTTGGTCGAGAGGTCGGGCGAGATCGGATACATCTCGTCTCCCCGCTTCACCGACTTCATCACCCGGTTCGCACCGGCGTAGAACGTCGACTGATTGTGCGGACTCAGGAAGTACGGGGTATTCCAGTTCCAGCGAAGCTGCAGGTCGAGTGAGTCCTTGGTCGCCTGGGCGCGCAGTGCCGCCAGGCGGGCCTTCAACTCCTTCGTTTCCGGTTTCGTCGTGTCGCCCCGCGCGAGGAGAATCGAGTCCTGCCACTTGAGGTACTGGGTGCGCCACTGCGGCTTGGCGAGCCCGCCCCCCTCTCCGGTGGCGATATTGCGGCGCTGGATGTTGCCGCCCTGCGAAGTGGCATACACGATGTTCGGATCGGTCTGATCCTGCTGGGTGCCGAAGCCGTCACCGCCACCGACGTTGTACCAGTGGGCGTTGGTGATGACGCCGCGCCGCCGGCTCGGGCCGCACCAGGAGCCGTTGTCCTGCAGGCCGCCGCACACCCGGTAGGGCACACCCATGTCGTAGCTGATGTTGTAGAACTGGCCGACCGGAAAGGTGTTCAGGAAGATCCAGTTTCCGCCCCGGTCGAAGGTGACAGCGATACCACCGTCGTTGCCCACGACCTGGTAGTTCGGGTCGTTGGGGTCGACCCAGTGGGCATGGGTGTCCACGTGGAGTCCCTGCCCGTAGGAGCGCACCGTCTTGCCGCCGTCGGTGGAGAAGAGCTGCGGGGTGGAGCTGAAGTACACCCGCTCCGGATCACGGCTGTCCACCCTGACCTGCGAGTAGTAGAAAGGCCGCACATTCTGCGGTGCCACGCGAGCCCAGGTCTTGCCCGCGTCGTTGGAGCGATACAACCCGCTCGGCCGGGTCTGCTGCGCCGTGCCCTTGGTGGGCTTCGGGTTGGCCGAGGTATCCGCCTCGACCATCGCGTAGATGATCTGCGGATTGGTCTTCGCGACCGCGACCTCCATCCGTCCCTTCATCGTCTCGGGGAGTCCGCCCCCCTTGATCTCGGTCCAGGTGGTCCCGCCGTCCGTCGTCTTCCACATGGCGCTGCCCGGACCGCCGCTCTGCAGATAGTAGGGGCCGCGCTGCCGCTCCCAGCTCGTGGCGTAGAGGATCTCGGGATTCGAAGGATCCATGTCGATATCCACGAACCCGGCCTTGTCGCTGATGAACTTGCTCAGCGTCCAGGTGGCGCCACCGTCGGTGGTCTTGTAGAGCCCGCGCTCCGGATTGGGATTCCAGGGAGCCCCGAGCGCGGCGACGTACACGATGTTGGGATTGGTCGGGTGAACCACGATCCGGCCGATCGCCTGGGTCTTTTCCAGGCCCATCAGCTTCCAGGTGCGTCCGCCGTCGGTGGACTTGAAGATCCCGCCGCCAGGCGAGATCGAGTTGCGCGAGTTCGGCTCCCCGGTGCCGGCCCAGACGATGTTGGTGTCCGACGGCGCGATGGCGATATCGCCCATCGAGATGACCGGCTGATTCTCGCCGAAGACCAGCTGGAACGTCGTCCCCGCATTGGTGGTCTTCCAGATTCCGCCGGCAGCCGCCGCCACATAGAAGGTGCGGGAGGGGCTCGGAATCCCCTCGATATCGGCGATGCGGCCGCTCATGTTGGCGGGGCCGATGTTCCGCCATCTGAGCCCCGCGATCAGGGCTGAATCGATGCTGGCTGTGGGGACTTGGGCTTGCAGGAGGGTCGGCGCCGCCAAAAGCGAAAGCAGTGTGGCGAGCTGGCTCCGGCCGGAACGCGGGAGACGGGTCATGTGGGCTCGATCGACTGAGGTGGATGAACGGTCGTGGTACAACCCCTATTCTACTCCCTGACTCCGCGCTTTGTTGAGGGGGGGCAACATTCCGGCGCCGGGCTTCGTAGATTTCCTGCCAAACCCCGTCCCGGCTGGGGCGAATTCCCGACGAGCGAACCCCACAAAGGCCGACCATGTTCCGACCCTGCGGAGCCCGTGCACTTCTTCCGATCATCGCGCTCTTCGCCGGAGCGCAGGTCGCTTCCGCTCAGGACAAACCCGAGCCGAAGAAGGACACCGTTTTCGTCCTCCCCGGTCTGTCGGTTACCTCCACCCGTCACGCCGCCTCTCCCCTGGCGCTTCCCTTCGCGATCACCAGGGTCGAGGCCCGCGAGTGGCAGGGAAGCCGGGGCTACGGACTCGAAGGGGCCCTCGCCAAGGTGCCCGGTGTCCTGATCCAGTCCCGGTACGGAACCAGCGACATCCGACTGGTCATCCGGGGCTTCGGCGCGCGGGGCGCCGGCGATCGCTCGAACGCGGGTACCAGCCGCGGAATCCGGGTGTTGCTCGACGGCTTTCCCGAGACCGAACCGGACGGCAGAACGTCGTTCGACGGGATCGATCTCGCGTCGGCATCGGCCATCGAAGTCATCCGCTCCAACGCCAGCGGCCTGTACGGCAATGCCGCGGGGGGCGTCGTCAACATCTCGACGCTTCCGAACTTCACCGAGAACTTCGGCGAGGGGACCGTCGAAGCAGGCGGGTTCGGCTTGCGGCGCTTCATTGCGCGGGGCGGCACAGCCTGGGGAGACAGCCGGATGGCCGCGAGCGTCATCCGCACCGATTTCGATGGCTGGCGCGCGCATTCCGATGCCGAGCGCACTTTGGTCAACGTGGCGATGTCGGCGACGGCCGACGCCCGGACCCGCCTCGGCCTCTACGCCATGGGAACCAGCAACCAGTTCCGGATTCCGGGACCGCTGACCCAGGCGCAGGTGGATGCGGATCCCGAGCAGGCCAACGCCACCTATCAATCCCGCGATGAGCGACGCTTCAACCGCCTGGGCCGTTTCGGTGCCACCCTCGAGCACGCGATGGGCGGAGCCGGTGCCATCGCCGCCAGCGCCTTCGTCACCCCGAAGTTCCTGCAGCGCTCCGAGCGCGGCACCTTTCGCGACTTCACCCGGTACCACGTGGGTGGCAACGTGACATACCGGCAGGCGGGGAGTCTCGGGGGAGGAAGAAATGGCGTCTTCCAGGCGGGCCTGGACGAAGCCTATCAGGATGGTGCGATCCTCTTCTATTCGCTTACGCCCGAGGGCACCCGTGGCACCGAGCTGCGCGACAACAAGCGCGAGGGCGCCAACAATCTCGGCCTCTTCGCGCAGACCGAAGTCGAGCTGAGCCAGCGGTGGGCGGTGACGGTCGGAGGGCGCTATGACCGGGTCACCTATTACTCCGAGAGCTTCATCAACCCGGCGCTCGATGCCGACAAGGTCTTCGAGCGGGTCACTCCCAAGGCGGGAATCAACTTCCGGATCACCCCGACCCACTCGATCTATGCCAATCTCGGGGGCGGTGTCGAAGTCCCCGCCGGCAACGAAACCGATCCGGCGAGCACCTTCGGGCAGGACCTGGTGACCGCGATCAATCCGCTGCTCGATGCGATCCGCTCGACCACCTATGAGGTCGGCACCAAACAGGTGGTGCTGCCCTCGAGCGGCTGGCTCAGCGACGTGAGCTACGATCTCGCGCTCTACCATACCCGGGTGTACAACGACATCGTGCCCTACCGCGGCGGGCGTTTCTATTTCACCGCCGGCAAGACCCACCGCACCGGGGCCGAGCTTGGACTCACTGCCCGGACGAAGGCGGGATTCTCGGTTTCGACCGCGCTCACCTGGTCGAAGAACAAGTACGACGAGTACGTGGTGGACTCGGTCCACTACCAGCGGCCCGGCGCGTTCGCGGATTACAGCGGCAACGACATGGTGGGTGTGCCCCAATGGATCTACAACGTGACGCTGGGCTATGAGCCGGCGGCGCTGCACGGCCTCAGGATCACGACCTCGGTGCAGGGAAGCGGGAAGTACTTTGCCGACGACGCCAATTCGGTGAGCGTTGCGGGATACACGATGGTCAACGCCGGCCTTGCGCTGGACAATCCGGTCAAGCTCGGCGGCCGCCTCGGCGCCGGCGGCTACGTGTCGGTCAACAACCTGTTCAATCGCCGGTACATCGGATCGGCATTCCTGAATCCCGATGTGGTTGGCGGCGTTCCAGTCGCCTTCGAGCCCGGCCTGCCACGGGCCGTCCTGGTGGGAGTCTCGCTGGGTTGGCGTTGACCCCTAACCTCTTCGCTACTATTCTGTTGCACGCGCCCTGGTGGTGAAACTGGTAGACACGCTATCTTGAGGGGGTAGTGCCGTAAGGCGTCGCGGTTCGAATCCGCGCCAGGGCATGAAATGCGGTGAGCGGTGAGCCGTCAGCGGTGAGCGGGAAGAGCCCTGCATCCCCCGCTTACTTCTCACCGCTTACCGCTCACGGTCGGTCCGCCACTGTAGCTCAGGGGTAGAGCTCTCGATTCGTAATCGAGCGGTCGTCGGTTCAAATCCGACCAGTGGCTCTGCACAGGCGCGATGGCGGTAAGGCGCAAAGGCGGAAAGCAAAAAAGCCCCGGGATCACTCCCTGGGGCTTTTTCATTGCGCCATTGCGCCATTCCGCCCTTACGCCTGCTTGTCGTACACCGTCTTTCTCGTCGTCTCGCCGTTTTGTCCCTGGCGAGTCGTCACCACCGTCATGGTTTTTCCATCGGCGCTCAGGCTCCGGACTTCCTTGGACGTGACCTGCATGTCGCCGTTGGGGCCCGTCACGTTGCTGACGCTTTCGATCACCAGCGAGGCGCCATCCCATTTGGCCTTGCTCTTCGTCTCCCCACCCCGCATGCCGGGATTCACACTCTCGCTGCCGTCCAGCTTGTAGGTGACGGTTCTGCTGTTCTCGCCGAACTTGGTCACGATAGTGAGCTCGGTTGCGGTCTGGGTGATCGTGGTGACGGCGTCACGCATCCCGCCGCCGCCCCCGCCCCCGCCGCCCATCGGGTCGCTCTTCTCGACATTCATTTTCCAGGCGCCGCTGAAATCGGCCTTGGCCTGGGCCAGGGCGGGGCTCGCGGCGAACGTCGCCAGTAGAGTTGCCGTGGTCAGGATTCGTGCGGACATTGCGCTCTCCATTGTGAAGGTGGCACTCAAGCCAAGTACGCCGAACCGCCGTCCCGCGTTGGGGGGCCGGACATCGGGCACCCGGCGGGCTTCCGCGCGCGCAGACCTTTCTGTAACCTACCGCGACGACGCAGAAGCCAGATCCCGTACGGCGCCACCTGCCGGGAGCACCATGAAGGAATCCGCGATGAGGACGACGGAAATCCCCGCGCCAGCACACGGGGCCACCCATGCATCGCTGGGCCGGACGGTCTACGATCATACCGTGCGCCGGGTGGTGGACCGGTTCATCTACCCGGCTGAGCGCCCTGCCATTACGCTGGCCCTCTACTATCTCCTCCTGTTCACGGCGGGGTGGCTCGTGGTGCGCTACGTCCCCGGGGCGGAGGACATGATCAGCGGCCGCCGGCTGGCCCAGCTCGGCCAGGCCAAGGGGTTGGAGGATCCGGTCCCCACTCCCTGGTTCGTCTGGAACATCAGCATCTCCATGGCGCTGGCGATGGTGGGCTCGCTGCTGCTCATGCTGCCCGCCTCCTGGGTTTACATGGCGACCCGGCGGAAGAAGGGATTCGACCAGCAGGTCATCCAGACCTTCATCGTGCTGTCGGTGGCGGTGGCCGGTGTCGTGATCATCGCCCGGAACAGCGTCGCGCTGGCGTTCAGTCTTGCCGGCGTGGTAGGGATGGTTCGTTTCCGAAACACCCTGCCGGAGACCCGGGATGCGCTCTATGTGTTCCTGGCAATCGGCGTCGGCCTGGCCGCGGGGGTCGAAGCGCTCACGGCGGCCGCCGTGCTTTCGATGGTCTTCAACTTTATCGTCCTGGCGATGCACCGGGTGGACTACGGGATGTCCGAGCTGGGCAGCGACCCCCGGCGCCTCCTGGTCGGCGTGCCGGGGGAACCGGCGGACAAGAAGGCGAAGGATTTCAATGCGGTTCTCGTGGTGCGGGCGCACGATACGGACAAGGCCCGCGGACCGGTCGAGACGATTCTGCAGGCCGAGGTCAGCCGCTATCGGCTCGCCGAGATCGAGGCCACGTCGAAGGGCAAAGGTGTGCTGAAATACCTGATTCGGATGGGCAAGCGCCTCGAGCCGGCGCACCTCGAGGATGCACTGATCTCCCGCGGCGCACCCAACGTCATCGGTGCCCGGATTCACTGACCGGCGCGGAAGGTCGACTTGATCCGCGTGGGATGGTTAACATTCCCGTCACCCGCTAACCGCTGACCGCTACCCGCTCACCGCCAATCGTTGGTGGAAAGGGACCTCGTGGCACTGGCCCGGCCCAACTCGAAAGCTCTCCTCCTGGTGCTCGCGTCCGTTGCCGGGTGTGCGCATCGCATGCCGCCGCCGCCGGTCGCCCCGATACCTCCCAACGAGATCGTGACTTCGATCTTCCTGCTCGGGGACGCCGGCACCGGCGATCAAGCCGAACCCGATCCCAATCTGGTGGAGCTGACCCGGCAGGCGACCGCTTCGCCCCGCGGGAGCCTCATCGTCTTTCTGGGGGACAACCTCTACCCCAATGGGTTGGTGGCCGAGGACGACCCGCTGCGGGCCAAGGGTGAGCGTCGGCTCGAACGGCAGCTCGACGTCGCGAGGAAGAGTCAGCGCAGAGCGATCTTCGTCGCCGGCAACCACGACTGGGAGCGGTGGGGCGCCGGGGGGCTGGGCGCTATCGGGCGCGTCTCCGAGTTCCTCAGAGAGCGGGTCAAGGGACTCAGCATTCAGCTTCCCGATTCGGCCTGCCCGGGACCGGTCACCGTGGATGTCGGCACGATGGTCCGGATGGTGTTCCTGGACACCCAGTGGTGGCTGCACAGTCACGACAAGCCGTACGGCACCACATCGCGCTGCCGCGCCACCACGGAGGACCAGGTCATCGAGCAGCTCACGGCCACCCTCGCCAGCGCGGGAAACCGGCACGTGATCGTCGCCGCCCATCATCCGCTGGCTTCCGGCGGCGAGCACGGCGGGCGCTACGGATTGAGCCGGCACCTCTTTCCCCTGCGCGGCTGGAAACGGTGGCTGTGGATTCCCGTACCGATCCTTGGCTCCATCTACCCGATGGCGCGAAAACTGGGAATCACATCGCAGGATCTCAGCAACGGACGGAATGAGTACATGCGGCGGCGGTTCGGGGAGGCCTTCGCGGCGCACCCCCCGCTGCTCTACGCCGCGGGGCACGATCACAACCTGCAGGTCTTCAAGGGGCCCTACGCCAAGTATTCGATCGTGAGCGGCGCCGGGGTGATCAACCATGAGGAAGGCGTCGGCTGGAAGAAGGAAACGATTTATGCCGAGGCGGCGCCGGGGTTCATGCGGGTGGACGTCGACCGGCAGGGAAGGGTCCGCCTGTCGGTGACCAAGACGGAAAAGACCGGTTCCAGCGAGTCGATGGCAATCTGGCTCACCGAGCCCTGAGGGGGCACTATGCGAATTCATTCGGTCCTCCGGTGTGCCGCGGCGCTCACAGCGCTCGCTGCGATTCCCGTGGCTGGTCCGGCCGCCGCGCAAGCGTACGCGCCCGCCGAATCGGTCACGGTGGTGCCCGGACCGCAGTTCAAGGCGGGCGGGCTGCATCGCTTGTTCTTCGGTACCCGGTACCGGGAGACCTGGACCACCCCGATCCGGGTACCCGTTCTCCGCCTGGATCGCTTCGGCGGCGGTCTTACGCCCACGCAGAAGGGCGGCGGCGCGCAGACCAAGTCGCTTCGGTTCACCGGTGCCGGTGGGCGGGAGTACCAGTTCCGCTCCCTGGAAAAGGACCCGACCAGCGTCCTGCCGCCGGAGCTCAGGCACACCGTCGTCAAGGATATCCTCCGCGACCAGATGAGCGCGGCGCATCCGGGCGGCTCGCTCATGGTGGGTCCGCTGCTCGACGCGGCCGGGGTGCTCAACACCAAGCCCGTTCTCGTGAAGATGGCCGACGATCCCGGCCTGGGCGAGTTCCGTGCGGAATTTGCCGGCATGCTCGGCACCATCGAAGAGCGCCCGAAGGAGCTTGGGGATACCGACGCGACGTTTGCCGGCGCGAGCGACATCGTCTCCACCGAGGGTCTCAGGAAAAAGCTCGACGATGATCCGACGGTCCCGGTGGATGCGCGGGCGTTTCTGCTGGCCCGGCTCACCGACGTATTCCTCGGTGACTGGGACCGGCACCAGGACCAGTGGCGCTGGGCCAGAGTCGGAACGCAGGGCAGCGAGCGGTGGCTTCCCATTCCGCGCGACCGGGACCAGGCCTTCGTGAAATACGACGGGATGCTGCCGGCCATCGCGCGCAGAGTGAGCCCGCAGATCGTCCGCTTCGGCACCCACTACCCGGACATGGTCGGTGCGACGTGGAATGGCCGCGACCTCGATCGCCGCTTCCTGACCGGCCTCGAGCGGCCGGTCTGGGATTCGATCGCGTCCGTGCTGAGGAGCCGGATGACCGACCAGGTCATCGCGGCGGCCATCGCCAAGCTTCCCCCCGAATACCGTCCCCTCGACGGGCCGCAGCTCGAACGCGCGCTCCGGGCGCGCCGGGACGATCTCGAGGACATGGCGGGCGACTACTACGACTTCCTTGCGCACGAGGTGGACGTCTACGGCTCGGACAAGCGGGACGAGGCACGCGTGGTGCGCCAGGAAAACGGCCGCACCGTCGTCACGCTCTCGGATGGCGGGAAAGAGTATTTTCGCCGGGCCTTCAACTCCGACGAGACCAGCTCGATTCGCCTGTATATGCAGGGCGGAAACGACCAGGTTGTCGTCGAGGGCGACGGTGGGAGCTCACCCGGCGTGCGCGTCATCGGGGGAGGAGGCGACGACCATTTTGCCGTGACCAAGCGCGGCGGCGTCCACCTCTACGACGACCGGGGTGAGAACCGGGCCGAAGGCGGCGGGATCAATCGCAAAAAGTGGGATTGGAAGCCCGACAGCGCCAACCCGAAAGAGCTGCCGCCCAGGGACTGGGGGCATAAGGGAATCCGTCTCCTGACCGGCTATTTCGCCACCGATGTGGGCGCGGTCATCCAGTACGGGGGGTATACCGACTGGTTCGGCTTCCGCAAAGTCCCCTATTCCACCCGGCTCAATTACATGCTCCAGTACTCCACCGCGAAGCAATCGGGGCGCTTCATCGGGGGATTGACCAAGCAATTCGAGAACTCGAAGGGCTTCTACCGGTTCGACGTCCTGGCGAGCGGCATCGAGACGCTCCGCTGGTACGGCCTCGGCAACGAGACGGAGCAGACCGGCACGAAGTCATTCTACAAGCTGAACCAGAATGTGCTTGGCGCCGGACTCCGGTTCGGCTCCCGCCTGGGCCGGAACGATTTCTGGAACATCGGACCCGAAGTGCGCTGGTCCGACACCGATCTCGACGGCAAGCCGAACGTCGACCGCTTCATCGCGGAGGACCAGCCCTACGGCAGCGGAAGATTCGGCATGGTAGGGATGGCCGCGGAGCTGCGCCTCGACGGACGGGATTTCCCCGGATTTGCGAGCAAGGGCGCCTACCTGTCTCTCAAGGCGTCCGCGTTCCCGAAGGCGTGGGATGTCGACGAGATGTTCGGGAAGGTGGAGGCGGAAGCCTCGCTGGCGCTGGCACCGAGCGGCTCGTGGCAGCCGTCACTCAACCTGTTCGTCGGCGGGATCAAGACGTTCGGCGACAGCGTTCCCTTCTTCGAGACCGCTCGCCTGGGAGGCCTGCGGACCCTCCGCGGCTACAACTTCGACCGCTTTGCCGGTGACGCCGCGGTCTATGCCTCGGCAGAAGTCAGGTTGCCGCTGACCCGGATCAAGTTCGTCGTGCCGGGGCAGCAGGGCGTGTTCGCGTTCTACGACGCCGGCCGGGTCTACCTCGACGGGGAGACCTCCGATGAAATCCACACCGCCATCGGCGGCGGACTCTGGATGTCGTTCCTGAGCCGTGCCACCGTTGTATTCGTTGGCGTTGCCCGGCCGGCCAAGGACAGCGACAAGGCGGAAGGGAACCGGGTCATCGTGGGATTTGGGTTCCCGTTCTGAACTGCGGTTAGCGGTGAGCGGTAAGCGGGTTGTCCCGCGCACTGCTCACCTCTCACCGCTCACTGGCGTTTACGCAACCAGCTCGAGAAGAATCCCGTCAGGATCGCGAAACGAGAGGCTCTCGCCCTCTTCCACCGGCACACCGGCTCCGCGCAGTGCGTCGCGCCAGGCACCGAGCTCATCGGTGCTCGCCGCGCGGAAACCCACCGCGTGGGTCTGTCCGACGCCTTCGATGCTCCGGTGGAATCGCGCAGGGTATTCGAACAGGGTCCAGCTGCTGTGCGGGGCCACCCGGTGACCATCGTAGCTGGCCCAGAAATGGTGCGGCATCCGGAGGTCGTCCTGATTCACCGTCTTCTTGACCCGCGTGAGGCCGAGATTCTGCGAGTAGTACCGGTCCGCGCGCTCGGTGTCGGAGGTGATGGCGGACACATGGTGGATTCCGGAGATCGCCATGGGGGCCATGAGGGCGGGGATCGGCTCGGGGTGGGTCCGGGCGGCATAGGCGCTCCCGTCGTCGGTCTGCTGCAGGAGGTGCTCGTGGTGGACGATCACCCGGCGACCGAGCTCCTCGATCGGCTCGTCAATGGCGTACCCCGGTCCGGCGGTGGCGAGCTCGAGGATCTGCCCGTCCGGATCGGTGAAGTAGAGGCTCTTGAAATACCCGCGGTTGATCGGGCCGCTCGTCGCGACGCCGTGCTGATTGAGCCAGCGCTTCCACATGAGGAGGGCGGCCTCGTCCGCCACGCCAAGGGCCACGTGATGAACGCCACCGATGCCGGGACGGCCGCGCGGGGTCCGTGGCCGTTCGAGGAAGGCGATCAGCGTCCCCGGCCTGCCGCCGTCCCGGCCCAGGAGAAAATCATGGGCGGGAAGTGCGGGACTCCCTTCCGCGCCGAGGAGCTCGAAGCCGAGCAGGTCACGGTAGAACTGGATGGTTCGGGGACGATGGCTGGACACCAGCGTGACGTGATGAAAACCTGTGGTGCGCAGCATGGGCATGACTTCGGAAACGGGTCGCATGGTACATTCCTCAGTGCTAAGCTAATGGGTCGGGGCCTTGTCGGCAACTCCCATCCCGGCTCCGGGAGTTATCTTACCTCACAGTCACCCTCTCCATTCCCAGCCCAGCCGTGAGGACCTCGATGGAGTCCAGCAAGACGAGCTCACCGTCCTGGTTTTCTACCCATCCCGTCTCTCAGATCATCGCCTACTACGCTGTCCTCGCGCTCGGGGTGTTCATTCTTTCGTACGTGAGCCCCAACATGCAGGGCATCTTTACCATGGAGCGATTCTCGGAGGCGGTCGCGACCGGAAACAAGGATCTCAGGGCCGATACCGGGAGCTACGTCAACATTGCTCCCGCGACCATGGCCTTCGAGACGGTCATTGCCATGCTGGGTGCCGTATTGCTGATGATTCCGGTAGCCTGGGTCTATATCCTGACCCGGGCGCGCCGCGGGTTCAACCAGTCCACGGTGCAAACACTGATCTTCCTGCCCATCGTCGTCTCGGGACTGATCCTGCTGGTCCGCAGCAGCCTTGCCCTGGCGTTCGGCCTCGGCGGCGTGGTCGGGGCGGTCGCCTTCCGCAACCGGCTCGAGGATCCCAAGGACGCGATCTACATCTTCCTCTCCATCGCGGTGGGCCTCGCCTCGGGAGTCCAGGTGGCAGCCGTCGCGCTGGCAATTTCCCTCTTTTACAACGTGGTCGTGCTGCTGGCCTGGAAGGTCGATTTCGGCCGGATGCCGGCCCAGCTCGAGGCGAGCGTCGCGCAGAAACGGCTGGATCGGGTGCGGGCGGAGGCGCCCGCCCAGGGTGCCGACTTCCTCAATCTGGTCGACAAGCAGTTGCTGCGATCGATGACCCCCGACCAGCTGCAGGCGATCGCGCAGCGCGCCTCGGAGCGGGGACGCAAGGTCGCCGCCGATCTCGGAATGCCCGGTACAGCCGGTGACCGCGAGCAGTCCGAGTCCGATGACGATAAGAAGCCCAAGTTCGACTCCCTGCTCCGGATCCAGATGCAACCAGACGACGCGGTGGCGATCCGCCAATCGATCGAACAGGTCCTCACCGGGCAGACCAAGCGGTGGGAGTTCGAGAAGGCGGGCGCCGGCGACGGCGGGCGGGCGAGCGCGCAATACAAAGTCCGATTCAAGAAGAGCATTCCGAGCACCCTGGTCGTCGAAGCCATGCGGCGTGCCGTTCTCCCCAAAGTGGTGACGATCGACGTGCGTGATGCCTGATGGCCGCAGAGTCCCAGTTCCGCTGTGACGTGGCGGGACCGGAGGCGCTCGCCGAGTTGCTCGAAGCCGCGCTTCCGTCCCGCCTCCGGGGCTCTCCTCCCGCCCGCAGCTTTCATCGCGACATCTATCTCGATACGGCAGACCAGACGCTCCTGAACAAGGGCGTCTCCTGCCGCGTCCGGTTGCAGACCGATGACCGGAGACTCCTGACCCTGTTCATCAGTGGCGGGACGTCGCTGCGCGGCGAGCGGTATGAGGCCGAAGTGCCCGAGCTGGATCCGCGTCAGGCGCTGGAGGGGAATTCGGAGCCGGCCCGGCGGCTCCGCGGCCTGGTCGATCCCCTTTCGCTCAAGCCCAGTATCGAGCTCGAGGTGGAGCGCTGGAGCCGGATCGCGAGCGCGGGATTCTTCCATCGCGAGCCGCGATTCGCCTTTCTGTACGATCTCTGCACCATCCGGCACGGGGGGCTGACCCGGACCTTCGAGGAGCTCCAAGTCCGCCGGCTCGCGCCGGGAGCGCCGCACCTCGATGAGATCGCCCGCATGCTGGAGCAGGAACACGGGTTGAGGCCGCTCGTCATCCCGCGGCATCAGCGCGCCGCCCAGCTGGTGGTGTCGATGAGCGCCGAAGTGGCGGAGCGGCGATTCTCGACCGAAACCGCGGTGGTGCTGCTCGCCCTCGACGAAGGGCGGGTCGGCTTCGTCGAGCACGAGGGCGGCCACGCCCTTCCGGTGGCGCGCGGCAGCGGCGAAGAAGCGGCGCGGCATCTCCTCCGGCGGGTGACCGGGAGCACCGTCGGCACCCTCTCCCTCCTCGGCTCGCTGCCCGGCACCGAGGATCGTGACGCGCTCGAAGTCTGGGTGGCGCGGAGGATCCGGGGCGACGGCGACGGTGACAATCAGCTGCAGTGGGTGAGCGCGAGCGAGGCGGTCGCGCGGATCGGCACGCCGGAGATCCGAACCGCCGAAACGCTGGCGGCGCTCGCCGTCGCCACCCGCGCCAACCTCCTCGCGAGCCCCGGACGGGGGCCCACCGAGCGGTTCGCGCCGCCACCTCCGCCGAAACACCGCGCGACTGCGGCGGCGGCGCACCGGGCGGCCCCGCCGCGGGCGAGCACCGAGCTTCCCCCCGATCGCTTCCTGAACGTCGAGCTCTCCCAGCTTGCCTTCAATGAGCGGGTACTCGAAATGGCGGAGGACCCCGGCGTTCCGCTCGCCGAGCGGCTCCGGTTCCTTGCCATCGTCGGCTCCAACTTCGACGAGTTGTTTTCGGTGCGGGTCGGCGCGCTCAAGGCGGCGGTGCTGGCCGGATCCTCGGCGCGGGGATTCGACGGACTGACTCCGCGCGAGCAGCTCGAGGCGATCAGCGCCCGGGTGCCGCCGCTCCTGGCGCGGCAGACCCGATGCTCCGAGGAGTGCCTCGCCGCGGCGGCGGGAACCGGAATGCGGCTCCGCCGCTGGGATGACCTCGACGATGCCGCGCGCGCGGCGCTGACCCGGCATTTCGAGGCCGAAATGCTTCCGGTGCTCACGCCGAGGGCGATGACCCTTTCCCCGGGCCATCCCTTTCCCGTCATTCCCCAGCTCACGCTCACCTTTGGCGTCGTGCTGCTCGACGTCCGCACCGGTCCGGTCCATTTCGCGACGCTTCCGCTCCGGGCCCGGCTCGAGCGCATCCTGACGGTTCCCGGCGGCGAAGACCTGATTCTGGTGGAGGAGGTCATCCGCGCGAACATCCAGGCGTTCTATCCCGACCGGATCGTGGAAGGGGCCTGGCTCTTCCGGATCACGCGCGCCGCCGATCTCGAGGTGAACGAAGAGGAGGCGGGAGACCTCCTGCAGGCCATCGAGGAGGAAGTGAAGCGCCGCCCCGGCAACGCGCCGGTGCGGGTCGAGGTGGAGGCCAGCATGCCGCCGGGGGTCCGGGAGACGATCCTTCGAGAGCTGCGATTCGAGCGCCGGGGGGTGACCGCGCTGCTGGGACCGGAGGATCTCTACGAGCTCGATCCGCCGCTCGATCTGACCGTGATGCGCGACCTTGCCGCGCGGTTACCCGCGGACCAGTCGTTCCGACCATTCCATCCCCGGCGCCCGTTGGCCCCGGACCGCAGCGTGTTCGATCAGATCGACCAGGGCGACATCCTGGTCCATCATCCGTACGAAGAGTTTGCCGCGACGGTTGGGCGGTTCCTGCACGAGGCTGCCGAGGATCCCGGCGTGCTCGCGCTCAAGCTCACGCTGTACCGGCTGGGGGAGCACTCGCTGGTGGTGGATGCCCTGGTGCGGGCGGCCGAAAAGGGGAAGGACGTCGCGGTCTTCATCGAGCTCAAGGCCCGCTTCGACGAGACCCGCAACGTGCGTTCGGTCCGGCGGCTGGAGGACGCAGGCGCGCAGGTCATCTACGGATTAGTGGGGTTGAAGACCCACGCCAAAGTCTCCCTCGTGGTGCGGCGCACCGCGGAAGGACTCCGGCGATATGCCCACATCGGCACCGGGAATTACAATGAGTCCACCGCGCGATACTATACCGACCTGGGCCTGCTCACCTCCGACCCGGAGATCACCGCGGACCTCACCGATCTGTTCAATCAGCTGACTGGATCGTCGCGGGCTCCGGGCTCCAGCTACCGGCGTCTGCTGGTAGCGCCGGCCACCATGCTGCCGGGATTCCTGGAGCGGATCGAGCGGGAAATCGGCCACGCCAGGGCGGGGCGGGGGGGGCTGATCAGGGCCCAGCTGAACGGCATCGAGGATCCGGAAGTCGTGGCGGCGCTCTATCGCGCGGGAGCGGCGGGGGTGGAAGTCCGGCTGGTCGTCCGCGGGCTGTGCATTCTCCGGCCCGGCGTCGGCGGGGTGTCGGAACGGATCCAGGTCTCGAGCGTGCTGGGCCGGTTCCTCGAGCATGAGCGGATCTACCACTTCGGTAATGGTGGGGAAGAGGAGTATCTTATCGGGTCGGCTGATTGGCGGCCCCGGAATCTCAGGCGGCGGGTCGAAGTGGTGACCCCCGTGCGGGCCCCAACGCTGGTCGCTCGACTCGACGCCCTTCTCAGCGCCTTGCTCGCGGAGCCGTCGGCCTGGATCCTCGGGCCCGACGGCACCTATGTACGGCGGGGAAGGCCCGGGCCCGAGCACCCACACCTTCACGAGCGGCTGCTTCCGTGAACGATCCACAGGCCCAGCGATTTCAGGCACTGCTCGAAGGCCGCTATGCGATCGAGCGCGAGCTCGGGCGGGGCGGGATGGCGACGGTGTATCTGGCCCGGGATCTCCGGCACGGACGCACCGTCGCTATCAAGCTGCTCCAGCCGGAGATCACCACGTCGCTCACGGCGGAGCGATTCCTCCGGGAAATCCACATCACCGCCACGCTGCAGCACCCGAACATCCTCGGCCTGTTCGACTCGGGCGCGGAGGACGGCCTCTGCTATTACGTAATGCCGCACGTGGAAGGGGAGAGCCTCCGGGACCGGCTGCTCTGGGACAAGATGCTCTCGGTGGACAGCGGGGTGCAGGTCGCGATCGAGGTGGCCAGCGCGCTCGCGTATGCCCATTCGCGCGGGGTGGTGCACCGGGACATCAAGCCGGAAAACATTCTGTTCTCCGCCGGACATGCGATCGTCGCCGACTTCGGCATCGCGCGCGCGGTGAGCGAGGGTCAGCGCTCGATCACCGCGATCGGTATCCCCCTCGGCACGCCGCCGTACATGAGCCCGGAGCAGGCGCAGGGACTCGAAAACATCGATCACCGCAGCGACATCTACGCGCTGGGGTGCATGCTCTTCGAGATGATCTCGGGCCGGCCGCCCTATGTCGGGCAGTCGGTGGGCCGGGTTATTCAGCAACACCTCCAGGCGCCGATTCCCTCGCTCCGGGAGCATCGTCCGGAGGCGCCGGAGGCGCTCGACCGGATCCTGACGCGGGCGCTCGCCAAGGATCGCGCAGGGCGCTACCAGACCGCCGATGAAATGGTCGAGGCGCTCCGGCTCGTGGCGGCGGCGACGACCCTCGAGCGCTCGCTCCCAACCGGGGAGAGGAGCGCTGCCACCGTCCCGACTCCGGCCAGCGGGGTCGCTGCGCCGGCGGCGCCCGCAAGCAATGACCGCCGGCTGCTTGTGGGGGTGGCAGCGGTCGCGCTCGTCGCGATTATTGCGCTGGTTTTCGTGTTGTTGACGAAATAGACGCAAAGGCGCAAAGACGCAATGACGCAAAGAGCCTGGACGGCAGGGCAGTTCCCAGCACCCAGTAACCAGCACCCAGTAACCAGCACCCAGCAACCAGCTTATATTGCCGCCTCGCAGGGCACCATCGTACGGGACGTAGCGCAGCCCGGTAGCGCACCTGAATGGGGTTCAGGGGGTCGCGGGTTCAAATCCCGCCGTCCCGACTCAGCAAAGCGGGCCTATTCCGGCCCGCTTTTGCTTTGTCGGTCCGCCGGCACCGAACGTCGCCGCATGCGTTCCGCCGGTCGGGAGCTAGTCCGCCCGGATGGCCTGGGTGGGGTCCACCGCGGTGGACCGGCGCACCGGGACGATGCTGGCCACCACCGCCGCGAGCGCCAGGACCACCGCAGCCCCGCCGTACACCGCGGGATCGTGCGGCGAGGTCTCGTAGAGTAGCTCCGCGATCCAGCGTGACGAGATGAACGCCGCCACTCCGCCGAGCACCAGCCCCGCCACCACCGCGCGCGAAGACTGCAGCGCCACGAGCCGTACCACGTCGGATCGCTCCGCGCCGAGCGCCATGCGGATGCCGATCTCGTGGGTCCGCTGCGAGACCCAGTATCCCATGACGCTGTACAGCCCAACCGCCGCGATGAGCAGGGCGATCGCGCCGAAGAGCGCGAACATCGTGGCGCCGAGCCGCCAGGGCTGGAGCTGCGATGCGACCAGCTCGGTGTAGGGCCGCACCTGGACGAACGGCATGTTGGCCGCCAGCGCCTGGAGCTCCCGCCGCACCACCGGGATGAGGGTCGCGGGGTCGCCCGATATCCGCACCAGCATGGCACGCGGCGGCTGGGGCTCGAAGCCCGGGTGACGCGGCGGCGCATAGACGATGGCGCGGTCGTCGTTGACGAGACTGAACTGCAGCACGTTGCCCACGACGCCGATAACCTGGGAGCAGGTCTTGTCGTCTCCGTTCAGCACGCACTGCCCGATAGGGTCGGCGTTGGGCCAGTAGGCCTTCGCGATCGCCTCGTTGACGATCACCACACGCGAGGGAGTCCGCTCCTCCGCGGGGGTGAAGTCCCGGCCGCGGACCAGGGTCGCGCCGACGGTCGCGAAGAACCCCGGCGTCACCAGCGAGTTGTAGGGACCGCCCCCGGGAATTTCCTTCCGCTCGACGCCCGGTACTTCGAAGCCGACGGCACTCGCGTTGCGCATGGGCACCGTCAGCCGCAACACGGCGACCCCGACCACGCCGGGAAGGCTGCTCAGCCGCTCGGTGCCGCGGCGGTAGATCTCCTCGATCTGGGTGGCATCGAATCCGTAAAAGGTGAGCGGCATCGTCACCTGGAGCACCCGGTCACGGTCGATGCCAACGTCGCGTGACACGACGTTGCGGAGGCTGCGCACGAACAGCCCTGCGCCGACCAGCAGCATCACCGACAACGCGGTCTGGGTCAGCAGCAGCGCGAAGCGCAACCGTCCCCGGCCTCCGGCCACGTTGCGGGACGACGCCTTGAGTCCCTCCGTCACCCGGGTGCCCATCCCCTGCAGCGCCGGCGCGAGTCCCGCGAGTAGCACGCACAGTACGGTGATCCCCAGGGTGAACAGGAAGACCCGGGGGTCGATCACCGATTCGCTCCAGACGATGCCGGGCAGGAGCAGCCGCTGGACCAGGTGGCTCGCGCCGTACGCGATGGCGAGCGCCGCGGCCGCGCCGATCACCGCGAGGAGCGCCGCTTCGGTGAGGAGCATGCGGACCAGGCGGCCGCGGGTTACGCCCAGCGCCATGCGCACGGCGATCTCGCGCCGCCGCTCCATGGTGCGGGCGATGAGCAGGTTGGCGACGTTGGCGCAGGCGATGAGCAGCACGATCGCCGAGACGGCGGTGAGCCAGAGCGACACCTTGCCCTCGCGGCTGAGGCCATTGGGAGTTCGGGTCCCGATGACCGACGAGAGGAGCACCGAGCTGGTCGAGTCCCGCCACGACTCCTTCCACTCGCGCAGCAGGCCGCGATAGGCAGCGGTCGCCTGTGCCGCGGCGACCTCTGACGTGGCGCCCTCGCCGACCCGCCCGATGATGCTGGCCCACCAGTTGTTGTTGGTGTTGTGCCACCCGTCGCCGACCGCTTCGTTGCCGTAGGCGCTCAGCGGCACCCAGACGTCAATTTTCTGGCGGTCCAGGCCGGTGAAGCCCCGGGGCGCCACGCCGACCACGGTGAACGTCTTGCCCTGCACCAGGATCGTACGGCCGATTGCGCCGGAGTCCTTCGCCAGGCGCTGGCGCCAGAAGCCCTCGCTGACGACAGCGACGAGCTGGCCGCCGGGCACGTCAGGGTCGGTGAATCCACCGCCCAGGGCGAACCGGACGCCGAGGAGCCGGAAGAAATTGCCGGAGACGAGCTGAACCGCGACGACCTGGGCCTCGCGGCCTCGCCCGAGGCTGTACTCAACGGGGTAGCCGTAGGCCGTGAGCTCGGAGAAGGCCGGCGCGCCGGCCCGCAGGGCGGAAAGGACCGGGAAGTTGGTGACCGGGCCGATGCTGAGACGTCCCTGCTCCATGGACCGGAAGTGAATCCGTTTCACCGCATCGGGCTCGGCGACGAGGGCCGGAGGGCGGAGCAGCAGCTGGTCCACCACGCCGAACATGATGGCGTTGGCCGCGATGCCCAGGGCCAGCGTGAGGGTGGTGACGAGGAGAAGGGTGGGGCGGCGGGCCAGACTGCGCGCCGCGAACGTGAGATCATCGCGCAGGGACATGAGGCGCTCCTTCCTGTGTTCGTGGTCGACCCGCCGGCGATCGACCCGCGCGAGCTCGCGCCGGCTCTGTTCGACGTCGCCGTATTCCGCGCGGGCGCGCTCGCGGGCCTCCCGCTCGGGCACCCCCCGCCGCATCAGCTCCTCGGCGCGGGCGTCGAGATGGAAGCGGATCTCCTCTTCGACCTCCCGCCCGATGGCCGCCTTGGACCAGGAGATCCGCAGCACCCGGCGGAGGCCGGGGATCCGGATCTCACGCATTGGAAGCGCGGAGAATCTTGGACACCGCGTCGACGTAGCGGGTCCAGTGCTCCTGGCGCGAAGCGAGCTGCCTCTTGCCGGACCGGGTGAGCTGGTAGAACCGGGCGCGACGGTTGGCCTCGGAGAGCCCCCATTCGCTTTCGACCAGGCCCCGTTCCTCGAGGCGGTGGAGGGCGAGATAGAGGGCGCGGTCCTCGACCAGGATCGCGGCGTCGGAGGTGTTCCGGATCCAGCGGGCGACCGCGAAGCCGTGCCGGGCCTCGCTGGCGAGGGCACGCATCACCAGCAGGTCGAGGGTCCCATTCACCAGGCCGAGCTCGTCGGTCTTCACGCCGCCTCCCCGGAGTGGCTCCGGGGAGACAAGGTAAGGCGTGGGGGCGGTCCCGGTCAATACTCTCTAGATGGTCCGCCGACTGAGCCGGGATGATTCCAAAGACATTTCGAGGAGAGCAGGTTCCGTTCGGGGTTCCGTTTCTTCCGGCAAGCCCCGATGTCCATGCCGTAAGACTCCGGCACCGATGCTCGGAAGTCCACGGTATGCTGGGGGTGAAGCCTGACTCGACCCATTGACATATTCCCATATCGACATATAATTGCCTCATGCCTCGCGCCGCCACGACCTCCGACAGCTTCAATGCCGTCGCCGAACCACGCCGGCGAGACATCCTGGACTTTCTCGCCCCCGCCGAGCGCCCCGTCGGGGACATCGTCGTAGCGCTCTCCCTGGCGCAACCGTCGGTTTCCAAGCACCTCCGGGTGCTTCTGGACGTCGGCCTGGTAGCGGTGCGACGCGACGGGCGCCAGGCGTTCTATCGTACTAGTGCAGAGGCAATCAAACCGATCCACGAATGGACCAGCCGTTTCGAGCGCTACTGGCGCCGCCAGCTCAACCGTGTCAAGGAACGCGCCGAGCAGCAATCGGAACGCACTGACAAAAACACCACTCAGAGGAGACAACCATGACCGCGATCGCCCCAGGAATTGACAACATGTCGCTCAGCATTATCGAGGAGACCCACGTTCGCGCCCCCCTCGCCGCGACCTTTGCAGCGCTGCTTGAGGAGATGGGCCCTTCCAACGAAGGACACGCCGGCACCCCCATGCCGATGACCCTCGAACCCTGGCCGGGCGGCCGCTGGATCCGCGACCTCGGTGACGGCAACGGCCACTTGTGGGGTCACGTGCAGGCGATCAAACGGCCCACGTTGCTCGAGATCACGGGACCGTTGATGATGTCGTTCGCGGTGTCGTCGAATCTGCAGTATCGGCTCAAGGAGGCCGACGGCGGGACCACGCTCACGCTCCGTCACACGGCACTCGGCCTGTTTCCCGACGGCTATCGTGAGGCGATGGCGCAGGGCTGGCCGCTCTTGGTCGACCGGATTCGGCGCCGGGTCGAGAAGGCGTAGTTCGTTTCATGCATGCGGCGCGGCGGAATCCCGCGACCACGGAAAAGCGGGCCTGAGCGGTCCGCTTTTCTTTTGTCGGGCTCCCGGCACGAAAGTACCTCGTCGGACCGCGAGTCCGTGCGCTCGATGAGCCCTGAGACGTCACCGTGACGATGCTTCGCCGGACGCCCGGCACATGATGAGAGTCCGCCCATCGCTCACGCCCGGAGGCCCAATGAACCGCAGCCGAACACAACGGTCCGCGGCATCGCGCGACGCTCGCCCGCAACAGAAAAGTTTCGTCCTGGGCTTCCACGGCGTCCGGTATCAGGTCAGGGACGTCGGTCGCTCGGTCGAGTTCTATACCAAGCAACTCGGCTTCAAGCTCGGCCACGAACAGCTTCCGGCCTTTGCGAGTGTCTCCATCGAGAATCTGACGTTGCTCCTGAGCGGCCCGGGAGCCTCCGGCTCGCGCCCATTGCCTGACGGTCGCCGTCAGGAGCCGGGTGGATGGAACCGAGTGGTTCTTCAAGTGGCCGATCTTCCGGCGCGGATCGAAGCACTGAAGACGGCCGGGCTGCGGTTCCGCAATACGATGGAAGTCGGCCCGGGCGGCCGACAGATTCAGTTGGAAGATCCCGATGGCAATGCCATCGAGCTATTCGAACCGGCGCGATAACGCGCCCGGGGAATTCACCCGGGCGCCTCCCACTCTATCCCCGGGGGCGAGATATCGCGTTTTTCGCCCAGACTGGCCCGTGTGCGAAACCCAAATGAAAACGTCATCACCTTGGTAGGGCTTCAATCACGGAGCGAAATGACACCACTGCTTCTATGGAGGCCATTCCATGGCTGACGATAAGGACCTTAATCGCGATCCGATCACTGGAGCCCCTGGTTCCCACCCGGTTGGCACGGGCCTCGGAGCCGCCGGTGGCGGCGCCGCCGGTGCGGCCATCGGGACGTCCGTTGGTGGGCCGGTTGGCGGCGTCGTGGGCGCCGCGGCGGGTGCGATCGTGGGCGGTCTGGCGGGGAAGGGCGCCGCGGAAGCCATCAATCCGACGGCCGAGGATGCATTCTGGCGGGACAACTACATGACCCGTCCGTACTATGTCTCGGGGGAAACCTACGAGATCTACCAGCCGGCGTATCGGTACGGCTGGGAATCCTATTCCCGGTTTCCGGGCCGCACGTTCGATGAGATCGAGGCCGACCTGCGCACCGGATGGGAAAAGACCAAGGACGCAACCAGTCTGACCTGGGACCGGGCCAGGCATGCGGTCCGCGATGCGTGGCACCGCATCGAGCGCGCCCTGCCCGGCGATTTCGACAACGACGGGCGTTAACTCATTCTTCCCGAGAGGGGCGGGCTCCTTTAGGCCCGCCCCTCTTTTTTGTGCCTGCTCTGGTCGTCCGGCCCTTACCCTCCGGTCGTTTGAGAGTTTCCTTATCCAGCGCTGTGTACGAAAATCGCCGGGCGGACGTCGCCAATCTCGTCGGCCGGCGGCGGTTACGACGCTCCCGTCGCGCGCTCGGAATGCATCGAAAGGGCGGATGAATGGGCTTCTTCAGACGATTGATCGATTTTCTGACGCTGGGCTCCGACCGCCCGGTCCGTCGGCTCGTGGCATACTACCTGGTCCTGGCGGCGGTTGTCGGGGCCCTGATGTATTTCTTTCCCGTCGTCGACCACGTGATCGGCAGCGCGCAGCTCGATCAGGCGGTGTCGGGCTCGCAAGTGCTCCGGGATGGCTTGCAACCGGAAACGATCCGCGGATTCGACACCGACCTCTCCCCGCGGCTCGAGCTCGCCCTGAGCACGCTGATCATCCTGCTCGGGATTCTTGCCCTGATGCTGCCGGTCTCCTGGGTCTACATGTCGACCAGGTACAGCAAGGGCCACAATCAGCAGGTAGCCCAGACCCTCATTTTTCTCCCGCTGGTGGTCGCCGGGATCGTGCTCGTCGTCCAGAACAGCCTCGCCCTGGCCTTCAGCCTTGCGGGCGTCGTCGCCGCGGTGCGCTTCCGCACCACGCTTCGGGATGCCCGCGACGTCGTCTTCATCTTCCTCGCCATCGCCGTCGGATTCGCGGCCGGGGTGCAGACGCTCATTGTGGCGGCCATCGTCTCCCTGGTGTTCAACTTCGTGCTCATTCTCACCTGGCGGTACGACTTTGGCCGGAGTGTCCTCGAGCCGACTGCCGCTTCCCAATGGAGTGAGCAGCTGAATGACCTCGCGGAGCGCCGGGGCGGCGGGAAGGTACCGGACCGCGATCTGGTCCTGGCCATCGACCAGAAGCAGGCCCTGGCGCTGGCGGAGCGGTTCGACCGCGTCCGGAAGATTCTCGGCCCCAGCGGGAAGAAGCCGCGATTCAATGCGATCCTGTCCGTCACCACCGAAACGCTCAGCGAGGCCCAGGCGAAGGTGGCCGAGGCGCTCGATGAGGTGGCCGGCCGCTGGCGCCTCGACGAAGTCGTGACGAACGTAGGCAAGCCCTCCGAGATCTTCTACCTGGTGCGAATCCGGAAGTCCACTTCCAAAGACGAGCTGCTGACGGCGGTGCGCGCCAAGGCGGGCGATACCATCACGAATACCGATGTCCAGCTCGCCGAGTCCACCAAGGAGAAGGAAGACGAGGATGCCAAGTCATGAAGGCGTTTTCGGCCACCGTGGCGGCGCTCCTTCTTCTGGCGGGAACCGGGTGCCGGAAGTCCGGCGAGGGGGCGCCCGATGCTTCCAAGGAGGACAGTGCCGGTCTGGAGTCGCGCGTGGCACGCCTGAACGAGGCGCTCGCCAAGGCGGACTCCGGTGAGGCACGGGGCAAACCGGTGGCCCGCTGGCTGCTCCCGCCCGAGTTGGCGGAAGTCTCGGGACTTGCGCTGACACCTGATGGACGGCTCTTCGCACACAATGACGAATCGGCCCGGATTACCGAGCTCGACTATCGGCGCGGGACGGTCATCAAGAAGTTCTTCGTGGGCAAGGAGGCGCTGCGCGGCGACTTCGAAGGGCTCGCCTACGCCCGAGACCGTTTTTACCTCCTGTCGAGTGACGGGACCCTCTATGAATTCCGGGAGGGTGCGGAGGGCGAGCGGGTCGAGTTCACCGCACACGACACCCATCTCGGGAGGGAATGCGAATTCGAGGGCGTCGCGTTCGACTCCACGGACAACTCGCTCGTCCTCGCCTGCAAGAACGTCGCGGAGAAAAAGTTCAAGGACATGCTGGTGCTCTACCGGTATACCCTCGGCGATTCCGGAGGCGCCAAGCTTTCGGAGGTCACCGTCCCGCTGGCGGAGGTGATCGGCAGGAACCCCTGGAAGCATTTCCGCCCGACCGACATCACGATGGATCCGTACAGTGGCAACTATGTGCTCGTGGCCGCACAGGAGAAGGGCCTTCTCGCCCTGACACCGGCCGGCGCAGTGGTCTTTTCGCGACCGCTCAGCGGGCGGCACCCGCAAGCGGAGGGGATCGCGATCACCCGCGACAGTATCCTGATCATCGGTGACGAGTCGATCGCCGCACCCGGGACCATCACCTTGTACCACTGGCACTGAGGCATGGCCGGCCTCTGGCGCGCAGGTGCCCTGACACTCGCGCTGGTGCTTCGCGGGGGTCTCGCCGCCACGCAGGTCCAACCGCCCCCATCCCCGGGCACACCCCGAGCCACGGTCGCCGCGGGCGCCCGGTACCAGGGAGGCTGGCTCCGGCGATTCCTTCTCGGTGACACCTACCGTGATCTCTGGGCGGCACCGATCACGGTTCCGGTGCTCGACGTGCGCGGGTATGCCGGCGGCCTGAAACCGACCAAGTCGAGCAGCGGCAATCAGACGAAGTCGCTCCGGTTCGAGGACGCCAAGGGCCGGGAATTCGTCTTCCGCCTGGTGGACAAGGACAAGCTCCCGGTCCCCCCCGGATTCGAAGGCTCGATCATCGAATCCATAACCCGCGATCAGGTGAGCGCGCACCACCCGGCCGGCGCGATCGCGGCGGACCCGCTGCTCACTGCGGCGGGGATCCCGCATCCAAATCCGGTACTCGTGGTGATGCCCGACGATCCGATCCTCGGAGAGTTCCGCCAGGAGTTTGCCGGCCGGTTGGGGATGATCGAGGCGTATCCCACCAAGCCGGACGGCGCCGAAGGGTTCGCCGGCGCGATCGAGATCATCGATACCGATTCGCTGCGGCCGCTCCTCGACAAGAACCCCCGGGAACAGGTCGACGCGCGCGCCTACCTGACCGCTCGCCTGGTCGACATGCTCATCAACGATTGGGACCGGCACCCCGGGAACTGGAAGTGGGGCAGAATGTTGCCGGGGGGCGTCTGGCGGCCGATTCCGCGGGACCGGGACAAGGTGATGATCGAATACGGGGGCATTGTCGGCGTGGCGGGCAAGATGGTCCCCAAATTCATGCGATTCAAGGAATCGTATCCACCGCTGAGCGGATTGACCGCCAACAGCATCGCGCTCGACCGCCGTCTGCTCAGCGGTTTCGAGAAGCCGGTGTTCGATTCCATCGCCGTCGTCCTTGCCGGTCGTCTCACCGATCCGGTCATCGATGCGGCGCTCCGGGCCATGCCGGTCGAATATCAGACCCTGAAGCCGGGCGCAGGAGCAAAGCTCAAGGCGCGGCGCGATTCGCTGCCCGCCCAGGCCGGCCGCTTCTATCGCTTTCTCGCCACGGTGGTGGACCTCCACGCGACCGATACGGCGGACCGCGCGACCGTCACCCTGGTCGACGACCGCCACGTCGAGGTGCAGATTCGCTCCGGGAATACCGCTCCTCATTTCCGGCGCCGCTTCGATGCGGCCGAGACCCGGGAGATCCGGCTTTACCTGCATGGCGGGGATGACCGGGCGGTCGTACAGGGCGCGCGAGCGCCGGCGATTCCGGTTCGCGTCATCGGCGGCAACGGCAACAATCTGATGATCGACTCGTCCCGCGCCGCCGGCCGGTCCGGGGCGGTTCGCTTCTATGACGAGGGCGCCGTCGACGGGATCGAGTACGGTCCGGATTCTCTCCTCGATCGGCGCCCCTGGCCCCACCTGTGGGGCAGAATGGCGCCCCCCGGCAAGGATCGCGGGGGGAAGATGTCACCCATCCTGGGACTCAGCGCCAATGGCGATGTCGGCGTGATTCTTCGCGGGGGGCTGAACAAGGTCCGGTACGGCTTCCGGCGGTATCCGCACGCAAGCCGCATGGCGCTGATCGGAGAATATGCCACCGGTATCGGTGCCTGGCGGGTGACGGGGCTCCTCGACAAACGGCGGGAAGAATCGTCCATTCACCTGACGGCGGTCGCCCGGATGTCGGAGCTCGAGGTGATAAATTTCCACGGATTCGGGAATGACACTCCGGAGGGCCCATCGGAGTTCTTCGAGGCACGGCAACGGCAGTGGCTGCTCCATCCCGCGGTCACCCTGGCAATGGGCCTCCGGAGCGATCTCTTCCTTGGTCCGATCATCCAGTATTCGCAGACCGACAGCACCGCGGACCGGTTCCTTTCGGAACAGCGGCCCTATGGGTTCGGAGATTTCGGGCAGGCCGGACTCCGTCTCGGGTTGTACAGCGATGGCCGGAACCGGTCGAAAGACCCCAGTCGCGGCCTCCTGTTCGACCTCTCGGCCACCGTGTATCCGGCCATCTGGGACGTGACCTCCACCTTTGGCGTGCTCTCGGCCAACACCGGTGCATATTACACATTGCCGGTGCCGGTCCACCCGGTCCTCGCGCTTCGGGCCGGCGCCAGGAAGATCTTTGGCGAATTCCCGTTCCATGAGGCGGCCTTCATCGGCGGCAGAGCCTCGGTCCGGCGGCTGGATCGCGAGCGGTATGCCGGCGATGCGAGTTTCTTCGGGATGGCGGAGCTCCAGATTCCCGTGGCACGCTTCACCCTGGTCTTGCCGCTGGACGTGGGTGTGTATGGTTATGGCGACGCCGGCCGGGTGTACGTGGATGGCGAGTCTCCCGGCGGATGGCACAAGGCGGCGGGCCTCGGGTTGTGGATCGGCGTGCTGAATCCCGCCACCGCGATTAGTCTCGAATTTGGCGATCAACGGGGCCGGAGCGGCCTCCGAATCCGGACCGGGCTGACGTTCTAGGCCGGCACGCAGGCTCGTTCAACCACCATCGCGAGCTCCTTCATTGCGTTTGCGCACTCTCGCTTCGCGGCTTGCGCTGCCCTTGCTGGCAGCCGCCTGCCAATCGCCGGTTCGAACCGTTCCTCCTCCCGCAGAGGCCCCGGCCGAGCTGGTCGCCCTGAGCGGGGCGTCGATCCTGATCGGCGCCGGCGATATCGCGCGATGCAACTCTCCCGCCGATGAGGCGACCGCGGCGCTGGTGGACAGCGTGCTGCGGGCCGACAGCTCCGCCAAGGTAGAGGATGCCGTGTTCCTGCTGGGCGACAACGTCTATCCCGACGGGACGGAGCAGGACTACGCGCTCTGCTTCACCCCATCCTGGGGAGATTCCGCCAAGCGAATCATGTCCAAAGTGCGCCCCACTCCGGGTAATCACGAGTACGAAACGGGCAACGCGGAGGCGTACTACAAATATTTCGGCAAGCGCGCCGGGTCGGCCGGCAAGGGCTACTACAGTTATGACCTCGGCGAATGGCACGTCGTTGCCCTCAACAGCGAAATGGTCGTAAATCGCAGCTTTACCGATCTGGATCGGCAGGCCCAGGAAGACTGGCTGCGCGAAGACCTCAAGGCCAGCCAGAAGAAATGCACCGTCGCCTACTGGCATCACCCGCTCCTCAGCTCGGGGTGGCACGGGAGCGACAGCCGCCTCGGCGGCTTCTGGCGCATTCTGTACGAACACGGCGTCGACCTGGTCCTGGTGGGGCACGATCACAACTACGAGCGATTCCGGCCGCTGTCGCCCGTGGGCGTCGCCGATACGACCGCGGGCATCGTGCAGATCGTCGCGGGCACCGGCGGCGGCGGCCTCAGGAATTTCCGCAATACGATCGCCCCTCACAGCGCGTTCCGTCTCCAGGGCTACTACGGCGTGCTCAAGCTGACCCTCGGCGCCGGGGAATGGCGCTCGGCCTTCATCGATACCAACGGCACGGTCTGGGATCCGTCGGGGGGGAAGTGTCATTAGGCGGAACGACGCAAAGACGCAAAGACGCAAAGTGAACCAGCTGCTAGCTTCGCAGTTGCCTGTTGCCTGTTGCCTGTTGCCTGTTGCCTGTTGCCTGTTGCCTGTTGCCTGTTGCCTCGCTGTGCACCCCCTCCTTCCCCCGGCGTCCTACCGGACAGTGCGCGCGACTGAATCGCCGCACGCCATGAACCGAGCGAGGGATGCATGAGCAAATTGCTTCGCGGCCTCGCCGCCGGCTGGGGCGCAAAAAAGCTGGGTGGTGGATGCATCACGACCATTTTGATCTTTCTGCTCCTGTGGTGGCTGCTGGGCAACTTCGACATTTTCAAATAGGGCACCCGCGTTTCAGGGCTCCGCGCGGGAGTGACCGCAACTAGATTCTCTCCACCCCCGTAGGGGGTGGAGGAGCACCTCGCGCCGCCGCAAACTTCCAGGGAGCCTGCATGCCGACCGCCGTACCGGGTACACCGCCGCGTGGCGGCAGGGAGACCGGCTTTGCCGAAGAGCGTGACGCGCTCATGGCCGCGGTGCAGGCGCTCCGTGCCGAGGTGGGAAAGCGGATCGTCGGCCAGTCGGAGGTCATCGACGAGGTCCTGCTCACCCTCCTGGCGGGGGGGCATGCGGTGCTCATCGGCGTGCCGGGGCTCGCCAAAACGCTGCTCGTCCGCACCGTCGCCGAGGCGATGCATCTCGACTTCCGGCGAATCCAGTTCACTCCCGACCTGGTGCCCAGCGACATCACCGGGACCGAGCTCCTGGAGGAAGACGCCGCGACCGGACACCGCACCTTCCGTTTCGTGCGGGGCCCGATCTTCGGCAACATCATTCTCGCGGACGAAATCAACCGGGCTCCGCCGCGCACCCAGGCGGCGTTGCTCGAAGCGATGCAGGAGCACCGGGTCACCGCCGCCGGCGAGACCATGCGACTCCCGGAGCCGTTCTTCGTCCTCGCCACCCAGAATCCTATCGAGCAGGAAGGCACCTATCCGCTTCCCGAAGCCCAGCTCGACCGGTTCCTCTTCGCGATCCGGATCAACTATCCGGGGCTGGAGGACGAGATCTCGATTCTTCGTTCCACGACCGGACGGGACGCGGTGGACCTCCGTGGAGTGGTCAGTGCCGCGCAGGTGCTCGGATTGCAGGGGATGGTGCGCGACGTCATGGTGTCGGAGCCGCTGCTCCGGTACGTGGCGGAGCTGGTCCGCGCCACGCGCCCCGGCGAGCAAGGACTCCCCGCCAGAGTGCAGAAGTACGTCCGATGGGGCGCCGGTCCCCGGGCAGGCCAGGCGCTCATCCTCGGTGCCAAGGCCTGGGCGCTGCTGCACGGCCGGGTCGTCGTGAGTCCGGCCGATGTACGCCGGGTGGCGCTTCCGGTGCTCCGACACAGGATTCTGCCCAACTTTGCCGCGGAGGCGGAAGGCGTCACGGCGGAGGATCTGGTCTCCGATGTGCTCACCGAGGTTCGCCCGCCGGAAAGCGGTATCCGGATCTGACTGTGCGCGAGCTCACCAGCGGCGCCCTGCTCGATGCGCTGCGGGGAGTCCATTGGCCCGCCCGCCGCATGAGCGGGGGAACGATTCAGGGCGGCCACCGCTCCAGGCGGGTCGGTGCTTCGCCCGAGTTCATGGAGTACCGCCCGTATCAGCAAGGCGATGATCCGGGCCGGATCGATTGGAAGCTGTTCGGGAGGACCGAGCGCGTCGCCGTGCGGCTCTCCCACGACGACTCGAGCCTCCGGACGATGGTGCTGGTCGACGCAAGCGCATCGATGGGCTTTCCCGCGGAGACCTTCGCCAAATGGAATTGCGCCGCAGCGATCGCGCTCGGGCTTGCCGCGGTAGCGCACGGCGACAACGATCCGGTGGGGATTGCCATCGCCGCTGCAACGCCCCGTCTGCTCCCGCCGCGGACCCGTCGCGGCACCGTCTCGGACGTTCTTCGCGCATTGCTCGACACCACGCCCGCTGGATCGTCCCCACTGGCCCCGTTGCTCGCCGCGGCGCGGACCAGCCGGCGGGTGGCGCTGATCAGCGATTTTCTCGGCGATGCCGAGGCGCTGCACACGGTGGCCAGGGAGATGCTGGCGGGAGGCACCGAAGTCTTCGCGGTTCATGTGATCGCCACGGAGGAGCTGGAGCCGGGAGACGCCGCGCGAGTGGTGATCGATCCGGAGAATCCCGCCTTGCGCCGTCCGCTCGGAGCCGCCGAGGTGGCAGCGTATCGTGACAGCTTCGGCCGGTGGCGGAGAACGCTTGCGGATGCCTGGCGCGGGGCGGGGGCGATTTTTCACGAGGTCACGACGGCGGACGCTCCCGATCGCATCGTGCGGCGCGTCACCGGATCGTCCGGACCGCCCCTCCGCGGATCATGAGCTTTCTCTTTCCCGGGTTTCTCGCGGCCGCGGCCGGCATCGCTGCCGCCGCGACGCTGCTCCACTTCATCGTCACTCGCGAGCCCGACCTCTACCGGCTGCCGACCGCGCGGTTCGCGCCGGACCGTGCCATCCAGGCCAGGGCGCAGGCGCTCGAACCCAGCGATCTCCTGCTGCTCGCCCTCCGCGTGGCCCTCGTCCTCGCGGTCGGTGCCGCGCTGGCGCGACCGATCGTCTCCCCGCCCCGGCGCGCCCTGATGCGTATCGTGCTGGTCGACCGGTCGCGCGGAGTCGCGAGCGCCAGGGAAGCGGCGGACAGCGCCCGCTCCGTGTTAGGAGAGCGGGATCTTCTCATCGTCTTCGACTCGGCCGCGACCATCATTACCGCCGGCGCCGCCGACAGTCTCGGGCAATTGTCGCGCGCGGAACGGCCGGGCCGACTCTCCACCGCGCTGGTCAGCGCGCTCCGCACCGCGTCCCGCCTCCGGAACCAGGCTGACTCCATCGAGCTCGTGGTGGTCTCGCCGTTGCCCGGCGAAGCGATCGATGCCGCGACCGATTCACTGCGCGCCTTATGGCCGGCCGGCATCCGGCTCATTCGGACCGCCGCGCGATCCGATTCCGGTGCGGCGCCGGTGACCTTCCAAGGCGACCCGGATGATCCATTACGCCTGGCGATTCCGACAGCCGGCGCGCGAAGCGGCGCCGGTACCACCCGCCTGGTCCGGCAGCTCGCGACCGCTGCCGACTCGCTGTGGGCGGCAGATCCGGGGCGCGTCCTGGTGGTCTGGCCCGCCACACGGGAGGTTCCCGCAGGCTGGACGCCGAGGCCCGCCGACACGGTAGGCGCGGTCGCCGCGGGGACCGCTGTGGTCGTTGCGCCGTTCGTTCGCACATTGTCGTTGCGAGGCGGCGCAACCGCCGAAGCAATCTCGCCGCCTCGGCTGGTGTTGGCCCGCTGGGTGGACGGGGAACCCGCGGCCATCGAGGATCCGATCGGCGCCGGCTGCATCCGGACCGTGACCATCGATGTCCCCGCGGCCGGCGATCTCGTGCTCGAAGCTCGATTCGCCAGATTCGTCGCCGCCCTGACGGGCCCGTGTGGCGGCCCGATGGATTCAGCGCCGCTCGACGAGGCCGCGCGCGCTCGCCTGGCCGGCACGTTCGAGACCAGCCGCGCCGCCGCCGCGGGCTTCCCCGCGCCGGACCAGATGCCTTCGCCCTGGGCCAGATGGCTCCTCCTCGGCGCCGTCCTGCTGGCGGGGGCGGAACAACTGGTTCGGCGGCGGATCGCGCGATGAGCGCAGTCGACCGCGCTCGCAACGCGCAGAGAGCGCTGCTCGGGACGCTCGCGGCTGACGCGCTCCTCTACGCCGCCCTGGCGCTGGGCACAGCGACGCTCCTCGTCATCATCGTGGACTTCCTCTCCCCGCTTCCCCTGGAAGTCCGCCGCGCGGCGATCCCGCTCGGGGTCCTGGGCGCGATCGTGACGGGCGCATACCGGCTCTGGCGCGGCCGGGAAGTATCGAGTCTCCGCCAGGTGGCGCTGTATCTCGAGGAGCTGTTCCCCGGCATGCAGTACGCCCTCGTGACCGCGATCGTGCCGGCGGGATCCTCGGATCCTGTGCTGCTGGACCGTGCCGTCGAGCAAGGGTACGCGCCGGGCGCCCTCGGACCCCGCGTTCGCCGCGCGCTGGTGCGCCCCGTCGCGGGGCTCCTGGCAATCCTGCTGGCCGGAATGGCATTCCCGTCTCAAAGTGTCACCCGCGTGCTCCGGCCGAGGGCGGGCGACGTGTTGCTCGCGCCACCGCGTGGCGCGCCGCCCAACCGGCTGGAGCCGCTGGTGGTCGTGGTGTCGTCACCAGCCTACGCCGGCCTGCCGTCCGAGACGCTCGACGATCCGTCTTCGGTGCGCGCCCTCGAGGGCAGCGGCCTCCTGCTGCGGGGGCGTGGCGCCATGATCGCACCGTCGGAGAGTCTCGGCCTGGTCCGCGGTGCCGGGATGATGCCGGCGCGTGTCGTCGGCGACACCTGGAGCTTCTCCCTCACGATGCCGCGACGCGCGGAGGTGCTCCGCATTGCCGACCGGGGGAGGAACCGGCTGCTCACCCTGGAGCCGCTGCTCGACGCGCCGCCGACCGTCACCCTCAGGTCACCCACGACCGACTCGACCTACCCGCTTCCCACCGGGACTCTCCTCCTCGACGCCGTGGCGGGTGACGACATCGGACTCGCCGCGCTCTGGTTCGAGCTCATGCTGACGACCGGCGGAGGAGAGCGGTTCACGACGACGACCCGCATCCTCGGTCTGGCGTCACCGGGAGGTGCCCCCGGCGCGGCGATCCGCCAGGTGCTCCGGCTCGATACCCTGCGGCTTTTGCCCGGCGATGTCCTGAACCTGCGTGCCGTGGCACGGGACCGGAACGACGTCACCGGACCGGGAGAAGGAAGCTCCGATACCCGGACCATCCGCATCGCCGATCCCGAACGGCGGGATGCGATTCCCATCGTGCCGGCGGCCGTGGCAAAGCTCGATACCACCGTGCTGAGCCAGCGGATGCTCATCATCCGGGCCGAAACTCTCCTGGTGCGCCAGCGCCGCTTCACTCCCGACTCGTTCCGGGTCCAATCGCAGCGCCTCGGCGAGCGCCAACGGATGCTGTATGACCGGGTCCAGGCGCTCATTCTTGAGCTCGAGACCGCCACCGACGTGGGCTTCGTCGGAGCGACCGAGGAATCGATGCTCCTCCGGGTGGCAGGGCTCGCCATGAGGCGCGCCGAAGACCACCTGGTGCGGGCACGCGTGGCGGCGGCGCTCCCCGAGATGTACCGGGCGCTCGAGGCGCTCGATAAGGGCCGCACTTCGAGGCGGGTGTACCTCCGCGGGATGTTGCCGAGGATCGTCGTGGACCTGAACCAGATTCGGCTGACCGGCACCGCGAAGGCCACCGTGAGTCCGCGGACTCCACGCTTCGCCCTGAGTGATCCGCGGCGGCGGCTGCTGGAGCGGCTCGACCGTCTGCTCCCCGCACCGGGGCGAACGGCGCCGGCGCTTGGCGATTCGCTGACGATGTTGCGCGCCGACGCGCTGAGCGATGCACCGGAAGTGGCGCCGCCCCTGGCGAGCGCGCTCGAGATGATCCGCGCCGGGACGGATCCGCTTCCGCAATTGCGCCGGGTCCGCCGGATGCTCGAGCGAGCGGTCGAGTCGGTGCCGTCACTCTCGGCCTGGCGGGGGGGCCGGTGAGGCCATTCACTTTTGCGACCGGCATGTACGCCTCCGGCGACTGGGAGAGCGGGCAGCTGGTCGCCGCGGTCGTCATCGATTCCCTGGCGCGGCACACCGAGCTCGAGGTCAGTCCGGCCGGCGTCAATGTGCCGATCGATTCGGCCGCGCTGTTCGAGTACCCCTTCCTGTATTTGACGGGACACCTGGCCGTGCGTTTCAGCGCGGCCGAACGCCGCAACCTGCTGCGCTTCGTGGACCGGGGCGGCTTCCTCTTCATGGACGATCACAATCACGACATCAACGGGGTCTTCCACACCACCGCGACGCAGGAGCTGACCGCGCTGTTCGGGCGGCTGGAGCGGATACCTAACACGCACGAGCTCTACCGGGCGTTTTTCACCTTCGAGGACGGGCCGCCGGCCACGAACCATGAGATGAACGGGTGGGGAGACAACCTGGTCCACGACCAGCTCCTCGGCATCGTGCGCGGCGGCCGGATCGACGTGCTGTACAGCAACAAGGACTACAGCTCGGAGTGGTCGATGCATCCGGAAAGCAAGCGTTTCATGGAAGCCGATCCCTCCCGATTCGCCGTGAACATCGTGGTGTATGCGCTCACCCGCTGACGCCCGGGGATCCCGCGTGGGGATGGAGCGGGTCGCGCGCGGCGTGGCGCTCGGGGCGCTGCTCGGGCTCGCGATCCTGGCGTTCCGGGACCGTGCCGCACCGGTGCATCTGGTGGTGCGGATGCCGGATCTTCCCCGCGCGCTCATCGCCTGGAGCACATCCACCGCTCCCGCGGGCGTGCACGTGCGAGCCGACGGTGGATTCGCGCCCTTCGCACGGGACTGGCTCCGGGCACTCGCCGGGGCGGGGACCGGCGTCACCTGGGAGGGGACGGCGCTCGTTCCCACTGCGCTCGCGGCGGAGCCGGTCGCGGATCCGGAGGGCGGGACCAGCGTCTGGATTGCCGCGCCGGCGAAGGCTCCTCTGGTCGTGGAGGATGCGGCGGGCCGCCTCGACTCGATCCAGTCCGGGACCGGAGGCGCCCGCGTCCTGGTCCGGTCGAGCGGGGGCGAGCTCTTTGCCAGGAGCGGTGGCACCGTCGCCCGGTCGGCGGTGACGGATTCGCTGGTGCTGGGAAGGCTCCTCCTGCTCGGACGCGCCGGGTGGGAGAGCAAGTTCGTTGCAGCCGCACTGGAAGAGCGGGGCTGGAGGATCGACGCCCGGCTCCGGCTTTCGCCCCGGGGTGATGTACGCCAGGGCGCGGAAACCGTGATCGACACCGCCCGATACTCGGCGGTGGTGGTGCTGGATTCCATCGGCGCGGCCGAAGCGCGGCGGGTTGCCGGCTTCGTGCGATCAGGCGGCGGAATCATTCTGTCGGCCACCGCACTCCGGACGCCGGGGCTGGCCGGGCTGGCTGCCGGATCGCCCGGTTCGGTGGTGGCGGGACATGAGCCCTTCGATTCGGCGGCGGGCGAGCCGCGTCGCGAGCTCGAGTTGATTCCAATTGCCCTGCGAACCGGCTCGGTGCTGCTGGAGCATCGGGACAGGATGGTTGCGGTGGCGGCGCGTCGCATCGAGCGGGGCAGGGCCGTCACGATCGGCTATCTCGACACCTGGCGATGGCGGATGGGTGGCGGCGCCGCCGCGGTGCGCGCCCACCGCGACTGGTGGGCCGATCTCGTGGCGGGAGTGGCCCATAGCGGGAGGATTGAGCGCCCCGCGGGGGGTATCCCCGATGAGGCGCCGCTCGCCACCCTGATCGCGCGCCTGGGGCCCGCCTCGAGCGCCCCATCCCTTCCGAACCGGACGCCGACGGTGTCTCACCAGCTTTTGTTTGCCATTCTCATGGCGGTACTGCTGGCCGAGTGGGCGTCGCGGCGACTGCGGGGAATGCCCTAGACGGCGCGAAGTGGCCTTCGCGCCCCCGCGTCCTACGCGTCCACAATCACCTTGAACCCGCCGTAGGCCATGCGCTTGGCGTCGAACGGCATCGATGATGGATCTTCCATCATCTTCGCGATCCGCGGATCCTTCATGACCTTCGCGTTGACTCGGTCGCGGTGCGCGCGGGATTTGTAGACGATCCAGGAGAACACGACCGTCTCGCCCCGGCGTGCGCGGATCCGCCGAGGGAAAGAGACGCCCATTGTCGTGTTGAGATCGTCTCCGGTGCACTCCAGGTACTCGAGCGCGCCATGTTCCCGCCAGACTTTGCCGGCCTTCGCCGCGACGCGACGGTAGGCTGCGAGTTTTCTTTTCGCGACGGGCAGGAGGAATCCGTCAACGTATCGCATGTGGGTGGTCTCCGGTTGGAAGAAGCCTTAGTGGAAGAAGCCTTCAGCCCTCAGCTTTAGTCTTTGCGTCTTTGCGCCTTTGCGTCGTTGCGCCTTTGCGCCTTACTTCGGCACCGACAACGGTTTCTTGCCGATATCCCCCAGATCGGGCATGTGGACGATGAGGCCGTGATCGGGTGTGTTCCGGTTATAGCCCGCCACCAGCTGTTCGTTGTAGCGGTCGAGGAAGAAATCGAACGGATCGGTGGGGTCGTCGTCGAGGATGAGCAAGTCGGTGTCCACCATCGTGAGCTTCCCGAAGCGCAGGTTCGCCCCCCGGAAAAACATGTAGTTCGCCGGTTCGGGCCCGAGCTCGGCGAGCCGGACTGGCGGCTCCGTTCCGCCGAAGGTCTGCACGATCTTCCCATTCCCGACGTGGAGACTGGTCACCCGCCCCCGCGTCCTCGGCGGCGGCAGAATCGCCGTCGGATCGAGATAGAAATCGTCGTCGACGATCCGCACGCCATGCCCCGGCTGAATCTTCGCCAGCTCCTCCAACTGCAAGCCGAACAGCCGCATCATCCCGCGGACCCCGATGCCGAACACCTTGACCGTTCTGGGGTGCAGCCGGATCAGCCCGTCCGGAGTGAGCGTCACCTCCGCCCGCATCGTGAAGGGGAGGAGCCCGTGGAGCACACCCCGCTGCACGAGCTGGTCGCCCTCGGTCTCGATGCGGAGGCTCTTGAGGGGCGAGCCGTGGTAGGCGAACACATGGTTGGAGAGGAGGTTGCCGAGGCTGGCGGTGTCGATCGAGATCTCGGCAGTCTCGATCCGCAATGTGAACGACTGTTTGTCGTCGAGCGTCGGGGGCCGGGAGGCCGAGCGGGGAAGGAGGGCGCCTCGCAGACGCGCAATATCGAGGATCACCCCGCTCGCGATCTGGAAATGGATGTTGCGCATCTCGGCCTGGACCGCGAGGGTCGAGTCCCGGTCCGCCGGATCGGCGGTGGCCGCGTCCAGCGGTACGGCCGGAACGCGGCTCGCGGCCGCCCGGCTCGTTTCCGAGGGACCGCAGATCGACGCCGAGATCGCGAGGAGAATCGCTGTTCGGCGAGCGGCGAGTCTCCCCGCGGGCAAGCTAGATCTCGACCTTCCGTTGTGCCATCATCCGCAGCATCCCGTTGATCGCCAGATGCAGGAGTGCATAGGCGACGATAGCGACGACCAGAGGAAGCGCCAGCGTGTGGCCGCTCGGATCGGTGGGGCTCTCCACAATGCCCCGGAAGGGGGCGTAGAGCGGGGCGGTCACCGCCCGGATGAAGCGATAGAATCCTGCCTCCGGATTGCCGGCCATCAACGCCAGGCCGACGCGCACCGCGAGCAAGGCATAGATCACGTAGAAAACGTAGTCCACGAACTGTGAAATCCGCGCGGCGCCCCGGGCCTGGTCTACCGCCTGTTCGGTGACGACCACGTCGTTCAGGGCTCTGCGGCGCAAGTCGGCGGCGACCTTCTCCTCCCGCCGGAGCTCCGTCGCTGTCGGGATGCTTGCTTCGGCGGCCACCTCGGCCCCCACTTCGCTCTCGACGTACGACCGCACCGCTCCATGTTGGCCGGCTCGGCGCGCTTCTTCGGCGGCCAGTTTATCGTCGTCCATGGGTATCCTCCCACTGCAGCATCGTTGAGGGGATCGGAAGCAACACCCGAACCCATGGGGGGAGACACTCCGGCCCCACCTCCAATGCACATCGCGATGCCCCCCTTCCATCGGAGGCTGTCAAGCTCCCGGACAGGGGGGCTAACTCCTTGGTCCCATTGGCAGATACACCCCTCAGAATCATGACAGCGCCGGGGCACGTCGCTTGCCATTCCTTACCTCATGCACTGCAAGGATTTGGGTCTCCTCACCGTGGCACTGGTCACTGCGATGGGATGTGCGCGGCCTCGGGTCGGCGGCATTCCGGAGGCGGCATTCGCCTATCCCCGCCCGCCGGAGATTTCGGTGGAAGCGTGGACCCACGCGACCGCCGCCTACCAGCAGGCGGCTACCCGCGGACTCGCGACCGGCTCGCTGCTGACCGTCATCGACTACACGCTCCCGTCCACCGCCCGGCGTCTCTGGGTCGTCGAGCTGGGTACGGGGGCCGTGCTGATGAACGAGTTCGTGGCGCATGGATCGAGGTCGGGCGGCACCTGGGCGACGAGCTTCTCCAACCGGACCAACAGCAAGCGCTCCAGTCTCGGCACCTTCATCACGGCGGGGAGCTACGCGGGCATCCGGGGGATCGCGCGCAGGCTGGTCGGGCTGGAGCCCGGCATCAACGACCACGCTTTGCAGCGGGGGATCGTGATCCATGGGACGCCGGGGGTGAGCGCTGCGCGCGCACTCAGCGGGAAGCTGGGGAGAAGCGAGGGCTGTCCCGCGGTTCCCCGGGAGTCGGCACGGCGACTCATCAATCTGCTGGGCGAGGGGTCGGTCGTGTTCATCTGGTATCCGGACCGTGCGCTGCTTTCGAACTCGGAGTACGTCGATCATGGCGCGGCGGCGATGCGGCTGCCGGGGCTGAATTGAAGACGCTACCCGCTATCGGCTGACGGCTATCTGTCAGGCTGATGGTCGGTCCGATAGCATGTCCGATAGCGGGAAGCCGATAGCGGATCGCAGCCCGACGGGCGTTCAGCGCCCGCGCAGCGCCCGCATATACTCCTGCATCGCCAGAAACTTCTCGTACACCACCACGCCCTTCCGTTTGTTGCCGAATTCCGAAAACAGCTCGCGGAGCCTGCCGCGACGCGTCAGGAAGAACCGGAATGTTTCCGCGAAATCCTCCTGCGGATGCCTGGTCGCGTACCCGCTCACGTGGTTGACCGGGGCAATCGCGACGCGGCGGCGCTGAAAGTCCACCCAGGCGTCATCCATGACCCGATAGGCCTTCGCGACCTCTCCAAAGGTTCGCCGGAACGACGGGGACCGGGTCCAGTGCCAGTTGTGATAGAGCACGCTGTGACCCAGCTCGTGGCTCAGGAGCCCCACCAGCATCGACCAGGGGATCTCGTCTCTCCGGCGGGCACCCACGACGTATTTCTGCTCGATCTCGACGATCTTGGGGTACTTCGGGTCGACCCCGGAGACGCCGGGGCGGAGGAGGACGCGAAATCCCCAATCGGGAATCCGCGCAACCTTGAGGAGTGCCCGCACCTTCCGGAGCGCCCTCGGGATCAGGTCCTGGCCGGTGGCGTCCTCGCCGCACCAGGGACAGGTGTCCATCCAGTCATCGACACCTCGGGCGCAATGGGGACAGTTCCCCTCGAACCTGTCGTCCTCGTTCCATGTCTGGTCCTTCCCGCACCAGGGGCAGTAGGCCATCGGGTACTGGACCCATCCACCGCACCGCCAGTCGCACCGGGTATCCAGACGGAAGCCCTTGGGCGCCTTCAGCGGCTCCTCGCTGAAGGTCCCCTCGTCCTCCAGATCGGTATCGCACCAGGGGCAGAAGGAAAACTTGGGTGAGATGACCCAGCGGCAGCTGGGACACTCCGCACCGGCAATGCCCGCGGAGTCGCGCCACCGCTGCGGCCGGCTGCAATCGGGGCAGTAGCTCCAATACCGCTTGAGCGGGTACCCGCACAGGCAGCGCGGATCGTCGCTCGGCGCGGCGATACGGCGGGGCCTACGCGGACTCATACCGCGCCAGGCTTTCGTCGACGATGCGCTGAATGAAATCGGGATAGGGCATCCCGGCTTTTTCCGCGGCGTTCGCGATCTCGTGCCCATGGCTGACGAAAGGATTGGCGTTCGCCTCGAGGACCCACACCTCGTCCTCGTCGGTCAGCCGGATGTCGATGCGCGCGTAGTCGCGGAGCCAGAGGGCATGAAACGCCGTCTTGCAGACCCAGTCGATGTGTTCCCTGGCCTGCGCGCTCACCGGACGGGCGAAGACGTTCCGGATCCCCTTCCGCTGCCGGTAGAGCTCATCCCATTTGGCGGACTGGGTGGCGAAGCGCTCCTCGGGCGGATTCTTCTCCTTGTCGAACACCAGCTCGGTCAGGGGGAGCAGCTCCAGCCGGGCATCGTTGCCGATGAGGCTCACATAGAGCTCCCGCCCGGTGATGAATTCCTCCGCGATGGCGGGCTGCTCGAAGCGGCTGTGCACGAACGCCACCCGCTCGGTGAGCGCCTCGAGATCTTCCACCACCGACGCCTGCGCGATCCCCTCCGAGGCATCGGCGGAGAGCGGCTTCACGATCAGGGGATATTTGAGACTGGGAGGCTCGGTCACCTCCTGGTTGGTCTTCCAGGTCGCGAATCCCGGCACGCGAATGCCGTGGTACGCGAGAATCTTCTTGCTCATCGCCTTGTCCCGCGATACCTGCAGTCCCAGGGGGGGTGACCCGGTGTACCGATAGCCGCCCGCCTCCAGCAGTGCGGGGAAGAGATGGTCGAGACGGCTCTCGCCCCGGAATGACTCGGCGCAGTTCATCACCAGATCGGGTTTGAAGTCGGCGCAGCGGTCGAGCACCTCGCGCGGATCCTTGCTGACCCCGATCAGCAGCACCTCGTGGCCCCGATCCTCGAGGGCGTGGGCCACCTGGTACTCCATGTCCGGCTCGCGCTCGGCAGTCGAACCGAGCTCTTCGGTCATCTGGCGGTGGTGGTCTTCTGGGGTGTATCGCGGGTAGGGTGAGTCGAAGACGACGGCGATGCGCATCAACTAGGCCAGCCCACCGGCCGTTCGGCCGCGAGCAAGGTGAGGCGCGGACCCGCCGTCGTCGGGCGGAGCGTGATACCGGTGCGGTTGCGAAGCTCGCGGGCGCTGGTGCCTGCCGCCACCCCGTGCCACAGCATGATCCGGTCGACCGGCAGCGCCTCCGGCCCGTCCGGTCCCATCGACAGGGTATCCTCGTCATCGGCTGCCGCCAGCACCACGGGGTCGGTGCCCTCCAGCAGGGTCGGCATCCGGCGGAGGCTTTCCAGCAGGGTCACCGTCAGTGCCAGGCTTTCGCCCGCCAGGGTGATGACCCCGAACCCGCGCTCCCCCTGGCGGCAGCGCGGATGGATCAGGCAGGCATAATGGCAGGGGAACGGTGTTGCCGTGCGGGCCAGTACGGTTCGCAGGTGGTCGCGGACCAGGGTCACGACGCCTTCCGACGTCGGGGTCCTGCGATGGCGCGGTGACGGCCCGGTCATGGGAGAAAACATATAGCTTTCCGGCGGTTAGCGCACCGAGCCCTCCCTGGAGGAACCGTGGCAGAGACCCCAAGCGTCCCGGCGGTCCACTCCGGCGCCCGCTTCGCGATCATCGTCCTCACGGCGATGAATCTCCTCAACTACATCGACCGCTACGTTCCCAGCGCGGTCAAACCGCTTTTCCAGAGAGAGCTGGGCTTCAGTGACGCCCAGACGGCGTATCCGCTCACCGCGTTCGTTCTCGTGTACATGCTCACGAGCCCGATCTTCGGGTCGCTGGCGGACCGGATGTCCCGCAAGGTCCTCATTGCGCTGGGGGTCGCACTCTGGTCCCTGGCCACGGCGGGGGGCGCTCTCGCCACCGGCATCGTCACCTTCATTCTCGCCCGCGCCCTCGTGGGGGTGGGCGAGGCGGCCTATGCGACCATTGCCCCCTCGCTGATCAGCGATTATTACCCGCCGGACCGCAGAAACAGAATCCTCACGATCTTCTACGTGGCGATTCCGGTGGGCGCTGCCCTTGGCTTCACACTCGGAGGCCTGGTAGGCAACGCCTACGGATGGCGGGTGGCGCTCCTGGTGGTCGGACTCCCGGGGCTCATCGCGGCGGGCCTCGCCCTCCTCATCAAGGAGCCGGTGCGGGGGGCCTTCGACCCGGTCCGGGTCGCGTCGATCCCGTCGTGGCCCGCGGCGCTCAAGGTGTTGCGCACCACCGCGCCCTACGTGTTCGCCGTCGCCGGTTACGTCGCGGTGACCTGGGCCGGTGGAGGGATGGCGGACTGGTTCGCGACCTTTCTGGTTCGCCACCGGGGGATGGAGCTGAGTGCCGCCGCGGGGCTGACCGGTGCCGCGACGGTCGTCGGAGGGCTGGCCGGCACGCTGACGGGCGGGTTGCTTGCAGACTGGCTCAAGAAGAAAACGAAGTCGCCCTACTTTGCGCTCAGCAGCCTCTCGATGATCCCCGCCGCGGGCTTCGCCCTCCTGGCCATCACCGCCGAAAGCCGGCTGGTGATCGGCGCGGCGATTCTGCTGGCCCAATTCTTCATGTGGTTCTACAACGGGCCGATCAACGCCATCATCGTCAATTCGGTGCCCGCCGCGATGCGCGCGCGCGCCGTCAGCATGTCGATCCTGTTCATTCATCTGTTCGGCGATGCGATCAGTCCGACAATGATCGGCGTCATCTCCGATCGCACCGGCGACTTGATGAACGGGATGATGCTGATTCCAGTGATGATGCTGCTGGGAGCGGCGATATGGGGGGTGGGGTGGAGAAGCGTAAGGGAGTAGGCAGTCGGTAGTAGGCAGTAGGAAACGCGTTTGGCTACTGCCCACTGCCTACTGCCTACTGCCTACTGCCTGTTAGGTGGTCGTCGCCCTCGCGGGGGGGACGGTAGCCCGCCCGATGGTGTTGTTGTCGGTTCCGAACCAGATCACCCGTGCCTTGGGATCGAAGGTCATGTGGCGCACGGTGCCGCCGCCTCCCGGGATCGGGCTCGAGCTGAAGAATCGCTCGGTCTTTGGATCGAAGCCGACCAGTCGGTTGGGCTGCGCACCGGTCTCCACGAACCAGAGCCTGTTCGCGTCATCGACCGTCATCGCGTAGGGCAGGGACGCGGCGCCGCCGGGGTTCTTCCATTCCTTCGTCGCCCCGGTTGCGGGGTCGAGACGGCCAAGAAATCCGCGGGAATAATCGACGTACCAGACGCCGCCGTCGCTGGTCAGCGCAATTCGCCGCGGACGGCTGGTCGCTTCCGGCAACGGGTATTCCTTGAGCTCCATGGTCTTGGGGTCCAGCGTTCCGATCTTGTTGGTGCCGAAGAGGTCGAACCAGGGCCGGCCCCCCGCATCCACCACGATCCCGTAGGGCCGCGCGTTGGACGTCACCATCTTCACCAATTCGATCTTTCCGGTGGCCACCGTGAGGCGGCCGACATAGTTGCTTTGCTGGGCGGTGAACCAGATATCGCCCTTCTGGTCGAAGATCAGCGTATGCGGGTCGCGGACTCCCGGATCGGGCATGGGATACCGGGTGATCGCACCGGTGGCGGGATCGATTCTGCCGATCATGCCGTTGCGGTTGCCGGAATACCAGGCATGGCCGTTCCGGTCGATGATGATGTTGTGGGGATGAGTTCCGGAATCCACTTCGAAACGCTTGAACGCTCCCGACGCCGGGTCGAGCCGGGCAATGTAGTTCCCGGCTTGCCCGACGAACCATACCTTGCCATCCGGTGCAACGATCGGGTCGCGGGGACGGCTCTTTTCCCACGGCACCGTCCACTCCTTGATGGGAACTGGCGCGGGGTCCTGACGGGCGGAAGGCGCGGAGACGCCCGGAAAGGTCAGCAGGGCAACGGAGAGCAGGGGCAAAGATCGCACAAAATCCTCGACTTGAAGGTCTCCGGGTGTAAAATTAGCCCGAATCCACGGAGGCCGGAAGCATGTGCTCGAAATCGTTCCGCTGTTCCCTCGCCCTGTTCGTCTGTCTGCTTCCGGGCAGCGCGCCGGCGCAGGGCACCTCCGCGGGTGCTCCGATGTCACGCGTCGAGGCGGCGTGGCTCGAGCTCCGGAACATCCACGACGAATTGCGGATGACCTTCAACATGGGGGCGACCGTCTCGCCCCGCGGCAACTCCGTCGTCACCCTCCAATCCCGGCTCGCTCGCGCCAGGAAGACGCTTACCGATCTCGCGGCGGCCGTCCGTCAGGAAACGCTCGATTCCGCCGGGGTGCACGCGTTCGGCATTCTGGGTGAGCAGTTCGCCGCGCTCAAGGACCCCGCGCTTCCTCCTCCCGCGCTGGCGAGCCGGCTCGACTGCCACTCCGCATGGGATGTTCCACCCGCCACCAAGGACACCCTCGCCGTCCTCACCGAGCACATCTTTGCCTGTTACGGGCGCGCGGCGCAGCGGCTGGTCGTGGACGGCGATACGCTGGACCGGCTCACCATCTTCGGCCTGCTGGGACGAACCGACGACGCGGCGAAGCGGCGGCGGCTCTTCATGGGGCTCGAGCCGGTGTGGCAGAGCGTGAACGGCGACGGCGCGCCGGCGAGTCCCTACCGGCGAATGGTCGCCCATCGGGTCAGGAGCTGGCAGGGCGCGACCCCGATGATTGCGCGCGCGCGGGAGCTCGGCGTGGGTCCGGATACGCTGGAGCAGGGGCTGGTGAAGATTCTCGAGACCTGGCGTGCCACGCTTCCCGACACCCTCTTCGAGCCGTGGGATTTCTACTACTTCAACGGCGAGGCGAGCCGGCTGCTGAGCTCCCGCGTGCCGAAGGACTCGCTCCTGGTCATCAACCGGCGATTCTATCGGTCCCTCGGCGCCGATCCCGCCTCGCTGGAGGTTCGCTACGATATCGAGCCGCGCCCGGGCAAGTATCCCATCGCGTTCACCGACATCGCGCGGCGGAACCCGATGCGGGCCTGGGTCTCCGCGTCCTACCGGATCGGGGGAATCGACAATCTCTCGGAGCTGCTGCACGAGACCGGGCACGCCGTGCACATCTCGGCGATCAACACCAGGCCGGCATATGCCGACTGGCCCGACAGCGACACCTTTACCGAGGCCGTCGCGGACCTGGCGGCGCTCGAGATGTACGAGCCAGCCTGGCAGCGGCGGTTCCTCGGCACGTCGGTCCCCCTCGCGGCGTCGCTGCGTGCCAAGTATGCCGGGATCGTGATGGACATCGCCTGGTCACTCTTCGAAATCCGGGTCCACCAGCTCCCCGAGCGGAGTCCCAACGAAATCTGGACCGAGATCACCAGTGAGTATCTCAAGATCCGGCCCCACCCGGAGTGGTCATGGTGGGCGATGCGGGGACAACTGGTGGAGTCGCCGGGCTACATGCTCAACTACGCCTTCGGCGCCATCCTGATCGCCGACCTGCGGGCCCGCCTGGTGGCCGTCCGGGGACCGTTCACGACCGGCGACCAGGGGTGGTATCAATATGTGGGGCCACGACTCTTCCGATTCGGTCTCGCGGTGCCGGCCCGGGAGGTGGTGACGCGTTTCCTGGGGCGAGCGGCGACGACGGATGCGTTGCTGGCGGATATGGGAAGAAAATAGCTATCGGCTTAGCCGTTAGCGGATAGCCGCTCCAAGCTGCTCCTCTCCGCCACCATCATTGCCGGGAAGTTCGTGATCATCCCCGACGCCCCGCGCTTCCACAGCATGCGCGCCCGGCCCGGGTCGTTGACGGTCCAGACATGCACCGGGCACCCGGCCGTGCGGGCGGCGCGGATGAATCGAGGCGTCGGGACGTGGATGCTGTTGCGGAACCGATCCGGGACGGCGAAAGCCCTGTACTTGGAATCCGGAGCGGTCAACCCGGTCAGTCCGCGAAGCCAGAGCTCGAAGATTCCTCGGCGGGAGCCTCCGGTCGGGATTTCCGGGTCCTGGAAAAACGGTCGCAGTGCTTCCTCCAGGAAGGACGCGACCACGACTCGACCGGTCGCTTCACGCTCCCGGATCAGCCGCGCCAGCGGAGCCGCGGCGCGCACTTCCTTCACCTCGATCAGAAGCGGCGTCGCCGGGAACCGTTCCAGGACCTCGGCTACGGTCGGGATCCCCATGCGCTTGCCCCGGCACGGCCAGGTCGCGCCATCGTCCAGCGTGAAGTGAAAACCCGCGTCCACTTCCGCCAGCGCCGCGGCGGAAAGCGACCCCAGAGGCTCTCTGCGGTCGCAGGTCCGGGCGAGCGTCGCGTCGTGCAGCACGGCCGGTACGCCATCGCCGGTCACGCGGACATCGAATTCGAATGCGTCCGCACCCTGTTCGAGTGCGAGAGCAAACGACTGCAGCGTGTTTTCCGGGGCGAGTCCCGATGCTCCGCGGTGGCCGATGACGGGTCGGGCGTCGGGGTCGAGTAACGGATTCATTACGGATGATAGTGAGGGTTGGTAGTTGGGAGTTGGGAGTTGGGGGTTGGGGGTCGCTTTGCGCCCTTGCGTCTTTGCGCCATTCCGGCGGCTGTCCAACCGACACGCCCGGTGTCCTTCTGTTGCGGTTCTCCAATCTTGTGGGCCCCCCTCTACAGGATTCTCCCGCCCCGCCGATAAGGGACAAAGCGCATTCGAGCCTTCGCGTAACCCCTTGGATTGACAGAGGATTAGGCTGTGTGGAGCGAGCCTGCCATGTTCGTCTCCACGTCATGACAGGAAAAGTGGAACTGTTCTTGCCAGATAGTTGCTCAGATGTGACGAAGGACCCCGAGTTTGGGGTATGGAAAGGCGGTCCGAGATGCTCGACCCAGTGATGCACCACCTGCACCAGGCCCGGGAGACTGCGACGTGGGTCGCGCAACTCATGCGCATCGATCCCGATTTGATGCTGCCGGCTGCACTCCCGCTCCTCGCCGCCAGGTTGATGGATGCCGGTGGTGTCGAAGATGATGATGCGGAACTCGATGATCCTGAATCGAATGCAGGTCTCGCGGTTGGCTGATCGGATCGCCTGACATCCATTGCACCTCAAGGGCCCCCGGTATCCCACCGGGGGCCCTCTTTTTGCCTCCAGGAAAAGGGTTCAGCTTAGTTTTCACTCACCAGCATCCTGTCCCGGTTCGGAGGTCCTCATGGGCTCGAGGTCGATGCACGCCCTTTCACTCGTCCTGCCAGCAATCGTTCTTTCGGCGCCCGTTGTCGCCCAGCCTCGCCCGAGTCTGGCCGTTCCCGCTGCCCGGCCTGCTCTCGCGTCCTTTCCCGGAGTTCTGGTGAGTCCCGACGGGAGCAAGCTCCTGGTCATGGAACGGACCGCACCTTCGATCGATGGTGCGACCGGGCGGACCTTTTCGGCGCTTGTCGTTCAGCCGATCGGCAGGGGCGAGATCCGGCGGCTGATCCTGCCCTGGCGGGCCCGGGTGCGAAGCGCCTTCTGGGCCCCGGACGGAGATCGCATCGGGTTTACCATCCTCGAGGGTCACGGGATCTCGTTATGGGTCGGCGATGCCTACACCGGCGTAATTCGAATGCTGGCGGGTCCTGTCCTCAGTATGGCGAGGGGTGAGCCCTGCCAGTGGTTTCACTCGGGTGAGAGCCTCCTCTGCACTCTGATCCCCGCGGATCCTCCGGAGGGCATCGCCGCTGCGGGGTCGCTGCGGCCTCCCGGCGCCGGTCAACTGGTCGTTTACCCGGTGGACGGGAACGAACGAAGACTGGGCCAGCCGGCGAGCTTTGGGGAGATCTCCATCTCTCCTGACGGCAACTACCTCGTCGTCGAAACCGCGGAGGGCGGCACCTCCAGTCGCACCGAGGTATGGGATGCGAAGAGCGGAGAGGTGCTTCGCGTGATGCAGGGGCAGGGTTCGCTCGACAGCAGGACGAAGCAAACCGACGCCGTTTTTTCCGGACCCCGATCGATCGAATGGCGGGGTGACAAGCCCGCGACCCTGGTCTGGGTCGAAGCCCAGGACCGAGGCACCCCGGCCAAGGGCGCGAAGATCCGGGACCGGCTCTTTCAGCTCCCGAGCCCCTTCACGGGGGTACCGGCCCCGTTCGCGGCGCTCGAGTTCAGAAGCCGAGGGGTCGTGTGGGGCGGAGACGGCCTCGCGGTCGTGAGCGAGTGCTGGGGTGAGCCGCGCGTGGCACGAAGCTGGATCGTGAATCCCGACCGGGCCAGCGCCCCCCGCCTCCTGCAAGGTCTCTCGGGACGAGGAGCCGAGCCGGGCAGTTTCCTCACCCGGCGGAAGCGGGGCGGCGGAGATGTGCTGCTGACAGCCCGAGAGGGCCGGGTCGCCTACCTCCTCGACCCGTCGTACCTCGACGAGATCGATCTGGCCACTGGACGAACCCAGCGGCTCTGGCGGCCCCAGGCGCCCTTCCGGGAGGAAGTCGTCGGCGTGATCGATGCCGACGAGCGCCGGGTCATCGTTCGCCGGGGATCCGCCAGCCAACCGGAGAATTACTTCGTGCGCGACCTGAGGAAGAACAAGCTTGTGGCGTTGACGAATTTCAAATAGCAGGCAATAGGCACTAGGCAGTGGGCAGTGGGGAAAAGCATTCCCTACTGCCTACTGCCTACTCCCTATTTCCCATAGATCGCATTAAACAGAAACTTGAACGTCCCGTGCGGCTGGCTTCGGAAGGTGATTTCCGGCCCGAACAGATACAACGTGCCCTGTCCGACTTTGGCCTCCGCCATCGCGATCCCGCCCTCGAGATATGTCTGACCCCAGGCCCACCCGCTCTTGAGCGGTGAAGCGCTCGCGAACCATGCGACCGGCTTGACGCCTCGCTCCTCCGCATCGGGCGCGAGCCGCATCACCGGGCTCTCATCGAACATCACGATCGCGTTGCGTTCCATGCCGAGCGCTGAGGTGGCCTCCTGGTTGACGGCCACTTCGAGGAGCGAGGCGGGGATGTAGAATTTTTCCCGGGGAATCGGACGCACCCGACCTTCCGGTGTACGCTCCATGAGGTAGTCGGCCACCGGGAGGCCGAGGTGCTGCGCCAGGGAGATCGAGCTCCCGATGGTCACGACCCTGCCGCCCGCCTCGAGGAACGTCTTGAGCTGCGGAATGGTCTTCTCGGCGGTCACGCGGCCCGTGGTGGCCTTCAACTCATCGGGCAGATCGGTCGGCACTCCTCCGCCGAAGCCGCCGCCCCCCTGTCCCGCGCCGCCGGTACCGCCACCAACCGCTGGAATTCCTCCATCGACGAAGACCAGCACATCGAACTGGCTCTTCAGGTTACCTGCGTCGAGTCGCTGCGGATAGACGACTTCGAAGGGGAACTCGAACTGTTCGAACATCCACCGGACCCATCCGGAGGGCATCGAGCCGCCATACTGATCCCAGAGACCGACCTTGATCGGCCGGAGCACCGCCGTGCCGGCGCCGGGTGCCGCGTTCACGGCGACTGCCGTCAGTCCCTTCTCATCGGCCAGCTTCCGGAGCACCGCAGTGGCCTGGCCGCCGGCAGGGACGTACCACGAGCCGGTCGGAAAAGTGGTGCCCCCCGCCATGAGTGGTGCGCCCAGCACCTGGACCGGAACCTTGGCGGCAAGCAGGCGGTTGACCGCGAGGAACCCATCATTCACGCGGCGGTCGATCACGTACGCCCGTCCGCTGCCCAGCGCGGCGGTCACCGGGGGCTTCGCGATGGGACCGTTCAGTTTCTGGAATGGCCCGTCGAATCCCTCGATGATCCGGTCGAACTTCACGCCCATCTGGTAGGCCAGGGTGTAGCCGGCGTTGTCGTACGGAGCCTTGGGGGGGCCGCCCGGATAGCTGATGTCGTTCGGATAGTCCTGCGGTTCGAACATGTCGAGCACGTGGGGACGGAACGCCTGCGCCAGCTTCACGATATAGGAGCCGGCGGGATACTGCTTGCCGCCGACCGTGAATGGAGCGGTGGCCGCATGCACGTCCACGCCCGATTTCATCAATGCGTTGACGAACTTGGTCGCGGTGAGGAAGTCGGGCTGATCCGAGGGCAGGACATAACCCCGCGGATCACGGTCTTCCGGCCGGCGCAGCATCTGCATGTACTTGACGTCCACACCGCCGCCGCCGCCTCCAAACCCGCCCTGGCCCGCACCGGTCTGCGCCGGCCGGTCCTTGGCTACCTGGGCCTTGAGCGCGTCGATTTCACTGGGCGTGGTGGTCCAGCTGTCGCTGTTCCCGCGCGCGATGCTGTTCCGGCCCATGACGTAAATGTTGTAGAGGAAGGTCTCCCGGTACCGCGAGGCCAGGTCGAGGATGGCCCGGTTGGCCGTGATCTCGTATTCGATCGACTGCCGGAAACGCCATGGCTGCGGCGCGATCGGCATCGGGAGGGTCCCGCTCGCCAGCTGGCGGTCGGGAACCAGCGGAATCGTGATCGGAGTCGGGTTGCCGATGGCCTCGGTGAGGATCCCGACGATGTTGTGGAAGTAGGCCGTCGTCCGCAGGCCGCCGTTCCACCAGGTCTGATAGCTCGCGCCATCGCGTTCCACGACGCCGCCCTTCCCCTCGGCGGAAAAGCGGGAGTGCATGGCGGCGCCGACGAGGGACAGGCCGTCGACCACCAGCGGATCGAAGAAGTAGTTGTTGGGATCGCGGAACGGCGGTGCGAAAATGACCGTGCCCGCCGGGCCGGTCTGGTGGTGGTTGTACATGATCTGTGGATACCACTCGCGGTACAGCGCCCGGCTCATGTTTTCCGATTCGGGCTGCGCGTTCATGTAGTGGTCGCGGTTGTTGTCGTGCCCGACGTATTTCTGGTACAGCCTCGGCACGCCCGCCGTGGTGCGCTGCTTCTCGTCCGCGCGGCGCATGTACCAGTTGGACACCAGCTCCATCCCGTCGGGGTTCGCGGTCACCACCAGCTGAATCACGTCATCGAGCAGACGGAGGGTCTCGGCGTCGTTCATGCTCGCCATCTGCCAGAGGTGCTCCAGCAGCTGCTGGGCGCCGAGCACCTCAGTAGCGTGGAGTCCGCCGTCGATCCAGATCACCGCCTTGCCTTCCCGGGCCAGCGCACGGGCCTGCTCATCGGTGAGCCCTTCGGCACGGGCCAGGCGGGCCGCGATGTCCTTGTAGTGGTCGAGCTTCGCGAAATTGGCCGGCGAGGTCACGATCATCATCCACTGCTCGCGTCCCTCGGCGGACTTCCCGATCGAGACCAGCTTGAGCCGGTCCGATTCGCCATCGAGCTTTTTCCAGTAGTCGGTGAGCTGGGTATAGCTGACGAGACGATAGTCATCGCCGATGTTCCAGCCGAACTGCGCCTTGGGGGACGTGAGGCGACCCTGGGCAGGGAGGCAGGGGACCGATGCGAGGGCGACGGCAGTGGCCAACGCGGCGTGCCGGGCGCGACGGAGTGTGGTCACGGCCATGGGGGATCCTTGTGTTGTCGGGCGATTGCGTCGGGGAACTGCGGAAGATACGCCGATCCTGCGGAGAGTGTTGAAGGGTGAGCGGTGAGCAGTGAGCGGGGGGTCCCGAGTGCAGCTCAGGACCCCCCGCTCACCGCTTACTGCTTACCGCTTACCGCAGTTACGCAACCCGATCCGTGCATTGGACAAAGTTGGGGTTGTTCGTCTCCGAGAACGGAATCGGGAAGTTCACGTCGGATCCGTAGGGGCCGCCCTTGAACCAGACGCCGGTCGGGAAGACGGTGTTTTCGGCGCGTCCGTACTGCCGGACCAGCCGACGCAAGTCGCCCAGCCGGTGGCCGGTGCTGAACATCCAGAACGCCCGCTCCCGGAAGAGCAGGTTTTCCCGGTCGACGGCGGTGCCCGGGTCGGTGAGCGGGGCGAGGCCGGTCTTTGTCGCGCGGGCCGCGTTCAGCTTCGCGAGGAAGTTGGTGGCGTCATTGGCCCGCAGCGCCGCTTCCGCCTCGATCAGGCGGGCCTCGATCCCGGAGGCGATGACGACCGGATCGGTTCGTTCGTCCCACAGCGTCGGGGCGAAGATTCCCTGCAGCGAGTTGTCGAACGAATTGCCGACCAGCACCGAAGGAATCCGGGGATCGTTCGCGCTCCGGAAGTTGAGCCCGTTGGTGCCCTCGATGTCACCCATGACCAGGCGCCGGAGACTCGTCGACTGGAGCCAGAGCACGTTATCGGTGGCATTCACCGAGTGGGTGCTCAGGTACTGGAAGCTCGTCGCAACACCCGCGACCGCGGTGGCCGCGGCGGCGGGAAGGTTCCGGTTGAGCAAGGCCCGGCCCTTGATCACCGCGGCGAATTGCCGGATCCGGGCGCTGTCGGCGCCGGCGACCCATGCGAGCGCGGAATCGGCATGATTCACCGCCCGCTTGTAGGCCGAGTCGTAGGAGACCGGATTCCCGAAGAGGATCTGGTTCCCGTTGAGCTCGGTGAAGGGAATGCCGTTGCAGAAGAATTCCCCGATCTGATTCTCCGAGAACGCCATGAACGCGAACATCTGGCCGATGTTCGAGAGCGGCGTCGGGGAGTACTGCCGGAGCGCATTGATTGCCGCCTGGCCCTCGTTCCGGACCCGGTTGGCGCGGCGGAACAGGTCGGAGATGAAGCTGTTGGTGGTCTGCACGATCCGGAAATCGGTCGTGTTGCGCTGCTCGAAGGTGTCGCCGGAGCGCCACTCGTCCGTCAGCAGTCCGCCCATCAGGAAGTATCCGTCGGGGGCGTCGCCGGAGCCGTCCATCGCCTGGTTGAAGCGAAGGATCACGCCGTTGCGCAGCGCGATGGCACCCGCGGCTGACCCGGCATCGACGATGATGTCGGGATCGTTGACCTCGAGGACGCTGTCGCAGGCGCCGAGGCCCAGCATGAGACCGACCGCGAGGCCGCCGGTCCAGCGGCGGGCGGCGACCCGGGTCGTCCGTGAAATCGTCATGAGTCCTTGCCGAGTGAGGGCCATGTTAGAACCGGACATTGATGCGGAAGGTGTAGTAGGTGGGCGGCGGAGGCGTCTGGAAATCGCTCTGCACGCCGATGTTGTCGCCGAAGTAACCGCCTTCGGGATCGATGCCGCTGTATCCCGTCAGGATGCCGAGGTTCCGTCCCGCGGCCGTGAAGCTGATCTGGCCGGCCGAGAAATAATGGGCGATCCGGTCCGGCAGATAGTACGTGAGCGAAATCTCCCGGAGCCGGAGCAGGTTCGTCTTCTCGACGTAGCCGTACTGCGTGGCGCTCGGGTGGACCCGGACCGCGATGGCTCGGGCCTGTTCGGAGAGCGGGGCGGTGGGATCGACGTCGCCCTGGCAATTGAGCCGGTTCTGGCAACGGATCCGCTCGGTGCCGTTGAGCTGATACCCGCCGACCTTGGCGTCGACCAGCGTCCGCAGCTCCAGCTTCTTGTTGAGGAACGTCATCGTGCTGTACGCCGAGAGCTCGGCCGGCGGGAGGGGCGGGCCGACATACACGGTGGTGTCGCCCACGAAAATCTCCCGGACCGCGCTCGCGGTGTCGCCCTGGATGATCCCGTCGCCGTTCCGGTCCTGATAGGTGAACGGACGGAGCCACCAGCCCTGGATCGGATACCCCTCGATGTCGGAGTTGGTGGTGCCCCGGCTCGGCGGCAGGCCGCCCATGCTCACGATCTTGTTCCGATTGTAGGAGCCGCTGGCGGTCATGTCCCAGCTGAAGTTCCGGCTGTCGATGATGTTGGAATTGATTGCCACTTCGATGCCCCGGTTGCGCACTTCGCCGATGTTCTCGAAACGGGAAGCGGCCGTGCCGGCAGACGGAGCGATGACCCGGCTGATGAGTGCATCCCGGCTCGACTTATCGTAGAAGGTGAACTCGAGATTCACCCGGTTGTTGAGCAGGGCGGCGTCGAAGCCGAGCTCGAGCTCCTGCGAGCGTTCCGGCTTGAGCAGCGGGTTACCCAGCGCGCTGAGCACGAGGCCCGGCGTGTCCTGCTGGTCGACGTTGGTCGTGAGCGGCGAGAAGAAGAGCAGGGCGTCGTTTGCCCCGGGCTGCCGTCCCGACGCGCCCCAGGCACCGCGGAGGCGGAGACTGGTCAGCGCGCTCGACTTCGGGAAGAACGCCTCGTCCGACAGCACGTACGACGCGGCGAACTTCGGGTAGTACACCCGGTCGTACAGGTTGCCGAAGGCACTGTTGCGGTCGGAACGGACTTCCGCGGTCAGATAGAGCCGGTCCTTGAAGGCGAACTGCTGGGATCCGTAGAAGCCCAGCGTCACCGTGGTGGTGGTGGCCTCGGCGGCGTTCAGGATCGACCCTGCGCTGACCGTGGTCGAGCCGGGTCCGAGGTTCTCCGAACCGGCGATGTTCCGGGTGTTGTTGTCCTTGCTGTACTGTATGCCGGCGATGGTCTTCGAGCGAACGTTGTCGGTCAGTTTGTAGGATGCGGTGGCCGACGCGTCGCCGGTATAGACGAAGAAGGTGGTCCGATTGTGCTGCTTGAAGCCGGTCCGGGCGGTGCCGAGGAAGGGGCACTCGTCCCGGCGGCAGAGCTCGGTGTCCACCCGCGAAATGAAATCGAGACCCGCGGTCGCCTTGGCGGACAGCCATGACGTCGGACGGTAGTTCAGCGTGCCGCTGGAGATGGCTCGGTTGATGTCCTGATAGTGGATGACCGAGAAGATTTCGTCCGGCGTCGAGGCGCGCCAGCCGTAATTGTTCCGCTCCGGCGCGGGGCCGCCGGTGCCGTCCGGATCGACCAGGAAATTCTTGAAGCCGGGTCCGCCGAAGCCGTTCGAGCCGATGCCGAAGGCGTTGTTGTCGATCTGCGGAAGCCGGAGCGAGCTGGTGACGAAGCCGCTCGACACCTGCAGATCCATCTTGTCACTGAAGTTGGTGCTGAGGTTGGCGCGGAGGTTGACCCGGCGCAGATGATTGGGCTGCATCATCTCGCTGGAGACCTCGTCCACTCCCCGCGTCGCAAGGATCCGCTGCTCGAAGATCGCGGGCATCTGCAGCACCCCGAGCTCCCGCTCCCACTCGCTGGAGACGAAGTAGCGTACCACGTCGCTCCCGCCGCTGACCTGGACGCCGACCTGATTCCGGTCGCCGGTCTGAAGGGGCGTAATCTGCTTGTCTTCCCAGAGGTTATACGAGCTCACGCTGTCCTGGGTGCAGCGCGCCGCGGCGTTGGTGGTGACCACCTGCGACAGGAGGCACTGGGTGGTGTTGCGGACGGTCGAGCCGCTCCGCCAGCCGCGGTACGCCGAGGGATACTTGTTCCCGTCGGTGATATACCCCTGCTCGGCGTAGACGTTCCATACCGGCCGGCCTGCTTTGCCCCGCTTGGTCTTGATGACGATCACGCCGTTGGCGGCGTCGGTGCCGTAGAGCGTCGACGCCGAGGGGCCGCGCACGACGTCGATCGATTCGATTTCTTCGGGATTGAGGTCGTTCACACGGGTTGGAGAGCTCCCGCCGATGCCGATCGACTGCGAGCCCACGTCGCTCACCATCCGGACCCCGTCGATCACGTAGATGGGGTTGTTGGAGAGCGAGAGCGAGCTGTTGCCCCGGATGCGTACCCGGCCGCCGGTGCCGGTGGTGCTGCCCGGCAACACCTGGACGCCAGGTGCCTTCCCGACCAGCAGGTCGTTCATGTTGGACACCGGACCATTGGCGACCAGGAGCGAGGCATCCACCGTCGACACCGCGTTCCCGACTTCGCGCTTGGCCTGGTCGCCGGTGGCGGTGACGACGACTTCATCGAGCGAATACGGCGTCAGCACCAGTCCGAAATCGACCGTCGTCGCGCCCTGATCGGCCACCGTCGCCGACTTGGTGCCGGACGCGAATCCGATCTGCGAGGCACGCACCTGGAACGTTCCGGCCGGAACGCCGGAAATCCGGTAGCGACCCTCGGCGTTGGTCGACGCAGTCAGGCTGGTACCCACGACGACCACCCGGGCCCCCACGAGTGCGTTGCCGTTGGCCTGATCGGTGACGCGCCCGGAGACTATGCCCTGCGCCGCCGCGATGCTTGTCGATCCCAGCAGGAGCGCGAGCGTAAGCAGGGGGCGGCGCGTGAGACTGCGAATTGCCGCGATGATCATGGTGAACGATCCCTCGAAATGGTGAGAATCGAAGCGAATGCGTCAGGCGATGCCGTCGTGCGACTCCCTTTCCGAAAAGCAGGGGGTGTGCCGCGCCGCTTCGCCCGGAAAGATCCTGCACTGCAACAACTTAAGTATTACAATCGGTCGAAATGTGTGTTTTCGACACGAGGGGTGAGTCTCGATTCATGTGCAGCTGACACAGCCATGCGGAGGAACCCGGCCCGACCTGGGCTCTGGATCGCCTAAATATGCGCCGGGATTGCCGTTGTATCAACCCTCGCAAAACCGGGTCGGGACGCTTCCCGCCAGACCGAGGAGCTCCCGGGCGGCGTTGGCGTAGGGGAGGAGGGCGGACAGCTCACCCTTGGCGAGCCGGATGCGCCCGCTCAGCAGGGCCATGACCGGGGAGCCGCCATCGGTCAGGATCTGCCGCCAGGCGGCGCGATTGCCTCGGAAGACGAAGGTCGCGGAGTCGAGATTATCGGGGTCGGTGACTTGTGCGGACCGGCAGGCGCCGTGCCAGAGATCGAGCAGGACGGCGCGACGCTTGGCCGGCTCGGCATCATCGAGAAGGAGCCCGACCGCGCCCTCCCAGGTGGCGGCGGCGCTGCGGTACTCGTCGCTTTCGTTCAGCGCCCGTGCCCAGGCGAGGGCCCAATCGCTAGAGAACGCTTCGTGCAGGAGGAGCTCCGTTTGATGGCGCAATGGCGGAATGGCGCAAGGGCGGAAAACTAGTTCGCTTTGCGCCTTTGCGCCTTTGCGCCTTTGCGCCTTTGCGCCTTTCCGTCTAACGCCTCCGCAACGTCATATCTCCGTTCACCGTCGAGAGACTCAGCGTGCCGCCGCCCTCGCCCACCGTTCCGCTCAACCGCTTGGGGCCCCACTTGCCTCGGACCGTGAGGGGAAAATCAGTGTTCATCGAGCCATTCACGGTCGATGCGCGCACCGCGAAGCTGGCATCCCTCGGGAGGTCCACCGTGATCCGGCCGTTCACGGTATCGAACTCCGCATCGCCATCCCAGAGGGTAGCGCCGATGCTGGCGGTGATCGATCCGTTGACGGTCGAAGCCTGCGCCCAGCTGGTGGTTTCGACCGTGATATCGCCGTTCACGCTGTAGGCCTCCGCCGCCGCGGTGAGCCCGCGCGCCGCCACGTCGCCGTTGACCGTGCGTCCGACGAACAGGACGCCGCGAGGCACCCGCACCGTCCACTCCACTTCCACATCGTTGTTCCGGGTGTTGTTCTGACCCCGGCCGCCCGCCTTGCATTCGTTGACCTCGCCGCGTCGGGACGAAGGATAGACGGCACAAATGGTCACTCCGTCGGCGTGCTCGACGACCCGGATTTGCACCTCGTCGGTGTCGCTCCTGCGGGCGTGTTTGGATGCGGTGACCTGGACCTCTGCCCCGCTGCCGGCCGACGCGTCGATGGAACCGTTCACCCCCACCAGTTCGATCGTTTTGCCGGCCGCGACGGTGCCGCGCCACTCGAAATCGTCGCCACGCTGCGGGGAGAGGGGTGCGCCGGAAAGCAGGAGCGCGACAAGGAGAGCAGAGAGGGTATTCATGCGCGAGGGCTCCAGGGTGGGGCGCGGAGGCGCGAACGCAGATCGTACGGCCATTATGCCGGCCGGGATTCACTCAGCCTTGGATACGGGGGCGGAGCCCGGCGTTGGAACTATCTTTCAGGACCCATTCATGAGCGGAGCATTCCGGATGACCCTGCTGTCCCACGCCGCCATTCGCGCGCCGACCGGCACCGCGCTCTCCTGCAAGGGGTGGCATCAGGAGGCGGCGCTCCGGATGCTGATGAACAACCTCGATCCCGCGGTGGCCGAGCGGCCCGAGGATCTGGTGGTGTACGGAGGCACCGGCAAAGCGGCGCGGAACTGGGCCTGTTACGAGAAAATCGTCGAAACCCTCCAGCGGCTCGGCAACGACGAAACGCTGCTGGTGCAGAGCGGAAAACCGGTCGGCGTCTTTCATACCCACGACGAGGCGCCACGGGTGCTTATCGCCAACTCCAACCTGGTCCCCAGGTGGGCCACCTGGGAGGAGTTCCGCCGCCTCGAGGCCCTCGGCCTCACCATGTACGGCCAGATGACCGCCGGCTCGTGGATCTACATCGGGAGTCAGGGCATTCTCCAGGGTACCTACGAAACCTTTGCCGAGTGCGCGCGACGGCATTTCGGCGGGTCGCTCGAGGGACGCCTGGTCGTGACCGGAGGCCTCGGCGGCATGGGGGGTGCCCAGCCTCTTGCCGCGACGCTCAACGGCGCTGCCTTTCTCGGGATTGAAGTGGACGAGTCGCGAATCCGCCGGCGGGTGGACTCGGGGTATTGCGACCGGCTGGCCACCGACCTCGACCAAGCCCTGGCGCTCGTGCTCGGCGCCAGACGGGAGCGTCGGGCCCTTTCGGTCGGCCTCGTCGGCAACGTGGCGACGGTGCTCCCCGAACTGGTTCGACGCAGCGTCCCGGTGGATATCGTGACCGATCAGACTTCGGCGCACGATCTGCGCGTCGGGTACATCCCCCCGGGGTACTCGCTCGATGCGGCGGCCGGCTTCCGGGAGCGGGACCCGGATGGCTACGAGGCCGCCGTTCTCGATGCGATGGTGACGCACGTGGAGGCGATGCTCACCCTGCAGCGGGCAGGGGCCGTCGTGTTCGACTACGGGAATAACCTGCGCGGCCAGGTGGCCGACCGGCGCGGGATGGCGACCGCGTTTGAGATTCCCGGGTTCGTGCCGGAGTTCATCCGTCCCCTCTTCTGCCGCGGGGCAGGACCGTTCCGCTGGGCGGCGCTCTCGGGAGACGCCGCGGACATCGCCGCCACCGATCAGATGGTGCTGGAGACGTTTCCCGCACACGAGGGACTGGCGCGATGGATCGGGCACGCCAGGCAAAAGGTCCAGTTTCAGGGCCTCCCGGCGCGGATCTGCTGGCTCGAGTACGGCGAGCGCGCCGAGCTGGGGCGCCGGTTCAACTGGCTGGTGCAGACCGGGCGGGTCAAGGCGCCTCTCGTCATCGGGCGTGATCACCTCGACACCGGCTCGGTTGCCTCTCCCAACCGGGAAACCGAAGCGATGAAGGACGGCAGTGACGCGATTGCCGACTGGCCCATCCTCAATGCCCTGCTCAACACCGCGTGCGGCGCAAGCTGGGTCTCGCTGCACCATGGAGGCGGTGTCGGCATCGGATACTCCATTCACGCCGGGATGGTCATCGTGGCGGACGGAACCAGGAGCGGAGGCCTCCGGCTGGACCGGGTGCTCACCGCCGACCCCGGCACCGGGGTGATGCGCCATGCCGACGCGGGATACGACGAGGCGATCAAGACCGCGCGAGAGCGCGGGGTGGACCTTCCAATGGTGAGCGGTGAGAAGTGAGCGGTGAGAGGGAAGGGCGGTTCCCGCGTACCGCTCACTGCGTACCGCTCACCCACCGCTGATGCCCCTCCTCACGAACATCGGAGCACTGGCTCGCTGCCTCCCCTCGGGTCCACAGGGCGACGCCAACGTCATCGAACGCGCCGCGCTCGCCTGGGAGGGAACGACCATCCGGTGGGTGGGTCGCCAGCAGGAGCTGCCGAGGGAATACTGGGAGTGGCCCGCCGAGGATGCCGGAGGCCGGCTGATCGTGCCGGGTCTGGTCGACTGTCACACCCATCTGGCGTTCGCCGGCTGGCGCGCGGACGAATTCGAGCTCCGGATCAAGGGGACGAGCTACCTCGAGATCGCTGCCGCGGGGGGTGGCATCGCGAGCACGGTAGCCATGACGCGAGCCGCCGACCCGGCCTCGCTCCGGGCTTCCTGCGAGGGTCACCTGGCCGGCATGGCCCGGCTGGGAGTCACGACGATCGAAGCGAAGAGCGGCTACGGACTCTCGCTCGAAGGCGAGCTCCGGATCCTCGGAGTGTATCGCGATCTCGCGCTGGCCGGGCACCGCATCGTGCCGACGTTGCTCGCGGCGCACGTCGTGCCCTCCGAGTACAAGGACCGGCGCGACGCGTACATCGCACTCATCATCGAGGAGATCATCCCCCGGGCGGCCGCCGGAAAGCTGGCGCGATTCTGCGATGTCTTCGTGGAAGAATCGGCCTTCTCGGTGGATGAAGCCCGCGGCATACTGGAGACGGGGGCGCGGCACGGGCTGCGCCCCAAGCTGCATGCCGATCAGCTCACCAATGGGGGTGGCGGCGAGCTCGCCGCCATGGTTGGCGCGGCCTCGGCGGATCACCTGGAGCGGATCTCGGAGGCCGGCATTCGCGCTATGGCGGCGGCGGGCGTCGTGGCGGTCAGTCTGCCGTTTGCCTCACTCTATTTGAACGCGGCGCCGATGCCGGCCCGCCGGTTGTTGGAAGCGGGGGCCGCGGTTGCCGTGGCCACGGACTTCAATCCCGGTTCCGCCCCGAGCTACCACCTGCCGGTCGCCATGACACTGGCGTGTACGATGCAGCGGATGACACCCGCCGAGTCGCTCAAGGGCGCCACTATCGTGGCCGCACGAGCGATCGGCATGGAAGCGGAAGTCGGCTCACTGGAGGCCGGGAAGTCCGCCGATTTTGCTGTGATCGACGCCGAGTCGATCGAACACTGGCTCTACCATCTCCGAGCCAACGCGTGCGTGCGCACCGTCGCCCGGGGCAGCGAGGTCTGGCGCGTCTAACCGCGGGCGTCTTCTGCGGCGCCCTTGATGCCGTCGAGCACCTCCCGGAGCCGGTGCGCAAGATCTTTCGGCGTGAACGGCTTGGGCAAAAAGACCGTCGAGTCACCCTGCAGGTCGCGGTCGGGGATCGCTCCCGCGGTGTACCCCGAGATGAAGACCACCGGCAACCCGGGCCGCAGCTGGCGGAGTCTGGTGGCCAGCTCCAGGCCCCCGACCAGCGGCAGGACGATATCCGTGATGAGCGCGTCGATCTGGCCGAGTTTATCCCGGGCAACCCCCAGCGCCTCTTCGCCGTTCAGCGTGGCGAGCACAGTGTAGCCTCGCCGTGAGAGTGTCCTGATGATGAGCTCGCGAATCTGCGCCTCATCCTCCGCCAGCAGGACCGTTTCGTGTCCCCCCGGCACTGGCCTGGGCTCGGCGGCCGGCTTCGCTGCCGCAGGGAGGTCGTCGAGCAGCGGCAGGTGAACCTTGAACGTGCTCCCGCGACCCGGCTCGCTGTACGCCCAGATGTTCCCCCCGGCCTGCCGGACGATCCCGTAGCAAATCGCCAGGCCGAGTCCAGTGCCCCGGCCCGGACCCTTGGTGGTAAAAAACGGCTCGAACAGCCGCTGCAGGGTTTCCCGGTCCATCCCCACGCCATTGTCGCTGACGGCGAGCCGTACGTAGCGCCCCGGCACCGCGCCGGGATGACTGTTCGCGAATTCCTGGTCGAGGAAGACGTTCCGGGTCTCGAGGGTGAGCCTGCCACCCTTCGGCATCGCGTCGCGGGCGTTGACGGCGAGATTGACGATGATCTGCTCGAACTGGCTCGGGTCGATTCGCACGGAGGTGCGGTCGCTCTCCAGGAGGGTCACCAGTTCGATGTCTTCCCCGATGAGCCGTCGCAGCAGTTTGTCGGCTCCGCGGGTCAGTGCGTTCAGGTCGGCCACGACCGGCTGAACCACCTGCCGCCGGGCAAAAATGAGCAACTGGCGCGTCAGCTCGGTGGCTCGATGAGCGGCCTTCTCGATTTCTTCCAGCTCGACGAGCAGCGGGTCATTCGGGGAAAGGCCGGCCTTGGCGAATTCGAGATTGCCCAGCATGGCGGTGAGCAGGTTGTTGAAATCGTGCGCGACCCCGCCGGCCAGCCGGCCGATGGAATCCATCTTCTGGGCCTGGGCGAGCTGGTTCTCCAGGCGATTGCGCTCCGAGGATTCGAGTGCGAGCGCGACCAGGTCCGCCACTGAACCGGCAAAGGCCTGCTCCTCGGCCGACCAGCGCCGCGGCTCCCCCGAATGGGTATGGCTCATCAACCCGAGCATGCGTCCGCCCGCCCGGACCGGTGCGGCCAGGCGCGACGTCACATCCGGTGTGCAGAGTGGATTGTTGACCAGCTCGGCCGTTCGAGGATCGTGCATGGCGTCGGGTGCGGCGATCAAACCCTCCCGGTTCAAAGCTCCCAGGAAGATCTGCAACGACGCGGTCGGGATCTCCTGGCCGCTGACGTGTTCCCGCGTCTCCCGGTCGAACCGGTCGGCGGCGCGGAGCACTCCTTCCGCAAAGAGCCAGACGCCGGATTCTCCGACGCGCAGTGCCTCGGCCGCCATCTCGTTGATGGCGTGGAGTGCTGCCCGCAAATCGGTCCCGCCGATCAGGCTGTGCTCGGTCAGCGCGAATTGTCGCAACCGCTCGTTGAGCTCCCGCACGCGGCTCCGTGCGCTCACGTCCTCCGCCACGGCTACGAAGACCGGGGGTTCCCCGGTGCTCGAGAGCTGGAGCGTGATCTCCACCGGATAGCTCGAGCCGTCCTTGCGGACCTGATTCGCGGACAGCAGCATCCGAGGCTGATCACCCTGCCGGAGGACGTGGAGCGCGGCGTCGAAACTGTCCCGGCTCAGGTCCCGCAGGATGTCCAGCGGGGTGAGCGCGGAAAGCTCATCGGGCGTATAGCCCAGATTGGCCCGGGCGCCGCGGTTGGCCTGCACGAACCGAAGCGTGCCGGCATCGAAGAGGTAGATCTCGCTCGAGGATTCATCGAGGATGCGGCCGAAGCGCTCGGTCAGATTCTCGTGGCGACGGCTCTCGTGCTCGGCGCGCACGCGCAGCACCGCGGTCATCTGGTTGAAGTGGGTCGCCAGTCGGCCCAGCTCATCATTGCGTGGTACATGCAGGTTGGCGGCGAGATCGCCACCCGCGACCCGGGTTACCGCCCGCTCGAGCTCCCCGATGGGCCGGTAGAGCCTGGACCGAACCAGCCAGATAGCGGCGGCCAGGAGCAGCGCACCGAGCCCCGTCCACGTGATCGCCCAGCGAGCCACGCCGCGGGTGTCATCCAGCAGCGCGTCCTCCCGACGAAGCAGGTCGGTGATGGCCACGCCCTGGGCGGCGCTGAGGTGGCGGCCGGTCACATCGAGCAGCGTATCGGCGGCCAGCAGTGCCTCTCCGGCATCGTCCCTCCGTCCTGCCTCCATGGCGCGGATGGCCTCCAGAATGCTCAATCCGGCGGCGGTCTCGGTCTCCACGGCGTCGGCCAGGCGTAACCGCATTTCGGCCGGCACCCGGGACTGTGCCAGCGACGGTCGCATGGCAACCACGCTGTCGAGCCGCGCCCGGGTCGGGGCGGCAAGCCGCCGGGCGTCCGCTACCGCCAGGGGAGTGTTGGAGGTATGCAGGCGGCGGAATGCGGTTTCGAGGTCGTCGAGGGTGATGTGCATGCTCACGAGCCGGCGCTGAATGGCGTCGTGATCGGCGAGAAGCTCGGTTGCATTTTCCCGAAGCACGCTCGCGGTGGGGGCGATGACCGCCATGATTTCGAAAGTGAGCCCGAGGACATACGCCACCCCCACCAGGGCCATTCCGAGGAGCGTCGCGCGGATCGAGAAGGTCCGGCGGGGCCGGCTCATGGCGGGACTACCTCGAGGCGGTGACCGGAGATGCGAGTCATCAACAGCGGCCGGCGCGAATCGGGCCGGAACGCGATCGGTCCGGTGATTCCCGGATAGGGCGGGCGGACGCCACCGAGCTCCTCCAGGTACTGGCGTATCGCGACTCGGTGGGGCCCGACCGTCCTGATCGCGCGGCCGACGAGCATCACCGCATCATAGAACATCGCGTCGTCGTGGCGCGGCAGACGGCCTGTCGATTTCCGGAAGCGCGCCGCGAAGGATTGCGACGCGGTGTCGCCGGAGCCCGGCTGCCAGAAGGTCACCACGTAGAGCGAATCGGCGACCCGTCCGGTGCGCGCGATGAAGGCCGAGTCGACGAGCGTGCCGTCTCCTGCGACGAACCGCGCACCGGGAAGCCGCGCCACGATGGCGCGAAGGAGGCAAGACGATTCGGGACTCCTGGTCGCGAGAAGGACGGCATCGGGAGTCCCGGCACGCAGCGCGTCGTGGACCACAGCTTCGTAGGGGTTGGCTCCGGCGACACACCCCTGTCCGGAGCGTACCGGGAGGCGGTCGAGCAACCGAACACTATGGCGGCCCAGCGCGGCGCCGATGCCCGAAGCGAGCCCAAGGCCATACTCGTCGGGGATGTAAAAGAGGATCGCGGCCCGGGACCCGAGCCGTTTCGACACGAAGCCGCCGATGAACTCTCCCTGCGCGGAGTCGTCCGCGGCAAGGCGAAAGGTCCATGGACGGGCCGAGCGGAGCAACCGGCTGGTTGCGGTCGGGACGACGTTGGGAAGTTTCGCATCGCGGTAAATCGGCGCGGTCTGGAGTGCCTCGCGGCTGCCTCCCGGACCGACCACCGCAACGATCCCGCGATCGCCGGAGAAGCGAATGGCCTTGTTCACCGCGGTGACCAGAGCGCCAGGCGGGCCCACTGCGGGAGCGGTGTCTCCGGTCGTGATCCAAATCGGCGCTTCACCGGTGCGGCGCGTCGAATCGAGGTCCGCCCGCGCCACCGTTCCGGCGTTGGGTTCCCTGTCTCCGGAGGTATATCCAATCGTGCCCTCGCGGGGTTGCCCCGCGCACGCGAGGACGAACACCGTCAGGGCGCCAATCAGCCGGCGATGGCCCATGCGCGATCCGAGACCTCCAGGGAAAGAATCGTTGATGGTGAAGTGTACCCCACTCCGGGCTCGGAGGGGGGCGGGGGCTGAGATCAGGTCATCTTCCCCTCGACAACCGCCAGGATCTCCCGCTCCTGCACCTCCGCCGCCTTGTCCAGTCTGCTTCCCTCATCCAGGATCGTCGCGATCGCCGCCTTGTTCCTGATCCCGCTCGCGTTGGTGCGGACATTGAGCCAGGCCCCGCGGATGGCGGCCCGGGTGCACAGGACACCGACGCCCGCGTCCGACGCCGAGGCAGGGTTGCCCTGGTCGGCCATCGCCCGGAGGAGGGGGAAGGCCTTCCACGCAGTCTGGACCACCTTCCAGGGAACTTCGAGCGCTCCGAGGTTCGCGGCCTCCAGCGCCTCGGCGCGGGCCTTTTTTTCGGCGTCGGTTCCCCTGGGCAAAGCGATGGCCGTCATCACCTTCTCGAATGCGCGGGTGTCCTCATCCACCAATCGAAGCAGCGCATCCTTGAGCTGCTGACCTTGTTCGGCCCAGGCCGAAAACTCCTCCCACCGCGCGTCCCAGCCGCGCTTGTGCGCCGACAGGTTTGCCACCATGGCGCCGAGGGAGGCGCCCAGCGCCCCCACGGCCGCCGCCACCGAGCCGCCTCCTGGAGCCACCGATTCCGATGCGGTGAGGTCGGCGAAACCCTCCAGTGTGAGGTTGACGAGGCGGTGCTCGCCGGGATCCCGCAGCCGGTACTCGATGATCCGCTCGGACGGATCGAACGGAGCGAGATCCGCGAGTCCGAGCGACCGCACGGCGATCGTGATCAGCTCGGCCTCGGAGACGCCCACCGAGCGTTTCTGCGTGCGGAGGTAGTGGCGGCCGGCGTCGGTGAGCGCTGAGAGCGGGATCAGGCCGACCAGCTCCGAGCCGGTGACCCGCAACCCGCGTGCGGAGGCGGCCCGGCAGGTTTCGTCGAACGCGGTATGCAGCGGGGTCACCCCGAGATCGGTGAGATTCATCGAGACCTGGGCAATGCCGTACTCTTCGATGAACCACCCGATCGCCTTGACCGCCTTGAGCGATCCGGGAATCATCACCGGCTCGCCGGCGCCGTCCGTGACTACCTTCCCGGTGAGGGGATCCCCTTCCCGTTTGGGGCGGCCGGTTTCCCGAACGTCGAAGGCGACCGCATTGGCGCGGCGGGTCGAGGTCGTATTCAGATTGACGTTGAAGGCCACCAGAAACTTCCGCGCGCCGATCACCGTCGCGCCCGCGGAGGCGTTGAACGCAGCGGGACCGAAGTCGGGTTTCCACTCCGGATCGGCGAGCTTTGTCGCGAGCCCCTCGTACTCGCCGGAGCGGATTACCGAGAGATTCTTCCTCCCGGGATCGAGCTGAGACTCTTCGTAGAGGTACACCGGGATGCCGAGCTCCCGGCCGACCCGCTCACCCAGACGGCGCGCCAGCTCCGCCGTCTCGGCCATGGTGATGCCGGAAACCGGGACCAGGGGACAGACATCGGTGGCACCCATCCGGGGATGCTCCCCGCTGTGCCGGCGCATGTCGATGAGCTCGGCGGCGGTCGCGATGGCGCGAAACGCTGCTTCGACCACGGCGTCCGGATCGCCGGCGAAGGACACCACCGTGCGGTTGGTGGCCTTGCCGGGATCGACGTGGAGCAGGGTCGCCCCTACAACCGATTCGATCCGGGCAGTAATTTTCCGAATGACCTCGAGGTCTCGTCCCTCGCTGAAATTCGGCACGCACTCGATCAATGCGGACATGGATGGTCGGGGGTGAGAGGGGTAGGGTTCCAATCTACCAGAGAGGAATGCCGATGTCCCACACCGGGCGCCCGCTGAAGGTCGGCTGACGAATGCAGGTCTTTCCGGAAAGCGGAGACGACAGGCGGCTGCGATACCTCGTCGCGACTCTTTCCACCGTCGCGGCCATCGGCGCGATGGTCCTGATTCCGGATTACTTCGCTCGCACGCCGTATCTGCTCGCGAGCCTCGCCTCGCTCGCGACCCTCCTGGTGGCCGGCGTGTTTCCGGCGGTCATCGTCGAGATCGTACTCGCGCTGGCGACGCTCTATTTCCTGATTCCTCCCTTCCACTCGGTGGTGACCGCATCACAGGGCGATGTGGACCGGTTGCTTGGGTACATGACGCTCTTTGCCCTGGCGGACATGCTGGGGTGGCGCCTGGAGCGAGCCCGTCATGCGACAGCGTCGCGCGAGAAGGTGCTGCGGGAGAGCGAGACGCGCTATCGGCACATCCTCGAGCAGGCGTCGGACGGAATCGTACTGGCATCCCCCGATGGGAAGCTGGTCCTCGCGAACGAGCGCGCCTCCGAGATGCTCGGGTACTCGCGCGACGAGCTGTTACGGGCGCCGCTGGCCACGCTCTACGATCCCGAGGACCTCGCCGCGAAACCGCTGGCCTGGGACGAGCTCGCGCGCACCTCGGTCGTGCTCCGGGAGCGGCGGCTCCGCCGGAAGGACGGCTCGACCTTCATCGCCGAGCTGAGCGTCCGCCGCACACCGGACGGGCTGGCGCAGGCGATCGTGCGCGATGTCACCGAACGGAAGCGTGCCGAAGAGGCGCTCCGCGCCGAGCGGGATCTCCTCGACGGCATTCTGGCGACCAGTGTCGCGGGCATCCTGGTGGTGAATCCGTCCGGTCAGGTGCTCTTTCTGAACTCCCGCGCCGAGGCGGTCCTCGGCCTCACGCGCGACATGCTGGGCAACCGGACCGATCTGCCTCCGGGATGGCGGTTTCGCACCCTGGGCGGAGCGCCCCTGCCCGAGAGCTCGCGGCCCGCGCGGCGGGTCGTGGCTACCGGTGAGCCGGTGCAGGACGCGCGCATCATCCTCGAACGTCCCGACGGCGAGTACATCTTCCTCTCGGTCAACGCGGCGCCGCTCCGCGATCCTGATCGTAGGATCAGCGCGGTGGTGCTGTCGATTTCGGACATCACCGATCAGCATTGCGCGCAGCAGGCCCTGCTGGAGCGCGAGGAGCAGCTGCAGCGGGTCACCTCGGCCGTCCCCGGGGTAGTGTATCAATACGTGGTGGGACCCGGTGCGGAAGAGCGGTTCGCTTTCGTGAGCGAGCGGGCACGCGACCTTCTCGGTGCCCGGCCGGCGGAGATTTACGACGATGCGAACCGGGCGTGGGAGCGGATGCACCCCGCGGACAAGGTCGAGATGACCTCCGCATTCGCCCTCGCCTCGAAGACCCAGGAGCCGTGGAGCTTCGATTTCCGGGTGCGGCGACCCGATGGCCGGACCTGCTGGTTGCGCGACATCGCGACCGCGGTTCAGGCGCGGGATCCGGACCGGGTGATCTGGAACGGGGTGATGGTGGACATCACCGATCAGCGGCGGCTGCAGGAGGAGCTGCTCCAGTCCCAGAAAATGGACAGCCTCGGGCGTCTCGCCGGGGGCGTGGCGCACGACTTCAACAATCTGCTCACCGTCATCCGGGGGTTTGCGGATGTGCTCTCCACCCAGTTCGCGGAGGAGGATCCGCGGCTCGGCGAAGTGCGCGAAATCCGCGGCGCGGCCGATCGCGCCACCTCGCTCACCCGACAGCTGCTCGCGGTGAGCCGCCGCCAGGTCCTGGTGACTCGCGAGGTGGATCTGAATCTCCTCATCCAGGAGATGGAGCGCATGCTCGGCCGCGTGATCGGCGAAAACATCACCATCATGACGGTGCCGGGACGCGATCTCGGCTGGGTGCGCGCCGACCCGAGTCAGCTCGAGCAGGTCCTGCTCAACCTGGCCGTGAATGCCCGTGATGCGATGCCGGTGGGTGGAACCCTGACGCTCGAGACCCGCCGCCGGACGATTGTCGCCGGCCGGGAAGAGCCGACTGCCCGCGGAGTGCCCCCGGGTGAGTACGTAATGCTCAGCGTGCACGACACCGGCATGGGGATGGATCAGGCGACCCAGTCGATGATCTTCGAGCCGTTCTTCACGACCAAGGCGGTGGGCGAGGGAACCGGGCTCGGGCTGTCGACGGTCTACGGCATCGTCCAGCAGAGCAATGGCGTGATCACGGTCGAGAGCGAACCGGGCAACGGCACCACGATCCGGATCTTCCTCCCCCGGATTCTCGAGCCGACGGAGAGTCCCCGGGAGCCGGTACCGCCGCGGGCGGTTCCCGCCGCGCCTCAGCATCGCGCCACCATTCTCCTGGTCGAGGACGACGACGGGGTCCGCCGACTGACCCGGCGGGTCCTCGAGCAGTATGGCTTCCGGGCGGTCGAGGCGCGGACCGGCATCGAGGCGCTCGAGCTGCTGACCCTCGATCATCCGCGCGTCGACGCCGTGGTGTCCGATCTGGTGATGCCGGGGATGAGCGGGAAGGAGCTGGTCGGCCGCCTGCGGGGGCTGCGTCCGGAGATTCCGGTCGTCTATCTGTCGGGATATACCAGCGAAGAGGTCACCGACCAGATCCGCGCCCACCCGCGGCAGACGTTCCTGCAGAAACCGTTTTCGCCTGATGCTCTGGCGACGGCGCTCGAAGAGTTGCTCGGAGATCAGGTAAGCGGTGAGCGGTAAGCGGTAAGCGGTAAGCGGTAGAGGCGTGTCCCGCTCACTGCTTACCGCTTACTGCTACTCGGGCCATTGCTGCGTCACGCAGTGGATCGCGCCCAGGCCCCAGACCAGGTCGGTGCACTGGATGATCTCGACCCGACGGCCGGGGAAGAGCGGTGCGAGGACCGCCTGCGCGACGGCGTCGCGCTCGGACGCGTAACCCGGCAGCAGCACCACGCCGTTGGCGATGTAGAAATTCGCGTAGCTCGCGGGCAGCCGCTGGCCCTCCTGGTACATCGCCGGAGGCATCGGTAGCTCCACGACGCGAAGCGGGTGTCCGTCCTGGTCGGTCATCCCGCGGAGCCGGGCCAGATTGTCGCGCAGCGGCGCGAAGTTCGCATCGCGCGGGTCCTCTTCCACCACGGTGACCACGGTACCGGGATCGACGAAGCGGGTGAGATCGTCGATGTGCCCATCGGTGTCGTCGCCCTCGATTCCGTCACCCAGCCAGAGAATCTTCCGCACGCCGAGATAATCGCGGAGGTAGCCCTCGATCTCGTCCTTCGAGAGCGCGGGATTCCGGTTGGGGTTGAGGAGGCACTGTTCGGTGGTCAGGAGGCAGCCGGCGCCGTTCACGTCGATGCTGCCGCCTTCGAGGACGATGCCGGGCGACACCACCGGCAGCGCGAGCTCCCTGGCGATGCGGGTCGGCACCACGTCGTCCTGGCCGAAGGGCGGATACTTCCCGCCCCACGCGTTGTAACCCCAATCCAGGATGAGCTGCTCCCGGCGGCCGCCGGACTCGCGCGCCACGAAGATCGGGCCGTGATCCCGGCACCAGGCATCGTCGGTGGGGTGATAGTGGAAGGCGATCCGGCCGTCGGGCACTGCCGCGCGCCGCAGAATCTCGCGCACACCGGCTTCGCGATCCGCATCCGCGACATTGATGTGGACCTCTTCGTGAGGCGCCAGGTGCCGGACGATCTCGGCAAACACCAGCGGCACCGGCTCGAATTTGCCGGGCCAGGACGCCTCTTTGTGCGGCCAGCTGAGCCAGGTGCCGCGGTGGGGCGACCATTCGGCGGGCATGGCGTAGCCATGCTCCGCCGGTGAGAAGTGAGCGGTGAGCGGTGAGCGGGGGGCTTCCTGCTTACCGCTCACTGCTTACCGCTCACGGTCAAGGTACCTCTCGGTGATACCGGCGTAGGCGTCGATCCGCCGGTCGCGCAGGAAGGGCCAGTGAGTCCGCACGACGTCCACCTGCCCGAGGTCACAGGGGACGATCAGCGTCTCCTCGTCGCGGCCTCCGTGCGCGAGGATTCGGCCGTTC
>Ga0070699_100000122_pt1 | contig 71533 bp, 60 predicted proteins | sample KBSK1503metaG_FD_65473 | JGI IMG/M metagenome (GOLD analysis project Ga0070699, IMG submission 65473) | Corn, switchgrass and miscanthus rhizosphere microbial communities from Kellogg Biological Station, Michigan, USA - KBS K1-50-3 metaG | ecosystem: Host-associated > Plants > Roots >... | reverse complement strand
CGGTTCGCTCGGCAAGTCGTCGCTCGGGCGTCACGACACCAATCATCTTTCGACTGGCGTCGAAGCGAGCGAGGCGCCCCGGCGTTACGAATTCGGGGACACCATGAATCTCGACGTGAACGCAACTCTGCGTTCGGCGATTCAACGCGAAGGATTGGGCGTCCCGATCAATCTCGAATACGCGGACCTGATGGTTCATCAAACCGAGTATCAAAGCTCCTGCGCGACGGTTCTGATGCTCGACTGCTCGCACTCGATGATTCTCTATGGTGAAGACCGATTTACTCCGGCCAAAAGAGTCGCGCTTGCGCTGACTCATTTGATAAGAACCCAGTATCCCGGCGACAGTCTCCACGTAGTGCTGTTTCACGATTCGGCCGAACAGATTCCGTTGTCAGAGCTTGCTCGCGCGCAAGTCGGGCCTTATCACACAAACACGCGGGCGGGATTGAAGCTGGCACGACGCATCCTGATGTCTCAGCGCAAGGATATGCGCCAGATCATCATGATCACCGACGGCAAGCCGTCGGCGATGACGATGGAAAACGGGCGAATCTACAAGAACCCCATGGGCCTGGATCCGCTGATATTGCGCGAGACCTTTCGCGAAGTTGCCGCCTGCCGCCGCGCCGGAATCATGATCAACACGTTCATGCTGGCGGATGATTATTACCTGGTGGATTTCGTCAAGAAGATAACCGAGATATGTCAGGGCAAGGCTTACTTCACGACGACGATGACGTTGGGTCAATACATTTTGATGGATTATATGAAGCGGCGAACGAGGAGAGTTCACTGAGCTCTCAGGCAGCCGGATGCGTTCGCGAAAGCTCATCAATCTCCGTAGCATCGACGCCGATTCCATCGCGCTCTTCCTGGAATTCGGCGGCCGTCGCGGCGGCGCCCAAGTGCTTCTCAACACACTGAATCAAATCCGCGGGTGATACCGGTTTGATCAGAAGATCATCGGCTTGATACTTGTTCTTCACTTCCCATCTATAAGTCATCTTTGTGTATATTGCGGTAGAGATGATGACCTTTGGCGCGGGGTCGAGCGCTTTGATCGCCTGACAGACCAAAAATCCATGGAGCTTGGGCAGTAGACCGTCGGTGATGACAAGATCGGGATGCTCGGAGGCGGCTTTTTCTACCGCGGCCGCGCCGTCATCAACGACGATTACTTCGTAACCTTCGTTCTCAAGAACCCATTTGAAGAGCGCTCTGGTAATCGGTTCGTCTTCGGCCACGAGTATCTTCGCAGGTGTGTTCATAAGGCTCTCCTCGGGTTTCAATCGAGTTTCGAGTGGCAACTGATATGCCGCTGCGGGGTCTGATTGACTGAGGCGTCGCAACTCGAAGTTGGGCGTTTTAGCGCCAATCTTCGGCAGGACGTCGTTTTCAGGACGGAGTTCTACCTCGACTCAGTTCTTAGTTAGTGGGGAAGAACAGCACAGTCGGCTTATGTTCACAGGTCGAACGGTCGGCCAGCTTGCCGAAACGAAAATGCGTGCTCAGCTATAACGCAGCCAGCGGCCGAGTTCGGCGATGCTTGGGCGCTTGCCGTACATCAGGATGCCCACGCGATAGATTCTCGCCGCGACCCACACACAACCAAGGATACTCGCGACCATTATCAACATCGACAGCAGTATCTGCCATAACGGCGGATTCACCACGGCTATCCGCATCATCATCAACGTCGGCGCGAAAAACGGTATCATCGACAGCGCGATAGAGGCATTGCTGGTCGGGTTGGCCATGATCATATTGAAAATCATCATTGGGACGACCAGCAGTATCGTCACCGGGATTTGCGCCTGCTGAGCTTCTTCTTCGCTCGATACCGTCGAGCCCACCAGCGCATATAGCGTCGAGAACAGAAAATACCCGAGCACAAAGTACACGACAAAATAGATCAACAGGCTAATCGGCAAATTGGGCATCGTCAGCCCGCGCGATGCGAACACAGATACGCCGAATGTCGTCAGCAGCAACGCCGACAGCGCCCATACCCCGACCTGAGTGAGAGCAACCATACCGATACCGATCACCTTTCCCAACATCATCTGGGTTGGCCTCACCGAGGAAACCAGCACTTCAACGATCCGCGATTGCTTCTCTTCGATCACTCCTCGCATGACCGCCAGCCCGTATATGAGCACCGTCATGTAAATGAAGAACAGCATTATGAAGGCGACGACGAAGTCCGCGCGTCCGCCCTCCTCTACTCCGCTCGAGGTGATCTTGTTCCTCTTCATCTCGATCCGTTTTGTATAAGCGGCGATTTGCGCGGTGTTGAGCCCCGCGCGCTTGAGCCTCAGGGTCGACACCGCATCGTTGATGGCGCGTTCAAGAGAGCCGATCGAAAAATCACTGGTGTTCTTTGCGAAATACTCAACCTCGAGCGGCTCGGCGCTGCCCGGCCGCAACACAAGGTAAGTGAGGTTGGGGTCCTGCGCGGCCTGCTGCTGATATTGAAGCTCGACCGCGTGCAGGTCCTCGCCGGACGCGATGACTCTTTGCGTGAGGGTGTAGTTAGTGCGGCCTACGCCGGGATCGCGGCGATTCAGCTCGTCGTCGCCTTCACCGCGCGCTTCGAGGCTTCGCTTGATAGCGGCGAACATATCCGGGTCGCCGGTCTGATCGAGCACCGTCACTCGCCGGTCGCCCCCGCCACGAGTTGCGAAGAAGATCGGAAGCGTTATCAGCGCCAGCATCAACACCGGACTTATGATGGTGCCGATCATAAACGCGCGGGTTCGCACTCGGACAAGATATTCACGCTTTATGATTATCAGTACTTTTCTCATTATTGCCTCACGCCTCCGTTGGGGCTCGAAGCCTTTCCAGTCACGCTCTCGATAAATATCTCGTTAAGCGACGGCTCGACCAGCTCGAAGCGATTCACGCGCGCGCCCGCAGCGAGCGCCCGCTTGAGCACTTCCTGCGCGTCGGCGCCGTCGTTGAGCAGGATCTCGCTGTAGTTGGGAAAGCGATTGTGATGCTTGACCAGGTCCTCTCCCAGGAATGAATCGGGCCCTTCGTAATCCAGGATCACCGTGTTCTTACCGTAGCGCCGTTTCACTTCCTTCAAACCGCCGATCAATACCTGCGTCCCGTGGTTGATCAGGCAGATGTCGTCGCACATCTGCTCGACCTGTTCCATCTGATGGGTCGAGAAGATGATGGTCTTGCCCCGCTGCTTCAAGTCGAGAATCACGTTTTTGAGCAGGCTCACGCTGACCGGGTCGAGACCTGAGAAGGGTTCGTCCAGGATCATCACATCGGGTTCATGTATGACGCTTGCGATGAACTGGACTTTTTGCTGCATGCCTTTCGACAGATCGCCGGGCTTTTTGTGTTTCCAATCGGAGAGCTCGAGCCGGCTGAGCCATTCGTCGACGCGCCGCGCGGCATCGGCGGAGTTCACTCCTTTGAGATTCGCGAAGAAGACGAGTTGATCGTTGATCTTCATCTTCTTGTACAGGCCGCGTTCTTCTGGAAGGTATCCGATTCGCGATTGGAGTTCGGGCGATACGTGCTTGCTCATCACCAGAACGTCGCCTTCATCGGGCGCGAATATGTTGACTATCATTCGGATCGAGGTGGTCTTGCCCGCGCCGTTCGGGCCGAGCAATCCAAAGATTGTGCCTTGCCTCACCTCAAAAGAAAGATCTTTCACCGCGACAAACTGATCGAACCGCTTGGTTACGTGATTCAGTTCTATGACATTCATCAAACGTTCTCCGACTTGAGAGTTCAGGGTTCAGGGTTCAGGGTTCAGGGTTCACTCAACTCTGAACCGAGACTAACAACTCGGGACTCTGAACCCCGCAATGAGTGCAAGCCTTGCGACGATTAATCGCGGGCATCCCGGTGCCGGTAGGCGGCCGGATCGAAATTCCTGGTAGTGTTCTCAGTCACACTTGGCATGCTGCTGGGCGAAGCCGGCAACTGCTGAGGTACGTAGTCGCGAACGAGCGGCCTCTCGCTCTTGTCGTAATGCGGAACCGGCTGATGACCGCTAAAACGCAACAGCAGCCATACCAACAAGCCGACGACTCCCAACACAGTCCCGCCGCCGAAAGCCATTACGGCGATCAGTGTACGGGGGTCGAAATTCGGGCGCTCGCCAAGACTGTATACGGTACTGAATAGCGCGATGAATCCTGCGATGCTGACAAGCGACACCAGAAACAGCATTGCGCCCATCGCCTTGCCGGTGGACACATGCGGCTCCGCGGCATTGGTTGACGCGCTCAGCCCCGCCCCGCAACGCTTACAGTACTTCAAACCTTGAGTTGTTTGGTCGCCGCAATTCGGACAGTACATCTACCCGCCTCCAGTGTGAATCAAGTTCAGCGATTGTTCGGCGCCGAGCGAAGCTCAATGCTACGTGCGCACGTTATCATAAACCCGCCGCTCGAACGACCGCGTCGTATTCTCTGTCACGCTGGACATCGGTATCCGCGGCTCGGTTATTTGTGGCTGCGACGCGTCGATCCGGCCAGGTTCAACGGCGCGAGACGGCTTGTCGGTCTGTTGATTGGACCCGATAAGCCGAAACAGGAACTGCACCAGCATCCCTACAACCGCGAGCGTCACTCCGAATTCGATTATGAACAACGCCATCTGGTAGCCCTGAGAGAATCCGCGATTGCCAAGCTCCTTTGTGATCAGGAACGGCATTGTCAGCCCCGTAATGAACACAGCGCCGATGAACGCCAGGACCGCTGCGATTAGCGCCGTCGGAGGTTTCGTCGAGCGGGAATCATCGAGCGTCGCCGTGAGATTAACTCCACAACGCTTGCAATATTTCAATCCGTCCACCGAATCAATTCCGCAGGCAGGACAGTACATGGTCTACCTCCAGGGGAAAGTACATTACTCACTCGCTCGTGTCTCGCTGATAAACTCGCGGCTCGAAGTTTCGAGTCGTGTGCTCGGTGACACTGTGCATCGAAGCCGGGGGCGTCGAAATCTGTGGAACTCGTTGCGCGACCGGCAACGCCTTGGCGCGGCCTCCCGATCGCTCAGGTACTGAAGTGAAGCCCATCACTCGCACGAATAGCTTTATCAGCAGAAACGTGGCGAGGATGATCGCGGCAGAACCAAACATCACCATCATCCCGGCCACCACAATTGCATCGTGGACCGGCGGAGCATAACCCGGTGGTTGAGGCCCGATCAAACCGAGCGCAAAGCTGAACACAATTGCGAGTCCACCCAGCACTATTCCCGTTGTTGCCGCCGCCAGAATCAATGCGGCGAAGATGTTTCTCGCAGGCGTTACCGGCTGTTGCGCCGCCCCTTCCCCAAGGTTACCGCCGCAGTGTTTGCAGTAATTCAGACCAAGGGTGGATTCGGCGCCACAATTCGGACAGTACATTCAGCCTCCGTTGATCAACGCGTGATTCGAATAAATCGATTAAGCCGCGGAACTCAGGTCTTACTACGATACCCTAAACATCCAAGTTCGCGAGCGCAACCTTTATTCTGTAACGCATTTCATTTCAAACGACGCCCTCGCACACTCTCTGAACAGACAAGTCGCGCAGCTTGCGACCGATGAAATTCGCGTGATAAATTCAACATCACATCGCGCCTGATTGGAATCAGCACTTCCGGGGGAATACACAATGTCACAACCGGCTTCATCGATGTCTGAAAACGCACCGCGCCCGCTCACTTCGCTGACAGACGAAGAGTCGTTGTTTCGCCAATCAGTCCGCGAGTTCGCCGAACAGCAAGTCCGTCCGCTTGCAAGCGAGATGGATGAGAAAGGCAAGTTCGCGCCGGAGCTTGTCCAGCAATTCTTTGATCTCGGTTTGATGGGAATCGAAGTCCCCGAAGAGTACGGCGGACAGGGCGGCAGCTTCTTCAACGCGATTCTCGCCGTCGAAGAGCTCTCGCGAGCCGATGCATCCGCCGGTGTCATAGTCGATGTGCAGAACACGCTGGTCAACAACGCGATTCTGCGTTGGGGCAACGAAGATCAGAAAAAGAAATACCTCGCGCGCCAGTCGGCCGACACCGTCGGGGCCTATGCATTGTCGGAAGCCGGCTCGGGCAGCGACGCATTCGCGCTCACCACCAAGGGCGAAGACAAGGGCGATCACTTCATGTTGAACGGCCGCAAGCTGTGGATCACCAACGGCGCGGAAGCCGGCTTGTTCATCGTGTTCGCGAACGTCGCTCCGGACAAGGGCTATCGAGGCATCACCGCGTTTCTTGTCGAGCGAGACTTTCCAGGCTTCACCGTTGGTAAGAAAGAAAACAAGCTTGGCATCCGCGCGAGTTCGACTTGCGAATTGATTCTTGAAGACTGCGCGGTGAAAAAAGAAAACGTGCTCGGCGAAGTTGGCAAGGGCTACAAGATCGCGATCGAGACTCTGAACGAAGGCCGAATCGGCATCGGCGCGCAGATGGTCGGCGTCGCTCAGGGCGCGCTCGATTGCGGTATCAATTACATCAAAGAGCGTCAGCAGTTCGGAAAGTCTATCGCGAGCTACCAGGGCGTTCAGTTTCAGATCGCGCAGATCGCAACCGAACTCGAAGCGGCGCGGTTGATGGTCTACAACTGCGCGCGCATGAAAGACGCCGGGGAAGATTTCGTCAAACAAGCCGCGATGACCAAGCTGTTCACATCACAGGTCACCGAGCACGTCACGTCCCAGGTAGTCGAGCTGTACGGCGGCTACGGCTACACGAAAGATTATCCGGCTGAAAAATATTACCGTGACGCGAAGATCGGAAAGATTTACGAAGGCACCTCGAATATGCAGCTTCAGACGATCGCGAAGCTGATCCTCGGCGACGTTTAGTTTCAGTAATCTCACGATGACGCCCCGCGGCTCCCAAGTCCGTCATTTCAAGAGCTACTTAAGTTGTGTGTTCCCTCATTGCGCTTGTGCGCGATCACCGGCTACGATGAAACGATGGACGAACAAGGGGGAGCGTTATGTTGTGGAGGGGACAACGAGAGAGCAGTAACGTAGAAGATCGCCGAGGCATCTCAGGCGGTGGGCTCGCGGTAGGCGGCGGAGTCGGCGGTTTGGTGATTCTTTTGCTCGCCATGTTCTTCGGGGTTGATCCCGGAGCCATTCTCAATCAAACAGGAGACGAACAGCCGGCAGTCAACACTCGTCCCGCGAGCCCCGGAAGCCCGGGGGATGACGAGCTCAAGCATTTTGTCTCAGTCGTGCTGGGCAGCACCGAAGATGTGTGGACCGGAATCCTGCGGCAATCCGGCAGACAGTACCGCGTCCCGAAACTCGTCTTATTCACCGATCAGGTTCAATCGGCGTGCGGCGCGGCCGGCAGCTCGGCGGGCCCGTTTTACTGCCCCGGCGACCAGAAGGTCTACATCGATCTCGCGTTTTATCGCGACTTGAAAGAGAAACTCGGAGCGCCGGGCGATTTCGCTCAAGCTTATGTCATCGCGCACGAAGTTGGACATCACGTGCAGAAACTACTCGGAATCTCAGACAAGGTTCACGCAGCCGAGTCTGGCGCGAGCAAAAGCCAGGCGAACGATCTTTCAGTGCGCCTCGAACTGCAAGCCGACTTCTTCGCAGGCGTGTGGGCCAGTCAGGCAAGGCAGAAGGGCTTGCTCGAAGCCGGCGATATCGAGGAAGCTCTTGGAGCTGCGAGCGCAGTTGGCGACGACCGGTTGCAAAGACAGGCGCGGGGCCGCGTCGTGCCCGATTCATTCACACACGGGACTTCAGAGCAACGGGTTCGCTGGTTTCGCAAGGGTCTCGAGACCGGGGACTTCAAGCAAGGGGATACGTTCAACGCGCCAAGCTTGTAGAATTTGAATATTGCCGCCCGCTCTCCGGCTGAACCAATGCGATTCATTTTGCGGCGCACTTCTTGCGGCGCACGTCAACGCGATGAACGTCGAACCAGAAGTGATCATTATTCCGGCCGGAGAGTTCCTGATGGGTTGCGATTCGGGCGCAGCCAACGAACGCCCCGTTCACCGAGTCTTCGTTGACGAATTCGCGATCGGACGCTTCGCCCTCACGAATCAACTCTATCAATTCTTCATCAAAGACACCGGTCACGAAGCGCCGCCAGGCTGGGCCGACCCGCGTTTCAATCATCCCGATCAGCCGGTCACGACCGTCAGTTGGTTCGACGCAACTCGATACTGTGGATGGCTGCGAGAGAAAACCGCCAGGATCTATCGACTTCCAACCGAAGCCGAGTGGGAACGAGTCGCGCGCGGCGGACTCGAAGGCAAGCTCTACACCTGGGGCGATGAAGCTCCGCGGCTTCAACCAGATTATTCGGAGCTTTGGTTGAATGGACCCGAGCGAGTTGGGCAGCGACCACCCAACGGATTCGGACTTCACGATATATCGGAGAACGTTCACGAGTGGTGCTCGGATTGGTTCGATGAGCGATATTACATCGCCTCGCACTCGAGCAATCCTCAAGGTCCGGCGACGGGAACGCGGCGAGCATCGCGAGGCGGGTCGTGGCGGCATCAGATCAAGATCACTCGCGTCGCGGCTCGCAGCAGCATTCCTCCCGAGTTCAGGTACGCCGACTACGGGTTTCGTTGTGCGGTGACGCTTTAGACCGCAACCAACCGCAAGGAGGTTGTAATAGCTTCGCAGGAATATGCACTCCATCCGCGACGTCGCCGCGTTTATATGTCCGAGAGGAGATGAAGATGAAATACATGACAACTGTACTCATTATCGCCATCGCGCTGCTCGCTTCATCGTGCGTGCCTTCGCTTCATCCGCTCTATGCCGAAAAAGACCTGATCTTCGAACCGGACTTGCTGGGCGAATGGATTGAGGCGAAACCCGATTCCAAATCGACCCTCACTTTCAGCAAGACAGGTGACAAGGAGTACAAGCTCCGTTCGGGTGATCCGGGGGACAAGCAATCGATCTTCGTCGCCCGCCTGGTCAAGCTAGGCGATAAGCTGTTTTTGGATGTCAAACCCGACCCGGCTTCCGAGCGCGATTGTTCGGGGCTTCCGTGGCATATGTTCTTTTACATTTCGCAAATCCAGCCGACGCTTCGAATGTGGGACCTCAACGACAAGTGGCTTGAGAAACTACTCAAGCAGAATCCGGCCGCGCTGAAGCATGAAATCGTGGACGGAGATCTGGTTCTCACCGCATCAACGAAGCAGCTGCGGAGTTTCGTGCTCCTGCATGTGAACGACAAGAGCGCGTTTACGGACCCGACGGATTACGCGCGGACGAAGCAATAGTTGAGGCAATACGCGCGTGATTGATCTGCGGTATCAAATCGTTTGCCGCGAAGTCACAAAGGAGCACGAAGCGGGTGACTTGTCGCGAGCACCGTTTGACGCCGGCAACGCGACGCATCCCTTGGACGTGATGTCCTAATCTGTGTTGCTACCAATAAGTCTTGTGGTGGTTTCACTCGCCAAACCCTATAAGCCACGAAAACCGCGAAGCGGTGTCCTCTCGATAGTTTGGGTGTTGCCGGACCTCGTTGACCGCGTAGCGGTTACCTCTTGCCGCATATGCCTATGAACAAAACAAGGTAGCCGCTACGCGGCCCGCGTGATCCCTAACTACGCGAGCTATCCAGAGGACACCGCTACGCGGTTGGAACTTGGGAGCGTTGCTCTAGAGTTTCAATCACGGCAACACACCTTGGGTCAGCGCCCCCTTGGAATAACCATTGACAAGGTGCTGATATCTTTTTTACTATCAGCCCGGACGCTTGATACCGCATCGCGAAGTCAATTTATCCTTCGGCTCACGCGGCGGCTCCAATGTCTCGCGAGACGTTGAGAATTCCAGTAATACTTCCATCCGAACTCACCGCATTAGTTGAATCTGTCTAGATCACGACACCAGGAGACAGGAGGACCTCACAATGGCTGACCCCGTATTGCGCCCTGCGCCCGGAAGAGCCGCGGGCCTGCTCGCCGCCGACATCATCATCGCAAATGCCCCCGATCCGGTTTTCGTTGCCGATCTGGAGGGTAAAATTTTGCAGGCCAATGATGCTGTTTCTCATCTCCTGGGTTTCCGTCAGGACGAAGTGCTCGAACAATCGCTATCTCGATTCATCAGCCCCGAAGAGACTCGCGAATTCACCGCCGCTCTGCGCGAGGTGGTCGAGCGCGGCGTCACCCGCAACGTCGTTCTCAGCCCTCGAAGCGCCAGCGGCGAAGTCATCCCGACCAGCCTGAACGCGTCCGCGCTTCGGGACCCGGACGGAAAGGTGATCGGCGCAATCGGGATCCTCCGCGACATGCGCGAGCTCGACAAGGCGCGCGCATACGCCGAGAGCTTGATCAAGAACGCGCCCGACCCCGTCTTCGTGTCAGACCTCGAAGGTAAGATCCTCCAGGCGAATGACGCCGTCGCTCAACTGCTCGGCTTCCAACCCGACGAACTGATCGAGCAGTCGCTGTCGCGCTTCATCAGCGCCGAAGAAACACGCGAGTTCACCGCCGCGCTTCGCGAGGTAGTCGAGCGAGGCGTGTCTCGTAACGCGCGGCTCAATCCGCGGAGCGCCTCGGGCGAGATTATTCCAACAAGCTTGAACGCATCGGCGCTTCGCGATCCTGACGGGCGGGTGATCGGCGCGATCGGAATCTTGCGAGACATGCGCGAGCAGGACAAGGCTCGCGCATACGCCGAGAGCTTGATCAAGAACGCGCCCGATCCGATGTTCGTTTCCGACCTCGAAGGTAAGATCCTCCAGGCCAACGACGCGGTGTCGCAGTTGTTGGGTTTCCGGCAGGACGAGGTGCTCGAGCAATCCATCTCGCGATTCATAAGCCCGGTTGAGACTCGCGAGTTCATGGCGGCGTTGGACGAAGTGGTCGAGCGCGGCGTCACTCGAAACGCTCGATTGAATCCTCGAAGCGCTTCGGGAGAAATCATTCCGATGACCTTGAACGCTTCGGCGCTGCGTGATCCCGACGGCAAGGTGATTGGCGCCATCGGAATCCTTCGCGACATGCGCGAGATCGACAAAGCGCGCGCATACGCTGAAAGCTTGATCAAGAACGCGCCCGATCCGGTGTTCGTTTCGGACCTTGAAGGAAAGATTCTTCAAGCCAACGACGCCGTGTTCGCGCTGCTCGGATTCAGACCCGATGAACTGATCGAGCAATCGCTGTCGCGAATTCTGTCGCCTGATGAAACCCGCGAGTTCCTCACCGCGCTTCGGGAAGTCGTCGAACGCGAAGAGCGCACCGGCGACATCGAAGGCGAGCGAGGCGTTACTCGCAACGTCGTGTTGAATCCGCGAACCGCTTCGGGGGAGATTATTCCAACGAGCTTGAACGCATCAGCGCTACGAGATCCGGACGGCAAGGTCATCGGTGCGATCGGTATCCTTCGCGATATGCGCGAACTGGATAAGGCGCGAGCCTACGCCGAGAGCTTGATCAAGAACGCGCCCGATCCGGTGTTCGTCTCGGACCTCGAAGGCAAAATTCTCCAGGCCAACGACGCGGTGTTTGCGCTTCTCGGGTTCAGACAAGACGAGCTGCTCGAACAGTCGCTCTCGCGATTCATCAGCGCGGAAGAGACTCGCGAGTTCACGGCCGCGCTTCGCGAAGTCGTCGAACGAGGCGTGTCTCGAAACGCGCGATTGAATCCGCGCAGCGCATCTGGCGAGATCATTTCGACTACGCTCAACGCGTCCGCGCTGCGAGATCCCGACCTCAAGGTGATCGGCGCGATCGGAATCCTTCGCGATATGCGCGAGCAGGACAAGGCGCGCGCGTACGCAGAAAGCTTGATCAAGAACGCGCCCGATCCGGTGTTCGTTTCGGACCTCGAAGGCAAGATTCTCCAGGCCAACGACGCGGTGTTTGCTCTGCTGGGATTCCGGCAGGACGAGCTGCTCGAACAATCACTGTCGCGGTTCATCAGCGTCGAAGAGACTCGCGAGTTCACCGCCGCGCTTCGCGAGGTCGTCGAACGCGGCGTGACCAGAAACGCGCGATTGAATCCGCGCAGCGCGTCGGGAGAAATCATTCCGACGACGCTGAACGCATCGGCGCTTCGCGATCCGGACGGAAAGGTCATCGGCGCGATTGGTATCTTGCGCGACATGCGAGCGTATGAGAAAGCGGTTCGCGATCTGCAGGAATCAAAATCCGAATTGCAGGAAAAGATCCTGGACCTGGAGAAATTCGAAGAAGTCGTCGTCGGACGCGAGCTCAAGATGATCGCCCTCGAAAAGGAGCTCGAAGGTTTAAGACAGGAGATTGGAAAAGCGAAAGCCGACAGGGTCGGTAGCTGGTCCGCATTATGATGAGCGCTGCTGAAATGCGGCCTGAAGCAACGAGCACCGAAGATCCTCAGATCATTGAAGCGCGGCTGCGCGAGCGAATTCGAATGCTCGAGCAGCGCGTGGTCAAGGGCGAGGAGCGTCGCCGCGCGCTCATTCACATAATGAGCGACCTGACACAGCTCAATAAGCGGCTTGGCGACCAGCGAAAAGCAATGCTCCACATCCTCGTCGACTACGAGGGTGACCGGAGCCGGCTGGCTCGACAGACCGAGCGACTGGATAGCTCCAGACGCGCGTTGCTGCACATCCTGCAGGATTCACATCAATCGAATATCAGGCTCGAACGAAGCCGCAAAGCGATGATCCACATAATGGACGATCTTCGCGAGACAACCGAAGAGATGCAGCGGCGCGAACAGGAACTCCGTGACAAGCAGGAACAACTCGTCCAGGCAGGAAAGCTGGCCACGCTCGGCGAGTTGACCACCGGCGTCGCGCACGAGCTGAACAACCCGCTCAACAACATCGGGCTGTTCGTCGGCAACGCGCTCGACTTGATTCAGCTTGGAACCGCGGACCCCGAACGAATCAGCGGCGAGTTGGATAACGCAATGCATCAGGTCCGCAAGGCGTCTGAAATAATCTCGCATCTTCGCACGTTTGGCCGCGCCGCGCCGGTGAGCCGCGAGCCTGTTTTGATCAACGATGTCATCATGCGCGCCCTGTCGTTGATGCAGGAACAGTTCAGGCTTCGCCAGATCGATCTCAATCTCAAGCTGTGCGACGACAGTCCGCTGGTCCTTGGAAATGCAATTCAACTGGAGCAGGTGTTGATCAACCTGCTCACCAATGCCAGGGACGCGATCAGTCTTTCATCGCTTCGTACAATTTCGATCGAATGCGTGGTCGACGATCCCTATGTCGAGCTGGTGATCAGCGACACGGGCGAGGGAATCCCGGAGGGACTCGAGCAGCGAATCTTCGATCCGTTCTTCACCACCAAAGAGGTAGGAAAAGGCACGGGATTGGGACTCTCGATCACCTACGGCATCATCAAGGAGCATCACGGGACGATTACCGTCGCCAAGACGCCACCGGGCACGGGCGCGACTTTCGTGATTCAACTTCCGATGTCCGAATATCCGCCGCCGCCGACATCAATGATATGAGTGTTCCTCACGTACTCATAGTTGACGACGATCTGGCCCTGCTCAGCGCTTTGCCTGAAGCGCTGCAGCTTCGGATGGAAAGCGTGATTGTCGACACGTGCGACAGCGCGCGCGAGGCGCTGAATCGCATCGCGTCGACTGACTACGACGCAATCGTCAGCGATATCAAGATGCCTGGTATGGACGGGCTCGCGCTACTGGCGGAAGTCAGGGAGGTCCGGCCCAAGACGCCGACGCTTTTGATCACCGGCCACGGAGAACACGATCTGGCGCTGCAGGCGCTTCGCGGCGGCGCTTACGACTTCATACAAAAGCCCATCGATCGCGACTATTTCGTCGCAGCCTTGACTCGCGCCATCCAGGTTCGCCAACTGAGCCGAAGATTGGAAGCTCAACAAGCGGCGCTCGAACGTCACGCCGCGGAACTCGAATGCACCGTGGAGGCGAGAACTCATGAGCTGCGAGAAGCGAATCGGATAAAGGACGAGTTTCTCGCTACCGTTTCACACGAACTCCGGACGCCTTTGAATTCGATCCTGGGCTGGGCTCAGTTGATGCGAACCGGGACGCTCGACGACAACGTGTCCGGGCGCGCCCTGCAAACGATTGAACGCAACACACGGATGCTTGCTCAAATCATCGACGATCTACTCGATGTTTCTCGAATTATCAGCGGCAAGCTTAGACTGGATGTCAGACCGATCGATCTTGGCCCGGTGGTCGAAGCGGCGCTCGAAGCAGTTCGGCCCGCGGCCGCGGCGAAGCATATCCATCTCGACTTATCGCTCGACTCCACGGTTGGCGCCGTGTCAGGCGATCCCGGGCGACTTCAACAGGTCGTTTGGAATCTGTTGTCGAATGCGATGAAGTTTACGCCCGACGGCGGAAGCGTCGATGTGCGGCTCGAGGGCGTCAAATCGCATGCGTGTATCACGATTCAGGATACCGGCGAGGGCATCAGCGAAGCTTTCCTGCCTTTCGTATTCGATCGCTTCAGGCAGGCGGACAGCACATTCACTCGCATGCACGGCGGACTGGGAATAGGTCTGGCGATCGTACGGCACCTGGTCGAGATGCATGGAGGCTCAGTCACAGCCGATAGCCCCGGCAAGGATCAGGGCGCAACCTTCACGGTGTCCCTGCCTTTGTTGACCTCACGCCCGACCCACGTGCCTCAACGCAGGGAGACGGGAAGCCTCAAACGACCATCGCAACACGAGTCAACTGATCTCGATGGAATTCGGGTGATGATTGTCGAGGACGAACGCGACGCGCGCGAAGTGCTGGTCGCAATGCTTGAACATCGCGGCGCAGTGGTGCTCGCGGCTTCGTCGGCCGCCGAAGCTGTCAACGCCCTGGCTCATGCCACAAACGGCTTGATGCCTGACGTTTTGGTGAGCGACATCGGAATGCCCGGCGAAGATGGATTTGACCTGATCACCCAAATCCGCGCGATGAAACCCGAGCAAGGCGGCGGCATTCCAGCCATCGCCTTAACCGCATACGCGCGAGCCGAGGACCGCGCTCGAGTGCTCGCAGCCGGCTTTCAACGCCACGTTGCCAAACCCGTTGAACCCTCCGTCCTCGCGACAACCGTCGCAAATCTCGCGCGTCGCTCCGCAAAAGCCTAGGTAACTTCCTCAACCACAATTGAGGTTCCGATTTACCGCTCTTTGCCTGCGCCCTGGCGCCTCGTAAGCCCGCTCCCTTTTTGCCTTGTTGTATTCAAGAACCCGCTCACCGCGACTCGCTTACCGGCGTGGCGCAAATAAATGTGAATTATGTCGCCGTGCGATTGCGTCTATCAGTATGGGTGGTTCAGGTTCCCGCAACCGAAGGCAACAAAGGTAACGAACTTTATGTCGCTCAGGTGGCCTCGATCACAAGTGAGTTGAGGTTAAGCCGGGAGCTGGGTCCCACTTAGGTTGGGACGCGCGCTTTAGCGACTCATCGGCCGCCGCGGAGCCCGCCGAGTCCAACTCCTGAGAGTTTCAACCATCACGACTCTTCTTGCTCGAAGCCAAGAGTCTCGCCGAAGAAAAGGTAACCATCATGGCTGCTTCAATCGAGGAAGGTTCTGCGTTGCCGCGGATACTTGCACTGAACGGCAAAGCTTTGACGATAATGCTGGTAAGCGCGAGACGCGCCGTTCTGACTGTGGCGACTACGTTGGCGTTGATGGTGCTGGCCCCAACGCGAATCGCGCAGCAGGATTGCGCAATTCCACTGAACCCGGAATGTCCGGCGTTCCGCAACAAGATCGACGTAGCATTCATCATCGACCGCTCAGGCAGTATGGCCATCGATCAGCTTGGACATACCTACAACGTCGAGGTTGAGGGGGTTGTTCGTGCGTTGCGCGATCCGAGTGTGATCCCGCGCGACAGGTCCATAGCCGTTTCGGTTTGGACTTTTTCGGAAAAGCCGAACATGGTGACGCCGCTCAAGGAGATTGGTTCGGCGGCGGACGCGGATGCAATCGCCACGATCGTCGAAGGCCTGAAATGCACGTCGTCTGATTGCAATCCGACGGGATTTTGTCCCGCGTTCGGTTTAAACCCCGCAAGCAATTATGCGCCGGTAATCTCGCTTTCTTACACCCATCTGAACCAGAACCACAGACCCGGGGCGCGACAGGCAATGTTGCTGTCCTCTGATGGCCAGCCTACTGATTTGCCAAAGGCTCTCATTGAAGCGACCACAGCACGAGACTCTGCGTCTACTTCCGGCGTACAGCTTGAACTGGACTTGATATTGCTCAATCCCACGCCGGACGCCCGGAATAACGCCGACACGTTGGTTTTTCCGAAGCCTGCCGACGACCTTCCCGGCAAAACCCTTCCGATCGCGACAGGCAAGGCCAACACTCCGTGCGCGAGCCTCAGTGACGCCGCGGTCCAGATGGACTTCGAACGGCAGGTCAGGGAATTCGACACACACACGCGAAACGTGCTTCGAAGTTTTGTCCCGAAAATCCCGGCGCTGATCGTAAACACCGAAGTTGACCCAGACCCCGGTACGCCTTTGAACGGTGAGACCCTGTCACTCAGGCAAGCGATTGAATTTGCCAACTGCAACGGCGGCGCGGCAACCATCACCTTCGCGAACCAGGTCAATACCATAAGCCCGCGCGTGCCGCTGCCTGCGCTGACGGCGCCGGAAATCACTATTGACGGGCTCACTGGCCGCACCTCACCAAGGGTCACGATCGACGGATCAAAGACCGACACCACGAATTGCGATCAGCTCGATGGGATACTGATCCGGTCAAATCGGGACGTCGTGCGCGCCCTGAGGATCATAGGCTTCAAACGAGCAGGCGTGGGAGTGGAACCGGTTAACCCCGCGGATAACGTCGGATCCAACAGGATCGAGTTGAACAGGTTCGAGATGAATGCGAAAGCCGGCGTGTGCGTCTTAGACCCTCCTCAAGGCCAGGAGGCCGCCGTCTTCCACAACGTTGGCAACACAATTTCAATGAACGACATCTCGGGGAGCGAAACGCCAATCGACCTTGCTCGTGAGACGATCGCTCGCGAGACCGAGGGCCAACCCGCAAGGTTGGAAAGGCTGGATGGCCCAACCCCCAATGATCCTGGCGACCTGGACGAGGGGCCAAACACGCTCCTCAACTTTCCCGACAAACTCGCCGTGCCTCCTTCGGTCCAGGTAACTGTGACTGCAGCCGGTGTGACTTTGGCCGGCAGCCTCAGCGGGCCAACCGTGGCAGGCGCAACAGTCGAGATATTCGCTATCACGAGCTTCAGACCAGTTTCAGGCGGGCGAGCCATTGACGGCATATTGTTCCTGAAGACAACAACAGCAAACGCGGATGGCACTTTTATTTTCACCGGACTCGACGACTCGCCCACTTGTGGCTACACCGCAACGGTGACCGACACTGCCGCGAATACGTCGGAAGTGATGTTTCCATGTGCAGGCCTCGGAGTCGCTGAGATGCCGGACCAAATTGTTTTTTCGACCGCCGAACCAAATGGGAGTCCGCTGGTTGCCACCTTCGCCATCGCGAATACCGGGTGCGGTTCGCTGGCCTTGTCCTCCTTTTCGGTCAATCGCGTCGATAGCAGGAACGAGCTGAGCTCGCTCGACGACACCTCTCACTTCTCCATCATCTCACCGGCCTTCGGGCCTGCGCGCACAATCGCTCCAGGTCAAACACAGAACGTCACCGTACAATTCGATCCGGCGATTCCTCGCAGAAGCAAGAACTCTCTGCCGCTCCGCCCGGCCGCGTCTGAAACACTGCCAAACCAGATAGTGTCCAATCTCACAATCAACCATGACGGCTGCGGTGATAAGGTGATCGCGCTCAGAGCCAGCGTCACTACACGAGTCCGTTTGATTCACCCGAAACGCACCAGCAAACGGCCAAGAGTAACCCTCGAGCGATCAGGGGATTTGTTCACGGCAACGTTTTCTGTTTACGACTCGAATAGCGATGTGCAAAGGGCCATGTACGAGTTGCTTGATGGCGCCGGGCGCACCGTTGGCCCGGACACCTGCTGCGCTGATCTGACGGCGGTTCAGAGCAAATACGCTACGGGTCAGAGCTTCACCGTCTTCCAAAGGTTCGACCACGCGAACGACCATCCCGATGTAGTGGCCATTCGCCTAACGGTGTTCGATAGGGACGGTGCGAGCGAAACGGTCACTTCAGACCCAATAACCACCATCGTGGGCAGTCAGTCGCTCAAGTCCAAGGTGACAGCCAGGCCGGCCCGGCCTCCGGTGGGAATCGGACCCGCGCTCGATAAGCATCCGCACGCCGCGCGCGGGCGATGAAACCAATGGCCAATGGGTTAGAGGAGAAACAAAGATGACAAAACATAAATACCTCAAGAGCGGATTATGCCTGATCACAATACTGGTTCTTAGCCTGACCTCAACCGCGGTATACGCCGCCGGCGATAGCGGCAACGAGGACGGACCAATCCGCCTTCGCGCAATCGAAACGTTCGGACCGATCGGCCGAGTAGCCGCGAACGGGCTTGGCAACAGCACGGCGGCGATCAACGGCAGAGCGGTTCACGACGAGCAAATGATTTGGAACGGCGATTTGATAGAGGCGATCGCCGCCGAAAGCAGAACGCGCGTGCTGCTCGATTCAATCGGCCAGATTACGCTCCGCGACGGCGCAATGGTGAGGCTCTCTACGACCTTGACCACGCTCGACGACGACTCTCATCGGAGTGTGCTGATTGCCTCGCTTGCCAGCGGCGATATGACCGTAAGCCTCCGGCCGGAGGCTTTCGCTTACATCGAAGCGTCGGGATCGGCAATCACAGCGTCCGGCGGAGCGAACTTCGGCGTTGGGATTCGCGAAGGCCGGGCGGTGATTAATGTAGCAAACGGCGACGTGCGCGAGTCGCAGGCCGCGGAGCGCGGTCTAAAAATCCGATTCGTCACACCTAATCCCGATCCACTCAAACCTCCGATTGATCTTGGCCTCGCAACCGATGTGGCGACACGCAAAACGCGAGAGATGCAGTTTCAGGTGACCGACGCAAATGACAAACCTGTGCCTGACTTGCCTCTCACGTTGACCATAGTCGGCAAGATAGGCTCATTTGGAAATGCCTCCACTGTCAGCGGAACCACCAACGCACAGGGGATTGTGAGTTCGCCCTTCACCGCCGGTCCCTCGCCCGCTCAGGGCTCGATCGAGGCGAACATCCCCGGCACGAACACCACTTGTCGTGTGGAGGTCCGCGTAAAGTCAAAATCCCCGATCACGCGAAATAGACTTTTGCTCGCCGGCGCCGCTATCGCCACGATCATCATAGTCATCGATAACGTTCCAGGTACGCCGGGCATAAATCAGGTGCCGCCGCCGTCGAGCATTCCCTGATTCAAAAGTTGAGGACATTGATGAAAAGAATTCCAATTGTGTGCGCGGCGGCGACGATTATCCTGGTCGTTCTGTCAGATCTCGCATGGCCGCCTCTCGCTGGCGCTCAGGTTCAGGCGCGACGCGAATTGAGAATGAAGAGGGTCGTGGGCGCGACGCCGAAAGAGGCGGAGACCAGCCAGGTACAGCTCTGGGCTTTGGTCATTGGAATATCCGAATACGAAAATGGAGATAGGGAAATCGATGGCCTGAGGATCCCCAATCTTGCATACGCCGCTACCGACGCGAAATCAATTTATGACTTCCTCCAAAGCAATGCCGGAGGTGGATTCCGCGACGTCAAAATGGGCGGTCATATGACTCTGCTCCTGGATAAAGAAGCAACAAAGGCGAACATCGAAAATGCCCTCAAGTCGCTCACGGCGGCGAAGCCCAACGATTATTTCGTGATCTACGTGGCCGGGCACGGACACATTGTGACGCGCAGAGAAATAAACCCCGCAACTGGAAAGGAAAAGGAGGAGCTTGTTCCTTATTTTGTCGTTCACGACACAAATCCGGGCGATTTCAAAGGAACGGCTGTCAACATGGGATTGTTCCGACAGACCATCGAACGCGACATACCGGCAAAGCGCGGACTGGTGCTGTTGGACACGTGTCATAGCGGGGGTATCGCGCAGCCCGGGATGAGAGGCGGGGAGAGTGAACTATCAAACGGACCATTCATCAAGGCGCTTGGAGACCTCGAGGCGATCGGCTTCATAACGGCGTCCGAGTCTCTCGAACCTTCCCTCGAAGAGCCCGATCTCGATCACGGAGTTTTCACGTTTTGCCTGCTCGAAGCGCTGCGCGGAGCAGCCGACTCTGATAGGGACGGCGTCGTCATCTTCCGTGAAGCGGCGGCATATCTGCGCAAAACGGTGCCAAAACTCACAAAAGAGCGGCAGCATCCGGTTGCGTTGACGCCGTGGATTGAGGCCAATTATATCCCTCTGTCGCTCGTGCGCTATACGGGCCTCTCGCCCTCGGCGCAATCATCTACGTTGGTGATTCGGAATCCCGCCGTGGACGGCGTTGAAGTGGCGATTGACGACGAACCTCCGCAGAGCGCGCCGGCCAACGTTGAGTTATCCGCACAAGTATCGCCCGGCCCGCACAAGATCACATACTCCTATAGCGGGATTTCAAAAAAAGAGCTAAGCGTGGACCTGACATCCGGTCAGACAAAAGAACTGGAGATAAAGTTTGTCTTCAGTGAAGACGCCGACGACGACCAGCCCGCGGGCTCGCCCGATAGCATCTATCTTCCGGACAAGAAACCCTCGCAAGAGGCTTTGGAGCTTTTCCAAAAAGGAGTCGACAGCTTCAACCGGCAGAAGTTCAAAGAAGCTTACGACCTATTCAACCGCGCGATACAATCCAGCGGCGGCGCCTACTCTCGTGCGCTTGTTTATCGCGGCCGTACTGAACAGTCTTTAGGGAGGAATACTGAAGCGGTTTCCACTTTTAAGAGAGCGCTCGACCTCAAGCCAACCGATTTCGAGACCAAAACGCTGTTGGCGGATGCAATACTCCGAGCCGGAGGTGACATCAAGCCGGCTTACGACTATCTCAGGGATGTAATAAGAGACTATCCCAGATACGCTTTTGCGCACGTCGTTCTCGGCGACTACTTGCTGGAGCGCGGCGAAATCGTTCGCGCGGAGCGGGAGCTGAGACGCGCAGTCGCGCTGGGTCCCAAATCGCCTCCGGCGCACTTGATCCTCGCCGACGCCCTGACTTATCAGGCGATAACTGAAAAGCAAAAGGAAGCCGTAGCCGAAGCGGAAAAGGCCCTGAGCCTGTTCGAGTTACTCTCAACCAAGCAGGTGACGTTCAAAAACTTATCCATCTCACACCTGATATTCGGCGGGGGCCGTTACGCGAACAATCCGGCGCTGGCGGAGGTTCACTATGTATTGGCCAAAGCGCTCACGCGCGCGGTTGACGGCGATCCCGGAATGGCCGAACGAATTGCTTATCTCGATCGCGCCCGCGGTTCCATTCAAAAAGGCATGAAGCTCGCTCAGGATCTGGGGGACAAGACCCGAATGGCTCAACTGCTCGTGGTCAGCGCGCGCAATTTCATGCTCAAGGAAGATATCCCGGGCGCGATTCGAGACGGCGAGCAGGCGCTGAAACTTGTCGGTCCGTCGCCTTACGCCGAGCTGAAGGCGGAGGTGCATTTTGCGCTTTATCAGGCTTACGACAGCAACCAGAAGTGCGCAAAGGCCGCGGAACAATTGCGGGCATTCATACAACTTCGTCAGAGCAAAGCGACCCTAGCCGAACTCGCCAGATACAACAACGAACTCGGTCGCCTGAAGAATTGCGCCGAAGCCAACCGCCAGAGTCAGCGCTAGCCGTTCAAAGCGGTGACGGCGCGCTATGAGCTAAACCAATATGAACCCTGTTGATGATGCGGTCTCGGCGTACGACACGGCCTTCACAAACCTCACCTCCCAACAGCCAGGCAAGTCCAACGCGGAGGTGATCGATGTCCTGAACGCTCGCGACAAGGTTGCTCGCGCTCTCACCAATGGTCAGTCGGTTGATTCTGAAATACTGATGCGAGTGAGCGAACTCGACCAAAAGCTTAAGAGAGATGCCGGAAGAATCAGATCTATCGCGGGCCAGTCGCTGGCGGAGTGGCGCGAGTCGTTCCACCCCGGCGAAAGCGCATGGTGGTGGTGGCTGGATATGCATAGACCGGTCGAGGCAAAGCTAAAGTCTTTCCCGACCGTCGTCACCGTGGCGACGTGGTTGTGTTGGATTTCCATAGCCTTCTCTTTGACTTTCATCGTGGAATTCGCACGCCGTTTCGTAGCCACCGAAGCCGACCTTCCAGGCATTGTCCTGCAAGGCCTGCTCACCTTGCTGGTCGGCGGCGCGGTCTTCCAGCTTGTCGGTCAGGTTGCGGGGCGCTTCAACAGTTCTACAGGGAAGCCTCATCACAAGCTAAAGTCTCTGCTCCTTCTTGGAGTGCTTGCGATCGCGTCCGTCGCAACGGCCGTGGGAATAGAAGTGTCGCGTTCGGCGATAGTCGATCACTACAGCAACAAGGGCGTTGCCAGCAAGCTCAATGGCCAACAGACCGCGGCGATCGCCAACTATCAACGCGCCATCAGCTTGAAGCCTAATGATTCATTGGCGCACTACAATCTGGCGAGCGCTTACGAAGGCGCGCTTGATTACGACAAGGCGGAGTCAGAGTTTCAGAACGCCATAAGCTGCGATGACCAGTATTCCCTTGCCTACAATCGACTGGCACGCCTGTATATGCTGCGGCGCGGCGATTACGTCTCCGCGTTGATGCTTCTCAAGACCGGACTCGATAAGCTCGAGACGAATAAGGAACACAATCTACTCAATGAGCCGGACTATCGAGACATTCGGTTCGCATTATTGAGGAACCGCGGGTGGGCATACTTCGGACTCGGTTATTTTACGCAGGCGGCAAACGATCTGAATCTAGCTTTGGAGATTCGCCCGGATGGCGCGGTAGCGCACTGCCTTCTAGCCCAGGTGCTGGAAGCCGAAAAGAACCCCCAGCGGAATCGGCAGAGGGCGAACGAGGAATATGAAAAGTGCGTTGCGGATTCGCTGGTCTACGGCGACATAGAGGAAAACTGGTTGAGCCTCGCAAGGGAACGTCTCTTGTCGGAGGGGCCGGAACCTCAGAAGAAGGGTAAGTCAAAATGAGAAACAAAGTTTTGCTATGCATTGCCCTGTCGATAGCATTCGAATTCGCTGTGAGCACCGCTTTTCCGACGGCGTCGCGAGCTTTCGACGCAAACGAAAGGTGCGGGTGCTTGATCGTCGGTGTGCTGGGGAAAGCGTACGTGAAAGCCGCTCGCTCCCCACGATTCATACCGCTGAAGCTCAACATGGCGGTCTTCGGAGGTACTAACCTTCACGTTACCGAATCATCGAAAGCAATGCTCGCGTGCGGCACCGCCACCAGGGAACTCACCTCCGGCGTCCATCCCGTACCATGCACCCCCGGTGATCCAGGCCCAATCTGGATGGGTACCCGGATCGTTGATCCCTCGATGATAAGGGGCGGCGCAGACTTCCCAAGATTGCTCTCACCGCGAAAAGGCGCGCTGCTCAACGCTCATCCCACGTTTCGCTGGAGCCCCGTGGCTAATGCCGCCCAATATTCGATCGTCGTGCGCGGAGGCGCCGTCGACTGGAGCGCTATCGTTAAGTCCACCGAGATCGTGTATCCGAACAGCGCACCTCCGCTCGTGCCCGGCCCTGCATACGAGGTAACGATCTTCGCGGCCAGAAAGGGCAATTCCGATGATGAAGGTGCGGAGGGTTTGGAGTTTAGGATACTGAGTCCCCAGGATGCCGAAAAGGTGAAGGCGCGTGAAATCGAGATCAAGAACCTGAACCTTGAGGCGGCATCAAAGCAACTCCTGATTGCTTACCTGTATGCGAGTTATGACCTGATCGCCGAAGCGATTACGCTCTTGAAGGACGCATCCGCCGATCAGGAATCATCTCGTGCGCTTGCTGAGCTGTACATCAGAAGCTTGCTGCTCGATAAGGCCAAAGAGCAGTACGCGAAGGTTGTTGAGATGGCCGCCGAAGATATGCCAGGGCGCGCTGCTGCCTACGACAGAATGGGACAAATCTATGAAGCGTTGCGTGACAAGGACCAGGCAACTCAGAAATATCAGAACGCACTCAAGCTCTATGTGGATCTGGAGGATTGGAATAAGGTGAGTGAATTCGCGATACTGCTATCGAAACTGCAGAAGCCATAAGCGTCCCGACTTACTTCCGGCCCATTCCTGATCGCAATTAGCGATTGAATCGCTGAGTGCGCCGGGAGGTTCGCTCCCGCGTGCGGATGCTGTCGCGCGTCGCCGGTTCGGACCCGATTCTAGTGACCGCCAACCGCCCATACGAATTTGATCCCTCTCGAACTCGAAGCTGTGACCTTACGAACCGGGCAACATCACCATGACTTTTGTCAAACTCGGGCAGCGCGGGTTAGAATCAAACTTCAAAGATGGACCTTTCATTTACTCTTTGAAGCCTTTTATATCCGACTGAGGAGCTATGGATGATTGAGAGCCTACTGAACCGCGAGATTGAAAAACGCCCGACAAGAGTTCAACTAGAAGGCCGCGTTCTCTTTCTTGCCGAAGACCCCGCGCTCGTAAAAACGCAACTCGCCGGCGACAACCTGGACACAAAAGATATCCCGCCGCTTCGCAATGACATTTCTACGGATGAGATAACACCGGCATACATCTGCTATCACTTTGACGAGACCCTGGGTGAGTTCGTCTATCTCGGTTTGAAATGCGGTGACGAATTCCCGATCAAGCGAGGTGACGTCAAGAATGGCGGCTTCGTCGTGTCAGTATCAGGCAAGCGCCGAGGCAAAGGATCGAGCCGCGAACAGTCTCCTTATGCCGAGCTTGCGGCCGGCATCCGGCTCGCGATCGCCGAAAACATCGAACGCATCTACAAACAGAATTGTCAGAACCTCGGGCTGCTCACTTCCACGAACTTCGATTTGATCGGCCGCGTCGCTCGCGGAGAAGACATTCCACTCGAAGAATTCACTCGCGGCGAAGACGAAATAACGCGGCAAATAATCGAGCACGGCGGGCTGTTCCCTTTCAACGTCGCCCGGCTCCAGGGCAAGACTGCTATTCCACCCGTAACAACCGGCAAACGGCCGATGACGCTTGCGGAAAAAATATTCGCTCGACATTTCGTGACCGATCTCTCAAAAAATCAGATTGGGTTGGCCGCGGTCAAACCAGGCGATACGGGGTTCGTTCGAACCGATATTCGATTCAGCCACGAGTATGTCACTCCGATGGCCGCGATCTTTTACGAACAACTCGTAGGAGACGAGCCAATCAATGACCCGTCGTCGGTCTATTTCTTCCAGGATCATCTGACGTTTCTTGATGACGTGATGCCGCCCGAACGAAAGGCGATGGGTTTGCTGGATCTTGCTCACGAGCTTGTACGCAAGCAGGAGGACTTCGCGCGCAAGCAAGGCATTCGCCTTCACGGCAAGCAGCGCGATCGCAAAGGCTCCGAAGCGATTTGCCACAGCTTGATCCTGCAGGACTATGCACTGCCGGGCCAGATCATCATCGGCTCCGATTCACACACGCCGCACGCGGGCGCAGTTGGAGCTGTCGCGTTCGGAGTCGGAACTACCGATATATTCAATTCGTGGATCACCAAAGACGTCCGCGTGTGCGTGCCCGAACAGGTTCGCATTCGAGTGAGCGGCCGCAAGCCCGAAAACGTCACCGCCAAAGATTTCATGCTGGCGATACTGCGGACCGATTTCGTGCGAAACGGGGATGCGATCGGCAAGATCGTCGAGTACACCGGCGAAGCCGTCGCCGATCTGAACATCGACGAGCGCGCGACGATGACCAACATGGCCGCGGAAGTCGGAGCGTTCACGGGAGTCGTCGCGGCCGACCAGAAGACAATCGAGTTTCTGGTCGCGCGCGGTATGGCTCGCGTCGAGGCCGAGCGTTTGTGCGCGGGAATGGCCAGCGACCCCGACGCCGAATACGCGTTGACCATCGACATTGACGCGAACGAGTTGAGGCCGATGATTGCATCACCCGGTGATCCCGGCAACGGCAAATTCGTCGATGAGTTATCTGAGCCGGTGAAAATCGATATCGCTTACGGAGGCTCGTGCACCGCGGGCAAGAAAGAAGATCTCGACATGTACGTTCGAGTGTTTCGCGAAGCATTGGCACGAGGTCAACGCGTGCATTCGGATGTGCAGTGCTTTATTCAATTCGGCTCGGTCGAGGTTCGCGAGTACTGCGAAGAGCGCGGTTACATCGACGTGTTGCGCGATGTAGGCGCAAACATCATCGAGCCAAGTTGCGGCGCGTGCATAAACGCGGGGCCGGGCGTCAGCTCTTCGAAGGAGCAGATTGTGATCAGCGCGCAGAACCGAAACTTCCCCGGCCGAAGCGGGCCCGGGCAGATGTATCTTGCGTCGCCGTACACGGTGGCGGCTTCGGCAATCGCGGGCCACATCGTCGAGTATCAACCGGCGTCCGCGGCAAAGGTTGGATAATTTGGAGTGCGGCGACTTGTCGCCGCTTTTCGCCCGGAGCGGTACCGGAATTCAAAGCGGCGACAAGTCGCCGCACTCCAAATGCGCATTCGGAGGCTCAATGGCCAGTCAACCGAAGATCGACAAACATCCCGGTCTAGATCGCGAGACAATGCTCGAGATCTTTCGCTTGATGTACCTCTCGCGCCGCGTCGACGACAAAGAACTTCAGCTCAAGGCGCAAAACAAAATCTTTTTTCAAATCTCAGGCGCCGGACATGAAGCGATTCTCGTAGCCGCCGCGCTTGCGATGAAGCCGGGTACGGATTGGTTCTATCCTTATTATCGCGATCGCGCGCTGTGTCTGGCGCTTGGCGTCACTGCGCGCGATATGCTGCTCGAAGGGACCGGCGCCGCTGCCGATCCAAGCTCAGGCGGGCGCCAGATGCCGAGCCATTGGGGCAACAAAAAACTCAACATCGTTTCGCAATCATCGCCGACGGGTACTCAGTTCCTGCAGGCCGTAGGCTGTGCGGAGGCGGCGTATCGCGCTGATTTGATCGGCGATGCCGAAGACCTCGTCCAAGGGTACGCGCGCAACTCGATCGTTTACGTCTCAGCCGGCGACGGCACAACCAGCGAAGGCGAGTTCTTTGAATCCTTGAACACCGCGTGCAATCTAAAGCTGCCCGTGCTGTACATGATTGAGGACAACGGCTACGCGATCTCGGTGCCTGTAGAAGTGCAAACCGCGGGCGCGAGCATATCGAAACTTGTCACCGGATTTCCGAATCTGTTTATCCAAGAAGTCGACGGATGCGATCCGCTTGCAAGCTACGAAGTTGTTCAGCGCGCGGTTGCGTACTGTCGCGAGCGGCGTGGCCCGGCTCTGATTCACGCGCACGTGATTCGTCCTTACTCGCATTCGCAATCAGACGACGAGAAACAATATCGATGCGCGGAGGAACTCGAAGAAGAAACACGCCTCGATCCGATACGTGCCTTCCCTGAGTTCCTGATCGCGGAGGGGCTTGCAACCTCCGACGACATCAAGCGAATCTCGGACGCAGTCGATGAAGAAGTGACCCGCGCGGCGGATGAAGCGATCGCCTCCCCGCAACCCGCGAAAGAAACCGCGCTGCAGTTTCTCTACTCACCCGATGTCGATCCCGCGTCGAAAGCATTCGACACCGAGGAAACCGCAGGCGCCTCACCTTCAACCGAGCAGGACGCGCGCGCTCCAAAGACGATGCTCGACCTGATCAACGCGTGTCTTCACGACGAGATGGCGCGCGACGAGCGCATACTCGTGTTCGGCGAAGACGTCGCCGATTGCAGCCGCGAGGAACACATCGAAGAAGTAAAAGGCAAGGGCGGCGTCTTCAAAGTCACCTACAATCTGCAGCGGCGATTCGGTGGCGCGCGGGTGTTCAACACGCCGCTCGCCGAAGCGAACATCATCGGCCGCGCGGTTGGGCTTGCGACGCGGGGCCTGAAGCCGGTTCCCGAGATTCAGTTCTTCGATTACATCTGGCCGGCTTATCATCAGCTTCGCAATGAAGTGACAACGATGCGATGGCGTTCGAACAACGCGTTCAAGTGCCCGATGGTGATTCGCGTGGCGATCGGCGGATATCTGAAAGGCGGCGCGATCTATCACAGCCAGTGCAGTGAAGTGTTGTTCACGCACACGCCGGGCATGCGAGTGGTGATGCCCTCGAACGCGCTCGATGCAAACGGATTGCTGCGCACGGCGATCCGTTGTGACGACCCGGTGATGTTTCTCGAGCACAAGCATCTCTATCGGCAGACTCACAACAAGGGCGAGTACCCCGGTCCGGATTACATGGTGCCGTTTGGCAAAGCCAAAGTCGTTCGCGAAGGCTCGGATGTTTCGATCATCACGTATGGCGCGACGGTGTATCGCTCGATGGCCGCCGCGAAGAAAGTCCAGGAAGAGCACGGAATCAATGCCGAGGTGATCGACTTGAGGAGCTTGAGTCCTTACGATTGGGAGACGATTGCGCGTTCGATACAAAAAACGAGCAAGGCTCTGATCGTTTATGAAGACGTCGAGTCGTGGGGTTACGGAGCGGAGATCGCGGCTCGCATCGCGGATGAATTGTTCGAGTATCTTGACGCTCCGGTAAAAAGGGTAGCGGCGCTTGATACATTTGTGGCGTATGCGCCGGACCTCGAGGATGAAATCCTCCCGCAGGTTGTTGATGTTGCTTCTGAAATCCTGGCTCTGATTCGATACTGAAAGCGATTTGAACACCCTTTGATCGAGAGTGCCTCACACCGCGCAAGCCAAGGTTCGAATTCGCGCGATGAGAGCCAAATCCACTTGATCCTCAGCCTCTTGTTTTGTCGTTCCGGTTACTTCCGAAATCTCGCAAATCAGTAACCGCTTCGCGCGCTCGAGGGTGCCGCGTTCGCTAAATGACAACGGCTTTGTTTCAATCAACTCGGTAAGCGACTCGACGATCTCGGCAAGGTCAAATGCCGATCCTGTTAAGAACAATTTCAAGTTGTCTCGAGTTCGCTGCTTTCGATCTGTGGATGCAGTGGAAGGTTTCTTGAGCTGATCGAGCAGAGTTGGAATTTCGAGTTGCTTCAACAGCGGCCGGATGCCTATGGTCTTGACCTTGTCCAGCGGGACGAACAGTTTTTCACCGCGATCGCTGAGGACGAGCAGTAGATAAAACGTCATCGACTTCTTGTCGACCGTCTTGTCTACGATTGAGCTGACAAGGCAAGGCCCATGACACGGATAGCTGACCTTCTTTCCAACAGCGAGCATCGTTTGACGCCTCCCGGTTGTTTACAGAACCGATTACAGGGCGCGAGTTCGACCGCGTTAGCGCTAGCGCGGGCGAATGGAAATATCCGCGCCGTCGTGCGTGCGCGTGAACAAATAGTATCCCGCGCCAACAACGAGCAGCAGAGCCAGTATCACGATCACCCAGACATACCAGGGCAGATTGCTCGCCTCACTACCGCCGAAGGCGATCATCGAGAACGGTATGGCCAGGAGCGCAGTGATCCCAATGACCGCCGCCGTTCGGGTTGACGAAGCCGTTTTTAGTTTTAACGCGACATCTTCAATAGACATTTGGTGACTCCTAATGCTGTGAGAGGGAAAAGCAAGGGGCTTTCACCGATCAGTTTCGGTTTTTGCAGTTCGTCCTTTGTTCTAATTCAAACGCCCGGAAGTTCTCAGACGGTCGCGGGCCGTGAGTCGTTCCGGGGCTTGGCGTCATTCACTTTGAGGGGCTTTCCGTGAAGCTCGTGACCGTTGAGCTTTTCCTTGGCCGAATCCGCGTGCTCCAATGACTTCATCTCGATGAACGCGAATCCCTTTGAGCGTCCCGAGTCGCGATCGGTTATCAGATTGCACGAATCCACTTCGCCAATTTCACTGAACAGAGTGTTGAGTTCATCGCTGCTGGTATCGGGAGACAGATTTCCGACAAAGAGTCTGGTTGACATAAGAATCCTTTCTGGTGAGCTGTGAGTTCAGATAATCTGGGTGATTCCAGAAAGGCTGAGAAGAGAGTGAGCTGTACTCAGTTCGCCTTAACCATAGCAGGCGGCGCAGTCAATGTCCAAACAAAGGGCCTTCGCGAAGTGCCCGGTTTGCGGCTGTGATAGAATTTCTGCGGCCGTGAGGACCACACAATTGCGGCGCTCCTGATCGTTTGATAAGTTTCGAGGACTCTGACGATGTTCGACGCGGGCACTTTGACCTTCAGGGAGTTTGTGATGAATGAACCCCTGCCACTTGCCAGTATTCAAAAAGCGGTGTTGGAGTTTTTGCGGGACCGGGATGACGGCGTTGTGTTCGGCGCTCAAGCGGTGAACGCGTACGTGTCTGAACCGCGGATGACTCAGGACGTCGACATCCTCTCCACGCGCGCGAAGGAATTGGCAGATGAGTTGCGCGAGCATCTGAGTCAACTGTTTCACACCGCCGTGCGCGTGCGTGAGATTGGCGAAGGTCGGGGTTATCGGCTGTTTCAGATTCAGAAGTCGGGCAATCGCCATCTCATCGATGTCAGGCCCGTCGATTCGCTACCGCCGGCCGAGCGAGTCGCGGGAGTGCTGGTGATGGCGCCGGCGGAATTGATCGCCAGCAAGGTCGTTTCCTATTGTCGCCGCCTCGCCCAGCCGAAATCATTCACAGACAGGCGAGACATCGCGGTGTTGCTCCTGCAATTCCCTGAACTCAAAGAGGCTGACGGTCGTGTGGCTGAGGCTCTGCGTGCGGCCAATGCGGATCCGGAAATCCTTGCGACGTGGCAAGAACTATCGGCTGAGGAGATTCGATCTCCAGACCCCGATAGTGAATTCTAAATTGAACCAAACCATTCTTATTCGGAGGAACTATGTCAATAAGCCAGTCATTGCTACCTGAGTTTGATCAAGAGATGGCAAACACCAGAAAAACGCTCGAGCGAGTCCCCACGGACAAGTTCGACTGGAAGCCGCATCAGAAGTCTTTCGCGATGGGCGCGCTCGCGACGCATCTTGCAACGCTGCCGAGCTGGGCCGCGATCACGATTGAGAAAGACTCTATCGACATCGCGCCGCAGGGAGAACCGCCTCCAAAGGCTGAGCCGTGCAACTCGACCGAGGAGCTTCTCGCGAGATTCGATGGACACATTACAGCGGCTCGAGCCGCCATCGCCGGCGCGAGCGATCAGGACTTGCTCAAACCGTGGACGCTTATCGCGGGGGGCAAAACGATATTCACCTTGCCTCGAATCGCGGCGTTGCGAAGCTTTGTGATGAACCACAACGTCCATCACCGCGCGCAGCTCGGCGTCTACTTGCGGCTGAATGATATCGCGGTGCCGTCGATCTACGGACCGAGCGCCGACGAAGGGGCGTTTTAGTCTGCGGCCATACGCCGGATTGTGTTCGAGATCTGAAGTCGCTTGAAGAGCGCGAGGGTGATACCTCGCGCTCATTGCGTTTCTAAGAGGCGGACCCGAGCTCAGCGCTTTGCCGCGATGCTCCTCTTGAGCACGTCCATGATATCGACGACGTTGCTTTCGGCGCGCTTCTCGACCTCGACTTCGACCACGTCCTTCTTTCGGGCTAGTTTCTTTTTCGCGAGCTTCACGACGCGGCCGGTTTCGAGGTCCTTCGTTTCGGTTTTCGACGGAGTCGATTTCGAGCGGCTCTTTATGATTTTCTCGAACTGTTTGACCTTCGCCGGTTTGATCTTCGCTTTTTTGGGAAGCCCGATTTCCGCCGGCGTTCTTAATTCGTCCGCGAAACGAAGAGTCTCGGCTCGCAGGATCCCATTGTCCGCGAGGATGGCGACCAGGTATTCCTTGCCGCGCATCACAAACGTCGCGACTCCAACACGCTTGATTTTCTCCATGGTTTTCGCAAGCAGGTTGTATGCTTTTTGCGTGTTTCCAGCGGGAGTCAAAAAATACGAGCGCTCGAAATAGAGCGGCGGTATTGAATCGCGTTCGACGAATTTTCTGAGATCGATGTCACGCGATTTTTCGGGCGCCAGCCGGTCCAGCTCTTCGTCGGTCACGATCACGTACTTGTCTTTGGCGATCTCGAACCCCCGAATCATATCCTCGTCTTCGAGGTCCTGACCGCTTTTCTGTGAATAGTATCGCCGGCTGAGAGGCGCGCCCTCCGGTCCGAGCATTCGCAACGAAGCGCGAGTGTTGCGATAAGCCGGAAACATATAGACGGGCACGCTCACCAGTCCAAAAGTAATCGTGCCGGACCAAAACGGCCGCGCACCGGGGGCTTGATCCTCTCTCTTCTTTTTTGTGTTTCGCCTAGGCAGCCTTCCCCTCCTTCTTTAGAGTCTTGAGGCTCTTCTCGAGGGCCCCGGCAAGCGAAGATGTCGCCCGCTTTGATTTGACCGCGTGGAGCCTCGTTGTTTTGCCTTTGGCTTTCTTCTCGATGAATTGCATCACTCGTTCGCGATATTCGTCTTTGAAATCTGATGGATCGAACTCACCGGCGAGCGCTTCGACGAGTTGCGTCGCCATCTTGACCTCTTTCTGATCCAGATCCCGTCCGCCGGGCGACGGGAGGTCTTCGGTTGAGACCACCTCTTCGGCGTGTCGCATTGTCACGAGCAACAGGTAATTGCCTTCGGCTCGCAGCGCGCCGACGTATTGCTTCTTTCGCATCACCCATCGGGCGACGCCTTCTTTCTGCTGATTGTTGAGCGCTTCGGCTAACGCAAAATAGGCTTTGGTATCGCCATCCGGCCCGAGATAGTACGGCCGCTCGTACCATTCGGGCTCGATGCGAGTTGAAGGGATAAAGTGAGTGATTTCAATCTCACGCGAAGCCTCCGGCTCGAGGCTTTCGAGTTCTTCCTCGGTCAGGATCACGAATGTTCCGGGCTCGACTTCGTAGCCCTTTTGAATATCGTCAGCGGCAACCTCCTCGCCCGTTGACGGATCGACCATGTGTTGCTTGACTCGTTCTTTGGTCTTCTCTTCGAGGACATGAAAGTGAACTGTCTTATCAACGACGGCTGAATACAAATCGACGGGAACGCGAGTGCCGCCGATTTTCAGCTTTCCTTTCCACATTGCGCGAGCTGCCATAATCAACTCCTGATTTCCGGGCGGCAAGTGACGCATAGCACCTCGGAAACGGTCCCTTCGATGCACATTGAGCAAAACGCAACGTCGCAGCAAACGCACCGGTACTCCGTTCCATATGCGTACGTCTGCCTGCATTCGGAACAGACCTCACTGCCGGATTCGAGCCACCAACGCGGCTTTTGACGAGCGCCAGCCATCAACATCACCTCTTCGCAGTTTCGGTTCCAAAAGTGGTCCGCGCTAGTAAACGGACTGACCTTGGGAGTAGACTTCACGGCCATGAATACAACGTCAGTGCTTGCGCTTGCATTCGCGATCGGGCTGATTTGCGGGCTCCGATCTTTGACCGGGCCCGCCGTGGCCAGTCTGGCCGCGCATTGGAAATGGATGGATCTGCAACACTCCGCGCTCAGCTTTCTGGGTTCAACGGCGGCAGTATTTATCTCGAGCGCGGCTGCGCTTATCGAGATTGTCGTCGACAAACTTCCAAACACACCGAGGCGAACCGAAGCGCTCGGTCTCATCGCGAGACTGCTTTTTGGGGGGCTGTGTGGCGCAGCGATTTGCGCTGCACGGGATCAGTCGATGGTCATCGGCGCCGTGCTCGGCGGCGCTGGCGGACTGATCGGAGCGTTCGCCGGATATCAGGCGCGCACGCGTCTGGTTAGGGCCCTGGGCGTTCCCGATGTTGTCATCGCGTTGGTCGAAGACGCGGTTGCGATTGGCGGCGGATTCCTGATCGTGTCTCGATTTTAGCTGCGGCCCCGAGGCGGCTCTCGATGAAGATTCTTCAAGTTTGTTCGGCAAGTGAGATGGGTGGCGGAGAAGTGCATGTTGCCGATCTCGTGCGCGGGCTCACGGAACGAGGCCACGCGGTTTATCTCGCCGTCCGGCCCGCAAGTCCGCTGCGCATGGCGCTCGCGGGAGTGATTGCGTCGTGGCACGAGATGCCGCTTCAGAATTCGCTTGATTTAGTTTCCGCGCGAGCGATCGCTCAGATCGTCGAGGCAAACAAGATCGATATCATTCACGCGCACGTCGGACGCGATTATCTGGTAGCGGCTCTCGCCGAGCGTCATGGCAATGCGGCGAAGCTCATTCTTACCCGGCATCATTATCTGCCGATGAAGCGGAGCGCGCTCTACCGCTGGATGCTTCGGGACGTGGCGCGAGTGATCGCGGTGTCGGAAAGCGTGCGCCAATCGGTGATCGAACGGCTAAGGCTTCCGGCCGAGCGCGTCCGCACCATTCCCAATTGGATCAACCCGGAACGCTTCAAACCGGTCGAGCGAGAGGCGGCGCGAGCGATGTTTCGTCTTCGCGCCAACATCGTCGTCGCCTGCATTGGTCAGTTGACGCCGGCCAAAGGCCAGGAGGAGTTCGTGCGCGCGGCGGCGAACATCGGGCGGATGCGCGCCGACGTTGAGTTCCTGATTGTCGGCGCGGAACGCGAAGAAGGGCAGCCTTTCACCGAGCATCTGCGAAAGCTGGCGGTGTCGTTGGGAGTTCGCGAGCGAGTGACCTTTACCGGCCACGTGAGTCATCTTCCTCAGCTTCTTGCCGCAGTCGATGTTGTAGTTGTTCCGTCGTGGGATGAAGGTTTCTCGCTTGTGACGTTGGAGGCGCTTGCGGCGCGCCGAGCGGTCCTGGCGTCAAACATCGGAGGGATCAAAGGTATTATTTACGACAACACGACCGGCTTGCTGTTTCCGCCTCGCGACGTCGAAGCGCTGACCGAGAAGTTGCTATGGCTGGTTGCGGATGCGCCGCTCCGAGACCGGCTTTCGGCGCAAGGCCAGCGCGATGTTTACAACCGATTCAGCCGCGATCAGATCATCGGGCAGATCGAGTCGCTTTATGAGGAAGTAATTGGGGAGGAGAAGAGTGAAACGTGATGAGTGAAACGTCATGCGTGAAACGTGATAATTTGTCCGGTCACGTTTCACTCATCACTCATCACGTTTCACGTTTCACTCGGTCACGTTTCACTCTCATTTCCCAGAGTTTTAGCTTCTTCAGAAAGTCGTAGTGAGCCGCGAAGCGAGCTATTGCAAGACCGGGCACGCCGTCCCGGAAGCCAAGCTTGAATACATAAGAACGAACAAACACCAGTGCCGGCGACAGCAGCAGTGTGACAAGCGAGGCACTCTCGCCCTGCGAGTGCGCTTCCTCCGCGGCAAGTGTTGTGTAGCGGTCCATTCTTAAGTGGTGCTCAGACGCATCACGAACGGTGTAGTGAAGAATGTTACCGTTCAGCCTTTGAACTTCTCCAACAACATCCAATGTCTCGTGCACGTAATCGCCTCGCCAGCACGCGCGATCGCGTCGATAGAGCCGGCGCTTGTAGTCCGGCCGCCAGCCTGAATGTTTGATCCAGCGGCCCAGGTAAAAAGTCGACCGCGGCATTTCGAATGCCGCTGCCGCGGGCTCAGCGCCTCGTCTAATCTGTTCGATCTCGTTTTTCAATTCCTCGGATACCCGTTCGTCGGCGTCGAGGCTGAAGATCCATTCGCCCGTGGCTTGCTCGGCGGCGAAGTTCTTTTGAGCCGAGTAGCCGGGCCAGGGTCGAACGAACACGCAATCCGTGACCCGGCGCGCAATTTCAACCGTGTGATCGGTGCTTTCCGAATCTACGACGATTATTTCGTCCGCCCATGCGAGCGATTCAAGCGCCGCCGCGATGTTGTGTTCTTCGTTGAACGTGATAACGGTGGCGGTGATCTTCATTGTCGAGTACGGTCCATTCTGTTTGAGTGCGCTCAAGTTGGCAAGCGCGGAAATATTGTTCCCCCAAACAACACCGTCGCGCTATAATCGTTTCAACTCGTGATTCCTGGGCATCGAGTTGATTCGATAACCGGGAGATTCAATATGAGCAAAGACCTGACCCAAAGTCTGAACGGCTCGCTCGAGGACAAAGTCGATCGTCTGATCATCGCAGTTCAATCGATGGACTCACGATTTGAATCGATGGACTCAGGGCTGGGGAATGTGGAAGCTCGGCTTGGAAGACTTGAGACGACGATCGAAGAGCGTTTGAAGGATACTCGCCCGATGTGGGAGGCCGTTCAAACACAGTTGGCTGAGATGAGAGAGTCTCAGGACCGTTTGCGCGGCGAGATGGAGAAAGGGTTTCGTCTCGTTGACCGGCGCCTCGAGAGCCATCCAGTTGAGTACGAAAAGCTTTACCGCTACCACCGGGACCTTGAGGAGCGCGTCGAGAGAATCGAAAAGCAATCAAGCTAGGACGACCTTTGTTGCTCAGGTGCGCAGATTCAGCATTCGCGCTCGGAGTAGTGACGACATATTGAAGCGCGCCAGCAGGTCATTTGAAAATGGCGGCTCGAGATATCGAAGCAAAAACATCAACCGGCAAGGTCACACAAGTTTCTCCTTTAACCGGCGCAGAATGTCCATAGCTTGATCAGAACTGAGCCCTTCGGCGTCCAGATTCCTTAACTCATCAACAACCGCGTCGTTCGCCGCTTCAAACAGCGTCGGCTGAGGCGCAGCTCTTCGCGAAGGCAGATGACGCGCGAACTTCGGCTTGCCGGTCACATCCAATTCATTCGCCTCCAGATTCGAAAGAATCTCTCGCGCGCGTTCGGTCACCGCTCGCGGCAAGCCCGCAAGCCTCGCGACTTCGATGCCATAGGATTTCGACGCGGTGCCTTCGACCACTCGGCGCAGAAACACAATCGTGCCGCCGCTCTCTTTTACACCCATCTGATAATTCCTCGCGCCCGGCAGCAGTTTCGAAAGCTCGGTCATCTCGTGATAGTGCGTCGCGAACAATGTCTTCGCCGCGTGCTGCGAATTGTCGTGCAGGTATTCGGCAATTGCCCACGCCAGGGACAACCCGTCAAATGTCGAAGTCCCCCGGCCGACTTCATCCAGCAGAATCAAGCTCCGCGGCGTCGCGGTATTGAGAATGTTCGCCGTCTCAGTCATCTCTACCATGAATGTCGACCGCCCTCGCGCGAGACTGTCCGAAGCGCCCACGCGAGTGAACACGCGATCCAGTATCGCGATCCGCGCTTCTTCGGCGGGCACGAACGAACCGATCTGAGCGAGAATCGCAATCAGCGCGGTTTGTCTCAGGTACACTGATTTGCCGCCCATGTTCGGACCGGTGATGATCAGCAATCGATCGGTCGAGTTGTTCAGATAAGTGTCGTTCGGTATGAAACGTTCACCGGCGGCTTCGATCACCGGATGCCGGCCGGCGCGCACGTAGATCTCGTCGTCTTCGGTCAGCAACGGGCGCGAGTAATTGCGCCGCGCCGCAACTTCCGCGAGCGACAGCAAAACGTCGAGCATCGCAAGCGCTTGCGCGACCGCCTGAACCCGGCGCGTTTCGACCGACACCGTCTGGCGAATCTCGGCGAACAACGTTTGCTCGATTTCGCTTATGCGTTCTTCGGCGCCGAGAACCTTGGCCTCGTATTCTTTTAGCTCCGCGGTCGTGTAGCGCTCGGCGTTTGCAAGCGTTTGTTTGCGTTCGTAATCGGCTGGCGCGTTTTTCGCGTTCGACTTGCTGATCTCGATGAAGTAGCCGAACACGTTGTTGAACTTCACCTTGAGGGATGAGATGCCTGTCCGCGTTCGCTCGCGCGATTCGATCGCTGCGATGAAGCTCTTGCTCGAGGACGAAAGCTGACGCAGCTCGTCGAGTTCGGCGTTATGTCCGCCGCGAATGTAGCCGCCGTCGGTCAACGTCGCAGGCGGATCATCCGCGATGCTAGCGCCAATTAAGTCGCGCAGGTCCTGTAACTCGTCCAGATTGCCGGAGAGCGCCTCGAGCAGCGCCGCGTTAGCGTCAGCAAGCGTCTCTTTGATGTGAGGGATTGCGTCCGCCGAAGTCTTCAATGCAACCAGATCCCTGGCGTTGGCGCGGCCCAGGCTTATCCGAGCCATCAAACGCTCGAGATCGACGATGTTCTTCAACTCAGTCCGCAGGCGATCACGCAGTATCAATGCGTTCTTAAACTCGGCAACCGCGTCCAGCCGCGCATTCAGCTCGTCAATCTTCATCGAAGGGCGCAGCACCCACTGTTTCAACAAACGCCCGCCCATTCCGGTCACGCTTTCGTCTATCACCGCGATGAGCGTTCGCGTTCGCCCGCCATCCAGCGCTTCAACCAACTCGAGATTGCGAACGGTGGGCTGATCGAGAGTTAGATAGTCGTTCGGTTCGAAGTACGAAAGACCGGTGATGTGGGCGGCATTGTCCTTTTGAGTTTCGCGAATGTAATGAAGCGCGCCTCCCGCGGCCGCAGTCGCAAGATCCCGTCCCGCCAGTCCGAAGCCTTCGAGCGACGCCACATCGAAGTGGCTGAGCAGCAGTTCGCGCGCGCGCTCGAAGGAGAAGAACCACTCGTCGAGCGGATTCAGCGCGAATTGAGTTCCCGACAAACTCGACCCACTCGCCGCGCCCTCCGCCCTGATATCGCTGCCGTCACCGTCCAACGGCGGAGTGCGCCTGAACAAAGGCTCGAGCGATCTTGGAAAGATGATCTCGCGGGGGCCGAAGCATTCGATTTGCTCGACGACGCGCTCCCAGGTCTCGTCGCCGGTGAACTGGGTTGCCAGAAACTCTCCGGTTGAGAGATCCAGAAACGCGGCCGCCATTCCGGAGCCTGCGCCGAACACTGAAGCGAGATAGCTGTTTTCGCGCGCACCCAACAACTGCGAATCGATTGCCGTTCCCGGAGTGATGACCCTCACAACCTCACGGCGGACGAGCTTGGTGGTCTTGCGAGCGTCTTCTGTTTGGTCACAGATTGCGACTCGATAACCTTTGCGAACGAGTTTTGCGACATAACCGCTCGCAGCGTGATAAGGAACTCCACACATCGGCACTGGGTTGCCGCGCTCGCGATGCCTTGCCGTAAGAGTGATTTCTAATTCTTTCGCCCCTATCACCGCGTCATCGAAAAACAACTCGTAGAAATCGCCGAGCCGAAAGAAGAGAAGGGTTCCGGGATATTGGCGCTTGATTTCCTGATACTGCCGGAGCATTGGTGTCGGTTGCTGCATAGCGTGCCAACTGGCCAGTATCTGTATTTCACGAAACTAGAGGGACGGCGGAATCCATGCGACGCGTGCCGCAGTTCGTCAGGTTGTTTCGGCCATGGTCAGAATATATAATCGAGTCTCGACAGGTCAAATTTGCCGAGCGGTTTTCAAGCAAATATCTTCTGCGCCTGTTGAAGAGCAAACCTTGCAGGACCAACCCACAAACTCAAAGCTCATCATTCTTGCCGTCGACACCTCTTCAAAGACTACGAGCCTGGCGTTGGCGCGAGGCGCTACAATTTTGAGGTCGGTCACCACTCCGGTCGATCAAACGCGCTCAGAGAAGCTGTGGGCCGAGATCGACGCGGTGCTCTTTGAAGCGGGACACAATATTCGCGATGTAGATGTTTTTTCGGTTTGCCGGGGGCCCGGGGGATTCACCGGGTTGCGCGTCGGGATGGCGGCAGTGAAGGGCTTCTCCGCGGGAATGAACAAACCAATCGCGGGAGTCACCTCGCTTGAGGCGGCGGCGCATTCGGCCGAAAGCGACAGAGCATATGTACTGGTGAATGCTTATAAGGGCGAAGTCTATTCGCAACTGTTCTCGTTCGACGACGAACGTATGCCGGTCGCGGAAAACGAGCCGCTCGTGTCGGCCGTTGATTATGCGCTCGATCGGGTTGCGGGACTTGATGAGATGACATTCGTTGGCGACGGCGCCGAAGCGCACGCTGACGCGATATCCGGGCGGGGCAAACTGAATTGGTCAGTCTGCCGATCAGATCATTGCCTCGCTGAAGACATCGCGAGGCTGGCCTTTCTAAAATATTCACGAAGCCAGCTCGATGATGCGGGCACGTTGAAGGCGTGTTACGTACGGCCTTCGGAAGCCGAAATAAAGTTGTCGTTGGGACTGTTGGGCTCTAAGATCAAACGGAGCCTGAAGCAAGGGTGAATCATTCAAGGAGAGTCGCCGTGTCGATCAGCAGTCTTACCAGCAGGGAATACGAACCCATCCCAAGATCGTATTCGATTGAGCCCATGCGCGAACGCGATTTGATCGGCGTGGTTGAGATCGAAGAAGCCAGCGGATTGAACCGATGGGGGCACGATGCTTATAAACGAGAGCTGTTCACCAATGAAAACTCGGTGATGTTAGTCGCGCGCAATCTTTTTCACGGTCCGTCGGTAATTGGATTTTTCGCGGGCTGGATCGTCGAGGACGAATTGCACGTCAACAACGTTGCGTCGCACGGGGAGTTTCGCCGGATCGGCATCGGGCGCAGCCTGATGGAGGCGGCGACCGACGAAGCGCGGCGCCGCGGTGTCAAACAGATACTGCTCGAGGTGCGAGCGTCAAACAAACCCGCGCAGTTATTGTACGGCGAACTTGGTTTCAAATTAGTCGGGCGCCGCCGCGATTACTATCGTTTGCCGATTGAGGATGCATTGGTGATGAAATTGAAGCTCAGGTAGGCGCGGCGCGGGCGTGACAAGGGATTCGCGATTTGGCCGTTCAGTTGACAGGAGAAAACAGCGATAGCTAGAATCAACTTCGCCTGAAAGCGGGAGTAACTCAGCGGTAGAGTGCGACCTTGCCAAGGTCGAAGTCGCGGGTTCAAATCCCGTCTCCCGCTCCAAAGTTTTCAAAGGCGAAGGCCGAGGCTCAAGCAGCGAATTGGGAACCAGCCTTCGCCTTTCGTTTGACAATAAGGCGGCGTAGCCAAGTGGTAAGGCAGAGGTCTGCAAAACCTTTATTCATCGGTTCGATTCCGATCGCCGCCTCCAACTTTATTCTTTCACCGTTTCCAAAATCCCTGCGAGAAAGCGATGTCGAAAATGCGAATGCTTGCGATTCCTCTCCTCGCGTTGGCGGTATTCCTTTCGGCGATGGTGAGCGATGCGGGCACTCACAATGAAGCAGTGCGTATGTCTCGAATAGACCATCTTGTTTACGCAACGCCGGATCTGGCCGCGGGTGTCGAGCGCGTCGAAAAGCTCCTTGGTGTACATGCTCTCCCGGGCGGGCAACATCCGGGCGGGGGCACTCGCAATGCGCTGATAGGGTTAGGCGACCAGGTGTATCTCGAAATCATCGGACCTGATCCAGATCAGCCAAAGCCACCGAGGGCTCGCCGATTTGGTATAGACGAGTTGAAGTCGCCACGATTAGTCACGTGGGCGGCAAAAGGCGCCGACCTCGATCGGCTCGTGGCAGAAAGCCGGCGGCAAGGCGTAGATCTCGGCCGAGTGCAGGCAGGAAGCCGGCAGCGTCCGGACGGCGTGATGCTGGCGTGGAAGCTCACCGTTTCGCCCACGCTAACCGAGGGCGGCGTAGTTCCGTTCTTGATAGATTGGGGAGCGACTGCGCACCCGGCCTCGGCGCTGCCAAAGGGTTGCACGCTCGTTGATCTTCGCGCGGAGCATCCGAGCCCCGAGCGCGTACAGGCGATGATAACTGCGCTTGGCCTGGAGCTGCCGGTGAAGCGGGGTTCCGCTCCGGCCTTGATTGCGACTATCGCTACGCCACGTGGTGTCGTTGAATTGAGATAAGTCAATATCAGCCTTCCGAAGTGATCTAATTTTTAAGAAGCCACGATGAAGCCGATTCGTCAAAATCAAAACGCTTGAAGCCTGGTCATTGGTGGAGTACGATTTTCACGTTCTCGCAAGTCTCCCCGACGGCACGAACATTCTCCCGAGATCTTAATAGGACCACTGCCATGCAAAGAATAGCGATGGTGATGTGCGTGTCGCTCGTGCTGTTGACCTCGGCGCTGCACGCGCAAACGGACCGGCGCGAGATGAATCACCCCACCTCCACGACGCGGCAACTGGCCGCCGTTCGCGGCGAGGTGTCGAAGATTGCGGGTGCGAGCAAGGGAATGTTGTTAATTACAGTCAAACCCGCGAAGGAGTTTTCGGAGGTAACGGTGCTGGCTCGTGAGAACGATTTCGTGGGGGCCGCCGCCGGACGATCGAACGAACCGGACCTGCTTGGACTCCTGTCCGATGACTCGCGCGACGATGAAACGATAACCGCCGCGGAGCTTAATGAGGGCGACGTCGTATCGGTAATCTACGATCCTCAGCTTCAGAACCGCGCGTTGGAGATTTATGTTCACTAGGCCGCGTCGCTTGATCGCCGGCCGAAACTCTCTGATGACTTTTGTGTGTGTGCTCCCCGATCTGTATAATCAACCGTGGCATTCAGCCAGCGAGTAAATCAAGGAGAATGATTCGAATATGCGAAAGATTGGTTATGGATTACTGCTCATAGTGATGCTTGCGGGCGCCGTAGCTGCGCGGGCGCGAGTTGAGGAGACGGGAAAGAAGAACGTCACCAACAAGATGTGTCCTGTCAGCGGCGGGCCGGTGAGCGAGAAGTATCGCGCCGAATATAAAGGACAGTTTGTCTATGTGTGCTGCGAAGGCTGCCTGAGCGAATTCAACAAGAGTCCTGAGACGTTCGTGGCAAAGCTCTCGAAGGAAGACCAGGAAGCGATAAAGATCAACGAGCTTTGTCCGATCTCAAAGGAACCGATTGATAAGAAGCTCTCTGTCGAATTCGAAGGCCGAAAGGTTTACTTCTGTTGCGATCATTGCGTTGAGGCGTACAAGAAGGACCACCCGACTGCCAAGTGATTCGTGAATGCGCAGTCTGAGAATATTGAGTCGAACCGACAGTCGAGAAAGAAAGCAGCGGCGAGCGCATGCAATTAGTCGCATGCACAGCTCGCCGCTTTTGCATGGAGGAGACAAGTCAATGAATTCGAATGAGGGTTCAACCGGCGGCCGATGTGCCGGGGCAGCGAAGTTCATCGTGTTGGGCGTCATTGCCCTGGCGATGATGATGTCAGGTTGTGGCGTCAGAAAGAGTGGATCGAGTGGTAACGTCGTGATCGAGACCGATCTCGGAACGATAAAGTTTGAGCTGCTCGATAATGAAGCGCCAAAGACCGCCGAAAACTTTCGGCTTCTTGCGGAACGCGGATACTACAATGGAACGATCTTTCACCGTGTGATCGCGGGATTCATGATTCAGGGCGGCGATCCGAACGGCGACGGAAGCGGCGGAGAGTCCGCGACCGGGGCGCCGTTGCCAAATGAGATCGACCGCAATTCACCTCTTTACCAGGGCGGCTATCAGCGCGGACTTGTGGCGATGGCTAACAAGGGAAGACCCGAGACCGGCGGGAGCCAGTTTTTTATAATGCATCAACGTTATCCGCTCCCAGCGAACTACACAATCTTTGGCCGGGTGACCGAAGGTATGGATGTTGTCGACAAGATAGCCACGGCTCCGAACACCGGGTCGTCCACTATGAATCGCCCCGTGACTCCAGTGAAGGTGAACAAATTGTTCATTGAGTAACGGGTCGTCACGCGAACGGAACGATGCAATGAGCGAAGCTGATCAGCAAGCGAGCTCGGCGATCGATACGACGGAAACCGGGGACGGCATTGTCCGCGTCGCCCGGCCGCGCGAAGGAGCTTGGTTGCGCAGGCGTTCATTATGGCGCCGATTGGCGAATCCGTTGGTTCGTTCATTGATCGCTGTACTGATTGGAACCTTGATCTTGCGTCTGGCCAGTCACGCGATGGGTCAGATGACGCAGTTTTATCTCGACCACATCAGCCGCAGTTACTATCACATCTCACATACTACGGGCGCGTATGTCATCGCGGCCTTCTTCGTCACCGAGTTGCTGGGTTCTCTGGTGTTCGGCACCATGAGCGATCGCTATGGCCGCCGGGTCTTCATAATCATGGGACCGGTTCTTGGATTGATCGCGGTGCAGATCACCGCGATGACTTCGGCGCTGTGGCTGCTCGTGTTCGCGAGATTGATAGCAGGACTTTCAACCGGAAGCTCGGTGCCGGCCACGTTGGGTTATATCTCCGATGCTACGGTAGGAAGACCAATTCTGCGGGCAAGAGTCATAGGGTTTTTCGAAATAACTCTGGTCGGCGGCATCGCGTTGGGGGCAGTCGTCGGAGGCTATCTGTGGAAGTTCTTTCCGAACGAGAGGTCAATAGCCGGAATCCGTTTTATGAGTCCGGCATTCATCTTTAACGGGTTGATCTTTATTCTCAGTGCGGCTGTTTTCGTGTGGGGACTGCGAGACTCGAGGCGCAACAAGTCAGCCCGGCGCGCCGAGGGCGAGATCTCACACTCGGGCGCGGGGCGAACGCTCGGTCACTACTATGACGCTTTCAAGTCGCGCTCGATTTGGATGTTCAGCCCGGCGTGGATTTCTGTGTTCGCGATAGTCGGCATGTGGACCAATGTCAGCGCGCGGCTGTTCACCGGCCACAAACAATATGAAGGGCAACTTCTGACGGGCGTGGTCTCGCCTGAGAAATTTGAAAATGGATTCGCGACGCTGGCGATCTTCTTCGCGCTGGGAGTCCTGGCGTGGAGTTTCGTATTGGCGCGATATCGCAAAACGAGCGTGATGCTGGTTAGCACGGTCGCATTGTTTGGATTGATTGTTACTGTATTCGCCCTGAATCATCTCGGCTCGTATTCCAGCCCGTTCTATTATCTGTTGCTTGGGCTGCTATTGATCGGCGTCCTGGTCCTCAGCGGATTTACGCCGGCGGCTTTAACTTATCTTGCGGACGTAACCGAGCGCTTCACCGAGAATCGAGGCTCGATAATGGGGCTTTATTCCGTCTTCCTGGGAGTTGGTCAATTCCTCGGCACGTCAATCGGCGGCTACTTTGCCGAGTGGAACGGGGTCGACGGGTTGCTGATGCTCAGTGCAATCTTCGGTGCGATCACGATTGTTAGCCTGTTAACGCTTCGCCGAAGAGAACCGCCCGCCTCGGCCGCGCCAATTAATCTCGCCGTCGACGATTCCGTCTGAGAGCAAACATACACACCTCCGGAGCGTACCGCTGCGCAGTTGGACTCTTACGTTGTTCCGGATTTGCCTCCAGGAAATCCACATTTAATTTGAAGCGCTTTGAATCCATCGAGACCAATCGAGTCTCTGGTTCAAAAATTTGAATCCGCTGATCGAGCGGTTAACCATCTCGAGGCGGTTCGCCGCGGCACGTTTCTGCTTACAAATTTTTGGGAATAAATCCATTTTTTAGGAAGCGGTATACCGTTATCCAATCAAGCTCCTCAAACGAGAACTAGTCGTACCTTCGGTTTTCCAAGGGTTTGCTGTGTGTTTCGTTGAGCAATCTTTGTTGGGTCTCCGAATTGCAACCTCGACTAACCAGGTGTGTCCGAGGCAATGACGAACCTCAGTTAACAGCTTTACCAATGTCACGAGTGTTAATGGATACAAGGGAGGTACGAAACAAGATGAGAAAACTATGCTCTGCAGCAACTACTTTTCTGCTGTTGCTTTCTTTGGGCGCGCCTGTGCTCGCTCAGGCTGGCGGAAAAGGAGCCTTAACGGGCACGGTAGTCGATGCCACCGGAGGCGCGGTTACCAACGCCAAGGTTACGGCAAGAAATGTAGCAACGAACGTAGCATACGATACGCAAACGACCGATGCCGGTCTATATCGCTTCAATGATTTGCCAGTCGGAACTTATTCGGTCTCGATAGAGGCCCCGAGTTTCAAGGCATCAAAGATTGAAAACCTCGTGGTGACTGTAGGCCAGGTGGTCACCCAAAACACAACGCTTGAAGCCGGTGCGCCAAGTGAGAGTGTTACCGTCACGGCTTCAGGCGAACAGCTTGTCCAATCTTCAGAGGGCAGCTTGTCGACGCTGTTGAACCGCAAGGTTTGGGAAAGCTATCCGCTTGAGAATCGTGACTCAAACGAGTTCATCGATCTGCTCCCGGGATCGGTTCCCGACGCGATCGCCGGCACCACGCGAGGCGCCGCTGTCAACGGAGCTCGCCCGGGCATGGGCAATTTCATGGTGGACGGCTACGACAACAACGATCAGGGTCAAGGTGGCCGAGGATCCACGATCGCCGGAGGGATCACCAGCATTTCGCCGGAAGCGATTCAAGAGTATCGCATCGTCACCAACACCTATTCCGCGCAGTACGGCAAGGCCGGCGGTTTTGTGGCCGACACCGTGCTCAAGACTGGAGCCAACCGGTATCACGGCTCCTTGTTCGAATACAACCGCGTTCAGGCACTGGCCGCGAACGACTTCTTTTCCAATCGAGATGGGATCCAGGATTCGCTGGTTCGAAATCAGTTCGGCTTCTCGTTTGGCGGTCCGATAAAGAAGGACAAGACCTTCTACTTCGCCACGGCCGAATGGCACAAGCTGCGACAGGGCGCGCCGGTCACGACGACGAGCTTCACCCAGCAGTTCTTCAATTTCGTCAACAGCGGCGCCTTCGCAAACTTCATGGAAGGACCCGGGCTCTGTGGCGGCGCCTGTCCGGGCGCGTTCTCAAGATCGCGCACGGTTGGGCCGCTCTTTAAGAAGCTGGCGGCGGCAACATTTCCCGGGGGCATACCATTCGCGACAAGTCAGTTCAGCAATGTCGGCGCGGGTTTGTTCACCGAGGGAATAGTCTACCCGGTACCGGTTTACGGGCAAGTATCGGTTACCACGCAAACGATCTTTGATCAGTACCGAGTCAGCAGCAAGGTGGATCACACATTTTCGACCTCTGACCGGCTGAGCGGCTCATTCCTGATCGAGAACCCGGACACCACCAACACAATAATAGGCGGGGATGGCACGGTAGGGACGCCAATCCTAACCGACGCGCGCCGCGTCAACATCGGCCTGACGTACAACCATACGTTCAGCACGACCATTCTCAACGAGGCCAAGCTCAGCTATCTGCGCAACAGGGCTGACTTCCCTCAGTTGCCCGGCCTCGACGGTATTCCGTCGGTTGTCACTGGAATAGATCCGTTGGGACTCTCCTTCGGACAAAGCAGCTCGCTCCCTCAGTTCTTTACTGATCGGCAAATGCAGTTCCAGGACCACCTGTCGTTCCTGAAAGGGTCGCACAGCTTCCGCACTGGCGGCGAGTATCGCCGGACTTTCAATGCCTCGGCATTCGAGGCTACCAAGAACGGTCTGTTTCTTCCGCACGGTGTTGAGGAGTTGCTGACCGACGGCTTCTTCGGAGATGAAGCGGACGCCGTGTTCGGAACGGCGTTTGGAGGCTTTACATTCGCGCAGGCATCTGTGAATCCGATCACCAGGGGCCTTCCCGAATACTATCGTGGCTACAGAGCGAATGAGATGGCTTTCTACTTTCAGGATGACTGGAAGTTGAGGCGCAATCTGACCGTGAACCTGGGCCTTCGGTGGGAGTACTTTGGTCCTCCGCACAACTTCCGAAAGGGAATAGACTCGAACTTCTACTTCGGAAGCCCTGTGACTCCGGTACCCAATCCGACGACCAATGTCTTCTTCCCATCAAACAGCCCGCTCATCGCAAGCCTGGTTACGGGAAGCTTCCAGCAGCGGGATCACAGCATCTGGGAGAAGGACAACAACAACTTCGCACCTCGCGTCGGTTTTGCGTGGGACGTGTTCAACGATCAGAAGCTCGTGGTTCGCGGCGGCGGCGGGATGTTTTATGATCGCATCTGGAACAACCTGTTCGAGAACATTCGCTTCAATGCGCCGTTCTTCAACTTCAGCACCATCGGTGCATTCGGTAATGGTGTTCCGTCGGGTCCCATTTCGACACCGGGACTGTTCACGGTGCCGTTCACGAGCACAAGCTTATTCGCAAACCCCGCGAGTCTTCCGGCTCCTTCTCCTCGGCACATGGATCAGAATCTGGTGACGCCTTTCCTCTATCAGGCGTTCCTGGGTGTGCAGAAGGAACTTGCAAAGAGCACGGTTGTAGAAGTGAACTACATAACGACGCTGGGCCGGCAGTTGACCGGCGTCATCAACATCAACACCTACAACGGGCGATCCGGTGGATCTTTGGGAACTACCGGCCGGGCAAACGGAAGTACGCGCCGACCGAATCCAGCAATCGCAAGCGACAACTTCCGCACCAACGCGTTTACGTCGAGCTATCACGGTGGGCAGGTTATCCTGCGGCATCGCGCGCGCTTTGGATTGCAGTTGAACAGCAGCTACACATTTTCCAAGGCGATCGATACGATCAGCGACGCGTTCAATGCCCGTCTGGGTTTGAATCCGACTAACAACTTCAACATCGGCCTCGATCGAGGGCGAGCCGACTTTGACGTGCGCCATAAGTTTGTCACCGATTTCAGCTACGAGATCCCCTTCATGAAGGAGAACCGATACCTGGGCGGATGGGAAGCTACTGGAATCGTCACCGTTCAGACGGGCGCGCCTTTTAGCGTGTTCAGCACAAGTTCGAGTGAAGACGCGAACGCCGATGGGATCTTCACGGATCGCGCTGTGTACATTGGCAGCGGGCCAATCGACAGTGTGATCAATCACAATACGAGCCCGGCTAACGGCTATTTCGATAGCAGCCAGTTCGTTGGCATGGTTACTCGTGCGAAGCAACTCGGTCCGAGGACAGCCTGCGGTCCGAACAACGGTGTCGTCATAAGCAATACTCAGTGGTGGTGCGACGGCACATCAGGACGTAACGTTCTAACCGGACCAGGCTTTGTCAATTTTGACCTTGGTCTCCACAAGGCGTTCAAGGTGACTGAGAACAGCAAATTGCAGTTCCAGGTCAATGCCTTCAACGTGTTCAATCATCCAAACTTCGGACGGCCCGGTGGCAACTTAAACAGTGCTGCAACAATCGGCAAGTCGACGTTTACGATTAATGGTGCCAGAGTTATGCAGATGGCACTGCGATTCGACTTCTGATCGGCACGGCCATTCGAGAAACGACTTGGGGCGGCGCGAGCCGCCCCGTTTTCTTTGTATCCTCACTGCCTTCGAGCACGCGCAATCCAACTAGCGCAACTTAGAGGCGCTTTCTTCCACGACCTTGCTCAGCGCGATCACCTTGCTCAGGCTGACGCTTGCCTCTAACGGCAGGTTTCTGGATGTATCGTTCATTTGACGGAACAGAGGATTAGTCACAAACGCTTTTATGTTTGCGTCGAGCTCTTTGATCCGATTCAGCAAGTCATCGGTGGATGCTGACGCGGTCATTCCGGTCTGCGTCACTTCTTTTGGCGGAGCCGGCAAAGCGAGGCTCACTTTGAGGCGCCGGGCCCTGGTGATCACGTCCTTTGCGCCGTCCGCGATTACCTCGAGCGCCAAAGGCTGTTGCTTTGCTATATCCTGAATGTGGCGATTGATTTTTTGTATTTCCATGAAGTCTTCGATCGCCTGTTTTGTTGTGGGAGTGTTTGCGCGAGCGCGTCGTTCCCCGACACTTTCTTTTGTAACGGAGTCTCTTCTGAACCCCACGGCATCGCGGCCAGTCTCATCGCCGACAGGATCAACGCGCCGCTCCTGGCCCATGCCGGCAACAGAGACTACCAGGATTGCAAGACAGCAAGAAAAAGAACGTGCGATCAGTTTCATGGTACCTCCTCACCTAAACTAAAATGAGCTTTGTGCGGTCCATTCTAATCGCGGCCGGTGCAGGTGTGCAAATAGGGGGCGATATTAGTACGGACCGAACGAGCGAGTCAGCGGGAATCTCACGTATCTCAAAGTAGTCTTATCGAACTGTCATTTCACTGCGACGAACGCCAAAAAAGAGCATCCTATTTCGATTACTTGCCCTTGGCTCAAGAGATTTGTATTACTCCTACGCCAGCAGGGCATTTTCGATTTCGCAGCGAGCGAGAAGACCGAAGCCCTGGAAGACTCATGCAAGTTGAAGCAGAATGCTATTCGAGCTGAATGGCTGGTCCATAGGCAAAAACAGCGGTCGGCTTCTCGATGCGTCCTTGCCCGGGATGTTTCGCCGGGCTTCTGGTGGTGGGGGTCCTAACCAGTGTAATACAGCCCGACAACTCAAGTTGGCGCAATCAGACCCCAGGATGGCTGTTGCCAAGACCCATAATTCACTGAAAAGGCGTCCGCAACGGTTCTGAGGCACATCAGCGAATATCCAAATTGATGGATATTCTCCAAAAATTTGAATCGGCAGAGGGGATAGCCAGGATGTCTGGCTGCGGTTGTCGATGTAACTCAAAAGCCCCTGCAAGGTTAGCGGAGAGTGCCTTTTGGAGAAGCCGGGGAATACAAGTTGCGAGAATGAAAGGGCTAAGTCTCAACCCGAATCTCCCAACTGAGTAATTACCTGCGAACCCTTAGAGATTACGAGCAGGCCACAGGATGACGGGCAAAAGAACAAAGAACAGGTAGAACAACCAGTCCTGGGGGACTGTGGGGTAGATAACAAATGATATTGACTCACGTGGTTTTCGCAATCAGATCAAGTCGCCGCATTGGGGGAAATCAATTCTTGACCGACGCTGATGGTCGAGAGCCATCGAGATCGCTGCCGGTCACCGAGGACCGGTGTTGGCGGTAATTTATGTGGGCCAACTCTGCTCGTGCGAGTTGCGCTTCCGATGTTTGCCTTAACTCTTAGGAGGAAGATAGATGAAACTCAAAGGAAGAGTGCTGAAGAAGGTCATTAGTCTTCTTGCAGTTTTTGTACTCTCGTCACTAAGCTTGGCGCCTGTCCTTGCGCAAGGAACCGACGGCACAATAGCCGGCACAATCACCGACCCGCAGGGCGGCGTCGTAAATGGCGCAAAGGTCATTGCAAAGAACAAAGCGACCGGCCAGACGTTTAACGCAACGACTTCGGACAACGGTGCGTTCCGAATCAGCAACGTTCCAGTCGGCGAGTACACCGTCACGGTCGAGGCGGCGAACTTCAAGACAGCCAGCGCAGCAGTCAAGGTTGAATTGAACCGTGTGAGTGACCTCAACACGTCTTTGGAGCCGGGCGCGGTTTCGGAGACCGTAACGGTCACCGCCGGCGCGACGGCGGAACTCGTCGAGACAACGACTTCGCAGCTTGGCAAGAGCTTCGAAGACCGCAAGGTCATCGAGCTGCCAATCGGCCAGGATGTGAACTCCCTGGCACTGCTGACTCCGAACGTGACGACTCAAGGTGCAGGAGTGCTGGGCGTCGGCGGTTCGGTCGGCGGCAACCGAGCTCGAAACAACTCGTTCACGCTTGATGGAATCGACAATAACGATGTCAGCGTGACCGGTCCTCAGATCGCTCCGATACAGGATGCGGTTAAGGAATTCACAATTCTCACCAATCAGTTTACGGCAGAGTCGGGTCACTCGTCGGCGGGTCAGTTCAATACGATCACTAAGACGGGAACGAATGAACTCCACGGTGACGTGTGGTGGTACAACCAGAACAAATTCTACAACGCACTCGATCACCGCTTTAAGGAGAATGAAGCCAGCAACGGACGAAATGGCGATGACGTCAAGCGGCCGCGGTTTGACTTCAATCGAATCGGTGGTGATTTGGGAGGCCGAATCATCAAGGACAAGCTGTTCTATTTCGGCGCGTACCAGTACCAAACGACAGGCACGGCAGGATCCAGTGCCACCTTCGGGGCTCCGACAGCGGCTGGCTTCGCCAAGCTAGCGGGAATCTCAGGTGTGAGTCCGTTCGTGCTCAACATACTTAAGTCGCACGTGCCGCCGGCCGGGTCCGCCAACGCCAGTGTTAGTGTGCTTGGAAATGATATCCCCGTAGGCGATATCGTAGTTCTGGTCCCCTCGTTTACCAGGCTTCACCAGTGGCACTCGAACGTAGACTGGCTTCCCACTGACAGGGACCAGGTGCGCGGCCGAGTTTTCTGGGATCAGTTTCGCTCTCCGTTAGCTGGAACGCCGGGACCGGAGTTTCAAGGTAGCACGGCAATCGATAACCGGTTGTTTTCGTTCACCGAGATTCATAATCTCTCAAACAATCTCCTGAACGAGTTCAAGTTCGGGTATCGCCGCCAGGTATTTGCGTTTGATGTGCCGACGCAGTTTGCGGACTTCCCAGGCGGGGACTTTCCGAACTTCGATATCGACGAGTTGGGCCTGTTCATCGGTCCTGACGGCAACTCCCCGCAGAGCGCCATTACTAACGTCTACCAGGGGGCAGACAACATTAGCTGGAGCAAGGGCAGTCATCAGTGGAAGTTCGGTGTAGATTATCGCAACGCAATCGCGCCGAGCGTCTTCTTACCTCGCGGGCGCGGTGAATATGCATACGCTACGCTTGAGGATTTTCTTAGGGACATCAAGCCGACCGGCTCTAACGGCGGTCTGCGCGGGGTTGGGTCGGGCGCGTTCGCCGGAAACCAGCACGCGTGGTACTTCTACGCTCAAGACGACTGGAAATTGAAGCCGAACTTCACCCTAAATCTGGGCGTGCGTTACGAATTCACCTCGAATGCTCGCGATGTTCAGTTGCAAAACGCAAACAAGATCGCCGATGTAGATGCAAACGACCCTCTTCTGCAAGCGGCGAGAAACCGCACCGGCCTGCTGGGCCTTTTCCCGGATGGCATCCACTTCCGGACGCCCAAGACCGACAAGAACAATTGGGCTCCGCGCATAGGTTTTGCGTGGGCGCCGAATTACGAGCACGGTTGGCTGCACCACATCTTCGGAGACCAGAACCAGTCTTCGGTGCGTGCCGGCTTCGGTATTTCTTACGACGTGCTTTTCCAAAACCTGCCGCTGCTGTCATTACCTCCGCAGTTTCAGTCGGAGATCGACGCCACTTCGGGGAGCGGTGGTATTTTCGGAACAGACACAAAGTTCTTGCAGAATGGCGGCATCCCGTCTGGTGGTCCATTGGATCCGGCTCTGTTCACCGATCGCGATCTCGCTCGTGGTCTGACTCAGGGGTTCATTCTGGATCAGCAAACGCCTTACACCATCGCCTATTCACTAGCGATCCAGCGCGAGTTCGCGAAGAACTGGTCAGTTGAGGTGCGCTACCTCGGAACACGAGGAGTCCACTTGTTCGTGCAGTCCCGGCTAAACGGCGGCTTCCCTCCGAGCTTCAACCTTCCGACATTCTTCAGTGCCTCGGAGATCCCGAGCGCCTCGCAACTCGCTAGTGCCAAGTCGCTAGCCGACTTTTTAGGCGCACGGAAGCGGCTTTTGAGTGACCTCGGCTTTTTCGGGAACTTCACCGCATTCCCGACCCAGGGCAATTCGATTTACCACAGCGGATCAATTAACGTTAAGCGGCGTTTGACCGCCGGGTTCACCGTCGATGCGTCCTACACTTTCAGCAGAACGATCGATGACTCAACCAACGAGTTGTTCTCGAGCTTCGTCAATCCGCGGCGGCCTCAGAACAATTTTGATCTGAGCGCTCAACGCGCCCAGTCCGTGCTCAGTCATCCGCATCGCTTCGTCGCAAGCTGGATTTACGAGCTTCCGTATAAGGGCTCTAACGGGTTCACGAGACAACTCCTGGGCAACTGGCAGATCAGCGGAGTCTATCAGGCTGAGAGCGGACAACTTGTAGACGCCCTCAGCTTCAACGATGCCAACGGGAACCTGGACAACGCGGGCGACCGCGCGGTACTCAACCCGAACGGTACTGAGAATCAGGGTAGCAACGTAAATTGGGTGACGCGATCGGGCTCAATCGTAGCGCCCGGCTCGGTTCCCAACAGCCAGGTCGTGGGTTATGTCGTGGCTCCGGCCCCCGGCGGAGTAACGGTGAATCCGAACGCCCGGTTTGTTTTTGCCGGCACCGGTGCGAAGAGCACCGCTGGCCGCAACCTGTTGCGCGCTCCCGGCCTCAACAACTTCGATATGGCTCTGTTCAAGCGCTTCGCAATCACAGAGCGGTGGAAAGTCGAGTTCCGGGCCGAAACCTTCAACACCTTCAACCATCCGCAATTCGTTGTGGATGATGCATTCGCCACCGACTATGTCGACGTGACAAGCGCGCGGTTCCAGGACAAAACCGTGTTCAGCGGGCGGCCTCGCACGATGCAGCTCGTGTTGCGAGTACACTTCTAAACCCCGAAAGACTCGGGCAGGACGAAAGGGAGAGCGAGTGTCGCTCTCCCTTTTCTATCTTGTGCGCCAGCACCGCGCACTCTCGAGGTGGGGTATAAAGGAAGCTATTAAATCTTTGACGCTTCCGGCAAACTCGTCGAACGCTAGTGCCTGTCTGCCTGCTTGAAGAGTCTTTTGGCGCTCCTCTTTACACTGTCACTGAGTTGAATCACTGAGTTCAGGTCACTGGCCGCCTTGCCACTATTCTTCGCTTCTACGGTAGACATGCTGTTTACGAAACTCGACACCGCGTCGTCGAGCTTCGTTAGCGATGTCTTGAGCTGCCCGTCATCCTTGGCATCCTGTTCCTTCGATTCCTTATCGGCATCCGGCGTCGCAAGCACAGGCATGTTCGCCTTGAGTCGTTTCGCGCATTGGTTCATCTCGCCGGCCGAGTCGCTAATCTTCGAATAATCCAGAGACAGGTTCGTCGAGACTGCGTGCATCATCTCGTTGTCGATTGTTTGCAGGCGGCGGAAATCCGATTTCAGTTTTTCCACCACCTCCGATACCGCTTTGTCGTCTTTGCCGATTCGATCCAACGCCATCGAGCGGTCTCGCATTTCGCGGTCACGCACCCTCAGATCAGCCGTGCTGTTGCGAGGCGCCGGAGTACGCGGCTGCCCTTGTGGCGACGCCAGCGGAGACACGCACAGTGCGACCATAACCAAAGCGGCGTTCGGATACTTCATCAGCCTGAATTGAGCGATAGTCACGAGGTACCTCCTGAAGCTCTTCGGAATGTGTTTGGGCGCGAGTATAGTCCTGTCCGCCGATCATCCACAAGGGTTAATAAGTTTGATCTGCTCATGCAGGCAAGTAGAAGAAAGCGATAGCGAAGACCAGGTAAACCGAGAGCAGCAGCACGCCTTCCATCCAGTTTGTTTCTCCATCCGCCGCGACCAGACTCACAACCGACACACCCAGACCAACCGTTATTACTTCGAAGGTCGTAAAGACAAGGTCCATCGGATTTCCCATCGCATAGCTCAGAAACACCAGCACCGGAGCAACCAGCAGCGCAATCTGCATGCTCGATCCAACCGCGATGTGATAAGCCAGATCCATCTGATTCTTCATTGCCACCAGTATCGCGGTGCTGTGTTCGGCGGCGTTGCCGATGATCGCAACGGCAATGACGCCGACGAATACTTCAGTGAATCCCAGCGCCTTTGACGCAGGCTCCACCGCGTGAACCAAGAGCTCACTCATCCAGGCAATCAACGCGGTCGAGCCGAGAAGCACACCGCCCGCGGTTCGGGGTTTCATCGACGAACCGTCCGAGTGCCCGTCGCCCTTGCCCAGATACAGGTCGCGATGAGTCCGCAGAGCAAAGACCAGGCTTAGAATGTAAGTCACAAACAAGACAATGGAGATTTCGAGACTGATGTTCTTTTCCGCGCGCCCCGCGGTTCCATGAGTGACCCAGTGAAACAGGGCAGGAACCAGCAAGCCAATCGCGCTCAATGCCATCAGAGTCGCGCTCATCGTTGCCGCGGTCCGATTGATTTTCTGGCTGCGATACTTGAACCCGCCGGCTACGATGCTCGCTCCAAGGACCAGCAGGATGTTCCCTAGTATCGAACCCGTAAGCGAGGCTTTTACAACCTCGGTCAATCCCGCTCTTAATCCCTGAACGGCGATGATCATCTCCGCCGCGTTTCCAAACGTCGCGTTGAGCAATCCGCCGACGCCAGCCCCCAGGCGTTCCGACAGGCTCTCAGTTGCCTTGCCCATCCAACCTGCAAGCGGAATTATCGCGAGTCCCGATGCGACAAAGGTCCAAATCTCAGGCGCGTGTGAATAATGGAGCACCGCGGCGATCGGGATAAACAGGAGCAACGCATCCAATGCGTGGTCGATAAGGAATTGATATTTTGTTGGTTTCTTCACAATGGTCTCGTGATCCAATAGACCGCTGATGACGTGAATTGGCCGGATTGTCACGGATCAGATCAGTGTGCATTCGGCTGATCCGCGTCATCCGTGTTCTATCGTCTTGCCTTCTCAATAGCCGCGGCCATTTGATTCATCAATTCCCGCTCACTGAACGGAGTCCAACCGTGGCCTTTGCCCGGACCATAGATAATCTTCCCGTCGTACGGAGGATCAGCCTTTGACAAAAAAGTATCGAGCAGATGCACGGCGTTGTTCAGGAAGTATTCGTCCGCCTCGCCCACCCAGATCGTGAGCTTGCCTCGCAGCTTCGGTCCAAGCGTTTTCCAATTCTGCTCGAGCACCATTCGCAGATCGTACTTCTTCCAATGCTCTACAAGTTCGCGATTTATCCTGCCTGTCTTCGGATCCCAAAGCGGCGCGGGTTTGCCATCGGAACCGCGAGGACCATATGCCGCATTCCACGCGCCCCACTGTTCGCCGGACATCGTGTAGCTGTCGCCCAGTCCCATCGCGTTTTCCATTTGGCACTCGTGCCGAATAGTAAATCGCACTTCGCCGCTCAAGTCTCGGGCGCTGGGCCGCTCAAAACCGTGCTTGTTTGTGTACGCGTTCGCGTCGTCGTAGATGTTGATCAGTTGAAACGCCCGAAAATCTACGCCGTCCGGATACCCTGACCACGTGCCGTTGAAAAACTCCGGATAGAAAACCTGAAGTGCAAGCGAAACCCATCCGCCCGTCGACCCTCCATCAAGCACGCGAGCCCGGGGCTCACCGATGCAGCGGTACTTCTGCTCGATGTAGGGAATCAACTCCCTGGTGATCGCATCACCGTAGGGACCGTTGTTGTCGGAGTTCACCTGGTAGCAATCACCATAAGGTCCATCTCCGTCCAAATGCAGAAAGACCATGCGCGGCGTATCGTCTCCAAGCCACGCGCTTCGAAACGAAGAGCCCTCGCGCATCATTCTTTGCACGCCCGTGAACGAAGAGCCGTAGCCTCCGATGTGTACGCGCAACGGGAAGCGCTTCGAAGCATCCGAATCAAAGCCGCGCGGAAGGATCACTCCCGCCCGCAAGTAGATCGGCCTGCCGTGGAACTTCGTCAAGAGGTTCGATTGAATCCTTACGAATTTGACGTAGTCGGTTTCCGCGGGCAGTTGCTCGGGTGGGACGCGCTCGGTCAGTTCGATCCTGATCGCTCCGCCGCGTGCTGGATCAAGATGAACCCTGCGTGGGCTGCTATACAAATTGCCGGGCGCGTTCACTGATTTCAGATCGACGTTCGAATCGAGCAGCGCCTGAACGAAGTAGTCACCTGCCGGAAGCTGCCCGAGACTCTCGATCGGAAACGCTTCGCTAGTGTGATCGATAATCGCTTCGACGCCTGGAGCAAAGCCATTGACGTCGCGTGCAAACATCGGCGCCGCATCCATACCGGTTTGGCCGATCATCATTCTTGGCTCGATCCCGGCCTTCGGCGTCATCACAACGAACACACGCCCATTTTGCGGAGCGTTTATGAGCCCCGTCGCAACCGCGATTTCAAATCGAAGCGCGGTGGAATCAGCCTTAGGAGTCGGAGCATTGAGAAGGCTTAGGACAACAGCGAAGGTCAACAGCAGCGATCTCTTCATAATCTGTTTCAATAGCATTCCTGATTTTGGTTTGCGCGATTATAGAGGATTCAATCGACCCGGGCTATCAGGGCCGGGTCCAGCAAGCCGAGCAGTTCGTCGCGCGCACGTTCGACCGCGGCCTGCTCCTTCGATTCAATCGTGATCTTGACGCGGTAGTCGTCGCGAGTGAAGGTTGGGTAAGAACCGATTTCGACTTCAGGATGAGCAGCCGCAACCTGATCGAGTCGCGGCGCGATATCGAACTCGTCCTCGCGAGTGTAAAGCGTGTGAGCGTGAAACGGTTCGGCGCGAAACCGCTCTCGAATCGATTCAAACTTCTTGCGAAACAGCTCGGGTACGCCGGGCAAAACGTAGACGTTGCTGACGGCGAGCACGGGCCAGCGCATTCCATCCGCTCGAATCAACTCCGATCCTTCCGGTGCATCGGCCATTCGCAGCCTCGCTGAGTCGATGCCGTCTCCAAAGTAGCCGCGCAGCATCGACTCAAGCTCGGCGTGCCTGGTTACGTCACGATCAAATGCGCGAGCGACGCCTTCGATCGTCACATCGTCGTGAGTGGGCCCTACACCGCCCGAGGTGAAAACGTAATCGAATCCCTCGGAGCACTCGCGAACTGCCGCTGCGATCGCTTCGACGTCGTCCGGTATCACTACGATCCGGCGAAGCGCCACGCCAAGGCGATACATCTCACCGATCAGGAAGATCGCGTTTTTGTCTTCTGATTTGCCGGTCAGAATCTCGTTGCCGATGACGACGATGGCCGCGGTCTTCTGTCGCATATCGGAAATATTAAGCGATGACGCCGCATTAGTCATGGTTTCTTGTAAGACCATCCGCGATCCAATAGAATCACTGGTCCAATCACCGCAATTGGCCCGAGGAATTGAAAGGAGCAGTGACCCGATGAAAACTCCCCTGATTTTGTCGACGCTTGGAATATGTTTGATCGCGACTGTTGTAGCCGCCCAGTCTTCGGTCTCCCGGGAAACCCGAGGAGGCGCGAAGAAAATTGCCAGCGCCAACGGCGTCTCTTCTTCCGATTGGCCGATGTACGGAAGAGATCTCGCGGGCTCGCACTACAACCCAAACGAGAAACAACTCACGCCCGCGACTGTCGGCCGACTGAAGACCAAATGGATATTCGAAGCGGGTGCTGACGTCTCCGCTCAACCAACCGTTGTCGCCGGGGTCGTCTACTTCGGTTCGTGGGACGGCAAGGAATACGCGGTCGATGCTAAGACCGGCAACAAGATCTGGGAGTATGAGTGCGGCAACCCTTCACGCAGCGGTGCGGCATACGGCGACGGAGTGATTTTCGTCGGCGATCTTGGCGGCTGGCTTCACGCCATCGACGCAAAGACCGGCGCGATGAAGTGGAAGATCAAAGTCGATTCGCACAAAGAAACAGTCGCGACCGGATCTCCCATCTATTACAACGGCCGCGTATACGTCGGAGTGGCGTCGCACGAAGAAGGCGCAATCCTGAAGTACGGCCCGAAGTACGAATGCTGTACTTTCCGCGGAGGAGTCGCGGCATTCGATGCCGCCAGCGGTAAGGAAGTCTGGCGATGGTACACGATACCCGAAACTCCGACAGCGCAGGGCAAAGACAAGAAGGGCGTGACGATCATGGGGCCGGCCGGCGGCGCGGTGTGGTCGACGGTGACAGTTCATCCCGACACGAATCGGTTGTACGTCACTACGGGCAATCAATACACCCCGCCCGCTTCGAAGTATCCGAACGCGATCGTCGCGCTCGAACTGGCAACCGGAAAACTTGTGTGGTCATATCAAGCGACACCGGGCGACATCTGGACATTCGGCTGCGCAAACCTGGCCGAATGCAGCGACCTGGATGTCGACTTCGGTTCGACCCCGATGGTCTTCAAAGGGCCCGGAGGAAAACCCGCGATCGGAGCAGGACAGAAGAGCGGATGGTTCTACGCGGTTGATCCGAAAGACGGAAAGCTTCTGTGGAAAACAGAAGTGGGCGAAGGCGGAAAGCTTGGCGGCATTGAATTCGGCGATGCGACTGATGGCGAACGAGTGTACGCAGCGGTCTCAGCCTTCCCGAATCGCAAGAGCCCTGGCTGCGTCGCGGCGCTAGACGGAGCTACTGGAAAGATCATCTGGAAAACGAATGCCCCGGACGGAGGAGCGAACTTCGGGCCTATCACTGTTACGGGCACTGGCGACAATCGGCTTGTGTTCGGCGGCACGAATCGCAACTTCATCCGCGCTTACAACGCGAAGGACGGCAAGGTGCTTTGGGAATTCGATACCGGCGGCGCGGTTGGCGGCGGACCTACGGTTGTAGACGGAGTGATGTATGTGGGTTCGGGTTATCAATTCCTGCGCGTGGGCAAGCCAAATAAGAAGTTGTACGCGTTTTCGATTGATGGAAAGTAGCTCGCGCTGGCTTCAACTCTGAAAGAATCGAACGGCAGCCCCTCTTCCAGGGCTGCCGTTCTGATTCAATTCACACATCGCATTGAGGCGCTCACTCGATCAGTCTATCTTTACTCGCTTGCCTGTTCCTGACGCGTCGCCGCCGAACATGAAGTTCCCATCCGGGTCAAAGAACTCGACCCTCGCCGGACTGTCGTAAAGATCGGGGCCGCTGTTGGTGAAGACGGTGCCTCGCACGATTGCCATGCCCGTGGAATTTCCCTGTTCGTCAAAGGTCAGGAACACGATCTTGAATGAAAACTCATTCGCTCTGATCTTTTCCCACAAGCCGTGGCCGGGTGTAATGAATGGCGGGATCAATGCATCAGTCTCTGTTTCGACAAGCGTCCCGTCCGAATGAAAAGTTGTCAGCGCCTTGAATGGCGGAGGCGCGCCCTCGCCGGTAGGGGTCACGTCTACTATCCATGTGCCGACGAGATCGGTCTTCTTGGCTTTGGTCCCGATTCCTTCCGAGTTGTACTGCGCGCCGGCGATGGTCGCTATAACCGCAGGGATGATCAGGGCCAGAAATATTCGATTGGCGTTCATGAAATTTGCTCCTTCCTGGGTTGAATCAAAGGGTTGATCTCGAGCACGAGTTTGATTTCTCATCCTCGCACTCCTTCTAAAACTTTTTCAGCAATGAGTTGAGGCAGATGAACGTAAGCCCGGGCGCCTCTTCGATAACGTGAATCGCGTTGGCTTCGAGCCGTTGGCAAATCACGCCGGGGCTCGCGCCTGCAACGACGACGTCTTCAAGTAAAACCATCCTTGTCTGTTCGCCGCAGTCCGCGCACCAGCTTTGAACCACCGAGCCGCGCCGATTCATCAGTGCCATTGCTCGGGTTTCAACCGTGATCTCGGTTCTGGTAATCGTTCTCATCAATCCTCCACGCGGCCCGTTGTCGCAGGTAAGCACTTGCTGCTAGACTCGCCATCCGATTTACTTCTGCTCAACTCGCAGCCAGATTACGCGGACCACCGATCTAATGTCTTGAGAACGTTCGTAGAAAGTTCTTAGAAACGCCTTAGAGCTGCTATGGGCCTGCCATCCAAACACTTATATGAGTTCGGTCCTTTCGTGTTGGACGCCGATGAGCGCGTTCTGCTTCGCGAAGGCCAGCCCGTTTCGCTCGCGCCGAAGGCCTTCGACACGCTGCTGGCTTTGATCGAGAAAAGCGGACGCTTAGTTGGCAAGGACGAGCTGTTGACTCGTGTATGGCCGGACAGCTTCGTTGAAGAGGGAAATCTGGCCTTCAACATTTCTGTGTTGAGGAAGGCACTCGCCGGTGGCGCCGATGATGTGCAGTTCATTGAGACGGTTCCCAAACGCGGCTACCGATTCGTCACCCCGGTTCGCCGGATAAATCATGCGGTCTCGGATGTGCTCTTTGAGAGTAAGAGCATCTCGCGCGTCGTTATCGAAGAGCAACGTGAAGACATCGAGCAGAAACAAATTGCGGCCCCGAAAGATTTAGCCGATCGCCGCACTCAAACCTCCTTCCCTCCCCGCGCAATTTCGATTCGAAACGTACTGATTGGCTGCCTTGTTGTTCTCGGCATCGTTGCTGTCATTGCTTACCTGCGAGTTTCGAGTCCGACGAGTCCGAGAACGCTCGCCGTGCTTCCTTTCAAGCCTCTGGCTGCGAACTCGAGCGATGAGTATCTCGAGTTGGGAATGGCCGACGCTTTGATAACGCGACTGAGCAACCTGAAGGAGATTGTCGTGCGGCCAACCAGTTCGGTGCTGAAGTACGTCACGGCCGGTCAGGACCCGATTGCCGCCGGACGAGAGCTGGCTGTCGATGCTGTGCTCGATGGCAGCGTTCAGCGATCGGGCGACATGATCCGAGTGACGGTAAGACTGGTGAGGGTCGGCGACGGAGTACCGCTGTGGGCCGATAAGTTCGACGAGAACTTCACTAATATTTTCTCGGTGCAGGATTCGATATCCGAGCGAATGGCTCGCGCGCTCACCCTCAATTTGTCGGGAGATGAGAAGAACAAAATAACTAAACGTTACACCGACGACGTCGAGGCCTATCAACTCTATCTGAAGGGTCGGTACTACTGGAATAAGCGGACCGAAGGAGGTTACCAAAAAGCAGTTGATTACTTTCAGCAAGCGATAAACAAAGACTCGAGCTACGCGTTGGCTTACAGCGGGCTCGCCGACTCATACAGTTTCTTGAGCAGTCAGGGGATTCAATCACCGCGAGACGTCTTTCCGTTGGCGGAGGCCGCCGCCAGAAAAGCCATCGAGCTCGATGACTCACTTGCTGAGGCGCACACCTCCCTGGCTTATGTCAGGTTGTATTATGACTGGGACTGGGCCGGCGCCGAACGCGAATACACTAAAGCCATAAAGCTGAATCCAAACTACGCCACTCCACATCACGGTTATGCGTATTATTTGATTTCTACTGGAAGAACAGACGAGGCTATTTCCGAGATCAAGAGAGCGGAGGAACTCGATCCGCTGTCACTAATCATCAACACAGACCACGCCGAGTTTTACTACTTTGCGCGCCGTCCCGAGCAGGCGATCGAACAACTTCAAAAGGCGATTGATCTCGACCCGTCGTTCGTGCGCGCCCATTTTCTGCTGGGGCGAGCATTCGCACAAAAGGGCAGTTGCCAACAAGCGATCGCGGAGTTTCAAAAGGCCAGAGGTCTGGAGGAGAACGGCGTTGAAATGCTCGGAGCGCTCGCGCAAGGATATGCCTCGTGCGGCAACGAAACCGAAGCTCGCAAGGTGCTTAATGAATTGCTGGCCATCGATCGTTCGAAGGAGCACTACGTTTCGCCGCACTGGATCGCCGCCACCTACTCTGCTTTGGGAGATACGAATGAGGGATTTGCCTGGCTGGACAAAGCCTTCGAGCGGAGGTTTGGCCCGCTGATCTACCTGAAGGTCAATCCGATCTGGGACGGGTTGCGTTCGGATCCCCGATTCGCTGAGCGGCTAAAACTCGTCGGACTCAATTGATCAATCCTATGACTGCTCATCGGCGCTCGGGCCGTAGATCGAAGGAACAGTCGATCCCATCGGCCTCAGATAAGTCGAGAGCTGCCCTCGATGATGCACGGTGTCGAACAGGAATTCCCACGCGAAGTGATAGCCGGTTCCGCGCGAGATTTCATAGTCGCCGTATACAAACCTGAATTCCTTTTCCCAATCCGCCGCGTCGAGCGCGTGCATCCGTTTCGCAATCTCGTCATGATTGCGATCATAAGCCGCCATGACTTCCGCCATCGACGCGGGCAGCGGAAACTCCTGCCATTCAATCGTGCCCTTTTCCAAACCCTCGGCGAGCACTTTCTCTTCCATTACAATCACCCACGCGATCTCGCGGGCGGTTCGCGATTTTGGCTCGGGCTTGTAATCCGACTTGTCTTCGGGGATGCGAGACATGACCTTGCGAGTGGCCGGCGCCTCTCGCTCCCAAAACTTCAAGAACAATTCCTTCTCATCCATCGCACGCGCTCCAGTGTCTACTTGACCTTCTTGCCTTTGAGTTCCTGGCCGTTCAAGTTCACTTCGATTTCGGTCACCTTACCCTTGTCGTCGCGAATGAACTTTGCTTTCGCATTGACGTTGGTCACCAGGAAAGTGCCGTCATCCTGCGGTTGAAACTCTTCCTTCGACCCGCCATCGCGAGGCTCACCGAACAACTTGTCGCCCTCGTGCGTCACTATCAGCGTTCCAACCGGAGCAAGGTCGTATTCGCCTACGAAATCGTCGTACGTCTTCGGGTCCACCTTAGCCGGCTTGGCCGCAGGCTCTAACGGTTTCTTGTCTTCGATCTTCGCGGGCTCCGGCTTTTGATCACCGAGCTTGCCCGGCTTATAGTCGGCGAGCCACTCGACATCGACCGTATCCGCGTGCCGGCGCTCTTTTTCGGCGATCAGCCACTTGCCCCGATCATTCCACGGAGGGCCGCCTTCGGGATCGACGTGGCAAAACGTGCAGTCTTTTGCGCCAAACTTTTTGGCCTTCGCCAGCAGCGGCGGATAGCCGAATGCCTCGCCCGCAAGCGCGGCGATCATCCCGACGACGAAGATTGATGCGATCGAGAGTTTTAGACCCTTCACTGTGTTCCTCCTGGATTTTGTGTGATTGAGAAATAGTATACGGCGGCTTCGAGTCCGACAAGCTGCCGGCTTGTCGAACTCTTCCTTCATCGAGCACACGTGAGCGCCCGGCCTCCGTCGATGCTCACCGTCGCTCCGGTGATCCAGCCGGCGCGACCCGACGCGAGGAACGAAATCAAATCGGCAATCTCATCAGCCTGACCCACGCGGCCAAGCGGGTGAGTGGTCTTGCTGTGCTCGAGAAACGCGGCGTAGGCCTCGTCATTCATTCCGCCCGCGCGATGAAGCCCGGTCACAACGACTCCCGGGTTCACCGCATTAACTCGAATCCCCTTCGCCGCAAGCTCGAGCGCAGCGCAGCGAGTCAGTTGATCGACACCGGCTTTGCTCACGCAATACGCCAGCACACCGGGAAACGAGCGAGGACCGGTCACGCTCGATACGTTCACGATGTTCCCCTTTGTCTTTTCCAGATGAGCAACCGCGAGTCTCATCAAGTGAAACACAGAACGCAGATTGATGTTCATCATTTCATCCCAGAGACCAAGCGAAGTGTCTTCGATGCGCCCGCCCTTGAGAATGCCGGCGGCATTAATCAGAACATCCAGTCCACCCATCATTTCCGCTGCTTGCGCGATGCACGATTCGCTCTGCTTCTCGTCTGAAAGATCGGCTGCGATGACAAAAGCGTTACCCGATGTGTACGACGCGACCTCGCGAAGCGCGTTTTCGCGCCGCCCCACCAGGACAACCTTCGCGCCTTCGTCCAGGAATCGCTCAGCGGTGGCGCGTCCGATGCCGTTTGAGGCGCCGGTTACTATCACTCGCGTGTCGGGCACAGTCAGTGTCATCGTTGATATCCTTTCGTCGTGCGAGTCTACCTGAGCGTCAAAGCGATTGAAAAGCAGGCTCGGGCACGTGGTGCTGATCCTCTGAGCCCTCGGCGTCCTCCGCGGTTGCTTCCCACGGATGGTCCGGAAAACCGCGGGGGCGCAGAGGACGCCGAGGATTGCTCTGCCCGCAAGCCCCGGGCAAGTATTCGATGTCAGCGCATTCCATGCGTGACTGATGAAGATGTTGATCATAAAGCTACGACTACGAAGCCTGTTTACTATTGCGGCCTGCATTGCGGTACCTGGCCCTGTCATCGCGATGCAGGGCGGACCGCTAGCGCCTCCGAATCTCTCATCCCAAGTCAAACCGTTCAGGCTCGGCAAGCTCGAAATCAACGGCAATGTGCACACGAAGCTCATCGTCATCCTTCGCATGATTCCGATTTCCTCAGGAGACATCTTCAATCAGTCGCTCTGGGATCTGGGACTCGAACAAATCAATCGCTCTCGATTATTCGAACCCATTCAGCCTGGCGATGTGGTGATGAATCTCGACGACGTAAATGGATTCGTAAACATCGAGCTGCACTTGAAGGAACGAGATCATCAGCGTATCGATTTTAACGGAGGCGGCGGCACAAACGGCGGAACTTCATTGGGCCTCGACTATTCGAACATCAACCTCACTGGGAGAGGCGACAGGCTGACTGGCCGCGCGCGCTTAGGCACTCGCGAACGCAGTGCGGGCGCGAGCTACTCGGGCATGCTCTACGGAAAGCTACCGTTGAGCTTTGAGGTGTCGGGGTTGTTCCAGCGCATCGAATTCGTCAACGCGGCCACGCTCAGTGAGGGCCGCGAGCCCTTGTTCGTACAGCAGACCACTGGCGCGAGCATCGGCGCTTTTCTTCCGCTCAATCGTTCACGCTACACGCTTGCGGCGACAACGCGCGCCGGACTTATTTATTCGTTCACGACGACAAATCTTGCTGACGCGCTTTTCTCTTCGACGACGAGCACGACAAGTACTCTCGAACAGGGCGGCTTGCGAGTCGCATCGCTTACGCCTTTGCTTGTGCACGACACATTGGATCGCGAGTTTGATCCGCTCGGCGGTTCGCTTCTCGCATTCGGAGTCGAGCTAAGCGGACGCGCGCTTGGAGGAAGCCTCAATGCGTTGAAGCCCAATTTTGATTACCGCCGCTTCTGGACAGTCGGCAAGACCAGTGACGGAGACACGCGCGAACCGACGGCGATCGGGTTTCGCATTCGTGCGTCGCATGTTCGCGCGTTCGGTGAGCCGTTTAGCGAGCACGCATTATCCACCGTGAGAGGAGTGCCGGTTTTCAAGAGAGTCTTTCTAGGGGGCGAAACCGAAGTGCGAGGTTACGATGTGAATTCGATTGCGCCGCTTGCTCGAGTTGAGCGATTCATCGTCCCGGACTCGGGCACTCCGGTGTTGCTCTCAAGCGAAGTACGTCCGATCGGCGGCGACACCGAGGTGTTATTCAACGCCGAGTATCGAGTTCCTATCGTTTGGCGATTATCGGCTGCGGCGTTCGTCGATATAGGCGGGTCATACAATGCGCGTCGCCTGGTGGAAGAGCGCTTCGAGACTACCAGCCAGATTCAATCGACGGGCGCGCCGGTGAAAGTGCTCACGGTACTCAAACCGCTCAGCGCCGAACAAGACTTTCTTCCGAGATATCGAGCATCGCTTGGGGGCGAGCTTCGATTCCCGATTCCGATTCTGAACATTCCCTTGAGGTTGATCTTCGCGTGGAATCCAAATGCGCAGAAGGTCGTGCCGGATGGAGCACTGCTCGCGCCCGAAAAACGTTTCACGTTTCGAGTAGGGTTTACGCGGACGTTGTGACGGCGTCACACCGCGACCATCACAATCGTCAGGCCGCCTTGATCGCGTTTGTCGTCCCCAATCTGGCGCAGATGGAAAATGTATGCGTCGCCGAAGTCAGATCCACTCAAATCGGCCATGAAATTGAACCGCGTTAATTGCCCGGGCTTCATATCGATCTGCGCATCGTAGCTTCGCCGATCCTTGCCTCCAAGCAAAAGACCTAAACAACCGAGCTTCGTGTTGTCATTCACTTCGGCGTGTGGAAAATCGCGAAGATCAAACCTGAACCCCTGCGGCGGTCTCGTGGTCAGTCGCTTGAACCCCTGTACGGCTCTGAGCCTTTCAAGAACGACTTTCTCAACGAACGTGCCGGGATGGAGATCAACTATGGCGCGCAACGTGACTCGCCGTGCTCGTTCGCGATCCGGATTCACCGTAGTCACTTCGAATCCGCAGGGACCGGGACGCCGGGCCGCGCCCGGGCCTCCGCAAGGCACGATACAGATATTGTGCTGCGCGACGTGCTGGTCGTCGGGCGCGAAGAAGTTCGTCGTGCTTGGAATAAGCGGGTCAGGGTAGGAGCGCGCGATCAGGCACTTGTGGCCGGGGCTTTGTGGATCAGCGGGATCCAACCCGGTCGGAGGATTCCACATGAACACCTCGGTGATGCTGGCGCCGTCGGCAGGCAGTTGTGAACCGATAGCATTGATCTTTTTGGTGCTCGCCGGATTATCTGGCGTCATCGCAAGCGAAGGATTGCCAACCCAAAACTCGACGCTAATGCTCTCGGTGCCGGCAGGCAAAACGCATTGATTCAGAATCGCCGGCTGCATGTGAAACCTCACCTCGACAGAATTGTCGTGGTCCGGGTCGGCTTTATCGAGACCGGAAATTGGACCGGTGAGTTTGATGTCGGGGCTGAGCCACCACACGTTGTTCGGGTTGTGAACTCCACCATCACCCTGGATTGCTTCCATGAAGATGCATTTGTCGGCGTTGAGAGCGGGGTCTTTTGCCATAGCGATCTCCTTTTCGTGATGAGGCTGCCGTTGACCGCCGCAATCTTACGTCCTTCGATTATCGTGATCAAGCCAACATGCCATTGCCGCTTACTGTATGGGCGGCCACGGAGGGCCGCCCATACAAGTAAGCCGCTGAATGGTTGAGCTCGAAACAGGCCAGGGAAGCCGCTTTCAAGCCGCTGCGAGGTGCGGAGACTCAGAACGAAAACAGGAGCTGCTCCTGGAACCGATACTGTCTGGGGGTGAACCCATTCAACGGGACAAAGAAGTTCGGAAACTGCCCGCTGTTGCGAAGCTCACGCTGTACGAACACGAGACTCTGGAGCGTGACTTTCTTCGCAAGACCAAGCTCCCATCGGAAATAGTGTGTGCGTATGTTCACACCGGTACCGGTTCCGAGATCGTCGTCCGTCAACTGCGAGATGAGTGAGTTCGCTCCCTTGATCGAGAACACGTACAGAAAAGACATATCGCCGTGCTTGGTGATCCGTCCCGCTTGAACAGACGCGAGCATTGCATCACGTTCGTTCGCGTCCGTCCCAAAATTGCGCGAGCCCTGCAAGTTGAATGTTATCGGATATGCGTGCTCGCCCGCGCGGAATCCGGTGTGGTTGAGCCGGTAGGTGATTCGTCCAACGTGAAAGTCTTCAGCGGTGTAAATCGCGCCGCCCGGTGTCGTGGTCGCGTTGCCTGTTCCGGTGATCGGACCTGAGAGCGCGAGTCCCAGCCCTGGCTGAACTATGAAAACGACGCCGGCCGCGGTGGATGCGAGCTGAATTTGATTGGGCTCGCGAAAGACCTGAACGTCGGTTCCAACCTGCTGACTCCATCGGTCGTTGAACTGCGTGTTCCACAATAATCCCTGGTGGAAGAGATTCGATGAGCGGCCTATCTTACCGACTTCATCGCCAGCCAGTGCGAGCGGGCTCCCCGCCGTGATCACCGCGACGTTCGGGTTCGAAAACCAGTACTGCCCCGCTCGAAGCTCTAAACTCGCTTTGCCTCGGCCGAACCTGAAGGTCTCATTGAATCCGTTGAACCGTACGTCGTCATCAAACAGGAATCGTGAGTTGTCCGCAAAGACCTCCTGGAGGTGACCGCCCTGAAGTTGAACGGACTTGTTGGGGTGATAATCAATCCATGCCTCGTTGATAAAGAAAGGGTGATGCGCGATGGTCGAAGTGAATTCCTGATCGAGGGTGAGCGCGTTGTTGATCGGATTGGTTGCAAGCTGTCCGTGGAAGCTCAACGTCGGGCTGATGTCGGTGTCCATATTCAACCGCAGGCGGTAACGCAGTCGAGAGTTCTGTACATGCTGAAGCGGCGGGTCTGGGGCTTCGGTTGCGCGTCGCAGAGTCGCGTCGTAGCGAAGCCGGAAGTCGCCGCTGAACCTGATCGGCCCGATCTTCAAAACTTGCTCTTCGACTTTTTGAACGCGGGCTTCAAGCGGCGGGGCTTGATCGCCAGAGGCGGGCCCAGAGTCGGGAGAAGATACTGCTGATGCACTGGCGCCCCGGGCGCTCGCACCCGAGGGCTTTGCGCCGGCGGTTTCACCGAGCTTGATTGACGCAGGCACTGGAATAGCTTTTGACGGTGCGGTCTCTACGTTGTTGAGCCGCTTCTCCATCTCAGACATAGCGCGCTGTTGCCGCTCAACGATCATCAAGAGCTGATCGACCTTCGCCTTTAGCTCCTGGATATCGGTCCGCGAAGGATCTCCATTTGTTTTGGGCGTAGGTGTCGTTTCGGGTTTCGGTTGATCCGAGCGCGCGATTGTTTGCGCTTCGACCAAACCGTGCGTCAAAGCCAACACTATCAAAGCGAGCAAACCGAGCAGCCTGGAAGAAGTTTTATCAGTGTTCATTACCGCTCCTGTGAAGTTTTGTTGGAGGGAGATAGTATCGCAGCAGAGTTTCGAGCTTGTTAAGCGCGAGTTAACAGCTTGTGAATTCAACGGTCCATTGCGCCGCCACTTGAGAGATGCCGCTTGATTGGTCATCATAGGATTGAATGTCTAAGCCGAAACTCACAGGCCCGAGGCCCGACTGGCTCAAGGTTAAAATCCGTTCGAACGACACATTCGACGACGTGAATCGAATGATCAACGACCTGAGCCTGCACACCGTGTGTCAGGAGGCTCGCTGCCCAAACATCTTCGAATGCTGGAGCGAGGGCACGGCGACCTTCATGATTCTTGGAGACATCTGCACGCGGCATTGTGGCTTCTGCGCCGTCGGCAAAGGCAAGCCCGTGGCGCTCGACCCCGACGAACCGCGTCACGTTGGCGAAGCGGTGCAAAGACTCGGCGTGAAGCACGCCGTTGTCACCAGCGTCAATCGAGACGAATTGCCGGACGGCGGCGCCGCCCATTTCGCGCAATCAATCGACTGGATCCGCCGGCTGTGCCCGGGAACGCGCGTCGAGGTGCTGATACCGGATTTTTGCGGGAGCGAAGAAGCCTTGAACATCGTGCTTGCGGCTCGCCCCGATGTCATCAATCACAACACCGAGACGGTCGAGAGGCTGTACAAGCGAGTTCGTCCCGATGCGAAATACGAGCAGTCGCTCGAGTTGCTGCGGCGAGCGCATGCGGTGAAATCGCAATATCCTCTACTGACGAAGTCGGGATTGATGGCCGGACTTGGCGAGACGATGGACGAGTTGCTTAAGACGTTTCGCGATATCGCCGAGACGGGTTGCGACATCCTCACGGTTGGTCAATATCTGGCGCCCACGGCAAAACACATCCCAATTGAGAAGTACTACACGCCCGGGGAATTCGACTACTTGAAATCCGAAGCGTTGACGATGGGATTCCGCTATGTTGAAGCCGGTCCGCTCGTGCGAAGCTCATATCACGCCGGGCGACATACCCGCGGGGCGGAGGAGGCTTCCGTAAACTACAGCGATGATCCCATCTTTCTTTCCCGCGCGGCGTCGAATACCACTCCGCTGGTTCAGCTAAGAGGCAAAGCTGTCGCAGACTAAGACTAAGACCCTGTTTGCTTATTTTGAAATTGAGGAAACAAGGGCCAGCCATGTGGCCGGCCCCGGAATGGGATTGGTTATTACTTGCCGCGGGCGGCAGCTTTTGAGGCCTTGAGCGGGTTCTTGCTTGCGTCGCCGGAACGAGCCGATGCAATCATCTTCTCGTGGGCTGCGCAGTCGTGCTCTTCTGCTCGCTGCTTCCAGTACTCGTTAGCCTCAATACCCTGTGACAGGTAAGCGACTACCGTGAACGCACTGAAACACTTCGGGCAGCTCAGGCGGACCGCGCGGGCTGATCCTCTTTTAGCCATGATTTGGTTGCTCCTTTCAAAGTGAATACGCCATGTCGCGAATCGCGCCTGGCACGCAAATTTACAGCCTAACAGAACGCGCCTTTGAGTTTCAATACTCGACGAGGAAAATTTATGAGGAGAATCGAGACCAGGGATGATTGGGGTTCACGGGCGGCGGAAGAATGGACGCTTTCTTTCAGGCGCCTGGGGTGTTTCGTCCATGCTTCGATTTAACCGGATCTCAACTGAGTTCTCACCAGCAGACAGAGTCGCTTGCTGCCCACCGATCAGGGCGCCTCGCGGACCGAACACTCCAATCCTTATTCGACCGGTAACGAAGCCGCACTGACGCATTCGGCCTTGAGGACCTGTGTGAGCTACGTGCGGACCAGCCGAACCACCGTCGGGTTGATCGAGGGCTAGTCGTGCGCGCGCCACGGGATTGCCAGAGGCGTCGACCACTGTAACCATAACGCACGCGGCGGCTGTAGCAGGCGGTGAAGATTGCTGCGGCTGGGAAGG
>Ga0070699_100000121_pt1 | contig 72013 bp, 71 predicted proteins | sample KBSK1503metaG_FD_65473 | JGI IMG/M metagenome (GOLD analysis project Ga0070699, IMG submission 65473) | Corn, switchgrass and miscanthus rhizosphere microbial communities from Kellogg Biological Station, Michigan, USA - KBS K1-50-3 metaG | ecosystem: Host-associated > Plants > Roots >... | reverse complement strand
GATCACGAAAGGCCTCGGTTCCGGCGCGAACCCGAACGTGGGCCGCGAATCGGCCGAGGCGGACGAGGCGATGATCGCCGAATCGCTCGAGGGGGCCGACATGGTGTTCGTCACGGCCGGAATGGGCGGCGGCACGGGCACCGGCGCGGCGCCGGTCGTGGCTCGCATCGCGCGCGGGATGGGCGCGCTGACGGTCGCGGTCGTCACGAAACCCTTCGAGTTCGAGGGACGCCGCCGGATGCAGTCGGCGGAGGACGGGCTCAAGGCGCTCCGGGAGACCGTCGACACGCTGATCGTGATTCCGAATCAGCGTCTCCTCGCGATCGTCGACAAGAACACGCCGCTTCGCGCGGCGTTCCACACGGCGGACCAGGTGCTCCATCACGCGACGAAGGGAATTTCGGACCTGATCACGGTTCCGGGCCTCGTGAACCTGGATTTCGCCGACGTGAAGACGGTGATGGCCGAGCGCGGAAACGCGCTCATGGGAGCCGGCTATTCGACCGGCCCGAACCGCGCGTACGAGGCCGCGCAATCGGCCGTGTCGAGCCCGCTCCTGGACGACGTCTCGATCTCGGGCGCCGAGGCGCTCCTGGTCAACGTCACGGGCGGGGAGTCGATGACGCTGCACGAGATCAACGAAGCCGTCTCGGTGGTCGTGGACGCCGCCGGGCACGATGCGAACGTGATCTTCGGCGCGGTGATCGACGACACGATGGGCGATGCCCTGTCGATCACGGTGATCGCGACCGGGTTCGGAAAGTCCGACTCCAAGGCGCGCCAAGCCGCCGAAGCCGCGCGGCCGGTCATGGCGCGTTCCCAGTCGGCGCCGATCCCCTCCACGCCCCGGATCTACGAGATGGAGGCTCGGCCGCAGGTCGCGCGCCCGACCATCACGGTCCGTCCGGCGCTCGAGGACGAGGAAGAGATCGAACTGCCGGTCGAATCGGGCGAGCCGGCGCCGGTGGCGGCCGGTGGACGGCCTTCGTTCCGGATGCAGGCGGGCAACGCGCGCCGTCCGTTCGGCGGCCGGGTGATCACGCGAGACAACATGGACGTGCCCGCGTTCATGCGAAAGCAGATGGACTAGGGTCGTATCGAAGGAGCACCGGACCGTCCCACGGACGGGAGCCTCGGTCCGGGAACGGAAACGCCCGCCTCAGGACGAGGCGGGCGTTTTCATTTCGATGCTTCGCTTCGGGCTCCGTTTCGCGAAACGGAACCGGGCCGGTCGGAATCTAGACCGCTTTGGCGCGGTGCGCTTCGGCCGCGCGCATTCCCTTCATCACGGAGCCGGTCCGGATGCAACGGGTGCAGACCCGGAGCCGCTTCGGTCGCCCGTCCACGATCGCGCGAACGGACTGGAGGTTGACCTCCCACCGGCGCTTCGTGATGTTGTTCGCGTGGCTCACGTTCTGTCCGTGTTGCAAGCCCTTGCCGCAGATGTCGCACGTCCTGGCCATCATTCCTCCGAAAAGCGAGTGAGCCGAAAAGAGTACCGGAAGCCCGGACGTCCGGCAAGAGGGAACCGGCGCGTTTGACTTAACCCACGGTGCGGCCTAGCATTCGACCGATGCCCGTGCTCTCCGACCCGATTCGATTCCTCAAGGGCGTCGGTCCCGAGATGGCGCGCCGCCTGGGCCGCCTCGGAATCCTGACGATCCGCGACCTCCTGTATCACGCCCCGACCGGATACCGCGATCGCCGCTCGCTCACGCCGATCGCGCGGCTCACGCCGGGCGCCGAAGCCTCCGTGCTCGCCACGGTCGTGGAGGCGAGGCTCCTGCGCCGCGCCCGGGGGCGGCGCGACCTCGCGGCGACCCTCCGGGACGAGAGCGGGATCGTCCGCGCCGTCTGGTTCAACCAGCCGTTTCGCGCGCCCCTGCTCACCGCGGGGGAGCGGTACCTCTTCTCCGGCGCCGTTCAGGCCTATCGGGGCGTGGAGCTCCACAACGCGGAGTTCGAGCCGGTCGAAGGCGACGGGACGCACGTCCACACGATGCGGCTCGCGCCGCGCTACGCGCTCACCGAGGGTGTCACCGAGCGATGGCTTCGCGCGCGCGTGCGGGACGCGCTCGACGAGCTGCCGCCGATTCCCGACCTGATCCCGCCGTCGTGGCGGGCCAAGCTCGATCTCCCCGACCTGAGAGCGGCGCTCGAGGAGGCGCACTTCCCCGACTCCCTCGAGGCGGCCGGCCGCGCGATCCGGCGCCTCGCGATGGAAGAGCTCCTCTCGCTCCAGATGGCGCTCCAGTTCGCGCGACGACGCCACCGCGGCCGGCTCCGCGCTCGCTCCCTGACGGCGGGGGACGGGGCGATGCGGGGCTTCGTCGCCTCGCTCCCGTTCACGCTCACCGGGGCTCAGGCGCGCGCCCTCGAGGCGATCGTAGCGGACCTGGATGCGGAACAGCCGATGCGGCGCCTTCTCCTCGGGGACGTTGGTTCGGGGAAGACGGTGGTGGCGCTGGCGGCCGCGGTTCGCGCAGCGGGGGCGGGCGTCCAGACCGCGTTCTTGGCGCCCACCTCGATCCTCGCCGAGCAGCACGCCGCCACGGCCGCGCGCATGCTCGAGCCGGCGGGCCTTCGCGCGGCGCTCCTGACCGCGGCGACGCCGGCCTCGGCGCGGAAGCGGATTGCCGCCGAACTCAAGTCCGGCGAGATCGCGCTCCTCCTCGGCACGCACGCGCTCCTCGACCAGTCGCTCGAGTTTCGGGCCCTGGGGCTCGTGGTCGTGGACGAGCAGCATCGGTTCGGCGTGCGCCAGCGGATCGCGCTCGCGGAGAAGGGAGAGGCGGGTCGCGCGGCGCACCTCCTGGTCCTGACGGCGACGCCGATCCCTCGATCGCTCGCGATGACGCTCTACGGCGATCTCGACCTCACGCCCCTCGAGGAACGGCCGCCGGGCCGTGCGCCGGTCACGACCTCCTTCCTCGATGCCGGGGACCGAGCGGCGGTGACGGGCGCGCTCGTCCTCGAGGCGGAGCAGGGCGGAAGCGCGTTCGTCGTCTACCCGGTCGTGGAGGAGAGCGAGGCGCTCGACCTCAAGGCGGCGACGACGATGGCCGAGGAACTCGCGCGCGTTCCGGCGCTTGCGAAGGCCGGCGTGGCCCTCGTGCACGGGCGCCTCAAGGCCGCCGATCGGCAGGCCGCTCTCGAGCGCTTCCGCTCGGGAGCCGCCCGCATCCTGGTCGCGACGACCGTGATCGAGGTCGGGCTGGACATCCCGGAAGCCACGCTGGTCCTGATCGAGCACCCCGAGCGATTCGGCCTGGCGCAGCTCCACCAGCTCCGGGGGCGGGTCGGCCGCGCGGACCGGCCTGGGCGCTGCATCCTCGCGGGAACAAAGGCGATCGGCGAGGTCGCGCGGAGCCGGCTCAAGGCGTTCCGGCGGATCGAGGACGGGTTCCTCCTCGCCGAGGAGGACCTTCGGCTCCGAGGCCCGGGGGAGTTCCTCGGCACGGCGCAGCATGGATTTCCGGAGCTTCGGATCGCCGATCCGCTGCTCCACGCGGACCTCATGGAGTCGGCCAGGGTACTCTCGACGGACCTCCTCGATCAGGGAGAGCGTGAGGAGGGAGAGGCCCGACTTCGGGGCTGGATCGAGGCGCATTTCGCCGGGGCCGAGCGGTTCCTCGGAAGCGGATAGGTGGGGGTCCAGAAAGCCCGAAAGATGAGTCGGTATCGGCCGATAGACGGTTTGAGCAGAAACCGACGCGTAAAATCGGGGAGCCAACGGCATGATCATCGAATGCGCAAGCTGCCAAGCGCGGTACACCATTGCCGATGCATTGGTGCCGCCGCAGGGCGCGCGCGTGCGCTGCAAGAAGTGTTCGACGGTGATCGCGGTCAAACCGCCGGCGGTCGAGCCGACGATTCTCGCGCCGACCGAGACGACGCTCGTTCCGGCGTCGCCGGAACCCGCGTTGCCGCCCCCCGTCGCTCCGACACCGACGCCCGCGCCCGCACCTGCGCCGGAGCCCGCGCCGGTCTTCACGAACTCGATCTTCGAGCCGCAGCCGGCGCCCGCAGCGGCGGCCGCGCCGGCACCGGCTCCGGCGCCCACCGCGCCCGCGCCGCCCGTCGCGACGCCCGCGCCTCCGCCGGTCGCGGCGGCCCCAGCGCCTCCGGCCGCGCCCAGTACGATTCCAACCGGCACGCCGATTCCCGAGGGCCTGTCGCCGGAGGATCGCCAGAAGCATGAACGCGCGCGACGGCTGGCCCGCGTCCTCGCGTCCGACGTCGCGATCTACAACCGAGAGAAGCGGGAGCGCGGGATGCAGGACGGAAACATCGTCGCGGTGCTCGGGTACGAGATCAAGAAATCGTGGGAGACCTACAAGGAGCGGGTCGGGACCGACTTCGCGAACGCGACCCCCTATTTCCGTGACGCGCTGAACGAGATCGTGGCCGAGGGGAAGAAGATCTTCTAGGCCGGCTGTCTCGCACGCCCCAGTAGTCCCAGCGTCGCTCCACCCGCCGCCAATAGCGCCCCCGCCGCGATGATCGCCGAACCGGGCGTCGTCCACCCGTTCGCGAGCGCCATTCCCGCCAAGCCCGCCGCGCCGAGCACCAGAAGCCGCGCCGCGAAATCCCGAAGCGCGAAGACGCGGCCGCGCACCTCCAGGGGAACCGCTTCCTGGATCGCGGCCTCGGTCGTGACGAGCAACACCGCGACGAAGACTCCCACGCCGAACGCCGCCGCGAGATCGCCGGCGCGCCCGCGCGAGGCCACGAAGAGCGCGATGCAGGTCCCCGCGCCGGCTAGTCCCACCACGATGCGCCCGCGCGACGAGCGGCCGCCGCGCGCGGCGAGCGCCAGCGTTCCCACGACCATCCCCGCCGCCGTGGCGGCGAGGATCGTGCCGACTCCCGAGACGACCCCGCCGCCCCGGCGCGTGAGGAGGAGCGGCAGCGAGACGTGGAGCGCGCCGCCCGCCATCCAGAGAAGCACCACGGCCCCCATGGCGACCATCACCGCCCGGCTTCCGGCCACGATGCGCGCGCCTTCCCGAACGTCGTGCCAGAGCGCGCGGTAGGCCCCCGCGCCGGCCGCGGCGGGCCGCGGGGGCCGCGGCGACCGCGCGGGCGGGCGAATGAGCGCGAGCGCCACGACCGACACGAAGTAGGTCGCCGCGTCCAGCGCGAACCCGATCCGCCATCCCAGCCGCTCGACGAGGGCGCCCGCCGCGAGCGAGCCGGCGATGGTGGCGATCACGCCGGCCAGCGTGGCGAGCGAGTTCGCCTCGGTCAGACGTTCCGCCGGCACGAGGTCCGGCAGGATCGCCGAGCGCGCCGGCAGGAAGAAGGCATTGGCCAGGTACAGGAGGAAGACGAGCACGAAGGCGGCGGGGAGCCCGCCCCACATCGCCGCCGGGATCAGGAGCAGCACGATCGCGCCGCGCGCCGCGTCGGAGACGATGAGGACGCGGCGCGTATTCCACCCGTCGACCAGGGCGCCCACCCACGGCGAAAAGAGGATCGCGGGAAGGAAGGACACGACGGGAATCAACGAGAGCTCGGCCGCCGGATTCGCCGGGTCTCGCGCCCGCTCCACGGCGAGCGCGAGGAGGGCGAGGTAGGTGAAGCGGTCGCCGAAGACCGAGATCAATTGCCCGATCCAGAGCGCGCGGAAGTTGTGGTTCTCGAAGAGGCGGAGGGAGGCCCCCGCGCCCATCAGACCGCGACCGACGAGAGCGGTGACTCCGAGGCCGGCGCCTCGAGCGCCTCCGCCGGCCGGCGTCCGGTCGCCTCGCCGTAGACGACTTCGAGGTCGCGCGCGATCCGGTCCCATCCGTACCTCGAAGCCGTCGCGACGCCGCCGGCGGAGAGCGCGGCCCGCCGCTCGGGATCGAGGAGGAGCGCGCGGAGCGCGGCGGCCAGTGCGGCGGGATCCCGCGGCGGGAGGAGGAGCCCGTCCACGCCCTGGGTGACGACGCATCGATAGCCGGGGATGTCGGTGGCGACGACCGGCGCGCCGGCCGCCATCGCCTCCAGAAGGACGAGGCCGAAGCTCTCGCCCCCGAGCGCGGGCGAACAGAAGACATCCGCGGTGGCGTAATAGCGCGGCAGCCGGTCGTGACGGACCCGGCCCTCGAAGTGCACCCGCCCGCGAAGCACGCCGGTCGCCATCCGCTCCAGGGTCCGTCTCAACCCGCCGTCGCCGGCGAGGATCAGCCGGAAGGGAAGGCCCTCGCGCGCGAGGCGCGCGCAGGCGTCCATGAGGTCGGGAAGCCCCTTTCGAGGGTCGAAGCGCCCGACGAAGAGGATGTTCGGCGTGCCGTCGTCGTAGCGCTCCAGGCGCCGGAGGCCCGGGCGAAACCGCGCCAGATCCACTCCGTTCGGCACCACCGCGACCGGGCCCGGGAAGTGGCGCGTCACGTCCTGGCGCGCGGCCTCGGAAACGGCGACGACGCGCTTCATCCGATCGTAGAAGGCGCGGAGCGGTCGCCGGAGCATCCGAAACGGGAGATCCGACGAGGAGGCCGTGTGAAACGTGCCGACGACCGGCATCGTCGCGTGGCGGAGCGTCAAGAGAGGCAGCGTCGGCGAGAGGGGACAGTGGACGTGCGCGACGTCGTAGGCTCCTCCTTCCAGCACCTCGCGGAGTTGCCGCGCGAGGCCCAGCCCGATCGTCAGGTTGTTCTCGGCGCCGTTGAACGGGACGACGAGGTTTCGCCCGATCCGAATGACGTGCGGCGCGCCGTCGTCGTCGCCATCCCGGTCGCCCTCGGCGTCGGAGCCCGCCGCGGAAAAGTTCGAGGTAATGACCGCGACGTGGTGGCCGCGCCCCCGGAGTTCCCGCGCGGTCGCGTCCACGTGCTCGGTCACGCCCCCGACCGCCGGCCGGTAGGCCTGCGTCACGATCGCGATCCTAAGCGGCATTTCGCCTCGGTGGCGCGCCCGCGGGGACGGCCGCTTCGCTCGATCCGAAGATCGGACGGAAGATGCACCACTGGGTCAGGTGGCGCGCGATCGTCGCCTCGGTGACCGCCGCGATCCGCTCGGTGAGGCGCCGCACGTCCGAGGCGAGCGCCAGCGAGCGGTCCGGTTCGTCCGCGCCGTCGATCACGACCTCGATCGCGCCCGACGGATGACGCCGCGCGTGCGCGTGCACGATCGGCGCCCTCGCGCGCCGAGCCAGGAGCGCCGGGCCGGACGGGACGGCCACCATTCGGCCGAAGAAGGGAACCGCGAGCGACCGGGAATGGACGTCGCCGTCCGCGAGGAGCAGCACGAGACCGCCGCGCCGAAGCGCCGTCACGAGCGGGGCGAATCCGTCGTCCGGCGTGTGCACCGTGATCCCCTGGCGCTCCTTCAACGAACGCACGGCCGGCGCGAGCGCCGCGTGGAACTGGACCCCGGTCACCGCATGGACCCGAAAGCCGAGCCGCGCGAGCGCGAGCGCGCCCCACTCCCAGTTTCCGACGTGCGGCGCGACCACGATCGCGCCTCGGCCCCGCCCGACCGCGCGATAGAGCGTTTCCATGCCGACGAATCCGACCGGGGCGCCGCCGTCCGAACGAAAGGCCCTGCCCTGGGAGAGAAATTCCAGAAAGAACCGCTGGTAGCTTTCGAAGATCGCCCGGGCGACGCGATCTCGGTCCTCGTCGAGCCTCAAGAGCGGATGGCCGGCCGCGCCGATCCAGGCGAGGTTTTCGAGCACGGCACGGCGGCGCTTGCGCGAGCAGCCGTACTGGATCGAGGCGAGAATTCGCGCGACCGTGCGCGAGGCGCGCGGGGATAGGCCCGCGGCGAGGGTCAGGGCGGACCGGAGCGCGATGCGGGAGAGCACTGGCGATTCACGCGAGGAGACTTCGTCCGGGGCCGTCACCGAACCGGACGCTACAGGAGAGTTCGAAGAGGTGTCAAGGCGACCGCCGCGAATCCGTTGACTTGCGGGGGCGCGTCTCCCTAGAGTGGCGTCGTCCAAGTGGGGGACACCTGGGGGCGAAGCGCCACAGTGTGTGCGGCAAATCGCGCGGATGATTACGGCGTCGGCGCGTCCTCGCTCGGGTCCTGTTCCACCTGCCCATCCGCGGTCTCGACGCCGTGCATGCACGGGCAGGTGCCGAATCCGTTCGAATGCGGACAGGTGTCGTAGACGCGATTGTCGCGCCGGCAATAGACTTCGGGGGCGTGACGCGCGAGGAACCACGGCGCGGGCGAGTTCGTGTGTCGTTTCATGGCCGTCCTCCTGGGCGCTACGGCCCCGTTTGCGTCGTTGGCCGCCTCCTCGTGAGGACGGCCGAACGCCGGCTGATGAGCGATAGTGCATGACGTGTGCCATCGAGCCGAGGGCTCGGGACCGGGGGGCCAATGGCGAGCCAAAAACTGGTGCGGTGCGAGATCAAGCGTGCGGGGAGCGGTGACGGCACGGTTCGCTACGTTCCGCTCGAGATCTTCGGGCTTTGGGAATTCCTGATGCGCGAGAAGCATCAGTTCGAGATCTCGGCGAGCGTCGCGTCGCTCTGGATCGACGTCGACGAGAATCCCGAGGTCGCCTACGGCGAGAATCAATACGAGCGCGTCACCGAGGTGACCCTGCTCCGCTATTCCGACGCGGACGGCATGTTCAGCAAGGTGAACCGCTACTTCCCGACGGAGGAGTATCCGGCGCTGAAGAGCCTCCTCCTCAAGCACTACGAGGGCGTCCGAGATCCCGGCGCGCCCAACCTCCAAATGAAGGAGCGGCAGGGGGTCTGGATCCGCCGGGAAACTCGTAGCCGGTAAGGCGGCAATTCGCTAGCCACCTTGCGATCCGCACGTCCCCTCCCGCATCCCGCACCGGCGCCCGCCGGGCGCGACCGCCGTTCCCCCGGAACCAAACAAATCTCAACGCGTTAGCCAGTCGTCGCGTGTCCCCTTTGGGCCGTGCCGGGTCGCTTCTGGCATGCCTCGTGCTGTCATTCTCGCCGCGGGCCGGGCCCATCCATGCTTTCGGCCGCCCGACTCGAGTTCCACCGCGAAAACCCAACGCCTATCGGGGAGCGACGCCATGGTCGTGGTTAGCTATTCGGGACGTGAGATCAACGCCAAGATCGTTTATTACGGCCCGGGGCTGAGCGGCAAGACGACCAACCTCGAGAAGATCTACGATTCCGTGCCGGAGTCGAATCGAGGCCGAATGGTCTCGATGAAGACCCAGACCGATCGAACGCTCTTCTTCGATCTCCTCCCGCTCGACTTGGGCGAGCTCTCGGGCATGAAGACCCGCTTCCTCCTCTACACCGTACCCGGGCAGGTCTACTACAACGCGACCCGGAAGCTGGTCTTGAAGGGCGTCGACGCGGTCGTCTTCGTGGCGGACTCCTCGCCCGACAAGATGGCGGAGAACCGCGAGAGCCTCACCAACCTCGAAACCAACCTCAAGTCCTACGGGCTCGACATCAAGTCGATCCCCTGGGTGATCCAGTTCAACAAGCGCGACCTGCCGAACGCACTATCGATCGATCAGATGAACCAGGAGCTGAACCGCTACAAGGTTCCCACCTTCGAAGCGCAGGCGGCGAACGGCACGGGCGTGTTCGAGACGCTCCGTGGCGTATCGAAGATCCTGCTCTCGAAGATTTCGAAGGACGTGATGGACCGGAATCGGGGAAGCCTTGGCCCAGCCGCTCGGGTGGCATCCGAGGAGGCGAAGAAGCCTGCGGCCGTCGAGGAAGCCCCGCCTACAAAATCCGCCGAGCCCAAGAAGGGGCGCGGCAAGCTCATGGAGTTCTTGAAAAAGGGTCGCAACGAGGAGGAGGCGGCGGACGCCGCGGCCGCCGAGTCGATGGCGGACGCGCGCCAGGAGACGATCCTGCCGGAGGACGTGCTCGTCGAAGAGCCGGCTTCGGCGCCGATCCACTACGTGGAGCGGAATCCGTTCGCCGAGACTCCCGTGGAGCCGCCGCCGACCGTGCGGGAAGAGCCGATGGTTCTTTCCGACGACGACCTGGTTCTCGAACCGGAAGACCCGGAGATCGTGCGCGCGGCGGACGACAGCGGGACGTTCGCGGCCGGAGAGATCGAGCGCGAGGCGTCCTACGAAGCGGATCGCTCCTCGGCCCGCGCCACCACGGACGGTGGCACCATCACCGTTCCGATCGATCTGGGCAAGCTGCCGGCCTCGGGACGCATCAAGGTCACGTTCCAGATCCAGGTGGAAGTCGTCGAGGAAGCGACCCCGAAGCGCCGGAAGCAGAATCACACGCACATGCGGGATCTCGACCCGGTCTGACGGGTTGAACGCGCGACGCGCGCAGGAACGACGCACGAAGGCCCGCACCGCGGGCCTTTTTCATTGACACGTGTTCGCCGTGATTCATAGGCTTCGGCCGTGGATCGAGCGATTCCAATGGTCTTGTCCGAGGGCGCCCTCGGCGCCTCCGAACCGGGGCGCGCCGAGAGCCTTGCCCTGGCGGAAAACCTGGCGCGAGGCGGCGGCGACGCCGAGCACGTCCTCCAGGCGGCGCGCATCTTCGCGCTCGAGGGACAGCGCGACCGGGCCGTCGAGACCCTTCGAAAGGGAATCCTCGCCGAACCGAGGCACGTCGGGCTTCTCTCGCTCCTCGCCGATCTCCTCTCGCGGGCGGGTTCCTTCGAGGAGGCCGACCGTTACTTCGCCCAGTCGTTGGAGCAGGTCCCATCCGATGCCGAGACGCGGTATCGGCATGGGCTCCACTTCGCGCGGCAAGGGCGGTGGATCGAGGCGCGCGGCGCCTACGAGGAAACCGTTCGGCTCGAGCCGGCCGACGTGCGCGGCTGGGTCAATCTCGGGCTGACGCGAGCCGACCTCGGCGATCGGGCCGGCGCCATCGAGGCTTTGGAGCGGGCCGTGCGGGTCGATCCCAAGTGCGGGGAAGCGCATTCGAACCTGGGCGTGCTCTATTACGAAGGTGGCATGCGGGCCGAGGCGATCTCCCAATTCCGCCGCGCCGTGGAAATCGCCCCCGACTCGAGCGAGTCCCACTTCAATCTGGGCTGGGCGCTCCTCGCCGCCGACGACCTGGACCAGTCCGAGGCGATGCTCGAGGCTTCGGTTCGCCTCGATCCGACCAACGTCGAGAGCCTCTACGCGCTCGCGCTCCTCCACCTCCGCGTCGGCAAGTACGCCCGCGCCGTGACCGACCTGAAGCAGGCCCTGGAGCACCGGCCCGACGACGCGCGATTCCACTACCATCTGGGCGACGCCTACAACCGCCAGGACGCGGTGGATCAGGCCATCCTCGCGCTCGAGACCGCGGCGCGGCTGAACCCCGACGACCCCCGGGCCCACCGGCTCCTTGGCGTCGCCTACGACAAGAAGGAACTCCCCACACGCGCGCGGGAAGCCTATCGCCGCGCCGCGGCCCTGAACGGCTAGCGCCGGACCATCGTGTCGGGCGGAATCAGCGGCGCGTTCGAAGCCGCCCGCCGGGAGCGCCGAGGCGCCCTCGTTCCCTTCCTGACATCGGGCTTCCCGGACCTCGCCGAGTCGGATCGTCTCGCCGCCGCGCTCTGCGACGAAGGGGCGGACGTGATCGAGTTGGGGATCCCGTTCTCCGATCCGCTCGCGGACGGTCCGGTGATCCAGAAGACGACCCAGATCGCGCTCGCGGCGGGGACGACCCCGGCCCACGTCCTGGGACAGGCGATGCGCCTCCGCGCCCGGTTCGGTACTCCGATCGTCCTCATGTCGTACGTGAACCCGATCCACCGGTACGGGGCGGCGCGATTCGCCGAGGACGCGCGCGCCGCCGGCGTGGACGGGTTGATCCTCGTCGACCTGCCCCCCGAAGAGGACGCGCCGCTCTGGGACGCGATTTCCGACTCGGGGCTCGACACCGTCCTCATGGTCACGCCCACCACCGATCCGAGGCGCATGCCGGCGATCGCCGCGCGCGCGCGCGGATTTCTCTACGTCGTGGCGCGCCTCGGGGTCACGGGCAGGGGGACGGCCGACCCCGGCCTGGCCTCGCTCTTCGACCGGTGCCGCGCGCATTCTCCGCTCCCGCGATGCATCGGCTTCGGGATGGGCTCGTCGAGCGATTTCGCGCCCCTGAGGGGGCGAGCCGAGGGCGTGATCGTGGGATCGGAACTCCTGGGAGCGCTTCTCGCGGAGACGAGGCCCGCGTCACGCGAAGAGAGCACCCGCTCGTTCGTGCGCGTCATGAAGGCGCGACTCCCCGAACTCTGGGGCGGTGGGGGCAGGAACGACGAGGGGAGTCGGGACTAGGGAAGGTTCGAGAGAACCCAGAGCGATCGGCCGAATCCGCGGCCGTCGGTGGAAACCACGATCCGAGTTCCGTCCGGCGAGACCGCGAGCGTGGAGAGGATCGCGCCCGCGTCTTCGAACGCCACGACGTCCAGGCCGTTCGCTTCGCCGGACGGGCTGACCCACCAGACCCCGCCTCGGTTCGTGCGGTCCGACGTGAAGTAGATCCGCGTGCCGTCGGGGCTCCAGTGCGGGCTGTAGTCGTGGATGGGGCCCGTCGTGAGCTGCGTGAGGGACGTGTCTCCGGGGGCGATCGCGGCCACCCAGATGTGGCGGGACCCGTCCGCGCTGTCCGCGCTGAAGCAGATTCGATCGCCCGTCGGATTCCAGTTTGGTTCTCCCGCCTTCATCGCGACCGGCGTGAGGTAGAGCCGCTCGATCGGGACGGCCGCGCTGTCCGGAACGAGCGTGATTCGCCCCTCCGCCGGCAGCGGTCCGTCGGTGAAGGCGAGCCCTGGTTGTCCGGGACGCGGGGCGGGATCCCACTCCCCCGACGACGTCGACGTGATCCGACGAACGACGCCGGTGCTCAGGGTCATGTACCAGATGTCGAAAGAAGAGCCCGACCGGCTGGCGGTGAAGACCAGGATGTCGTTCGTCACCCAGCGAGGGTACCGATCGTTCGTGAAGAACGGACCGCCCGGGATGAATCGGATCCCGGTTCCGCTCTCGTGCATGATCGCGAAGCGGCTCTTCCCGTCGTCGTTGAAATACTCGAATACGATCGAGTCCCCGCGCCAGTCGGGATAGAAGGGAATCGACACGACCGAGGAGTCCGTGATGCGGGTCCAGACCACGCCGTTCGACGTCGGTTCCGTCACCTGGGAGGTGTCGCAACCGAACGCGGCCAGGAGCGCGACCAAGGCGACGACGAGCCATAGAGCCAGCCGCGTCACGACCGACCTCCCCGACCTGCCGACCAGGCGCTGGATCACGCGCGCACTCTAGCAGCCCCCCGTCGGAACCTCAAGGACGACCCCGTTTCCAGGGCGAATTGGCTCGATCCGGCCGCGCCGCGTCGCGCGAGACGGCCGCTCCCGATTCGCCGTTCAGATGCTCCGCCCCACTGCCGATCAAGGAATCGAGGCACGAGTGGGAAGGTCGCGGGCGTCCAGGTTCGCGCCCTTTGCGCCGGGAGTGAGTCCGGCAGGATGCTGGAAGCGGTGAGGGCACGATGCTCCTCTTGACTCGGAAGTTGGGCGAGAACATCCGGATCGGCGACGACGTGAAGATCACGATCGTCGAGGTGAAGGGCAATCACGTGAAATTGGGCATCGACGCGCCGCCCAGCGTGAAGGTCCATCGCGAAGAGATCTACGAACGCATTCAGCAGGAGAACCGGCGGGCGCAGGCGCAGCAGGGAGGCGGCGCGGCCCGAACGGATGCTCCGGGTGGGACGGGTCCCGTCGCTGGTTCCGGGAACGGCTTGCCAGAGCCGCCCGAGGACAAGGAGGCGCCGTGATGGAGACGAATTCAAGCGGCGTCGCCGCCGCGTGACGCACGAACGGAAGCGGAATCGGGACGAAGAGGATCGCTGGCTCGCGAAGGGGGAGGAGGTCACCGCCTTGTTCGACTGCGCCGTGCGTGGCCTCGCGGAGCGGAATCGCACCGTCGCGGAGAAGTCGGTGCTGGCTCTGATGTGCCACCTCGACCCGGAAGGGCGCGAAACCGGAGCCCGGGTCCTGGCGCACTTCGACTCCTGCCTCGCCACGCTGGAACGAGGCGACTTCGACGAAGCGCTCGAGGTCCTGCTCGAGCTCAAGGAATCCTGGGTGGAAGCGCTGGCAACGCTCCGGAGGGATCGCAGCCGTGCCGCACACCTCAACTAAGAATCCCGCCGCCACTGCCGTCCGGGAGGCCGAGTCTCCGGCGACCATCGCCGTGGACCGCGCCCGGAAGCGCATTCGGGACGGGTACTACGATCGCCCGGAGGTCCGCCGCACGCTGGCGGCGCTCATCCTCCGCCATGCGGTCCGGAATCGCCTGGCAGAACGTCCCGCCCGCCCCAAAACCCCTTGACCCCTCCGTAGGGCCACTGGTAAAGATGTAGCCACCCCCGTAACGGCAATTACTCACGGAGATTGGCTCAGGGAAGATGCCCACTGCCGGCTTGGATGCCGCATCGTGAGAACTCGCCCGGCCACCGCCATGGCTCCGCCGGAGCCGCCCCGCGAAGGCGCCGCCCTCGACGCGGCGCGCAGCATTCACACCCACGCGCCCTTCGGCGTGATCGCGATGGACCGCGACGGGAAGGTCGTCTCGGCGAACCCCACCGCGATCCGCCTGCTCGGCTACGCGCCCGAAGAAATGCTGGGGCAGGACGGATCGCGCGTATTTCGCGCGCCGCGAGGCGAAGGGCACGTGGCGCCCGGCGCGTGCGCCGCCCCCGAGGAAGCACGCGAGGTGGAGGTCGCCACCAAGCAAGGCGACGTCCTTCCGATCTCGCTCCGCCGCCTTCCCCTCGAGGACGAGCGGGGGCGCCTCGACGGCACGGTCGCCGTCTTCCACGATCTCCGCGCGGAGAAGGCGCGCGAGGAGCAATGGCGCCGGCGCGACCGGCTGGCCTCGATCGGTGCCTTGGCGGCCGGCGTCGCGCACGAGATCCGAAATCCGCTGACCGGCATCGGGACCTCGGCGCAGATCTTGAAGCGGCGTCTCGAGAGCGGCGATCCGCGGGCGCCCTTCGCCGACCTGATCCTCGAGGAAGTGACCCGGCTCGACCGCATCGTGACGAGCCTCCTCCAATTCGCGCGTCCCGCGGTCCCGCGCCTCCGGCGCGAGTCGCTTCTTCCGGCGCTCGATAAGGCCCTGGCGCTGGTCCAGGAGCTGGCCGTCCGACAGAACGTGCAGGTTCACGTGGACCGCTCCGAGACGATTCCCGAAATCTACGTGGATCACGACCAGATCCTCCAGGTCCTCCTCAACGTCCTCATGAACGCGCTCCAGGCGCTCCAATCGGGCGGGGAGATCCGCGTGACGCTTCGGGTCGCGCGGAAGCGGGCGGTGGAGCGGAGCCAGCTCGGGCGCCGCGCGACGGACCGCCTCGCGGCGCCGCGCTCGACGCCCCCCGTGGACGTCCTGGAGCTTCGCGTTCAGGACAACGGACCGGGGATCGCCGCGGCCGCCCTGGCGCGCGTCTTCGACCCCTTTTTCACGACACGGGCCCAGGGGAGCGGGCTCGGCCTTTCCATTTGTCAGAGCATCGTGCGCGAGCACGGCGGCGTCATCTCCATCGAAAGCGTGGTGGGGCAGGGAACCGCCGTGATCATCGACCTACCCGTGGAGAAACGACATGGAGACAGACGTCGCGACCCTCGTTAAGCAGACCGTGGGCGTTCTCGTGGTGGACGACGAGCGCACGCTTCGATTCACACTCAAAGAGAGCCTCGCCGAGGAGGGCTACCGCGTCGACACCGCCGCGGACGGGGCCGAGGCGCTCGACAAGATGGAGCGCGGCGATTTCACGCTCGTCCTCCTGGATCAGAAGCTCCCCGATCTGAGCGGCCTCGAGGTCCTGAAGCGGATCAAGGCGAAGCGGCCGGAGGCGCAGGTCGTGATGATGACCGCGTTCGGGAAATTCGAGGACGCGGTCGAGGCGGCGCGGGCCGGCTGCTACGACTACGTCGGGAAGCCGTTCGAGCTCGACCACATGAAGCTGATCCTCCAGAACGCGCTCTCGCAGACCCGCCTCGCCGAAGAAGTGGCGCGGCTTCGCGACGCCGAACGGATGCGCGCGGGCGGCACGTTCGTCGTCGGCGGCAGCGGAAAGATGGCGAAGCTGTTCGAGATGATTCGGAAGGTGGCCGCCACCGGCTCGAGCACCGTGCTGGTCCAGGGCGAGACCGGAGTCGGAAAGGAAATCATCGCGCGGAAGATCCACGACATGGGCCCCGCCAAGGACGGCCCGTTCGTGGAGGTGAACTGCAGCGCGTTCCCCGAGAACCTGCTCGAGAGCGAGCTCTTCGGCTACGAAAAGGGCGCGTTCACGGACGCCAAGCGGACGAAGAAGGGGCTCATGGAACTCGCGAACGGCGGGACGCTCTTCCTCGACGAGATCGCCGAGATGAGCGCGAACCTCCAGGCCAAACTCCTTCGCGCGCTGGAGCAGAAGCGCTTCCGTCGGGTCGGCGGTACCGGGGACATCCACGTCGACGCGCGCGTCGTGGCCGCGACGAACCGGGACCTCAAGGCGATGGTGGAGCAGGAGAAGTTCCGCCAGGACCTCTTCTTCCGGCTCGACGTGATCCGGATCGTGATCCCGCCCCTCCGCGAGCGGGAAGAGGACATCGCGGCCTTGATCGACCACTTCGTCGGGATCTTCAACCGCGAGCTGGGGAAGGGCGTGAAGGGTCCGGACGACGAGGCGCTCGCCCTCCTCTTGGCGTATCGCTGGCCGGGGAACGTCCGCGAGCTACGGAACGTGATCGAGCGCGCGATCCTGCTCGAGAGCGACGAGTGGATCCTCGCCGAGCACCTCCCGCTCGAGGTCGTGAGCGCGGGCGGGTCGGGGCAGAAGGTCCTCGAGACGCGGCTCTTGACCGAGGGGACGATCACGACGCTCGCGCAGGCGGAGCGGATTGCGATCGAGATGGCGCTGGGCCACGCGGGCGGCAACAAGACGCGCGCGGCCGAAGCGCTCGGCATCTCGCGGCAGACGCTCCGCACCAAGCTCAAGGAGTACCGCATCGACGCGCCGGGGGGCCATGGCGGCTGAGGCCGCGGGGGCGCTGCCGCGAGGCGCGCGCCCCGAATCGACACCGTCCTTCACGCTGGAGCGAGGTTCCGAGATCGCGCCGCGCGCCGGCCTCCTCCGCACGCCGCACGGCGTGGTCCGGACGCCGGCCTTCATGCCGGTCGGCACCGCGGGGAGCGTGAAGGGGCTCTCGCCCGCGGAGATCCGCGCCGCGGGTACGCAGATCGTCCTCTCCAACACCTACCATCTGATGCTTCGTCCCGGCGAGGCTCTGATCCGGCGCCAGGGAGGCCTCCACGCGTTCATGGGCTGGGACGGCCCGATCCTCACGGACTCCGGCGGCTATCAGATCCTGAGCCTCCGCGAGAACGTCCGGCTCCGGGAGGAAGGCGTCGAATTCCGTTCGCATCTCGACGGGCACGCCGAATTCCTCACGCCCGAGCGCGCGATGCAGATCCAGGCCGACCTGGGCGTCGACATCGCGGTCACGCTGGATCACGCGATCCTCCTGCCGGCCCCATCGGAAGCCGTGCGCGACGCCGGGGAGCGGACGCTTCGCTGGACCGAGCGCTCACTCCGAGCTGCGGCCACGCTCACGACGCCCACCGGCCTGCCCCAGCTTCGATTCGCGATCGTGCAAGGCGGCGGGGATCCCGCGATGCGCGCGGAGATGGCGGCGCGGACGGCGGCACTGCCGTGCGATGGCTTCGCGATCGGCGGCCTCTCCGTGGGGGAGGCGAAGGCGGAGACGTGGGCGCTCGCGCGCGCCGTGAACGGCGCCCTACCCTCGGACCGTCCGCGCTACCTCATGGGAATGGGGACGCCCGCCGATCTCCTCGACGGGATTGCCGCGGGAGTGGACCTTTTCGACTGCGTGCTCCCGACGCGGAACGCGCGGAACGGGATGGCGTTCACCTCGGACGGACCGCTCAACATTCGAAATGCCGCGCACGCGGAGGACCCGCGCCCGCTCGACGACCGGTGCGCCTGCGAGGCGTGCGCGTCCTTCTCGCGTGCGTATCTCCGCCACCTGCACCAGGCGGGGGAGATCCTCGCGCACCGAATGCTGACCTTGCACAACGTCACGTTTTACCAGACACTCATGCGGGAGGCACGCCTCGCCCTGGAACGCGGCGAATTCGACCCGTTCGTCGAGGAGTTCCGGCGCCGCTATCGCGAGCGTCCGGACGCTCCCACCCCATAGTCCCGAGGAGAATCCATGGTAGACGTCGCATACGCGCAGGCGGCCGCCCCGGCGGCGCCCTCGCAGGCCGAGCAGATGCTCCACATGGTGGCCGTGCTCGCCATCACGGTCGGCATCTTCTACTTCATGATCATCCGCCCGCAGCAGAAGAAGCAGAAGGAGACCGAGGCGATGCTCTCCGCCGTCCGGAAGGGCGACCGCGTGCTCACCGTGGGCGGCGTGTTCGGGACGGTGATCGGCCGAAAGGGCGAGAAGGACGAGGTCGTCGTGCTCAAGGTCGCGGACGACGTCAAGATGGAGTTCTCCAAGGCTTCGATCGTGCAGGTGCTGGAGCGTGGCGAGTAAGCCCGAGCTTTCCCTCCGCTATTACGGCGACCCGATCCTCCGGAAGAAGGCGACGCCGGTCGCTTCGTTCGACGCCGACTTCGCGCTCTTCGTGGAAGCCATGTTCGATTGCATGCACCGCGAGAAGGGCGTCGGCCTCGCCGCGCCGCAGGTCGGCCGGTCCGAACGCGTCTTCGTGGTCGACGTCGAGGACGACTTCGGCCACACGCGCCGCGCCTTCGTGAACCCGGTCATCCGGGAACGCGACGGCATCATGACGGGCGAGGAGGGGTGCCTCAGCATTCCCGGCCTTCGCGAAGACGTGAAGCGTTCGGAGCGCGTCGTCATCGAGGCGCGGGACGAGCACGGCGAGCCGTTCACGCTCGTTGCCCAAGGATTCCTGGCGCGCGCGGTGCAGCACGAGCTCGACCACCTGGACGGCATCCTCTTCGTCGATCGCTTGAGTCCCATCAAGCGGAAGCTCGTGGAGGCGAGGCTCAAGCGCTTCAAGGCGCCCGTGTCCGGCCATCCGCTCGGAGCCGAAGGGCTAGAGCCTTCGTTTTGACGGGCGCCATGCGCCTCGTCTACTACGGCACGCCGGCGTTGGCGGTGCCGCCGCTCCAGCGCCTTCATCGCGACGGGCGCGCGCCGATCCTCGTCGTCACCCGTCCCGACAAGCCGAGCGGACGCGGGCTCGAGTCCGGTCCGTCCCCGGTCCGCCGGGCCGCGGAGTCGCTCGGTCTCCCCGTCGCCACGCCCGAGCGCGCCGGAGCCGCGGACGCGCTCGCGCAAATCCGCGCGCTCTCCCCGGACCTGCTCGTCGTCGCGGCGTACGGCCAGATCTTTCCTTCGACGCTCCTCTCGGTCGCGCGGCTCGGCGCGTTGAACCTTCACTACTCGCTTCTTCCTCGATGGAGGGGCGCGGCGCCCGTTCCAGCGGCGATCGTCGCGGGCGATTCGGAGACGGGTGTCACGACGATGTGGATGACCGAGGGACTGGACGAGGGGCCGATCTTCCGGACCCGCGCGACCCCGATCGAACGGGACGAGGACGCGGGGACCCTCGGCGCGCGCCTCGCCGCGCTCGGATCGGATTGCCTCGCCGAGACGCTCGATCGAATCGAACGGGGCGAGATCGAGAGGACGGCGCAGGATCCGGCGCGAGCCACGCTCGCGCCCAAGATCCGATCCGAGGACGCGCGGCTTCGCCTGGACGAGCCGGCCTCGCTCCTCGCGCGCCGTGTTCGCGCGTACACGCCCGAGCCCGGCGCCTACCTGGCGCTGGGGAGCGGACGGCTCCTCGTCCTCTCGGCCGAAGCCGGGGACGCTTCCGGCGTCCCGGCGGCCGGGGGCAGGACGGCGCCCGACCTGGGTTCGGGCGCCGCCCCCGGGACGATCCTGAGCGTCGATCCATCGCGGGGTCTTTTGATCGCGCTCGCGGAAGGAGCGCTCTGGCTCCGCCGCGTGAAGCCGGCCGGAAGGCGCGAGATGGGCGCCGCGGACTACGCGAACGGCGCGCGGCTCCGGCGGGGATCGAGGCTGCCGCTCGAGAGCACGTCGTGAAGAAGCGCCGCGCCCCTCCGTGGGCCCGCCAAAAGCGGATCGGTGCCCGTGAACTCGCCCTCCAGCTTCTCGCCGCCATCGAGAGCCGAAACGCCTACAGCGACCGGCTCCTCGAAAGCCGCCTCCGGGACGCGGCGCTCGCGCCTCGGGACGCCGCGCTCGTGACGACGCTGGTCCAAGGGACGCTCCGCCATCGGGCGCTCCTCGATCATCATCTCTCGGCCTTCATGGGTCCGCGATGGGATGGGATCCCGCTCTGGATCCGCCAGGCGCTTCGGATCGGCGCGCTCCAGATCCTCACCCTCACGCGCGTCCCGGACTCCGCGGCCGTCGACGAGAGCGTGGAGCTCGCGAAGAAGTACGGCCATCCGGGCACCGCCGGGCTCGTGAACGCGGTGCTCCGGAGGCTCGCGAAGGGCGAGCGGGCGCCGCTCCCCGATCCGGCATCGGATCCCGCGTCGTACCTGGCCGTGGCGCACTCCCATCCGAAGTGGCTCGTCGATCGGTGGCTCACGCGATACGGCTTCGAGGAGGCCGAGCGCCTTCTCGCGGCGGGGAACGCCGAGCCGCGCGTCTCCGTCCGCGCGAACGCGCACCGGATCACGCCCGCCGCGCTCGCGGAGGCGCTCCGCGCGGAGGGCGCGTCGCCGGAGCCCGCGCCGAACGGCGGGCCCGTGTTCGTCGTGGCGCCCGGATACGTCGCGGCGCGGTCCCCGCTCTTCCGGGACGGGCTCCTCTCGCTTCAGGACGAAGCCGAGGCGGTCGTGGCCGGCCTGCTCGGCGCGACGCCGGGCGATCGCGCGCTCGATCTCTGCGCGGCGCCCGGCGGGAAGACGTCTCAGATCGCCGAGGCGGTCGCGCCGGATGGCTTCGTCGTGGCGATCGAGCGCCACACGAGCCGCGCCCGCGCGCTCCGATCGAATCTGATCGAACGGCTTCGCCTCCCTCGGGCGTGGACCGTCTGCGCCGACGGTCTGGCCCCGCCCGTTCGGGGTTCCTTCGCGCGCGTCTTGGTCGACGCGCCCTGCTCGGGCCTGGGCGTGCTTCGGCGCCGCGCCGACGCGAGGTGGCGCAAGGAAGCGGGCGCGATCGCGCAGATGGCGGCGCTCCAGGGGCCGCTCCTCGAGTCCGCGTCGTCGCTCGTCAAGGCGGGCGGCGCGATGGTATATAGTGTCTGCTCGCTCGAACCGGAGGAGACCGACGCGATCGTGGAGGCTTTTCTGTCGCGACATTCGGAGTTCCAACTCGACGACGCGCGACCCCACCTTCCGCCCGCGTTCCGCGGCGAGGACCCGTGTTTTCGCGCCTTCCCACACCGCCACGGCACGGACGGCGTCTTCGCCGCTCGGTTGATTCGCCGATGAGCCGGCGCAGACGCCGTCCTGATTTCGCGACGCCGACGCCGGCTCCGACGCCGGCGCCGTCCGTCCCGCGAGAAGAGCCGCCCGCGGCGGTGCTCCCATCACCCGAGGAGTCGCCTCCGCCCGCGGCGGTGCTCCCTTCGCCCGAGGAGCCGCCTCCGCACGCGGCCCTGGTCCCGCCGTACGAGGAGCCGCCGCGCGCCGCGCCGGGCCCCGACCTCGAGCCGTCGTCCGCGAGCGACACGATCGATTGGGAAACCCTCGCGCCCGAGTCGACCGTCCCCTTGTCCCTCGAGCGCCGGCGCGGCCCGCGCTTCAACCTCATCACGGGGACGCTCCTTCTCTCCGCGTTCGCGCTCCTCGGCGGTTTCCTGATCGTGAACCTGGTTCTCATGCCGAGCCTGACCAAGCAGGGGTCCGAGGTGCACGTGCCGGAGGTCGTGGGACTCTCCGAGCGGGAGGCGGAGCGCCTGCTCGCGGCCGAGGACCTGCGCCTCTCGAAGATCTCGGAACAGTGGAGCCAGGACGTGCCGCGCGGGTTCATCGCGGCGCAGGAGCCCGGGGCCGGCGGCGTCGTGAAACGCGGCAGGCGCATCTCGGTGATCGTGAGCCTCGGCGCGCAGGGCACGAGCGTGCCCGTTCTCGAAGGGAACACGGTCCGGCAGGCGGAGATCCTGCTCGAAGGCGCGGGGCTTCGACGCGGACGGATCGCGCGGGTGAATACCGAGGAGGTAGGACGCGACCTCGTGATCGGCTCCGACCCGCCCGGAGAAACGCTCGTGGAGCAGGAGACCGGAGTGGACCTGCTCGTGAGTCTCGGACCTCCGCCCCGCGAATTCGTCCTTCCCGATCTCCTCGGCAAGGACGTGAACACCGTCGCTCGAAACCTCCGCGACGAAGGCTTCATCGTCTCGACGCGCGAGGGCGGGGCGCACGGGGAGCGGGACCGAATCACAGGACAGGACCCTCGCCCAGGGCATCTCGTCGCGCCGCGCGACTCGATCGTCCTCTACATCCGCCCGTGAGCGCCACGGGTCCGCGCGCGTCCGCTTCCGCCGCGGCGACCGGCTGGTCCCGCCCGCGGCGGATCCGGATCTGCCCCTCGGTTCTCTCCGCCGACTTCGCTCGTCTCGACGAAGAAATCGCCCGGGTGGAAGCGGCGGGCGCCGACTTCCTGCACGTCGACGTCATGGACGGCCGGTTCGTCCCGAACATCACGTTCGGCCCGATCGTGGTCGAGGCGATCCGGCGCATGACGCGCCTCCCGCTCGACGTGCATCTCATGATCGCGGAGCCGCTCCGGCATCTCGAGGCGTTCGCCGCGGCGGGCGCGAACCATCTCACCGTGCACGTGGAGGCGGTGGACGATCCCGCCGCGGCGGCGCGCGCGATCCGCGCGCGCGGCGTGCGCGCCGGGCTCGCGATCAAGCCGAAGAACGCCCTCGGGCCGCTCCTCGCCGCGCTCCCGCACTGCGACATCGCACTCGTCATGACCGTGGAGCCGGGCGCGGGTGGCCAGGCCTTCCTCGAAGGATCACCGGCGCGGATCGCCGCGGTCCGCGCGGCCATCGACGGAGGCGGGCATGACTGCCTGCTCGAAGTGGACGGCGGCGTCGGCCCTTCGACCGCCGGCGCCGCCTCCTCCTCCGGGGCCGACACCTTCGTGGCGGGGCACTCGATCTTCCGCACGCCGGACCCCGCGGTCGCGCTCCGCGCGATCCGCGGAGCGATCGTCCCCCCCGCGTGAACGTTCTCGTGGTCGGGGGCGCCGGGTACGTGGGGAGCGTCGTCGTCGAGGAGCTGGTGCGGGCGCGCCACTCGGTCCTCGTCCTCGACGATCTCTCGACCGGGCATCGGGACGCGGTGCCGCCCTTGGCGCTCCTCATCCAGGGCGCCATTCAGGATCCCGCGAAACTCGAGGAGGCCTTCGCGACCAAGGAGATCGACTGCGTCGTCCACCTGGCCGCGCGCTCGATCGTCGCGGAGTCGGTGGCGGAGCCGGAGCAGTACCGGGAGGCCAACGTGACGGCCGGCGCGACGCTGCTGGCGAAAATGCGGGAGCGAGGCGTCCGCAGGCTCGTCTTTTCGTCGACCGCGGCCGTCTACGATCCGGATGCGCCGATGCCGCTCCACGAGCGCTCGCCGCTCAAGCCGGCGAGTCCGTACGGCGCGACGAAGCTCGAGTTCGAGCGGCTCCTCCGCGAATCCTCCGAGCGGGGCGAGCTCGACTATGTGGCCCTCCGCTACTTCAACGTCGGGGGCGCGAGCATCGATCACGGGGAGGACCATCGGAACGAGACGCACCTGATCCCGCTCCTCATCGACGCGGCGCTCGGCACGCGGGGCCCGGTCCCGATCTACGGGACCGACTACCCGACCCCGGACGGAACCGCGATGCGGGATTACGTCCACGTCATCGACGTGGCCGAGGCGCACGTGCGGGCCGTGCGCCACCTGGCCGAGGAAGGCGCGAGAGGTACGTTCAATCTGGGATCCGAGGCCGGCGCCACCGTGCGGCAGGTGGTACGGACGGTGGAGACGGTCGCGGGGCGGAGCGTGCCGACCCAGGAGGCGCCCCGCCGCCGGGGCGATCCGTCGACCCTGGTTGCCTCCGCGAAGGAGGCCCGCCGCGTGTTAGGCTGGAGGCCCCAATTCGGGGAGTTGGAGGCCATCGTGGAGACGGCGTGGGATTGGCGCCGCCGCCACCCGGAGGGTTACGCGGAATGAACGAACTCGACGACCGGGAGCCCGACCCGAGCGAAACCGAGGAGCGTCTCGTGAGCGTTCGCCGCGTCGACGACGAGGCCACGGGTCTCATGCTGGCCGAGTTCCTCCGCGACCAGGGGATCGAGGCCAACGTCCACACGGTGCAGATGCCATGGCTCGGCGGCGTGGAGCAGATGTCGCGCGGCTTCTGGGGACACGTCGAAGTGCTCGAGAAGGACGCGGCCCGCGCGCGCGCGCTCCTCGAGGACTTCGCCGCGGCCCGGCCCGAGGCGCCGTCCGACGACGACGAGTCGGGCAGCGACGCGCGGGAGAAGAAGAAGTGAAGCCGGTGTCGGCGCCGGCCGGCCGAACGCTCGCGCCTCCCGCCGTCACCCGGGACGCGTTGGCCGCGCGCGTGCGGGACATGCGGGGCAAGCGGATCCTCGTCCTGGGCGACGTGATCCTCGACCGCTACCTCTGGGGGCGCGCCACGCGCATCTCTCCGGAGGCGCCGGTCCTGGTGGTCGACGTGGACCGCGAGGAGTTCCGCCTGGGCGGCGCGGCCAACGTGGCGCACAACGTGCGCGCGCTCGGCGCGATCCCGGTCCTGGTCGGCGTGACGGGCGACGATGCCGCGGCTTCGGACTTCGCCCGTCTCCTCGAGGCGCGCGACGTCGATCCGGGTGCGGGAATCGTGCGCGACGCGGGAAGACGGACCACGGTGAAGACGCGGATCATCGCGCACCACCAGCAGGTCCTGCGTGCGGACGAGGAGACGCGCGAGCCGCTTCCGTCCTCGGTGCGAGAGCGGGTCGCGGAGCGCGTTCGCGCCGCGCTGGAACGCGCCGACGCCGTCATCCTGAGCGACTACGGGAAAGGGGTCGTGTCGGGCGAGCTCCTGGACGACCTCCTTCCCGAGTTGGCCCGCCGCGGCATCCCGAGCGCGGTGGATCCGAAGGAAGAGCACTTCTTCCGCTATCGCGGGGTCACCGTGATCACGCCGAACGTGCTCGAGGCGTCGCAGGCCCACGGGCGCCGTCTCCGCGACGAGCCGGCGCTGATCGAGGCGGGCTTCGCGCTGCGGGAGCGCCTCGACGCGAGGGCGGTCCTGATCACGCGGGGAGAGGAAGGAATGTCGCTCTTCACCGAGGAGGGGCACACGCGGTTCTCGACGAAGGCCCGCGAGGTCTACGACGTGACCGGCGCGGGGGACACGGTGGTGGCGGCGATCGGCGCCGCGCTCGCCGCGGACGCGCCGCTCGCGGAGGCGTGCGTGCTCGCGAACCACGCCGCCGGCCTCGTCGTCGCCCACCTCGGAACCGCCGCCGCGGGCGCCGACGAGCTCGTCGCCTCGCTCACGGACCTTCCCGTTGGGTGAGATCCTGACGCTCGAGGACGCCGTCCGGCGACGCGCGGCCGCCCGCGTCCTCTCCCAGACCTTCGTCTTCACGAACGGCTGCTTCGACATCCTCCACCCCGGCCACGTCGCCCTCCTGAAGCACGCCGGCGAACTCGGCCACTACCTGCTCGTGGGGATCAACTCGGACCGTTCCTTCCGCGCCCTCGACAAGGGCTCGGGGCGCCCCGCGCAGGACGAGCGGGCCCGTGCGACCGTGCTGGGCGCGCTCTCGGCGGTGGACGGCGTCGTGATCTTCGACGAGGAAACCCCGCTTCGCTTGATCGAGACCCTCCGCCCGGACGTCCTCGTGAAGGGGGGCGATTACACGCCGGAGCAAGTGGTCGGGAGAGACGTGGTCGAAGGGGCGGGGGGCCGGGTCGTGATCGTGCCGCTCGTGCCCGGACATTCCTCATCCAGGATCGCGGCGTCCCTGCGCTGAAATCGCGCACCCGGAGCCGGGCTTGACAGCCCGCGCGCCCGATCGCTAGCCTCTAGGACTCTACTACTCTAATGAGGGGGTGCCTCGAGTGAAACGCGCGAGACGGGTCGTGATCATGGGCGCCGGGGGGCGCGACTTCCATAACTTCAACACTTTCTTCAAGAACCGAACGGACCACCAGGTCGTGGCGTTCACCGCATCGGCTCAAATTCCGGGGATCGACGATCGCAGGTACCCGCGGTCTCTCGCCGGAAAGCTCTATCCGAAGGGAATCCCCATCTACTCGGAGCAGGAGCTGCCGGAAATCGTCGAAAAAGAGGACGTCGACCTGGTCGTCTTCTCCTACAGCGACGTATCGCACGAGTACGTGATGCACAAGGCATCCTGGGTCGCGAGCCTCGGACCCGACTTCATGCTGATGGGACCCAAGACCACGATGATCCGGAGCAAGGTCCCGGTCATCGCGGTGAACGCGGTGCGCACCGGTTCCGGCAAGAGTCAGACGACGCGGAAGGTGTGCGAAGTCTTGAAGGCCCTGGGCAAACGGGTCGTCGCGATCCGCCACCCCATGCCGTACGGCGAGTTGGAACGCCAGGGCGTGCAGCGCTTCGCCACCTACGCCGACCTCGACCGGCACAAGTGCACCATCGAGGAGCGCGAGGAGTACGAGCCGCATCTCGACCGCGGCACCATCGTCTACGCAGGCGTGGACTATGCGGAAATCCTCGCCGCGGCGGAGCGGGAAGCCGACGTCATCGTCTGGGACGGCGGAAACAACGACTTCTCGTTCTACCAGCCGGATCTCCAGATCGTCGTGGTCGATCCGCACCGTCCGGGCCACGAGCGCACCTACCATCCGGGAGAGATCAACACCCGGATCGCCGACGTCATCGTCATCAACAAGATCGGAACGACCGACTACAAGAACGTCGAGGCGGTCCGCGCGTCCGTGCAGCAGTTGAATCCTCGCGCCGTGATCGTGGACGGCGCCTCGCCCATCTCGGTCGACAAGCCCGAGCGCATCCAGGGGCGCCGCGCCCTCGTCATCGAGGACGGCCCCACCCTGACCCACGGCGAGATGAAGTACGGCGCCGGCGTGATCGCGGCGAAGCGACACGGTGCCCGGGAGATCGTCGATCCCCGGCCGTGGCTCGTCGGCGAGATCCGGGACACGTTCCGCCAGTATCCCGACATCGGCGCCCTCCTTCCCGCGATGGGCTACTCCAAGTCGCAGCTGCGCGACATGGAGCGCACCATCAACGCGTGCGAATGCGACGTCGTCGTGATCGCGACCCCGATCGACCTCCGCCGCCTCGTGGACATCAAGCACCCCACGGTTCGCGTGGGCTACGAGCTGGAGGAGATCGGCCGGCCGAAGCTCTCCGACGTGATCGAAGAATTCCTCGCGCGTCGCTCGAAGCGGGACTCGCGCGCGACCCGGGCGCCGAAGGCGAAGGGTCGGGTCGCCAAGGCGGCGCGGAAAGCGACCCCCAAGCGCGCGCCGCGCGCGCCGCGGGCCAAACGAGGGTCGCGTTGAACCTCCACGAATACCAGGGCAAGGACCTCTTCCGCGCGGCCGGGATCCCCGTCCCGCCCGGAGAAGTGGCGCGCACCGTGGACGAGGCCGCGGCGGCCGGAGAGCGGCTCGGCCTCCCCCTGGTCGTGAAGGCGCAGGTCTTGATCGGTGGTCGCGGCAAGGCGGGGGGCGTCAAGGTCGTCCGATCCGCCGAGGAGTTGAAGCGCGAAGCCGGTCGGATCCTGGGCCTGGACATCCGAGGCCATCAGGTTCGGAAGGTCCTGATCACGCCGGCGAGCGACATCGAGAAGGAGTACTACGCGGGAATCGTGCTCGATCGAAAGTACGAGACGCCGCTCCTCATGGTGAGCCCCGAGGGCGGCGTCGACATCGAGGACGTGGCCCGCGCGACGCCCGAGAAGATCCTCCGCCTCCACCTGGACCAGCGCGGGCTTCCGGCCTACCGCGCTCGCGCGGCCGCCCGCTTCCTCGACTCGCGGTACCCCGTGCAGCGGCAACTCTCGACCGTGCTCCAGAACCTGGCCCGCGTGTACCGCGACCAGGACTGTTCGCTGGCCGAGATCAATCCGCTCGTCGTGACCCCGAAGGGAGAGGTGCTGGCGCTCGACGCGAAGGTCGTGATCGACGACAACGCGTTGGATCGCCACGCCGACCTGGCGGAGCTTCGGGATCTGGGCGCCGAGGATCCGGGCGAGGTGGAGGCGCGCGAGAAGAACCTCTCGTACGTCCGCCTCGACGGCTCGATCGGCTGCGTCGTGAACGGCGCCGGCCTCGCGATGGCGACCATGGACCTGATCCACTATCACGGGGGCAAGGCGGCCAACTTCCTCGACATCGGAGGGTCGTCCAATCCGGAAAAGGTGACCGCGGCGATGAGCCTCCTGACCCGCGACGCGCGGGTGCGCGCGGTCCTCTTCAACATCTTCGGCGGCATCACGCGCTGCGACGACGTCGCGCGGGGGCTCCTGGCCGCGCTCGATCGGATCGGCACGAAGCTCCCGATCGTGATCCGGCTGACCGGGACGAACGAGAAGGAAGCCCGCGATCTCCTGAGCGCCCGCGGAATGACGGCCCTCTCGGACATGGACGAAGCCGTGCGAGCCGTGATCGCGCGCGCGGCGGAGGCGGCATGAGCATCCTGATCGACCGGAATTCGCGCGTCTTGGTGCAGGGCATCACCGGACGGGACGGCTCCTTCCATGCGAAGGGGATGAAGGAATACGGCAGCAAGGTCGTGGCCGGCGTGACGCCGGGCAAGGGCGGCACGAACATCGATGGCATCCCGGTGTTCGACACGGTCGCCGAGGCCGTGGCGCGGACCCGCGCCGACGTCTCGGTGATCTACGTGCCGGCCGCGCTCGCGCAGGACGCCATGTACGAGGCGATCGACGCGGAGATTCCGGTCGTCGTCTGCATCTCCGAGGGAATCCCCGTGCGGGACATGGTGGACGTGGCGGCCTACTTGCGGGGCCGTTCCACGAGGCTGATCGGGCCGAACTGCCCGGGGCTCATCACGCCCGGCGCGTGCAAGGTCGGGATCATGCCCGGATTCATCCACGCGCCCGGGCGGATCGGTCTCGTGAGCCGAAGCGGAACGTTGACGTACGAAGTCGTCTGGCAGTTGACGCGGGCGAAGATGGGGCAGTCGACGTGCATTGGAATCGGCGGCGACCCCATCATCGGGACGCGGTTCGTGGACACGCTGGCGCTCTTCGAGGCGGACGACGCGACCGACGCGATCGTCTTGATCGGGGAGATCGGCGGCACGGACGAAGAAGACGCGGCGGTCTTGATCGAGAACCACGTCACGAAGCCGGTCGTGGCGTTCATCGCCGGACAGACCGCGCCCCCGGGCAAGCGGATGGGTCACGCCGGCGCCATCGTGTCCGGGGGGGCCGGCACCGCGAAGGAGAAGATGGAGCGGTTCGAGCGCGCGGGCGTGCCGGTCGCCAAGGTGCCGTCCGAGATTCCCGGCCTCATCGCGCGCGCGCTCCAGAGCCGGCGGAAGCCGGTGCTCCGCGTTCTGCGAGGAAGCGCGCCCTCGGCGAAGCGTACCGTCGCGAAGAAAAAGGCCGCGCGGCGCGTCGGCGCGGCGAAGGGCGCGGCGAAGACCAAGCGCCCCGCGGCGAAGGCGAACCGCGCCGCGCCGAAGAGGCTCGCGGCGCGGAAGAGGCCGTCGAAGTAGCGTTCCGTTTCACCCTTCCCCCGACACGGACATGAGACTCCTTCTCGGAAACGAAGCGCTCGCCTGGGGCGCGATGGACGGCGGCGCCCGCTTCTACGCGGGCCACCCGCTTCAGGCGAGCGCGGAGATCGATCGTGCGCTCCTCTCCGCGCTGCCCGAGCGGGGCGGCACGGCCGTGCTCGTCGAGGACGAAGCCGCCGCGCTCGCGGCCACCCTCGGGGCGGGCGCGGGCGGCCTTCTCGGCGTGACCGCGACGAACGCGGCGGGCCTCGCCGTCGCGGGCCCGCTCCTCGAGCACGCGGCGGCCGCAGGAATCCCGGCGATTCTCGCGGTCGTCGGCTCGCCGGGCGAGGCGCCGGCGACGAGCCCGCGACCGGTTTCCGGCATCCCCCGGGTCGAGACCGCGTCCCAACGAGAATTGGGTCCGCTCCGGTGGTGCGCCCCGGGCGCGCCGGCGCTGCCGGTCTACGCCCCGGCGTCCGCCGGCGAGTGCTACACGCTCGCTCGCGCCGCGGCCCACGAAGCGACCGCCCGCTCGAGCCCGGTCGTGCTCTACGTGGATCACGTGATCGGCCATCTGCGCGAGCCGGTCGAAGACGCGGCGCTCCTGGACGAGGCTCCCGAGCGAGCCGATTCGTTTCGCGTCCGCGATGCCGTCGTCCTCGTCGTCGCCGTCGGGATCGTGGCGCGCGCCGCGCGGAGCGCCGTTCGCCTCGCGCGGGAGCGCGGCGTTCGCGCCGGCCTCTTCCGTCCGGTCCGGCTCTGGCCGTTTCCGGAGCTGGAATTCCGCGAAGCCGCCGCGGGCGTCGAACGCGTGATCGTGGCGGAGCTGAACGAGGGGCAGCTGGTCGAGACCGTGGCGTCGGCCGCTGCCGGCCTCGATCCTCGCCCGTCGGTCCGGTCTCTGGCCGACGGCGGGATGCTCGAACCGGATCGCATCGCCGCGGCGCTCGAGGAGTCGCCGTGAGCGCGCGCCCGAACACCAGCCCGGCGGCTCCCCGACGCGGAGCGCTCCCGGCCGAGGCTCGCGTCTGCGCGGCGGCGTGCGGCCTCGGCCGAATCGGCGTCCGATTCGCCGCGGCGATCGCGGCGCTTCGAGGCGAGCCCTGCCTCCTCGTCGCGTCGGGCGGCTGCGCCGCGACCCTGGCCGCCCAAGCCAAGGGCGAGTCGCATCTCGTGCCGCAAGGACGCCCGCTGCCGTATGCGCTCGGGCTCGCGCTCGCGCGGCCCGGACGACGCGTGCTCGCGTTCCTCGGGGACGGCGAGGCGGCGGGGCCCGGACTCGGCCACCTGCTCCACGCGGCGCGCCGGGGGGACCCCGTTCGCGCGATCGTCGTGAACAACGAGGTGCTCGGCGGCGCGGGTGGATTTCCGTCCGGCGCCACGCCGCGGGGCCGGCGCACCGAGGCGACGCCGGAGGGATCGGCGGGGCGCGGCGTGGATCTCGCGCGTCTCGCGCTCGAGGCGGGCGCCGCGTGGGTCGGCCGCGAGACCGTGTCGGCCGGAACCGCGCTCGACCGGCTGTTCGAGGAGTTTCTCGAGGCGCCGGTCTTCTCGCTGCTCGAAGTTCTCGCGCCTTGCTACCCGGCCGTCGGGAGGTGGAACGGGCACGAATCGCCCGAGGCGATGCACGCGGCGCTCGAGCGGCGCGCGATCCGCCAGGGCGGGGCCGACGCTCGGCCGGAAGACGACCGCTTTCCGGTCGGACGGCTTTGGCCCGCGGACCCATCGCGGGCCCTGGCCGCCCGGGAAGGCAACGGCCGATGATGGTGGATCTGCCGCGGCGTGGCGGGCTCCCGCGGCGCGCCTTCTCGATCCGGCTCGCCGGCGATCCGTCGCACGGGCTCCTCTTCGCGGGCTACGTCCTCGCCGAGGCGGCGCTCCTCGAGCGGCGCGCGATCGCGCACGCGCCCACGCTCGGCGCGGCGGCGCGCGGGCCCCTGAGCGGCGGCGCGCTCCGGATCGCGGGTGACCCGCGCGAGTACCCGCTCGTCGAGGCGCCGGACTGCCTCCTCCTCACCTCGGAGACGGCGCTCGGGCACTTCGCTGGCTCGCTCAAGCCGGGAGGATGGCTCTTGGTGGACGAAACGCTCGCGGCCGGCGCGTCCGACGTCGCGATCGCGCTTCCGTTGGTTCGAACCGCCGTCGAAGCGGGCGGGACCGCGCTCGTCGTCGACGTCGTCGCGGCCGCGGTCGTCACGGCGATCACGGGCGCGGTGGGCCGACGCGCGCTTCACGATGCGGTCGCGCGGCTCCTGCCGGAACGAATGCGCCCGGCCGGCTTCGCGGCGCTCGACGCGGGCATGGAGCTCGGTAGGAGTAGAATCGTCGCGTAGCGGTATGCGCCTCGGCGAAACCCCGTTTCGGGGCGCCGAGGGAAATCCAAATGAATCGGGAGGGATGCGTGGAAGAGACACTGTTCATGATCAAGCCGGACGCGGTTCAAGCGAAGAAGGTGGGGCTGATCCTCGCGGAGGTGGAAAAGGCGGGATTCGAGATCGTCTCGATGCGCCTGACGCGCCTCACGGCCGACGACGCCCGACGATTCTACGCGATGCACGAGGGGAAGCCTTTTCTGGAGGAGCTCGTGGCCTTCATGTCCTCCGGACCCGCGGTCCCGTGCCGGCTCCGACGGCAAAACGCGGTGCTCGGTCTTCGCGACCTCATCGGGGCCACTGATCCGAAGGAAGCAAAGCCCGGAACGATTCGGGCGCTCCACGCGGAGAGCAAGGGCCGGAACGCCGTTCACGCCTCGGACTCGGCGGCCTCCGCCGCGACCGAGATCGGGTTCTTCTTCGACCCCGCCAAGGCCGGGGCCACGGCCTAGCCACGATGCAGATCGACCTTCGGGAACTCGCCCAGGGCCAAACGGGGCTGGAGATGGAAATTACGGGCGCCTCGGTCGGAATCACCTCGCCCGAGATCGCCCTGGAGGGGCCCCTGTCCCTGAACCTCCACCTGGACCGCCGGGGCGACGAGATCTGGATCCGGGGTCTCATCCATACCATTGCGCTGCAACAATGTAGCCGATGCCTGGTCGACTTTTCCCAGATTCTCGCGTTGGACTTCGAGGTCTTCTGTGCTAAGGTTCAGAACCCTCGCGTCGAGAGCCATCGGGCGCTGGACGAGGAGGATGGGGGCGTCCACATGCACGACGGCAAGGTCCTCTCCCTCGACGGAGAGATCCGCGAAGCCGTGATCCTGGGCCTCCCGATGCGACCACTCTGCAAGGAAGATTGCGCCGGCCTTTGCCCGCGCTGCGGTGAGGACCGAAATCTCGGTCCGTGTCGCTGCGCCCGGGCGCCGGCCGAGGGCTGATCCGAGCGGCGCCCTTCGGGCCCGTTCCACGCGCGACGAAAGGCGAACGAACCATGGCCGTACCCAAGAGAAGGCATTCGAGCACCCGCGGCAAGAAGCGCCGGACCCACTGGAAGCTTCGCATGCCGTCGCGGTCGCTCTGCTCGCACTGTAGCCAGCCCAAGCTCCCGCACCGTGTCTGCTCCCACTGCGGCTACTACGCGGGCGAAGAGGTGATCGCCCAGGAGGGTGCCCGGACCTCGTAGCATTTCCGCGCCAACGACCATGGGCCAGCGAGGCAAGGGACCGGTCATCGGGGTGGACGCCATGGGCGGCGATCTGGCGCCCCAGGTGGTCATTCAGGGCGCGCTGGAAGCGCTGCGCGAATCGGCCTCCGCGTTCGACGTCGCCCTGATCGGCGACGAGGCTCAGGTCTTCGAGGCAGCCGATCGCCTCGGCGTTCGCGACAAGCTCCCACAAGTGATTCACGCCGCGGAAGTCGTGGAGATGGCCGAGTCCGCGGCGCAGAGCGTCCGCAAGAAGAAGGACTCTTCGATCTCGGTCGCGGCCCGCCTGCAGAAGGAAGGACAGACCGACGCGCTCGTCTCGGCCGGGAACACCGGCGCCGTTGTCGCCTCCGCGCTCCTCGAGATGGGCCGCATCGAGCAGATCCAACGTCCCGCCATCGCGACGGTTCTTCCCACGCCCCAGGGCAACGTGGTCATTCTGGACGTGGGCGCCACGTCGGACTGCAAGCCGACGCACCTGTACCAATTCGCCATGATGGGCAGCATCTACGCGCGGCTCGTGCTCGGCGTCGAGCGTCCGCGCGTCGGGCTCCTCAACATCGGCGAGGAAGCGGAGAAGGGAAGTGAGCTCTACTACGAAGCACACCAGCTCCTCAAGCGGAGCCCGATCCACTTCGTCGGAAACGTCGAGGGGAAGGACATCATCCTCGGCACGGCCGACGTCGTCGTGTGCGACGGCTTCGTCGGGAACGTGCTCCTCAAGTTCGCCGAGAGCGTGATTCCGAGCCTCGCCACCATGATCAAGGACGAGATCAACGCGCATCCGCTGAGCATGCTCGCGGGACTTCTCTTGAAGCCGGCCTTCCGCCGCCTCAAGGGCCGCCTCGACTACGCCGAGGTGGGCGGCGCGCCCCTCTTGGGCGTCGAAGGAACGTGCATCATCGCGCACGGCCGGTCGAATCCGCGCGCCATCAAGAACGCGATCCGCGTGGCGGCGCGCTGCGCCGAGGCGCGCGTCGCCGATTCGATCCGGGAGGAGCTCAGGCGCTTGAAGCCTGCGGCCGCATGATCGCCCCCGCGCCCACCCGTGACGTCCACATCATCGGCATCGGCTCCTCCGTTCCCGAACGCGTGCTGACGAACCGGGATCTCGAGCAGATCGTGGAGACTTCCGACGAATGGATCCAGAGCCGCACCGGGATCCGCGAGCGGCACATCAGCGATCCGGCCACGCCCTCCTCCGCGCTCGCCACCGAGGCGGCCCGCCGTGCGCTCGCGGACGCGGGCGTGACCGCCTTGGAGCTCGACCAGGTCATCGTCGGCACGGTCACGGGTGACCGCCTCTTTCCGTCCACGGCGTGCGTGGTGCAGGACAACCTGGGCGCGACGAACGCGCACGCCTTCGACCTCTCCGCGGCGTGCGCGGGGTTCCTCTACGGGCTCTCGCTGGGCGTGAACGCGATCCGTTCGGGCGCCGCGGGCACGGTGCTCGTCATCGGCGTCGAGACGCTATCGAAGATCGTGAACTGGACCGACCGGAACACGTGCGTCCTCTTCGGAGACGCGGCGGGCGCCGCGGTGCTCCGCTCGACCGGGAAGCCGGGTGGGATCCAGGCGGTCCGACTCCACAGCGACGGCTCGCTCGTCCACCTGCTCGAGATGCCCGCCGGCGGCTCCCTGATGCCCCCGTCGCACGATACGGTGGACGCGCGGCTCCACACGATCCACATGAGCGGCAACGACGTCTTCAAACACGCCGTGCGCGCGATGGAGTCGGTGGCGCTCGAGGCGCTGGAGGCGGCCGGTCGCACGGCGGACGAGCTCGATCTCTTCGTGCCGCACCAGGCCAACCTCCGCATCATCGACGCCACGGCACGGCGGCTCGGCGTGCCGATGGAGAAGGTCTTCGTGAATCTCGATCGATACGGCAACACATCCGCCGCGTCGATTCCGCTCGCGCTGGACGAGGCGCGGAAGGGCGGCCGCATCAAGCAGGGGGACCTGGTCGAGATGGTCACGTTCGGCGGCGGATTCACCTGGGCCGGTGTGGTGGTCGAATGGTGAGCGGCGCCGGCACCGTCTTCCTCTTCCCCGGTCAGGGCTCGCAGTCGGTGGGCATGGGGCGCGCGCTCGCGGAGCGGTACCCCGAGGCCCGCGCCGTCTTCGAGGAAGCCGATCGCGTGCTCGGATTCCCGCTCTCGTCGCTCTGCTTCTCGGGTCCGGTGGAGGAACTGACGCGCACGGAGAACACGCAGCCGGCGCTCCTCGTCACGAGCATCGCCGCCGTCCGCGTGCTCGAGGCGAAGGGCGCGCGCACCGCCGCGGCCGCCGGACATTCGGCGGGGGAGTACGCGGCGCACGTGGCGGCGGGGTCGCTCTCGTTCGAGGACGGACTGCGGCTGATCCGCGCGCGCGGCGAGGCGATGGCGCGCGCGGGCGCCGAGCGTCCGGGAACGATGGCCGCGGTGCTCGGTCTCTCGGTCGAGCAGATCGCCGAGGTGCTCCGCGCGGTGGACGCGCCGCGCGATCTCGCGGCCGCGAACTACAACTCGCCCGGGCAGGTGGTCCTCTCCGGCACGCCGGAGGCGGTCGCGCGCGGGGGCGAGGAGGCGAAGCGGATCGGCGCGAAGAAGGTGGTGCCGCTCCAGGTGAGCGCGGCCTTCCACTCGCCGCTCATGGAGTCCGCGAGTCGAGCCCTGGGCGAGGCGCTCGATCGCGTCTCGATCGCGCGCGCCCGATTTCCCGTCTACGCGAACGTCTCGGCCAAGCCGGTCCAGGAGGCGGAGGAGATCCGCGACACGTTGAAACGCCAGCTCCTGGCGCCCGTGCTCTGGGAGCAGACGGTCCGTGCGCTTCTCGCGGCCGGATTCCGGCGCTTCGTCGAGGCGGGAAACGGGAAGGTGCTTCGAGGGCTCGTCAAGAGCGTCGACCGGGAGACGAGCCTGCTCGGGAGCGAAGATCCGGACCAGCTCGAGGCGGCGGCGGCCGAGGGGGCGGCCGCGCGGTGAGCCGGCGCTTCGACGGACGCGTCGCGGTCGTGACGGGCGGCGCCAAGGGAATCGGCCTCGCGATCTCGCGCGGCTTCGCGGCCGAAGGCGCGTCGGTGGTGCTCTCGGGCCGCGATGGGGAAGCCCTCGAGCGGGCCGCCTCGGAGATCAAGTCGTCCGGAGGCGTCGCGCTCGCGGTGACCGCGGACGCGGCGGCGGCCGGCGAGGCCGAACGACTCTGCGAGGCGACGCTCGCGGCATTCGGCAAGGCGGACATCCTGGTCAACAACGCCGGGGTGACGCGGGACGGCCTTTTGCTCCGGATGAGCGACGAGGATTGGGACCTCGTCCTCACGACGAACTTGAAGGGCGCGTTCCGCACGATCCGGGCATTCGCGAAGCCGATGGTGAAGGCGCGGTACGGGCGGATCGTGAACGTATCGTCCGTGATCGGCTTGATCGGAAACGCGGGCCAGGCGAACTATGCGGCGTCGAAGGCGGGACTGATCGGCTTGACGAAGTCGGTTGCGAAGGAACTGGCGTCCCGCCATATTACGGCGAACGCGGTCGCGCCCGGCTTCATCGAGACCGCGATGACGGAGGCGCTCGGCGAGAAAACCCGAGAGGGGCTTCAGAGCCAGATCCCCCTCGGCCGCCTGGGCGGCCCGGATGACGTGGCGCACGCGGTGCTCTTCCTCTGTTCGGAGGAGGCCGGATACGTCACGGGACAGGTGCTGCCGGTCGACGGCGGCATGGTGATGTGAGCGAATCCCGGCGGACCGGGATGGATCAAAAAGGGAGGTGACTGCGGGCATGGCAGCATTCAGCGAAGACCGAGTGAAGCAGATCATCGTGGACCAGCTGGGCGTGGCGCCGGAGCAAGTGACTTCGGAGGCGTCGTTCATCGACGACTTGGGCGCCGATTCGCTCGACACGGTGGAGTTGGTGATGGCGCTCGAGGAGGCGTTCGACATCGAGATTCCCGATGAGGACGCGGAGAAGATGACGACGGTCGCCGACGCGATCAAGTACCTCGAGTCCCACGTGCCGAAGAACGCCTGATTCGGCGGCGCGCCCCGGAAGCCGGGGCGCGCGAAACCGGGCGAACCCAATTTCGAGAATGGAGCAGCGGACGGAGCATGGGGCGGAACTCTAACCAGGCACGGCGGGTCGTCGTCACGGGCATGGGGGTCATTTCCCCGCTCGGATGCGATTCGGAGACGTTCTGGAAGCGCCTGACCGCGGGCGAATCGGGGATCGGTCCCGTCACGAGGTTCGACACGACGGGATACGACACGACGATCGCGGGGGAGGCGAAGGACTTTCGGGCCGAGGACTACATGGACCGAAAGGAGATTCGCCGGGCGGACCTGTTCGTGCAATTCGCGATCGGAGCCACCACGCAGGCCGTCGCGCAGGCGAAGATCACCGCCGACAACGTGGATACCGCTCGCTACGGCGTCGTCATCGGCTCGGGCATCGGAGGGATCGCGACCTTCGAGGAGCAGCACCGCCAGCTGATGGAAAAGGGACCGTCGCGCGTCAGCCCATTCTTCATTCCAATGATGATCTCGGACATGGCCTCGGGCCAGGTGTCGATCCAATTCGGCGCCCGCGGACCCAACTACTGCACCGTGTCGGCCTGTGCCTCCGGCGCGAACGCGGTGGGCGAGGCGTTCCGGATCATCCAACACGACGAGGCGGACGTGATGATCACCGGGGGAACCGAAGCCCCGGTCACGCCGATCTCGTTCGCAGGGTTCTGCTCGATGAAGGCGATGTCCACACGCAACGATGACCCGGCCGGGGCATCGCGCCCCTTCGATTCCCAGCGCGACGGATTCGTCATGGGAGAAGGCGCGGGAATTCTGGTGCTCGAGGAGCTCGAGCACGCCAAACGGCGCGGCGCGCCGATCCTGGCGGAAGTCATCGGTTACGGCGCAACGGGAGATGCCCATCACATGACCGCGCCCGCCCCAGAGGGTGAGGGTGCGGCGCGGGCCATGAGGGCGGCGATTCGGGATTCGGGGCTCGCCCCGGAGTCCTTCGGCTACATGAACGCCCACGGCACCTCCACGCCACTCAACGACAAGTTTGAAACACAGGCCATCAAATCGGTATTCGGGGAGCACGCGCGGAAGCTGCCCATTTCATCGACCAAGTCGATGACCGGGCATTTGCTCGGCGCCGCGGGAGGGCTGGAGACGATCATTTGCGCCTTCGCCCTGGAGCGGCAGACGCTTCCCCCGACGATCAATTACAAGCACCCCGATCCCGATTGTGACCTCGACTACGTCCCCAACACTGCACGTTCGGTCGAGCTGCAGGCAGCCCTGTCGAATTCGCTGGGCTTTGGCGGGCATAACGTCACCCTGGCGCTGTCGAGGTACGTGGCATAGGCGGAGCCCCGCGGGGCTCCGGACCAAGTGAAATTTCTGAGAAAGCTGTTTGGACTGGAAACGAAGCCCGCCCCGGCTCGAGGACGGGATCGTGATTTCGATCTGAGAGGACTCGAGCGGATCTTGCAGTACAAATTCAAGGACCCGGCCCTGGCGCGGCAGGCGATGACGCATCGCTCCTATTTGCACGCCACGCCCGGACGCGGCGGCGAGTCGAACGAGCGCATGGAGTTCCTCGGCGACTCGGTCGTCGGCCTCGTCGTGAACGAATTCCTCTACAAGAAATTCACGAAGCTGCGCGAAGGGGAGCTGACGAAGATGAAGTCGCTGCTCGTCAGCCGCGTCATTCTCTCGCGCTCGGCGAACCAGCTCGGGCTCGGCAACTTCGTCCTCCTGAGCGACGCCGAAAAGGGATCGGGCGGCCGGAATCGCGCCTCGATCCTGGCCGACACGCTCGAGGGCGTGATCGGCGCGATGTATCTGGACGGCGGCCTCGAGCCGGCGCGCCAGTTGACGGCCCGTCTCCTGCTCAAGGAAGTGCACAGCATCCTGAGCGACGAGAACCTGGCGAACTACAAGAGCATGCTGCAGGAGTACGTGCAGGGCGAGTTCAAGACCCACCCGCAGTACCGGATTTCGAGCGAGTACGGCCCCGACCACCAGAAGATGTTCCTGGTGGAGGTCGTCGTGAGCGGGAAAACGTTCGGACGCGGGCGGGGCGGGAACAAGAAGGAAGCGGAGCAGGAAGCCGCGCGCGACGCGCTCTTCCACTTCGAGAAGTTGATCCGTCCGGGCCCACCCAAGGCGGCCGAAAAGGCGCACGCCGAATCGCGCCGTCGCCGGCGCCGCGGCGGGCGAGGCCGGAGGGGCGGACGTCCGGGCGAGGGCGGCGGCGCCCCCTCGGACGGACCCAGCGAAGCGGTAGGATCTTCCACGGAGCCACGTGGATCGGGCGGTTCCCGAAGCCATGAGCGCGGCGAGGATCACGACACCGACCGGGGCTCCGAACGGGGTCCCGAACGGGCTCCGGAAGGGCAACGGGAGGGGCAGCGGGAGGGGCGTGACGGCCAGCGGGACGGTCGGAGCGGCCGATCCTACGGCCGGCGGCGCTCCTCGGAGCGGAAGGAACGTCCGGGACCCGGCTGGGAGGGTGGGGGACGGCACGGAACCGAGTCCACTTCCGGACCGTCGGAATCGGCTCCACCGCCTCCTCCGGAGCGTCCGGACGCCACATTTGCGGCGTCCCGCTTGCACGCGGAGCCCTAGCCTGTTATAATCCACAGCGTCGTCTCGAGATGAGGGGAGGAGGGCCCGACCGGGCCTTCCTCTGTCCTTTTTCTGGGAGACGACTTTGCAGCAGGAAACAAATCCCGAACGACGTTTTGCTCCGATGATCGGCGCATTACTCTGCTTCCTCGCAGTTCACGCCGCAAGCCCCGCGCGCGCATTTTTCAGTCTCACGCCTCCGCCCGATCTGACGTTCCTCGTCCGTTCCGAGCTCGCCGAATCCAATGGCGACGGCCTGGGCGCGATCGCCTGGGCGGAATCGCTCGCGGCCCAGGAAGCGGAGGGCACCTCGTTCGGCCACGCCCGCGTCGCGACGCTGTACGAGGGAATGGGCGAGGACGAGGAGGCGCTCCGCTGGGGTGAGGTGGCGCTCGCGCGAGACAGCCTGAATCTGGACGCCGCGATGCTCGTGGCGCGAATGCGGCTCCGCGCCGGGGAGAGCGAAGTGGCGGCCCAGGTCCTGACGCCGCCCCTCCGCTCGCTCGGGGCGCCGCCCGAAGCGTATGCCCTCCGCGCGCTCGCGCACGAACTCTCGCGCCGCTATGAAGCGGCGCTCGCCGATCTGAAGCGAACCGAATCGCTCCTGCCCGACTTCGCGTGGATTGCGACCGGGATCCTGAGCCTTGCGCTCGAGGAAGGCCGGCTGGAGGAAGCGTATCCAGCCCTCCAGTTGGCCCTGGAGCTCAAACCCGACGACGCGCGCGTCCTGACGCTCGGCGTCTCGCTCGCCCAGCGCATGGAAAACCGCGTGCTCGAGGAGACGTTGCTCCGCGCGCTCGCGCTCCTTCCGGAGGCGAAGCCCTCCGACGTCGCGGCGTACGCGGCCTTCCTGGCCCGCGCCGGCAAGGGGGGCGCGTTGGCCCAGCTCGCCCAATGGGCCGAATCCAAGGGAATGAACGAGGACGACCTGCGCGTGGAGGCCGGGCACCTTCTGGTCCGCCAGGGCCACTACCGCGAAGCGCTCTCGGTCGTGAAGGCGCTGCGCCAGGATCCGAGGGCGGTTCCGGTACGCGCCCGCGCGTACGTCTCGCTCGGCGAGGAGAAGAAGGCCCTCGAGGCCTACCGGAAGCTGATCCCCGAGCGCGGGCTCTCCCGCGAGGAGTCGCTGATCGTCGCCTACCTGGAAATCCGGGTCGGCGACCGGAAGCGGGGCGTCCGGACGCTCGAGGGCGCCCGGTCGGGGTCCCTCGAGACGCCGCGCCAGGTGTTGGCCGCAAGCCTGTGCTACTCTTTGCTTGGCCATCCGGAGGAGGCGGTCGCGCTCATCCGCGAGTCGGCCGCGCGCGGCCTGACGAGCCCGTCCATCTACGAGGAACTGGGTGCGGCGGCTAGCGTTCTGGGCGACAGTCTCGTGGCGCAATGGGCGTTCGAGCGCCTTCGCGAGATGGGGAGGGAGACCTCGGAATGCCTCACATTCCTGGCCACATCCGAACTCTCCCGAGGCGATCGAGACCAGGCCGTCGCCACCCTCGAGCGCGCCGTTCGCATGAACCCGAGGAACGGGCGGGCCTTGACCCTCCTCGGCCGGATCCGCTACGAGCGCGGCCAACTCGAGATGGCGCGGGAAACCCTCCGGCGCGCATCCGGATGCCCCGAGACCTCATCGGAGGCAAATCGTGCCTTGGCAAAGGTTTGCCGCAGCCTGAAGCTCGAGACCGAGGCGCGCGAGGCCGAGTCCCGGGCGCGGTCCAACCGAAGCACCCCCCCGACGGGCCTCAGCCTCTTCCAGCACCGCTAAGCGGTACAATCGTAGGAACCTGGCGTTCTGCGCCGGGGTACGACCCAGTGACCGAGCCGGGGTACGACTCGGCAACGCGGAGACCAATGTGCCCATCGAGCCACTACGCTTGAAAAAGCTCGACCCGCTTGCGGATCTGAGCGATGAGGACGTCATGGAGCGCTGTGCGCAAGGCTCGGAGGCGGGCTTCCGCACGCTCGTCCAGCGCTACCGTTCGCGCATCATGAATCTGGTCTGCCGCTTCATCAACGACCGCGATCGCGCCGAGGAAATCGCGCAGGAAGTCTTCCTGCGCGTCTTCCGGAATCGCGAGCGCTACCGGAAGAGCGGAAAGTTCTCCACGTGGATCTTCACGATCGCCGTCAACCTCACGAAGAACGAGATCCGGAGCCGCGTGCGGCATCGCGGCACGTATAGCCTGGACGCCATGGAAGAAGAGACCGGCGGACAGGGACTGCCGTTTCCCGATTGGAAGCCGCTCCCCGACCAGGACCTGAATGCTCGGGAAATCCAGCACAAGGTCGCCGAAGCGCTCCGCAAGATCCCCCCGCGATATCGCGAGGCGGTGGTGCTCCGGGACGTCGAGGGGCTCAGTTACGAGGAAGTGGGCGAGATTCTCCGAATCCCCGGCGGCACGGTGCGCTCGCGGATCAACCGCGCGCGGCTGATGCTCAAGGATCGGCTCAAGCCCCACCTGAATCTGGAGGATGACGTATGAACTGCCGGTCCGCGGAATCGCTCTACTCGGCCTTCCTGGAGGACGAGTTGAATCAGGAAGAGCAGCGCTCCTTGGAGGCGCACCTCTTGGGGTGCCGCCGTTGCTCCGCCGCCGTGAAAGAGCTGAGGCAGACGCTCGCGCTCGTGGGCGCTCTCCCTTCCATCGAGACGAGCCCCCACTTCGAGGATGAGATCTTCGACCGAATTCGCTCCGGCGAGGCCCTTCGACCCACGATGATCGAGTGGCTCGGCGGATTCTTCACGGCGGACCGGCTTCGTCCGGTCTTCCTGGGCGGCGCCGCGGTCTGCGCGCTCTGGATCGCCGTGATCGCCATGCACCCCGACTCCTACTTCCCGCGGAGCGGTGCCGTCGCGAGCCGGGAGACCGGCGCGCCGAACGCGAACTCGCCCGAATCCGGCTCGCTCGCGTCGTCCGGCGGTTCCTCGACGGCGCCCGGCACGGAGAGCGCGCCGGCGACTCCGGTGTTCGGTCCCCGGTCGGCTCTCGCCAGCGACGAAGCGTCCCCGCGCATCGCGACGAATCGGCGCGGCAAGTCGGGCGAAGATTTCCAGTGGGTCGACAGTCAGGTGCCGGTCGCGTCGGCCGGATCGGACTCGGCGGTGCTCGACGCCAACGGCCGGTTCCAGGACGAGTACATTCTCGATCAGTTCCACCTCGACCGCGGCGATCCCGGCTCGCAATCGATCGTACCCGTCTCGGGCAATTCCTCCGATGACGTGTACATCACCTTCTAGTTTCTCGCGGCCGGTCGCGCCGCCGGCGCCGCTGGCCGCGATCTCGCTCGTCGCGCTGTCGCTCGCGTTCGGCTCCCCCGCGCGCGCCGAGACGCCCGTCACCCCCCTCCGACCCGAGGCCGGATCGTTCATCGGCGCGCTCGATTCCATCAGCGCGAGCATCGTCACGCTCGTCCTGGTCTCGAACGAGGACGCGACGCTTCCGTCGGGCGCGCGACGGAAGCGCCTCATCGGCACCGGCGTCGCCGCGACCAATCGCCGCATCATCACGACGGCCAGCCTCGCCCGCGCGAACGGGACCGTCCAGGTCCTCCTCGGCGCCGGCGTGCAGCGGATCGCGACGCTCAAGGGCGTCGACCGCCGGTCCAACATCGCGGTCTTCGAAATCGACGATCCCGTTCTCCGCCCCCTCCATCGCGCTCCGCCGCAGTCGATGGCGGTCGGCTCCTGGGTGGCGGTCCTCTCGAACGTCTCCGTGACGCGGCCGCAGGCAGCGCTCGGGCGGGTCGTCGGACGCGGCGAGCGCGTGGACTACACCTATTCCGGCGACGTGCTCGAGATCGACGCGCCCACGTATCCGGGCACGACGGGCGGCGCCGTGGTGAACGAGGACGGCGAGTGGATCGCGACGGTCGTCTTCCGCGCCGCCACGGACTCGGAAGAAGGCGGGAGCGTTCGCGGATCGGCCGAGGCCATGCCCCAGCCGAACAGCCTCCTCATCGCGCTGCCGGTCGATCAAGTGGACCGCATCGCCGAGGACCTCGCGGCATACGGGACCGTGCGCCACGGCTTCCTCGGCATTCGCCTCAAGCTCGGCGCGCCGGCTCCCGAGGACACGCTCGGTGTGCTCGTGGACGGCATCATCCCGGGCTCTCCCGCGGCTTCCGCCGGAATCCGCCGCGGAGACAGAATCCTCGCGCTCGAGGGCCAGGAGATGCGGAGCGCGTCCGAGGTGACGCTCTTCGTGCAGGCCGCGCGTCCGGGCGACGAGATGGAACTGACCGTGCTTCGCGACGGCGAGATCCTTCCCGTTCGCGCGCTCCTCGGTTCGAGCACCGACGCGCCCCGCGCCAACGAGAAGGCCGAACGGAAGCGGCAGATGATGAAGCTTCGGGAAGAGCTCTCCCGCAACAAGGCCGAAGCGGAAGCGCTCGAGCGGCGCCTGCGCGAGCTCGAGTCGGGAAGCAACCGCTAGCGGCTCGCGCCGCCCACGCGACTCCTCCACGCCGCGGGCCCCGCCGCTGGTCCGCGCGCCCTCACTGTGGTAGCCTCCGCCCCACGATGCTGCCGCCCCCACAGGCACGGATCGCCTCCGGGACGTTCGTTCGCCGCTCGGCGCCATCCCGCGCCCTCATTCCTATCGCCAGTGCCTTCATCCTCGCTTCGGTCGCCGTCCTCCTTTCGCTCGCGGGTTGTGACCGCCCTTTCGCGGAAGGCGGCAGCGGCGAGATCACGGTGGTCACCGAGTGGCCGGCCGACGCGCCCGAGGCGCTCCTCCTGCGCGCGATCCTCGAGCGGGAGGCGGTGCGGATCGAGAGCGAGCCGGCCTACACGCTGCGCTTCGTCACGCCGCGGGACGCGCGCGCCTACCGCGCCCGAAACGTGCTCGTCATCGGCGCCGGCGACCATCGGAACCTGCCCGGGCCGGCGAAGCGGCTCGGCACGCTCCTCGCGCGGAGCGGCGATCCCTTCGTCTTCACGACGGACGTCTGGCTCCGCGGCCAGTCGGCGGGACTCGTCTGGACCGATTCGCGCGCGGACTGGATTCCCGCGGTCGCGACCTCCCAAAACCGGCTCTTTCACGCGCTCGATCGCGCCACGTTCACGACCGTCCGATCGCGCGTGCTCTCGCTGCCGCACGACGAGCGGGCCGAGCACCGCCTCGCCGAGACGCTCGGCCTCAAGCTCCGCGTCCCTCGAGGCTACCGGCTCACGATGAAGTCCGGCGCGCGCGCCGCGCTCCTCCTCGAGGAGGGGCCGCCGGCCCGGCTCTTTCGCGTGACGGATCTCCGGGATTCCAGCGCGGATCTGCGCGGCTCGCGGGCCGGCCTCGCGCGTCTCTTTCGCCCGCACGAGCGGACGCTTCCCTTGTCCGAGCCGGTGCTGACGCCGAGCGAACTCAAGGGCTCGACCCGGCAGCTCTACGGGCGATGGGAGGACGAGCAGGTGACCGCCGCGGGGCCCTTTCGCGCCTATGAAGTCCGCCTGGGCGGACGGCGCTTTCTCGTCGACCTCGCGGTCTTCGCGCCCGGGCGACCGAAGCTTCCGTATCTTCGCGAGCTGATGGCCATCGCGGAGACGCTGGAGCCCGTGAAGGACGGGCGATGAAGATCCGCGTTCGAGTCGCGGGGCCCGCGGCCGACTATGCGGTGCGGGTGGAGCGCGGTCTCCTCGCCCGCGTCGGCGCGCTGGTGCGCCCGCACGCGCCGGGCGGACGCGTCCTCCTCGTCACGGACCGGACCGTCGGCCGGCTCTACGGCGCTCGCGTGGAGCGAAGCCTCAAGCGGGCCGGGCTCGACGTCTCGCGAACCACGATTCCCGCGGGGGAGCGGGCGAAGTCCTTCGCGATGGCGCGGTCGCTCTGCGAGCGATGGGCGAAGGAGGGCGCGGGGCGCGACGCCCTCGTCGTGGCGCTGGGGGGCGGCGTCGTGTCGGACGCCGCGGGATTCGCCGCCGCCGTCTTCGGACGCGGAATCCCGTGGGTCGCGGTCCCGACGACGCTCCTCGCGCAGGCCGACGCGGCGATCGGAGGGAAGGTGGGCGTGAATCTCGCGGCCGGCAAGAATCTCGTCGGTGCCTTCCATCATCCCCGCGCCGTGCTCTCGGATCCCGCCGTGCTCTCGACGCTCACCGCGCGAGCCATCCGGTCCGGCCTCGCGGAGGTCGTGAAGATGGGCGTCATCCGCCGTCCCGCGATCCTTCGCCGTCTGTGGCGCCTCTGCGACGAACGGCGTGGCGTGACCCCGGAATCGGCGGAGCCGCTCGTCGCCGCGTGCGCGGCGGAGAAGGCCTGGTTCGTCGCGCAGGACGAACGCGACCGCGGACTCCGCCTTCTCCTCAACTTCGGCCACACCGTCGGGCACGCGCTCGAGACGGCCGAAGGGTACGGCCGGTACCAGCATGGCGAGGCCGTCTCGATCGGAATGGTGGCTGCCGCGCGCCTCAGCGTGACGGAGGCGGGGCTCGATCCGATCTCGGCCCTTGAGATCGAGATGCTGCTTCGCCGTCTTGGACTCCCGACGCGCCTCCGGCGCTCCCCATCGTCCCGATTCTGGAGCGCGCTCGAGCGGGACAAGAAGCGTGGACGGAAGGGCGTCCGAATGGTATTGTGCCCGGCGATTGGTTCTGCTGAAGTCTATGAATTGACGTCGCTTACCACTCTCCGGCAGGTGGTCGTGAGCCTCATCCGGCGTTCCTAGAGGAGCCTATGCCCGAGGAAGTCCGCGAAGAGCGAGTCCGGTACCTGGAAGAAACCGTGCGCCGCGACACGGCCACCGCGCTCTACATGCCGCTCGCCGAGCGGTGGCGCGAGCAAGGCCGCGTCGAGGAGGCGGTGCGCCTCTGCGAGGAACGGAAGAACCGCCCCGGCAGCGGCGTCGGCGACCGGATCGTGCTCGGCCGCTGCTACCTGGCCGACGGGCGGCTCCAGGAGGCGCGCGGTGAGTTCGAAGGCGCGCTCGCGCTCGATCGGGAGAACGTGGTCGCGCTGAAGGCGCTCGCCGGCATCCTCTGCCACGCGGGGGAGCACGTCCCCGCTTCCGATCTCTATCTCGCGGTCTGCCGTATCGATCCCGGCGATCTCGAATCGCAAACCGCGCTCCACCAGATCACCTCGGGCGAGTTCTCCGAGGTTCGTCCGCCGGACATCATCGTGGATTCGGGGGACGTGGCCTGGCAGCCGGTTCGCCTGCCGCGAGAAGAGGACCACCTTTCGACGCTGGGTCTCGGCCTCCACACGATCGAGACCTTCGACAGCCCGGCGCCCGTGGACGGCTCCTCCGACGTGATGGACTTCCGCGACCTTTCGATCGACGAGCTCGAGCCGGTAGCCGCGCCGCTGCCCGCCGCGCCGACCGCCGAAGGGCCCTCGATCGATGTTGGGCCGGCGGAAGAGCCGACGCCGCCCGCGCCGGCGTCGGCGCCTGGCCCGGTCTCGGGAAACCGGTCGGCGTTCCAGGAGTGGCTGGGCCGCCTCGGCGGGGGTCGCTGATGGCGCGCGCGCGCGCGTCCCGAGAGATCTGGGTGCTCCACGGGCCAAATCTGAATCTGCTCGGCCGGCGGGAACCCCAGCTCTACGGCAAGATGACGCTCGCGACGATCGACGCGCGGCTCGAGAAGTTGGGCGAGTCGCTCGGGCTCAAGGTCTCCTCCTTCCAGACGAACCACGAGGGGGCGTTGATCGACCGCCTGACGATCGCGATGGACGAGGCCGACGGAGTGCTCCTGAATCCGGCGGCCCTGACCCACACGAGCATCGCCCTCGCGGACACCCTTCGCGTTCTCACGATTCCGGTCGTGGAAGTGCATCTCACCAATCTCTTCGCGCGGGACCCCCTGCATCGGGCCAGCGTGACCGGCTCGGCGGTGAGCGGCGTGATCATGGGATTCGGCGGCGCCTCCTACGAGCTCGGACTCCAGGCCCTGGCCGCCCTTCTCGGAGGCTCCGCGAAACGAGGATCGCCACGATGAACCTGCGGCGGTGGATTGCGGATCTGGTGCAGATCATGCGGGACGAGGATCTCGCCGAGATCGAAGTCCGGCGTTTCTTCACGACGATTCGGATTCGGCGCCCCGGCGCGGAACCGGCCGTCGCGGCCGCCCCCGCGGCGCGCCCGGCGTCGGCGTCCGCGCCCGGCGCGCCGACGTCCGCGCCGGCCGCCGCGGAGGCCGCGACGAACCTGATCCCGATCAAGTCGCCCATGGTCGGCACGTTCTACCGCTCACCGTCGGCCGATTCGGATCCCTACGTCGAGATGAACGCCCGCGTCGACGTGGGCCAGACGGTCTGCATCGTCGAGGCGATGAAGCTCATGAACGAGATCGAGTCGGACGTTCGGGGACGCATCGCGCGCATCCTCGTGGACAACGCACAGCCCGTCGAGTTCGGGCAGGTGCTCTTCCTTGTGGAAACGGACGGCCCGACGGAACGGGCCGCCTAGGAGACGCGATGAACATCAAGCGGGTCTTGTCCAAGATGGTGGAGATGAAGGCGTCGGATCTTCACGTGAAGGTCGGCACGAAGCCCACCGCGCGCGTCAACGGCGAGCTTCTGACGATCGACGAACCGGCTCCGAGCCAGGTGGACCTCGAGGCCGTGGTCGATCAGATCCTGACCCCGAAGCAGAAGAAGGTCTTCGAGGAGACGAAGGAAGTCGACTTCGCGTTCGGCGTGACCGGCCTGGCTCGGTTCCGCACGAACTTCTACCAGCAGCGCGGCACGACGGCGATGGTCTTCCGCCAGGTCCCCGCCACGATTCCCGCCTTCGAGGAGCTGAATCTCCCCGCGTCGATCGAGGAATTGGCGTCGCGGCCGCGCGGCCTGATCCTCGTCTGCGGGACGGTCGGATCCGGGAAGTCGACGACGCTCGCGGCCATGCTCGACTCGGTGAACCGGCGCGAGGCGAAGAACGTGATCACGATCGAGGACCCGGTCGAGTTCCTCTTCCGCGACAAGAAGTCCACGATCAGCCAGCGTGAGATCGGACTCGACACCTCCACGTTCGCCGAAGGGCTGAAGCACATCCTGCGCCAGGACCCGGACGTGATCATGATCGGCGAAATCCGGGACGCAACGACGATGGCCACGGCGCTCATGGCGGCCGACACCGGGCACATGGTCTTCTCGACGCTCCACACGATCGACGCCACCCAAACCGTGAACCGCATCATGTCGTTCTTCCCGCCGCACCAGCACGAGGAGATCCGGTTCATGCTGTCCTCGACGCTCCAGGCGGTGATTGGACTCCGCCTCGTCCCGCGGTCGGACATCGAGGGCCGAATCCCCGCCGCGGAAGTGATGCTCGTGACGTCGACGATCCGCGAATACCTGCTCGATCCCGAGAAGACCTCGCTCATCAAGACGGCCATCGCCGACGGCGTCTCGACGTACGGGATGCAGACCTTCGACCAGTCCCTCATGCGCCATTACTCCGAGGGCAAGATCACCCTGGAGAACGCGCTTCGCTACGCCTCCAACCCCACCGAGTTCGAACTCCGCATCAAGGGCATCCACGCCACGTCCGACGAGAGCTGGAAGTCGTTCGAAGGCAAGGAAGAGATCGTCTAGCCGGCATGATCCGGAAAATCCTGATCGCGAACCGCGGCGAGATCGCGCTGCGCGTCATTCGCGCGGCCCGCGAACTCGGGATCGACACGGTCGCCGTGTATTCCGAGGCGGATCGCGACTCGCTCCACGTGCGGCTCGCCGACGAGGCGGTCTGCATCGGCCCGGCGCCCTCGGCCGCCTCCTACCTCCACATCCCGCGGATCATCAGCGCCGCCGAGATCACCGCGGCCGACGCGATCCACCCGGGCTACGGATTCCTTTCCGAGAACGCGCACTTCGCCGAGATCTGCGAGTCGTGCAAGATCCGCTTCATCGGTCCGACCGCGGAGATGATCCGGCTCATGGGCGACAAGGCGGTGGCGCGCCGGACGATGGTCGCCGCCGGGGTGCCGGTCACGCCCGGGAGCGAGGGCGTCGTGACGACGGTCGAGGAAGCGCTCGAGGTCGCGAAGGCGCTCGCCTACCCGGTGATCATCAAGGCGGCGGCCGGCGGCGGCGGGAAGGGCATGCGGATCGCGACCGACGAGGCGTCGCTCCAGAACGGAATCCGAACAGCGCAGGCCGAGGCCGAGGCCAACTTCGGCTCGGGCGCGGTGTACCTCGAGCGCTACGTCGAGCGACCGCGCCACATCGAAGTGCAGGTGATGGGGGACCGCCACGGAGCGATCGTGCACTTGGGCGAGCGGGAGTGTTCGCTTCAACGGCGGCACCAGAAGCTCCTCGAGGAATCGCCGAGTCCCGCCCTGACCCCGGAGCTCCGGCGGAAGATGGGGGAGGCCGCGGTGAAGGGCGCCTCGTCCATCCGGTACGAGGGCGCGGGTACCATCGAATTCCTCCTCGGCCCGGACGGCCAATTCTATTTCATGGAGATGAACACGCGGATCCAGGTCGAGCACCCGGTCACCGAGGAGGTGACGCGGCTCGACTTGATCAAGGCGCAGATCGCCGTGGCGGCCGGAGACCCGCTCCCCTGGAAGCAGGGAGAGATCCGCCACGAGGGCCACGCGCTCGAGTGCCGGATCAACGCGGAGCGTCCCGACCACAACTTCCAGCCGTCTCCCGGACTCGTGAAATACTTCCACGCGCCCGGCGGCCCGGGCGTGCGCGTCGACAGCCACCTCTACTCCGGCTACACCGTGCCGCCCCACTACGATTCGATGGTCGCCAAGATCATCTGCTGGGGAAGGGACCGGGACGAGTCGATCGCGCGGATGCGGCGCGCGTTGCAGGAGACCGTAGTGGAAGGGATCGAGACGACGATTCCGTTCCACTTGAAGATCCTGGAAGACGAGGGATTCCAGAGCGGAGCGATCCACACCGGATACCTCGAGGAGTTCATGGCGCGCGCCAAGGGCGCGGCGTGACCCGGATCGATCTCCTCGTCACTCCCTCGGAGGTCGAGCGCGCCGCCCTGGACCAGCGGCAGATCGTGATCGTCGACGTGCTCCGGACCTGCACGAGCGCGGCCCACGCGCTCCGAAACGGCGCGGCGAAGATCATCCCGGTCGAGACCGTCGAGGAGGCGACCCGCCTGGCGCAGACGCTCGATCCCAAGTCGCGGCTCCTCTGCGGCGAGCGGGAAGGGCGAAAGGTGAGCGGATTCGATCTCGGGAATTCCCCGCGGGAATACGACCGGGAGAAGGTCGAGGGGAAGACGCTGGTCTTCGCCTCCACCAATGCGAGCCCCCTCATGGCGGGTCCGCTCGAGGGCCGGGACCAACGGCTGCTCGGCTACGTGAACCTGAGCGTCGTGGCCGGCGCCGTCCGGCGGGACGCCGCGGATCTGGCGATCGTCTGCGCGGGGCGAAACGGGCGCGTCTCGCTCGAGGACTTCGCCTGCGCCGGCGCCCTCGTGCGGCGTCTCACAGACTCCGACCGCTCGATCGCCGTGAACGACGCCGCCGAGCTGGCGCGCGTCTACGATGCGGCGCATGGGCACGCGCCGGAGGCGATCTTGCGCCAGAGCGAGCATGGGCGCTATCTGATCGAGATCGGCTTCGAGGGGGACTTGGTCGTCTGCGCCGCCGTCGACGGAGTTCCGATCGTCCCGTTCCTCAAGGACGGCCGCATCACGGCCGAGTTGTCCGGTGACGGTGCCGCGGCCTGAGCGCCGCGAATCCAGGCGACCCTAGGCGCCGCGCCGCGCTCTCCGAAACAATTCGAACGCCAGAATTCCGAAGAAGATGTTCCCGGCCCATGCCGCGAGGAGCGGTGGGAGGGCGCCGTTGTGCCCCAGCGCCTGGCCCGTTCGAATGAACGCGTAGTAGACGAACGAGATGAAGACGCTCAGCCCGAACGAGACGGCGAGGCCGCCCCGGCGAACCCGGAGCGCCAGGGCGGTTCCGATCACGACCACGATGAAGTTCGTGAGCGGGAACGAGATCTTGAGATAGAGCTCGACCAGGTACTTCTGGACCCGGCTCCCGCTCTGCCTTAGCCGCCCGATGTACTCGGAGAGTTCCCAGTACGAAAGCGCCTTGGGGTCCTCCTCCGCCTCCGCGAAGTCGCGCGGCCGCTCCACCAGCCCGGGGATCACGAGCTCGTTGAAATGCGCGGCGTGCTCGCCCTCCCGATCGAAGCGCCGGGTATACCCCTCGCGAAAGACCCAGCGGTCGTTCTCCCACCGGGCCGACTGCGCGTCGATCCGGCCGACCAGCGTGTGTTCCTTGATCTCCTGGATCACGACCTCGCGCATCTCCCGCGCCGGAACGTTGTAGCTGCGGATCAGGAAGGTCCGACCGTCGGCTCCCAGGTACGCGAGGTTCGAGCGCACCGTGGGTCCTTCCACGTTCTGCTTCTTGATCTCGCCCCGATAGATGCGCGCCTGCTGGGCATTCAGGTGGGGCAGCAGGAATTCGTTGGTGGCGAAGACGAGGCCGCTGATCAACAGGGCGGCCCCGAGGAGTGGCGCGGCGATCCGCCCCGTCCCGACCCCGGCGGCACGCATGGCGGTCAGCTCGTTCGTCCGGCCGATCTGGCCGAGCGCGAGCAGGCAGGAGAGGAGCATGGCCATCGGCAATACTTGGAGGACGATCCCGGGAATGGAGACGAGGTAGTAGGTCGCGACCGTCGCCACCGGGACCTTGTTGTCGAGGAACGTGTCGATCTTCTCGAAGACGTCCACGACGATGAACACCGAGGCGAAGAAGACGAGGCCGGCCAGGAGCGCCAGGAACTGCTCGCGGAGGACGTAGCGGTCGAGGAGCCTCACGCGGGGATCGCCCGGGGGCGGCCGGTTCGGGGCGCGCGCCGCCTCGGGCGGCGCAGGAGCTCGGCGGCCTGGAGCGTCAGTACGAACCCGATCGCGCCGATCACGATGTTGGGGGCCCACATGGCGAACCACGGCGCCAGGATGCGCCGGTCCGCCAGCTCCTCGCCTCCCGCGAGGCAAAGGTAGTAGAAGACGAAGAAGAGAATGGAGAGGAACGCGACCGCGATCCCGCTCTTCCGCGCGCGCATTCCGAGCGGGGCGCCCACCAGAACGAAGACGAGGCAGGCGGCGGGGATCGAGAACTTCTTTTCCACTTCGACTTCCAGGCTGTTCAGGCGTCGCGCCAGCGCGTCGATCTCGAGCTGCCGCATCTGGATCGCGTCCATGGTCACGGGCGAGACCATGCGACGGCCCGAAGCGGGGGTCTTCGGCTCCGCGGCCCAGGGGCCCACCGACGAGAAGGCTCGGAGCGCCCCCCGGAGCCAGGCGCTGGCCCCCCGGGGAGGCTGGCGGGGGATGGCGGCCCGGACGAACTCGTCGTAGGACGCGAACCCGGCGTCCTTCAACGTGGCCTCCCGAGCCGCGACGGTTCGCGCCAAGTCCGTTCGCAGCTTCGCGATATGGTCCCGCATCATGCCCAGGCTCATCTCCCGATCGCCCCGGATCTCGCGGTCGTGCCGCTCCAGATCCGCCCCCGGATTCCGAATATTAATATTATGCGTCTTGAACTGGAGGCGCCGGTACGTCCGCTCCGCGTCGTTGGGCGGCACCTCGTGGATTTCGCCGTCGTGGAGCTCCAGGGTCATGACCCGGCCGTCGGGGGAATTGTGGATCACGCCCCAGTCGGCCAGGATCGTGGTCGGCCGCGCGTTCGAGTTGAGTTGGTAGATCTTCACGCCCCGGATCTCGTTCGTCCGGCCGTTCACCTTCTCGACAAAGATGTTGTAGCCCACGAACCCGTCGATGAAGACCCCCTCGGTGATCTGGGCGGTCGGGCGCTTCCGTCCGACGTCGGCCATGAGATTGGCCAGGGAGTGGTTCGATTCGGGGAGCACGTAGTTGTTGAACAGGACCAGGAGCCCGGCGAGGACCGCCGCCGCGAGGAGCGGGGCGCCGATCACCCGGAGCAGGTTCACGCCGTTCGCCCGCATGGCCGAGATCTCGTTGTCCTGGGAGAGACGGCCGAAGGTCGCGAGGCAGGCGATCAGGACGGCGCAGGGAAAGGCGAGCGCCACCATGTACCCGAGCGAGAGGACGAACAGCTCGAGCACGACGCCCACCCCGATGCCCTTTCCGATCGCGAGATCGACGAGATCGAACATGAAATCGAGCGTCAGGAGGAAAATGACGACGCTGAATCCCAGGAGGAACGGGAAGAGGTGCTCGCGGAGGACGTAGCGTTCCAGTATTCTCATTCGATTCGTTTGGGGGGAGCGTCAACGCGTCGCCGAGCGGCCAGTATAGGGAGCCCGGCAGGTCCGGCGCAACCGCGCCCGTGACCTTATCTCCTTCTCACATCGACGGTTTGAGAGCGAACTTCATCGCCGAAGGGGTGTTTAACCCCTGTCGTGGCCCCGCCCCACCGGGGAAAACCCTGCACCCAGGGAAACGCCATCGAAATGGGATCATGCACCTACCGCTGAGGGCCGGCCTCCTCCTGCTGACCCTCGCGCCAGCATTGATTTGGCCCTCTGGCGCCCGGGCGGAGCTCCGCTTTCGGGCCCTCCCCGACTCCACATCCCTCCTCTTCCCCTTGGACGCGACTCCGATCGTCGGGCTTCCGCCCGGCTGGGTGTTTCGGATGCCCTCGCCCGGAATGGCCTCCGGTTACGGCGAGCCCACGGTCACGGTCACGCTGGACCCCGACGCGGACCTCGTGCGGGAGACCTACCGCGAGCTGGACGTCGAGATTCGGGAGCCCTTGGTCATGTCCGGCGGCGCCGAATACAGCCGGATCGTCGCGGCGCGAACCGCACGACGGATTTGGAAGGACAAGACGAAGCAGACCCGCTCGATGAGCCGGACGGGCGGCAAATCCGCCGGCCGCTTCCGCGTCGAACTTCCGGTGCAGCTTCCCAAAGTCATGCGCAGCTTCTTGGGAGACGGCGCCCCCAACCTCGAGGTCTCGGGCAGCGAGGCGATCACGCTCTCGGGGGTCAGCGACTGGACCGTTCGGAAGAGCGAACAGGACACCGAGCGTCGGAAGCAGAGCGCCTTCCCCTCGTTCGAGATGAAGCAGGAGCTGAACGTCAACCTGACCGGCTCGATCGGCGACAAGATCAAGGTGGACGTCGACCAGTCGAGCAACGTCCAGACCTCGATCGACAACAAGGTGAAGCTCCGCTACGAAGGCGACGAAGACGACATGATCAAGTCGGTCGACCTGGGGAACACGAACCTCTCCCTTTCAGGCGCCTCGCTACGGCAGGACGGGCTCTTCGGGGTCAAGACCGTGGCGAAGCTCGGAAACGTCGACATCACCACGATCGCGAGCAAGCAGGAGGGCAAGAGCGAGACCGCGCGCTTCACCCCGTCGGGCGAGAAGTCGCGCGTCTTCGTGCGCGACCAGGACTACATCAAGCGGCAGTACTTCTTCATCGCGGACCACCCCCTGGTCGTCCTCAGGGACGCGTCCTCGCCTTCCACGCCGAGCTTCGCTTCGATCGAGGTCTGGAAGGACGATCAGATCGGCACGAACAACGGCACCGGTGGGGAAGGCGCCTCGCTGGATGGCCGACCGGGGTACGGCCGGCTCGATCCGAATGCCCCCGCGGACTCCTCGACGAATCCGCAACTCTCCCTGGGGTTCTTCAAGAAGCTCACGCCGGGCGAGGATTATGTCCTGCTCGACGACCTCTGGATTCTCGGCACCACCGGCCTCAAGGTTCCGGTGATCCGGCTCACGATCCCGGTCGGACCGTACGAAGTCCTGGGAGTTTCGTACGTGGAGCAGACGGCGACCGGCTTCGTCTCCGTGGGAACGCCCGAAGCGAGCCTCATCGCCGGGGACACCCTGCTCGTGAAGGTGATCAAGCCCCCGATCGACAAGGTCCCCGCCGACTCCGTCGGGAACTTCGCCACGACCGCGCCCTGGTACCCGACCGTCCCCTATGAACTCCGGAACATCTACGACCTCGGGGCCCGGAACATCGACTACGCCTCGCTCGCCTTGACGGTGCGGCGTCGCGACCCCTTGCAGCTCACGGATCCCGACAAGAATCTGGAGACCGGGGAACCGTACATCAAGATCCTGGGACTGGATCAGCGGGACGAGCTGGGGAACGACGCGCCCGACGGGAAGATCGACGGCAACTTCATCGACGAGGAGCGGGGGACCATCCTCTTTCCGGACGTGAACCCGTTCTACCCGGCCGGATTCGCAGGGACCGGGTGCCCCACGGGGAATTTCCGTTACGCCGGATTCAACTGCTTGAACGACACGCTCCGAAACACGCTGAGGCTGTCGCCGACGGAACTCGCCAACCCGCTCATCTACGTCCGAAAGTCGCCGGACGCGGCCGTGGACAGCCGGTTCTACATCGATGCCGAGTTCAAGAGCAGCCGCCAGGGATACTTCCTCGGCCGCTTCGACATCCTCGAGGGCTCGGACCAGGTCAAAGTCGACAACGAGCCCTGGCAGCGCGGCAGGGACTACAACATCGACTACGACACCGGGCAGCTCACGTTCCTGCGCCTCCCCGGGCCGGACCAGGTCATCTCCGTGGACTACTCGTTCGCTCCCGGCGTCGGCCAGGTGCAGCGGACCCTACTCGGCGTCTCCACATCCTATAGCCCGGCCTCGAATCTCTCCTTCTCCTCCAGCGTGCTCTACGAGAGCCGGGGCGCTCAGGAGCAGAACCCCAAGCTGGGGGAAGAGCCGGCCACGTCGATGCTCGGCGACCTCTCCACGGTCCTCTCGTTCAAGCCCGTCTGGATGACCGATCTCGCGAACCACATCCCGGGGGTCCGCACGAGCCAGGCCTCCGCGCTCAACATTCAGGGCTCGTTCTCGGGGAGCGTGCCCAATCCGAACACCAAGGGCGAAGCGTTCGTGGACGACATGGAGGGGAATCGCGAATCCAACACGGTTTCCCTGAACCGGGTGGTCTGGCAGTGGGCGGGGATTCCGGTCTCGAGCCCTCCCCTGTCCGCCCTCGTCGCCGATCACGCGCGACTCGAGTGGTACAACGCGCGCAGCGTGAAGGAGTGGTACCTGAAGCCGGTGCTCACGCAGGAGGAAGGCGGCGACAACGACCGCCAGGTGTTGGAAATGAACGTGAAGCCACCCACCGGCGAGACCACGGTCAGCCCGGAGGATTGGACCGGCATCACCCAGGCCCTGTCCACCGTCGGGCAGGACCTGACCAAGGTTCAGTACATGGAGATATGGATCAACGACTTCACGCCGAACCACCTCGCGTCCCAGGGCACGCTCAAGATCAACTTCGGGCGCGTCACCGAGGATGCCTACTGGGATCCGCTGAATCCGCCGAACGGAAAGCTCGACAGCGAGGACAAGAACGGCGACGGCCGCCTCGACGGCGGCGAGAACCAGCTATTCGCCGAGGACACCGGGTTGGACGGTCTCTTCGACGAGCAAGAGCCGGGGTACAACGCGGACACGAACAAGGATCCGAACGGGGACGACTACGCGTACACGTACGGCACCGACGACTACTCGCACATCAACAACTTCGAGGACAACGGAAACGACGATCCGAACGCGCGCCCCGACACCGAGGACCTGAACCGGAACGGGGCGTTCGACACCGAGAGCAACTACTTCGAGGCATCGATCGATCTGTCGGACACGCAGTACGTCGCGATCGACGTTCCCCAGCTCTACGCGGGAAATGAACACGTGAAGGCCGACAACGGCTGGCGGCTCTTCCGGATCCCGATCTCCGACTCGACGTTCACCCGGGTCGGTTTCGCCACCTGGGACAACGTGCAGGCGATGCGGGTGTGGGTCACCGACGCGACGGCGCCGTTCCGGATCCAGGTCGGCGGCATCGAGCTCGTGGGGAGCCGCTGGCTCCGCCAGCCGATCCTGGACGAGGACATGAAGGCGCGGAACGTGAACCTCGAGGTCCGCGCGCGGAACAACAAGGACGACGCGGGAATCTACATTCCGCCCTACCAGGTGGAAAACCAGGTGGGCGGCAGCGCCGACCGACGCGAGCAATCGCTGGCGCTCGGATACGAGAACGTGGCCGACGGCGACACGGTTCTGGCGTTCAAGACCTACGGCGACACGGGAACGAATCTGGGGTGGGCCCAGTACGGCCAGATCCGCTTCTACGTGCACGGCGACCTCGGCGTCGAGTCCCAGAATCTCCGGGTCGTCGCGCGGTTCGGCCCCGACACGCTCAACTATTACGAATACTCGGCTCCGGTCCGAAGCGGATGGCAGGGCCTCATCGTCCCGCTGGAACGGCTCTCCGGACTCAAAGAAGGGCGCGGCTCCGAGCGGGCGAAGATCGACTCCGTGACCGCCTTCGAGACCGGGGAGGTCTACGCCGCGTTCGGGAATCCGTCGTTCACCCGGGTCAACCGGGTCTCGTTCGGCGTCACCGTGAAGGGAACCGGCGCTCCCGCGTTCGGGGAGGTCTGGGTGGACGAGCTTCGCCTCGCGGACGTGAGGAAGGAGAAGGGGATCTCCTCGAACGTCTCGATTCAGGCCAACTTCGCGGACCTCTTGGCCCTGAACGTCTCCTATCAAAAGCAGGATCAGGATTTCTTCCGCGTCGGCCAAGGGTCGAACCAGGGAACCGGGTTCGATCACACCGCGGTCGGCTTCTCGACCACCCTCCAGGCCGACCGGTTCATCCCGACGAGCGGCGTCCAGCTTCCGATCCGCGTGTCGGTCCAGCGCTCGACCGACGTGCCGAAATACCGGACCAATTCGGACGTCATTCTCGATCAGGCCCGCTCGGATCTGGAAACGCGTGAGCTGAATCGCCAGTCGGTCGACATGCGGTATTCGAGGAACGGGCCCCGTGGAGGGATCACGCGATACACCATCGACGCGATCACCGCCAGCATGGCCTACACGAGATCGGGGTCCGTGAATCCCCAGTCCACGGACTCGTCGTGGGCGTTCACGTCGAACATCGGCTACTCGATTCCGCTCGGAGGAGGCGGGATCAATCTCGGGAAGAAGATGAAGATCAGTTTCCTTCCCGAGGTCGTGAGCTTCAGCTCCGAGTGGAATTCGAGTCGGAACGTCGCCTACGCGCGCACGCTGAGCGACACGGCCGACGTGTACGAGCTCCGGTCCGACGCCAAGCGGCGGGAGCTCAAGCTGGGAACCAACGCGACGATCGTCCCGCTGAGCAGCGTGCGGCTCCAGTACAACCTTTCTTCGACGCGCGACATGCTCCTCCATCAGGACGACTTCTTCGGATTCAATCGGGGGACCGAAATCCGGCACGAGCAGACCCTGGACCTGACCTACCGCCCGAAGTGGCTCGCCATCCTCAACCCGGACGTGCAGCTCAAGGGCTCGTACACCGAGGACGCCCGGCCGCAGTTCAGCCAGGCGAGCACGGATCCCGATGGGCTGAAGACGATCGCGAACGCGGGCACGGCGCGGACGACCATCACGCTGCCGTTCTCGCGGTTCGGTCAGGGCGTGCGGCGCGGCGGGGCCCGCGACACGACCGGCGCCAACCCGCTCTTCGTCCCGTTCCGATTCTTCCTGTCGCGCATGCAGGACGTGCAGGCCACGTTCAACTTCCAGCGCGGCTCGTCGTTGACACGTGTGCTGGGCAGCCCCGGCGGCACGTTCAAGCTTGGGTTCACGGAGGTGTTCGATCCCGACATCCAGCGCCTGGAGAACTCGCAGTTCCAGACGTCACGGCGCTATCTGAGCAACGCCAGCACGCAGTTCCGGCCGATGCAGACGCTGACCTTCGACTTCCGGGCCGACCACCAGCTCGCGTTCACCGACGCCCTGTACGGCGCGCGCCGGACCGAGACCTTCTCCTGGCCGGACGTGAAAGCGCGCTGGAGCGATCTGCAGCGCCTCCTGGGCATGAACCTGTCGATGAATTCGCTCGCGCTCTCTTCGGGGTACCAGTTCCGGACCGAGGAACAGGGGCCCAAGGATGGTTTGGTGGAGCAGCGGACACGGACGACGAGCTTCTCTCCGCTCCTCGGCTGGGAGGCGGCGTTCCGAAACGGCATCCGAACCAGCGTCACGACCAACAATTCGAACATCGAGGTCACCGACGACCGCGTCCCGGGCGTCGCCCGGGAGAACCAGACGACGAGCTCCAACGTCCAGGTCAACAAGGTCTTCCCGGCCGCGAAGGGAATCCGGTTGCCCGGCAGCAAGAAGCGAATCAAGCTGCCCAACGACCTGAACCTGGGCATCAGCCTCGCCATCGGGTCCAACCGGCAGCTCGTCCGCCAAGCCAACGGACGCGAGAATCTCGAAATCTACAGATCGGATTTGAGTGTCGGGAGCCAAACGATCTACAATTTCAGCCAGTCGATCTCCGGGGGCTTCAATCTCCAGTTCCGCCAAAACAAGGACAAGAAGATGGACGTGACCACGCGCGGCATCACCATTGCGTTCAACGGAACGTTCCGCTTCTAACGCGGCGGCGCCGCCACGGCGGCGCGCATCGCGCTCCCACACCGTCGTCCGCCGCACCCTCGTCCTCGTGGCTCTGGCGCTCCTCCACGCTTCCTGCGGCCATCGTCCCGCCGTCGCCTTCGACGGGAAGCGCGCGTACAAGTGGGTGGAGCGGCAGGTCGAGTACGGTCCCCGGACGCCCGGCACGCCGGCGCACGACTCCTGCTTCGCCTTCCTCGTCGGCTCCCTGGCTCGGTACGCGACGACCGTCGAGACGGACACCTTCTTCTACAACTCGCCAGAGCTGGGGAAGGAGGTGCGCCTGATGAACGTGCTCGCGCGGTTCGCGCCGAAGGAGCGGAAGCGGATTCTCCTGGGTGCCCATTGGGACACCCGCCCCTGGGCGGATCGCGACCCGAATCCCAAGGCACACGGTCTGCCGGTCCTCGGTGCCAACGACGGAGGCTCGGGCGTGGCGGTCCTCCTCGAGCTGGCGCAGATCCTGAGCCGCCGGAAGCCCGCGTTGGGGGTCGACATCGCGCTCTTCGACGGGGAGGATCTCGGGACCGAGAAGAATCCAAGCGGATACTTCCGCGGCTCGAACCAATACGTCGCGTGGCGCTCCGGCGAGCCCCCGCCGCTCTTCGTGGTCATCGTCGACATGGTGGGAGCACGGGGAGCCGAATTCTGGTGGGAGGGGAACTCGGCGAATCGGGCCTCGAACATCGTCGACCTGGTCTGGGCCCGGGCCCGGGCCGAGCGGGTGCCTCAATTCAAGACGGGCATCAAGCATACGATCTACGACGACCACATTCCGTTCCTGAACTCCGGCATCGGCGCCATCGACATCATCGACTTCGATTACCCGGAATGGCATACCGCCTCGGACAACCTCTCCATCATCGACCCCCTCACCCTGGAAGCCGTGGGCCGCGTCCTCCTAAGCCTCGCCACCGACGCCAGTTTCCTCACCGACTGAAATCCGAACTTGACCCCGGCGGTGGACCCCTATAGGTTCAGGGGTCCGAGTGGACCCCGACGTCCACTCGTCCTTTTTCGGCCCTTTTCCGGGCTCAAGGGGACCCGGGGGCGGACGAATGGACCGAATCGATCTGCGGGAAGACCTTACCCGACGCCTTCGGAAGTTGTTGGAAGAAGAGGCGTTCGATCTCTGGGACCTGGAAGTGGCCTTCCAGTCGGGCCGGGGCGTGATCCGGATCTTTCTGGACCGGGCGCCCGGCGTGACCCTCGAAGACTGCGCCTATTGGAACAAGAAGATCGGCCGGTATCTCGAGGCCGAGAACGTGATGCCCGGGCCCTACGTGCTCGAAGTGGGTTCCCCGGGGATCGAGCGGTCGTTGACGCGACCGGAGCATTACGGCCGGTACGTCGGCAGCTCGCTCGAGGTTCGGTTGCACGACCCGAGAGACGGCCGGCGGACCTTCCGCGGCGAGTTGCGCGCGGTGGGACCGGACGGCATCGTGTTGGAAGACGCGGAAGCGGGAACGATCTCGCTGCCGCACGCGGCGATTCGCAGATCCAGTGTGATCGCCGACCCCTGGGAAGGATTGCGCGGGCAGGAACGCCGCCGTAAAGGATCGTGACCGTGGCGCGGGAGCCTCAGACGAAGAACATGAACTACGAGCTGATGGAGGCGATGTCCCAGATCGCTCGTGAGAAGAGCGTGGACAAGTCCGTGCTCATCGACACGCTGGTCGCGGGGCTCCTTTCCGCCGGCAAGAAGCGTTTCGGCACCGAGGCGAACCTGGACGTTCGGTTCGACGACCAGAGCGGGCGCATCCTCATGTTCCTGAAGCGGACCGTGGTCGAGGACGCGGACGATCTCGGGCGCGAGATGGACCTGGCGGAGGCGCGGACGATCGACGCCGAGGCGATCCTGGGCCAGGAGATCGCGCAGGAGCTGTCGCTCGAGGACCTGGGGCGGAACGCGATCGCGGCGGCCAAGCAGGTGCTCGTCCAGCGCGTGCGGGAAGCCGAACGCGAGCGGATCTACGAGGACTACCACGACCGGGTGGGCGAGATGGTGCGCGGCACCGTGCAGCAGGTGGATCGCGGCAACATCTACGTGAAGCTCGACCGTTCGGAGGCGATCCTGCCGCCGCGCGAGCAGATCGCGCGCGACCGCTATCACCAAGGCGACCACATCAAGGCGTACATCATCGCCGTGGACAAGCTGGCCCGCGGGCCGCAGATCATCCTCTCGCGCACGCATCCGGAATTCCTCCGCCGGCTCTTCGAATCGGAGGTGCCCGAGGTGGCCGAGAAGATCATCGAGATCAAGGGCATCGCTCGGGAGCCGGGCTCGCGCGCGAAGGTGTCGGTCGTCTCGAACGACGACAAGATCGACGCCGTCGGCGCGTGCGTCGGAATCAAGGGGTCGCGCGTTCAGGCGATCGTCCGCGAGCTGGGAGGCGAGAAGATCGACATCGTGCCCTGGAGCCAGGACGCCGTCGTCTTCGTGACGCGATCCCTGAGCCCGGCCAAGGTGCTCGAGGCCCAGGTGATCGACCAGGAGCAGAAGATCCTGGTCACCGTCGCCGACGACCAGCTCTCCCTCGCCATCGGCAAGGGCGGCCAGAACGCGCGCCTCGCGGCGAAGCTCACGGGGTGGAAGATCGACCTCATCTCGAAGAGCGAGCGCGAGCGCCAGCGGGACTTCGACAAGCGGTCCCGCGTCGACATCGAGGAGCTGGAGGGCGCCGGTCCGAAGCTCCGGGAGAAGCTGATCCGCGAGGGGATCGAGACCGTGCAGGACCTCGTGAAGACGCCGCTCGCCGAATTACTCGCGATCCAGGGCGTCGGCGAGAAGACGGCGGAAAAACTGCTGGAGGAAGCGCGCGAGCTTCTCGAGCGGAAGAGCCGAGAGATGGCGGAGGAGACCGCGCGCGCCGCCGCGGCGGCGGAAGCTGCCGCCGCCAGCGCGGCCGCCACCAGCGCGGCCGAAGCGCAAGCCGATGGGGCGCCCGAAGCGACGCCCGAGACCGAAGCGGCCGAGGCGGCGCCCGAAGCCGAAGCGGGATCCGAGCCTGAAGCTGCGGAAGAGACGGAACGTAAAGAGTCCCAGGAGACCGCGCCCGAGGCGTAATCGGGCGAGAAACGAGGAGCGATGCCAGGGCAGAAGCGGCGGGTGTACGAAGCGGCCAAGGACATGGGGATGTCGAGCGAAGCGCTCGTCTCGATCCTCAAGTCCATGTCGGTCGACGTGAAGAGCCACATGAGCTCGATCGGCGAGGACGTCGTCGGGCAGGTGCGGCTCAAGATCGCCCGCGAGAAGGACGCGGTGAAGGAGGAAGAGGCGCGCCGGAAGGAACGTGCGATCCAGGCCGCCAAGGCCGCGGCCGAGACGCAGCGCCGCGCCGTCCCCGCCGGAGCCGCCGCGGCCAAGGTCGCGAAGGGCGTGAAGAAGAAGAAGCGCGCCGTGGACGAGAAGCTGGTCCGGGCCTCGGTCCGCCGCACGCTCGCGGAGATGGAGGGCGCGAAGCGCCGCCATCATCGCCGCGACCGCGACGAGGACGCCGCGGTGGGCGTCGAAGAGGTGGCGCGCGTCGTCCGCGTGAGCGAGTTCGTCTCCGTCGCCGAGCTGGCGGCGCAGCTCGAGGTGAAGCCGCAGGAGGTCATCGCCGCCTGCCTCCGCCTCGGCATCATGGCGAACATCAACCGCCGTCTCGACAAGGACTCGATCATGGCGGTCGCCGACGAATTCGGCTTCACGGTCGATTTCGTGAGCGAGTTGGGCGAGGAGGAAGAGGTCGAGGTCGTCGAATCCGAGGACCTGGTCGCGCGGCCGCCGGTCGTGACGATCATGGGCCACGTCGACCACGGCAAGACGTCGCTCCTCGACTACGTCCGGAAGACCAACGTCATCGCCGGCGAGGCCGGCGGCATCACGCAGCACATCGGCGCCTACGAGGTGCTCCTGCCGAGCGGGCAGATGATCACGTTCCTCGACACGCCGGGCCACGAGGCGTTCACGGCCATGCGGGCGCGCGGCGCTCAGGTGACCGACATCGTCGTCCTGGTTGTGGCGGCCGACGACCGCGTCATGCCGCAGACGATCGAGGCGATCGACCACGCCCGCGCGGCGGGCGTCCCGATCATCATCGCGATCAACAAGACCGACCTCCCCGACGCGAACGTCGAGATGGTGCGGCAGGATCTCGCCGCCCACAACCTGCTGGTCGAGGAGTGGGGCGGTAAGACGATCGCGGTGCCGATCTCGGCGAAGAAGGGGACGAACATCGACAAACTCCTGGAGATGATTCTCCTCCAGGCCGAGGTGCTGGAGCTCAAGGCCGATCCCTCGAAGCACGCCCGCGGCGTCGTGATCGAATCGCGCGTCGAGCAGGGGCGCGGGATCGTGGCGAGCGTGCTGGTGCAGAAGGGAACGCTCCACGTGGGCGACGTATTCGTGGCCGGCACGACGAGCGGCAAGGTGCGGGCGCTCCTGAACGAGCGCGGGCAGCGAGTCTCGGACGCCGGGCCCTCCACACCCGTCGAGGTTCTGGGCTGGAGCGCGGCGCCGCAGGCCGGCGACACGTTCGCCGCGATGGACGACGAGCGCGAAGCGCGCGAGCTCGCGTCGAAGCGGGCGCAGCTCCTCCGCGAGCAGGAGTTCCGTCTCCACAAGCACGTCACGCTGACCGACCTCTACAGCCAGATCAAGGCGGGCCGCGTGAGCGACCTCCTCGTCGTGTTGAAGGGCGACGTCGACGGATCCGTGGAAGCGCTTCAGGACTCGCTCGTCAAGCTCTCCACGGAAGAGGTGAAGCTCCGCGTGATCCACCGCGGCGTCGGCCAGATCAGCGAGTCGGACATCCTCCTCGCGGCGGCGTCGAACGCGGTCGTGATCGGCTTCCACGTGAAGCCCGATCCGAAGGCGGCCGAGCTGGCGCAGAAGGAGAAGGTGGACGTCCGCCTCTACGAAATCATCTACGAGGCGGTCGAGAACGTGAAGGACGCCATGTCGGGGCTCTTGAAGCCCGAGATTCGCGAGTCGGTCGTCGGTCAGGCCGAGGTCCGGAAGATCTTCCGCACGACCAAGTCGGGTACGATCGCGGGATGCCTGGTCCTCTCGGGGACGCTCACGCGAAACGGGCGCGTCCGCCTGCTTCGCGAAGGGACGCAGGTCTGGGAGGGCAAGCTGAGCTCCCTCAAACGCTTCAAGGACGATGTCCGCGAGGTGACGGCCGGGTACGAGTGCGGCATCGGCCTCGAGGAGCGCGACGACATCCGCGAGAAGGACGTCATCGAAGGCTACGTTCTCGAGGAAGTCGCCCGCAAGCTGGCCTGACATGGTGGTCGGAACCCTGCGGCTCGAGCTCCATCTGCCCGCGGCCGACTCCCTGAAAGCGAAGCGCTCCGTGGTGAACCGTGTCAAGGAGCGCGTCCGATCGCGGTTCAACGCCTCCATCGCCGAAGTCTCGAATCAGGACCTCTGGCAACGCGCCACGCTGGGCGTGGCCGTGATCGGCGAAGAGCAGGGCGTGCTGGACCACGTGCTCCACGACATCCTTTCGGTCGTGGAGCGTGAGGATCGCCTGGCGGTCCTCGACTACGTCATCCAATTCGACTGATCGGATCGAACCCATGCCCGCCCGTCCCGAAAGTCCCCGCACCCGGCGCGTCGCCGACCGAATCGTGGTCGAGCTGGCCGAGATCCTGTCCCGCGAGGCGGAGGATCCGCGCCTTCGCGCGCTCGTCGTGACCGCGGCCCGCGTCACGCGGGACCTGACCGCCGCCCGCGTCTGGGTGAGCGGACGTCTCACGCCCGCGGAGGAGGGAAGCGTCCGCGCCGCGCTCGAACACGCCACGCCGTATTTCCGCTCGCTCCTGGCCCCCCGGCTCAAGCTCCGGGTCGTGCCGTCCCTTCGCTTCGAGTTCGACCACACCCTCGAGGCGGGCGCCCGAATCGAAGAGCTCCTGCGCGAGATCAAGAAACCACCAGAGGAGGGTACGGATGGGTGACGCCGCGGCGTTCGACGCGTTCCGCGCGTTCATCGACCGGCACGACGGGTTCCTGATCCTCTCGCACCAGGACCCGGATGGCGACGCGCTCGGCTCCTCGCTCGCGCTCCAGAAGGCGCTCGAGAGCCGTGGGAAACGAGCCCTGACCGCGAACGAGTCGCCCGTGCCCGAGTCGCTGCGGTTCCTTCCGGGATGGGAATCGGTGCGCCTCGCCGCCGATGTCGCCGAATCCTTCGATGCGGTGTTCGTGCTCGACTGCTCGTCCCTGGACCGCGTCGGCCCGAGCGCCGAGCGGCTCGTCCAGCCGCGGGCCGCGGTCGCGTGCATCGACCATCACGCCGCGGGAAATGGCGGCTTCGGCGATCCGCGACTCGTGGACGTCGAGGCGAGCGCCACCGCCGAGTTGGTCCATGACATGCTGGCGGGGGTCGGGATCCCGATCACGCCGGAGATCGCCGCCGGCCTCTACGCGGGCATCGCGTCCGACACGGGGGCCTTCCGCTACTTGAACACGACCCCGAAGATCCTCCGGCTCGCCGCGCGGTTGGTCGAGGAGGGGGCCGATCCGGCGTTGACGGCCGAGGCGCTCTACGCGCGGAAGTCGGCGGGAAGCCTCCGCATTCTCGGACTCGCGCTCGCGTCGCTCGAGTCGCGCGCCGGGGGCCAGGTCGCCGCGCTCACGATCTCGCGCGACATGTTCGACCGCGCGAACGCCACGCCCGAGGACGCGGACGGCATCGTTCAGTACGCGAAGTCGCTCCTGGGGTCGCGCGTCGGCGTCCTGATCCAGGAGCCGACGCCCGGCGAGGTGCGGATCTCCTTTCGCTCGGACGGCAGCGTGGACGTGAACCGGGTGGCCGGGGTCTTCGGCGGCGGCGGTCACAAGAACGCGGCGGGCGCCCGCATGAAGGGCGAACTGGCGGACGTTCGCGAAGCGATCCTGAGCGTCCTCGAACGGGCGGTGAATGGCGGACCTGCTTCACCTCGTGGATAAGCCGGAGGGCTGGACCTCGCACGACGTCGTCGCGCGCCTGCGCACGATCCTCGGCGAGCGCCGGGTCGGCCACGCCGGCACGCTCGACCCGATGGCGAGCGGCCTCCTGATCGTGGGCGAGGGCCGCGCCACGTCGCTCCTCGCGTGCCTCGCGATGCTTCCGAAGCGCTACCTGGCCCGCACGCGACTCGGCGTTTCCACCGACACGCAGGATCGGACCGGATCCGTGCTCGAAGAGCGTTCGGCGATCCCGGACCTCGCCGCGGTCGTCGCGGCGCTCGAGGGGTTCCGCGGCCGAATCGCGCAAACGCCACCCCTCTACTCCGCCGTCAAGGTGGGCGGAGAGCGCCTCTACAAGGCGGCCCGACGCGGCGAGGACGTCGAGCGCGCGGCCCGCCCCGTCCACGTCTACGCGATTTCGCTGGTCGATCCGGCGCCCGACGCCGCGCGCGCCGGCGAGGCCTGCTCCGAGGTGACACTCGACGTCACGGTCAGCCGCGGAACCTATGTCCGAACCCTGGCGCATGACCTCGGCGTCGCGCTCGGGTGCGGCGCCCACCTCGTGGCGCTTCGGCGCACGCGGTCGGGCCCGTTCCGCGTGGAGGACGCGCTCTCCCCGGCGAAGGAACTCGGTCAGGACGCGGCCGCGTTCCGTTCGCGCGCGATCACGCCCGAACGGGCGCTCTCGTTTCTTCCCCGCGTGCGGCTCGACGCGGCGGAGTCGGCGCGCTTGCGGCACGGCGTGGCGCCGGTTCTGACGGTCGGGCGGGTCGAGCGACCGGCGAACGATGACCCGCTCCCGCCGGGCGAGACCGGATGGCCGCTCGCCCTCCTGGACGACGGGGGCTCGCTCCTCGCACTCGCGAAGCCGTGGGAGACGCAGGCCCCGGGCGAGCGCGCGTCGCTCCTCCGCGTCGTCGGATCCGCGGCATGAGCCCGGCCGGCCGCCCCATCGCGCTCACGATCGGCGTGTTCGACGGGCTCCATCGCGGGCACCGTGCGATCGTGGACGCCACCGTGGCCGCCGCTCGGGAATTCGGCGGAGCCGCTTGGGTGGCGACGTTCGATCCGCACCCCGATTCGGTGATCCGCGGCACGACGCCGCGACCCTGCATCACGCCGCCCGAGGAGCGCGCGGCGCTCCTCCACGGAATGGGCGTCGATCGGGTCGAGATGATTCGCTTCGATCGCGACGTCCAGTCGCTCTCGCCGGAGGGCTTCCTCGACCGCGTGCTCGGTCCGGGGGCGCCGCTTCGGGCACTCGTCGTCGGGCCGGATTTCCGGATGGGGAAGGACCGCGTCGGGGACCGCGCCTACCTCGAAACCCTGGGACGAGGACGCGGATTCGAAGTCCGCGAGGTGCCCTTTCTCCTCGCGGCCGGCACCAAGCTCTCGAGCACCCAGCTCCGGAAGCAGATCGAAGCGGGCCACGTCGAGGAGGCTGCCCGGACCCTGGGCCGCCCCTATGCGCTCGAGGGAATGGTGGGGAGCGGAGCCGGAAGAGGGACGGGCCTCGGCTATCCGACCGCGAACCTCGAGCTCAACCCCCAAAAACTCCTGCCTGCGCCCGGCATCTATTTGTCGCTGAATGAACTAGGGTCGGGTCGACATCCGGGGATCACCTATGTCGGAAGCGCCGGAACGTTTGGGCCCGGACCGGTCCGAGTCGAGGTGCATCTCTTCGACTTCGATGGGAGCCTGCGCGGCAAATCATTGAAGACGCTCATGATCGAGCGGTTGCGCGTCGATAGGGTCTTCGACTCCTCCGCGGAGCTCGTGCGCGCGATGGACGAGGATCTGACCCAAGCGAGGGCACGGTGGGCCGAGATTTCCGCGCGCGGGGCGCCCGAACTCGCCTGAATCCGATTTGGGGTTGCGATTTCCGGGCCCTGTGATACATTCCCGCTCCAGAGAGAGAGGAAACGTCAAGGAGGTGGCACCGGTGCCGTTGACACCAGAGAGAAAGCGCGAAGTAATCGGCCAGTTCAAGATCCACGAGGCAGACTCGGGGTCCGCCGAGGTTCAGATCGCGCTTCTCACCGAACGCATCAAGTACCTGACGGAGCACTTCAAGGTCCACAAGCGCGACCATCACAGTCGCCGGGGCCTGCTCCGCATGGTCGGTCAACGCCGCAGACTGCTCGATTATCTGAAGATCACCAAGATCGAGCGTTACCGGACAGTGGTCAAGGAGCTCGGCCTCCGCAAGTAGGCCCCTCCTCGCGCTCCCATCGCGGGCGCGAGGCCTCGCCGCAATTCCTCCCCGACACGCCTCTGCGCCTCGACCCGGCCCTATGGCTCGCCGGCCCGCGCGCGCACCGCTTCACTGAAGAGTCAGACGGAAAACAAAGGAGAAGAGAATGCCCGAATCAGTAAGCCTTGACCTCGGCGGCCGCACATTCCGGATCGAGGTAGGAAAGGTCGCCAAGCAGGCCTCGGGTTCCACGTGGGTCCAGTTCGGCGAGACCGTCGTGCTCTGCGCGGCGGTGGCCAGCAAGGATCCGATCGAGAAGGACTTTTTCCCGCTCAGCGTCGAGTACCGCGAGAAGACCTACGCCGCGGGGCGAATCCCCGGCGGCTTCTTCAAGCGCGAGGGCCGACCGACCGAGAAGGAAATCCTCTCCAGCCGCCTCATCGACCGGCCGCTTCGGCCGCTCTTCCCGGACGCCTATCGGAACGAGATCCAGATCATGTGCACGGTCCTCTCGTCCGATCAGCAGAACGACGCCGACGTCATGGGAATGACCGGCGCCTCCGCGGCGCTCATGATCTCCGACATCCCGTTCCCGGAGCCGGTCTCCGCGGTGCGCGTCGGGCGGATCGAGGGGAAGCTGGTCTTGAATCCGACGTTCCCCGAGCTGGATGACTCGGATCTCGACCTCATCGTCGCCGCCACCGACACGAACATCGTCATGGTGGAGGCGGGCGCGCGCGAGGTCTCCGAGGCCACGATCGTCGAGGCGCTCGAGTTCGCGCACGTCGCGATCCGCCAGCTCAACAAGCTGCAGCATGACTTGAAGGCGCGCGTCGGGAAGCCGAAGCGCGAATTCCCGCTCCCGAAGCGGGACGAGGATCTGGCTCGGACGATCGCGTCGGCCTACGCCGACAAGGTTCGGAAGGCGAACCGGACGCCCGAGAAGCACGCGCGTCAGGATGCGCTCGACGCCGTGAAGGCCGAGGCCGTGGCGCAGTTCGAGGCGTCGCACCCCGGGTCCGCCAAGCTCGCGAAGCAGGTCTTCTACGAACTGGAAGAGAAGGACGTCCGCGAGATGATCGTGAAGGAGAAGCGGCGCCCCGACGGCCGCGGCTTCCAGGACATCCGCCAGATCGACTGCGAGGTGGGGACGCTTCCGCGCACCCACGGCTCCTCGCTCTTCACGCGCGGCCAGACGCAGGCGCTGGTCGTGGCCACCCTCGGCACCAAGGTGGACGAGCAGCGCGTCGAGGAGATGCAGGGCCAGTCCTGGAAGTCCTTCATGCTCCACTACAACTTCCCGCCCTTCTCGGTCGGCGAGGTCCGCCCCTTCCGCGGTCCCGGCCGCCGGGAGATCGGGCACGGCGCCCTGGCCGAGCGCGCCCTCGAGCCTCTGATCCCGAGCGACGTCGACTTCCCCTACACGATCCGGATCGTCTCCGACATCCTGGAGTCGAACGGCTCGTCGTCCATGGCCACCATTTGCGGCGGCAGCCTCGCCATGATGGACGCCGGCGTGCCGATCAAGGCGCACGTCGCCGGCGTGGCGATGGGTCTCATCAAGGAGGGCGATGACTTCGCCATCCTGACCGACATCCAGGGCGTCGAGGATCACCTGGGCGACATGGACTTCAAGGTGGCCGGCACGCGCGACGGGATCACCGCGCTCCAGATGGACATCAAGATCTCGGGCGTCTCCTATGCCCTCATGGCCGAAGCGCTGGAGAACGCGCGAAAAGCGCGGCTCTTCGTGCTCGGCAAGATGGAAGCCGCCCTCGCGACGCCGCGGCCGGAGCTCTCGCCGTACGCGCCGCGCATCTTCATCATGATGATCGACCCCGACAAGATCCGCGAGGTCATCGGACCCGGCGGCAAGATGATCAAGAAGATCTCCGCCGAGACGGGCACCCAGATCGACATCGAGGACACCGGAGAGATTCGCATTGCCGCCTTCAGTGGGGCCGACGGCGACCGCGCGCGGGAGATCATCCGCGGCATCACCGAGGATCCGGAAATCGGGCGCGTCTACCAGGGCACGGTCCGCCGCGTGGTGCCGTTCGGCGCCTTCGTGGAGATCTCGCCCGGCAAGGACGGCCTGGTCCACATCTCCGAATTGGAGCCCAAGCGCGTCGAGCGCGTCGAGGACGTCATCAACGAGGGCGACAGCGTCCTTGTGAAGGTCATCGGCATCGATCGCGAAGGCAAGATCAAGCTGAGCCGGAAGCAGGCGCTTCCGGGCTACGTGCCGAGCGAGGACGACTCGAGCGGCGATCGTGGCGGCGATCGAGGCGACCGTGGGCGCGGCGGGGACCGCGGCGGGAGCCGTGGCCGTCGGCCGGAGCCGTCGCGGCGTTGACGCCTCACGGTTCAGAGAATCACGGAAACACGCGACGGAGGCTTCGGCCTCCGTCGCCGTTTCCGGCGCGGCAGGAGCGAACGCCCCGGAAGGAAGTCGCATGAGCGAGCCGAGCCGCTTCCATCGGACCACGCTCCCTTCGGGCCTCACGGTCATTGGTGAGGAGGTCGACTCCGTCCGCTCGCTCGCGATCGGAGTGTGGGTCAAGGTCGGCGCGCGCCACGAGAGCCCCGAACAGGGCGGGATGTCGCACTTCGTGGAGCACATGGTCTTCAAGGGCTCGCACCGGCGCGACGCCTATCAGATCGCGCTGAGCCTCGAATCGGTCGG
>Ga0070699_100000119_pt1 | contig 72516 bp, 55 predicted proteins | sample KBSK1503metaG_FD_65473 | JGI IMG/M metagenome (GOLD analysis project Ga0070699, IMG submission 65473) | Corn, switchgrass and miscanthus rhizosphere microbial communities from Kellogg Biological Station, Michigan, USA - KBS K1-50-3 metaG | ecosystem: Host-associated > Plants > Roots >... | reverse complement strand
TAGGGTGGGGGCGTAAAGATGCGTTTCAGATCGCGCACCGAACTAGAGCGAGGCCGCCAGCTCCGAGCCCGGATGACCGATGCCGAGGTCAATCTCTGGATGCGGCTCCGCGGTAAACAAATCGGAGGCAACTACTTCCGTCGCCAGGTTCCCATGGGTGCCTACATCGTCGATTTCGTTTGCGTAAAGGCTCAACTGGTGATCGAGGTCGATGGTGGACAGCATCTCAGCGCCGCTGAATACGACGAGCAAAGAACGGCCTGGCTTAAGTCGCGCGGCTATCGCGTCTTGCGGTTTTGGGATAACGACGTACTTCAACGGCAAGACGATGTTCTAGAAAACATTCGGGTTGCCCTACAAGAGGCCCCCACCCTGCCCACCCCCGCCAGCGGGGAAGGGAATAGAGCAGTTACCAAAGCCCCCACCCTACCCTCCCCCGCAAGCGGGGGAGGGGTAATGCAGGAGTTAGCCGCCGAGGTAGGCCTTCTGAACCTCGGGGTTGCGGCGTAACGCCGCGCCAGTTCCGCTGAGAAGGATCCGGCCGGTCTCGACGACATAGGCGCGGTCCGCAATCTCGAGCGCGCGGAGCGCGTTCTGTTCAACCAGCAGAATGGTCACGCCCTCGTTGTGGATCCGCTGGATGACCTCGAAAACGGTGTCGACCATTTGCGGCGCGAGCCCCAACGACGGTTCATCCAGGAGCAACAGCCTGGGGTGCGCCAGTAGTCCCCGCGCAATCGCAAGGATCTGCTGCTCACCGCCGGACAGCTGTCCCGCGGGAAGGTTGTGCCGCTGACCGAGGATCGGGAACTGCTTCATGAGATCGTCGATTTCGCGATGCGCTGCTCCGCGGTCGCGCCGCGCCCACGCGCCCAACTCCATGTTCTCGCGCACCGTGAGGCGGGCGAGGATCTCGCGGCCCTCGGGAACCTGCGCCAAACCTCTTCGAACGATCTCGTCTGGGGCAGCAGTCGTGAGATCGAGGTCGCCGAATCGTGCCATGCCGGCGTGGGGCCGCATCACCCCGGACAGTGTGTTCAGGATGGTCGACTTCCCCGCACCGTTCGCACCAATGAGGGCGACGATTTCCCCCTTTGCGACACCAAAGGACACGCCTCGGACCGCCTTGATCGCGCCGTAGGCGACCTCGAGGTCCCGGACGTCGAGCAGCGCAGAGGCGGGCTCCGCCGAGGCCACCGGCTTCGAGGTGGCGGCGAGATCCATCTCTTCCGACCCCGGTACGTGGCTGGAAGTCTTCGACGCGTCGCTGCCAAGGTAGGCGGTCACCACGGCGGGGTCATCGGACACGGTCGCCGGCGACCCGTCGGCAATTTTGCGTCCAAAGTTGAGCACCGCGATTCGCTTACAGACACCCATCACCAATCGCATGTCGTGATCGATCAACAACACGGTGAGACCACCCTCGTTGAGCTGCTGGATCAAATCGCGAACCCGGTCTTTCTCGGCAGGGTTCATGCCGGCCGCCGGTTCGTCGAGGATGAGGAGCTTCGGCTTCAGCGCCAGGGCGCGGGCCACCTCGACGCGGCGCTGATCGCCGTACGAAAGTGTCGATGCACGGCGATCCCCGTGCCGGTCCGGATTCAGGCCGACGCTCTGCAGCAGCTCGCGGGCTTCCGTCAGACGCCGGTCATCCAGACGCATCAGCGGCCGCAGAGGCAGCATTTGCCGCAGCGTGTCGTCGCGTCGTCGGGTGTGCATCCCAATCAGGACGTTCTCGATGGCGGTCAGGTTGCGGTAGAGGCGCAGCGTCTGGAAGGTCCGTCCGATGCCGAGGCCGGCGATCGCATGCGGTGGGCGCCGTGCGAGCTCGACTGCCCCCACCCTGCCCTCCCCGGCACGCGGGGGAGGAGTAAGAAGTATGCTGCCGCCCTGCGAGCGGATGTAGCCCGTCACCACGTTGACCAGCGTGGTCTTGCCCGCGCCGTTGGGTCCGATCAAGCCGAAGATGGTGCCTTCCTCGATCTCGAGGGAGACACCGTCGACGGCGTGCACGCCGCCGAAGTGGCGGCGGACGTCAGTGAGCTGCAGCAGGGCGCTCACGCGCTCTCCATCGGATCCACCAGCGCGGCCGGATGATGGCGAGACCGCCACGGCCGACGATGCCCTGCGGTCGGAAGATGATGACGAGGATCAGGATGACCCCGTTGACGACGTCGCGATAGGCGGCAAACTGGCGCACGATCTCGGGCAGCGACGTCAGAAAAACGGCACCGACGATCGGGCCGAAGACGTTGGTGGTCCCGCCCACGACGGCGAACGTGAGAATCTGGATGGTGCGGCCGATGCCGTACTCGGTGGGGTCGACGAAGAAATTGATGTGGGTTTCCAGCGCGCCCGCGTATCCGGCGAGGACGGCACTGATGATGAACGCGATCATCTTGTATAGGGGGACGTTGATCCCGTTGCTCGAGGCGGCCAGCTCATCCTCGCGGATGGCGGACCAGGCCTGGCCCAGTCGGGACTTGGTGAGCCGCCACACGAGGTAGGCCAGGATGGGCAAGGAGATGAGGATCGGCACGATGCCGCCCAGCGGGTCGGCTATGGGATTGTGGAGGCCCTGCCCTTCGCCGGTGATCGGCACATTGAGGACGACGCCAAGGCGCAGCGCCTCGACGAAGCCGATGGTGGCGATCGCGAGGAAGACGCCCCGCAAGCGCAGCACAGGCAGGCCGACCACCACGCTGACCAGCCCGGCCAGCAGGGCACCGACGAGCATGTTCAACGGAAGGGGCGTCGGCAGGTAGAGGCTCATGATGACGGTCGTGTAGGCGCCGATCGCCATGAAGCCGGCGTTGGCCAGCGTCAGCTGGCCGGAATAGAAGGTCACGAAGATCGCGATCGCGAGGATGGCATTGATACCGATCTGGGCGATGAGCAGCTCATGCTGGTTGTAGAAGCCGATCGGGTTGGTGAAGAGCTGGATGAAGAAGTCCACGGCGACCTAGCGCGGCACTTAGAGTCGCTCCCGCAACCTGGCGCCGAAAAGCCCCTGCGGTCGCAGCACCAGCACCAGGAAAAGTGCGGCAAAGGCCACCCCGGCCTCGACGTTGCTGCCGAAGCGAACGAGGGCAAAGACCTCGATCAGCCCCAGAAGGTAGCCTCCGACGACGGCGCCCGGGATGCTGCCCATGCCGCCGAGCACGATGACCGCGAGCCCTTTCAGCTCGACTTGATCACGCCCAATGTAGGGACTGATGTCCGAGATGGCCAGCCCGAAGAGGATGCCGGCGAGGCCGCCGAGAGCCGAAGAGAGAAAGAGGGTCGAGGCGAAGATGCGGTCGACGTTGATGCCCAGCAGGGTCGCGGCACGCCGGTTTTCGGCTACGGCGCGCAGCGCTCGGCCCACCTGGGTGTAGCGGATGACGTAGCCCAGCACCAACATCAGCACCACCGAGGTGATGAGAATGCCGAGCTTGGTGCCCTCGATCGTCAGACCGGCGATATGGTAGGTCGGGTTCGGGACCGTTCCGGCGGGAAACCGCACCGAGTTGGCTCCGTCCTGCCAGAGCCAGCTGAAGAGGGTGCCCGGCGTCGCTTGCTCGACGATGGCGACGAAGATCAGCGCCAGCCCGATGGTGGAGATCAGGGCCGAAATCGGCGGCGCGTTCCGCCGGCGCAGCGGGCGAAGAGCGACGAACTCGATCAGCAGGCCAAGCAGGCCGCAGGCGAGAACGGCGATGATGGCCGCCGGCAGAAAGGGCACGCCGTGCAGCGCCACCAGCGAGTAGGCGATGACCGCGCCCAGCATGAAGACGGCGCTGTGCGCGAGGTTGAGCACGTCGAGCACGCCGAAGACGAGCGTGTAACCGACGGCGAACAGCGCGTAGATCGACCCAATGAAGATCGCGTTGAGGACCTGTTGGGTCAACGCGATTTAGCTAGGGCTTACTGATGCCAGCAGGTTGAACCCACCTTTTCCATCCATCAGGATCACCCAAACCGTTTGCTTGACGTCGTGCGTGCTGGTGAACTGGAACGGACCGAGCGGTGTCTGGATGTTGACGGTCTCCATCGCGTCGCGGAGCTTGTTGCGGTCGCCGGCGACATCGCTGAAGGTCAGGTTGGCACGCTTGGCCGCGTCGGCCAGGATCAGGATCGCCGCATAGCCTTGCGCCGCGAATTGGTCCGGGTCGCTGGTGTATTTGGCCCGGTAGGCACTCACGAACTCAGCATTGGATGGGAAGGTATTGTCCAGGTACCAGGCGCTGCCGCTCTCGGCACCCTGTCCGGCGGCCCCCGCTTGCTTGGACACGACGGCGGTGTTGAAGCCGTTGCCACCGAGGAATTGTCCGGCGAAGCCCTGCTTGCGAGCCTCGATCATGATCTTGGCCGGGATACCGCCCAGGCTGGTAATGAACATCACGTCGGGCTTCTTTTGGAGCGCTCTGGTCACGAATGGCGAGAAGTCGGCGGTGAGCTTGCTGAAGGCGACCGTGTCGACGAGGTCGATGCCGTACTGTCCCACGGTATTCTGGACAATCTTTCCGCCGTCGGAGGAGAACTTGTCATCGTTGGCGACCATCAAGACACCGGTCTTCGGATGCGCTTTGGCAACGTAGATCTTGATGTTGGTAGGGATGGCCGTCTCCTCGCCGAGACTATCCCGGAAGACGTACCTGCAGGGGACGGTGGATGGGGCGTTGCAGTTGGGCACGATGTTGATGCCCGTGGTGCTGACCGCGAGAATTGGGATCTTGAAGCTCTCGGCCAGCGGGTGCACGGCGACCGCCGAGTTCGAGAGGGTCGGGCCGAGGAGCGCGAGCAAGTTCCCTTGCTGAATCAGGGTCTGCGCGACCTGCGCCGACTGGGCCTTGTCCGACGCGTCATCCCGGGTGTCGAGCGAGATCTTGGCGCCGAGCACTCCGCCCGAGTTGTTGATCATCTCGACTGCAAGGTCCGCGCCTTTCTTGGAGCTCGGACCGTAGACGCCACCCGCGCCGGTTAGCGAAAGGATGGCGCCGAGTTGGATTGTCTTTCCCTGGTACGAGGCGGTGCTGCCCCCGGTCGACGTTGTACCCCCGCAGGCGGCCAGTGCCAGCGCCAACGCGATCGTGATCCCGCGAGCCGCGCTTCTCATCAACCTCTCACCCCTTTCTCTCCCAAAGGAATCTGCGCTCAGCTTAGCCGGTTCAAGACGGACTTCGCGGCGGGCCCTCCTTCCCCGGCTCGGTTCGCTGCGCCGCTCGCGCCTTCTCGAAGCAGGAGCGGCATAGTTTGAGGGCGGTCAGCGGTCCGCGCTCGGCGAAGACCCGTCTTCCGCAATGAGTGCAGATAAATTCTTGCTTGGCCATCTCTAACCCTGGACTCCGAGTTGGCGCAGCAGCCGGCGTCCGGCCGGATCTTTGAGCTGCTGGGGCCGGTCGGTCAGGTAGGCGATGAAGGTCTCGAAGTCGAGGTCGTACTGACGGCCGCCGTGCCGCAGCTGCACCCGATCATGCTCGACCTTGGCGTCGACCGGCTCGCCCTCCTCGTGGGCGGCGAAAAGCCCGAAGGCAACGCGCCAGCGTAATTGGGCGCGGCGCTCGCGCGCCGTCATCGGGACTTCGATGTCGTCGGCGTGGATGGCGTATTCGCGCGCCAGGTGCCAGATCTCCAGCCGCAGCGGATAGGGGCCGGCGCTGGTCTGAATCCGCGCGTTAAGTCCGAGGGCGCCCCATGCCCGGCGGACTCGCTCCTGGCGCGCCTCCCATTCCTGGAGGACTTCCAGCGGGGGCATCGCCCGTCGCACGCGAACGCCCCGGGCGTTCCAACCCGTCAGGCCACCGCTTGCCGAGGGCAAAAGGTCCAGGGTCCGATCGAGGCAGGCCTGGTTGTAGACCTCGTCGGTAGAGAGGTGGGCGACCACGTCTTTGACGCTCCAGCCGCGACAGTGGCTACGCGCCGACCAGGCACGCTCATCGAGCCCGCGGAGGTGCGCGCGAAGCCGCCGGATCTCGCGGTCGTAGGCCGGAAACGGATTAGCGCTTCTTGGGCCGAGGACTCTTGCGCTTGCCGTGGGTGGCCTTTTGGCTGGCCGGTTGCTTGCGGTCGCGGGGGCCTTCGATCGCGCCGAGGGCGGCCAGCGCGACGTTGGTTTCAGACGACGACGTTTCGGTGGCCAGCTCCGCTCCCTCGAAGAAGCGGGCTTCGAGCTCTTCCGCCACGCGTTCGATCAGGTTCTCGTGGTGCGGAGGCTTTTTTGGCGCGGCCTTTTTTGGCGCAGCCTTCTTTGGTGCGACCTTCTTCGGAGCAGCCTTCCTGGGCATCAGACCAATTCTAGAATGGCCGCTTCGAAACGCTGATAGACTCATTCAAAGGCCGCTGCGGGCTCTAAATATCGGGGTCGAAGGTCACTGCGGGGAGGGATAAACCGTGGGGTCCGTTGTACCTATCTGGCTACGCCAGGTAGGCCTGCCGCTGCAGTTGAGCCTGCCCCGCGCGCGGCGGCTGGCTCGCTTGGGGGTGGTGCTTCGCTGGGTCGCGATCGCCTTCGCGGGACTGGCCGGCCTGATGCTTACCCGTCCCCCCAGCTTGCTCAACTACGAGGTGCTCGCCGCCCTGGTCTACAACGGCCTGGTCATGTCCTGGCTCCACCGGACGAGCGATGCGCGCCTGCCGCGTCTCCTTCTAGTGGTCACCGCCGTTGACCAGGTGTTCGATTTCGTCTTCATCGCCATCTACGGCTCCGCCGTGCCGGGTGGGGCGCAGGTCGCCCCCTACTTCGTGGGTTTGATCGAGGCGGTCGCCTTCTTCGGCACGCTCGGCGCGGTGCTGTCGGTCTCCATGTTCGTTGCGGGACTTCTGCTCCTCGAGGCCGTCTATGCGCGCGTCAGCGCTGGGTACATTGGTGAGTTCAGCATCATGGGGGCGGCGATGATCGTGGCGCTCGGCGCCGTGATCCTGGCCTCCGTCAACCAGGTCATGATGGGTCCACTTCCGGAGTCCGAGTCCGAGGTCAAGCCCGCGATCAGCGAGCCGAACGGTGCGCCGGATGTCGCGGCACCAGCCATCCGCCTTTCCAAACGGCAGCAGGACGTGCTGCAACTGGTCGCCGAGGGGTACTCGAACACCATGATCGCCAGCCGACTGCGGCTGAGCGACAATACGGTGAAGAGCTACGTCGAAGATTTGCTCAACCATCTGAACGCTCGCAATCGCGCCGAGGCGGTGGCGGCCGCCTCTCGCCTTCACCTCATCTAGCCGCGGCATCTCGCGACAGCGTTGGCCGGTAGCCGCGGACACTAGTCGGCTCTTCCGCAGCATCTAGTCCGAGTCACGAAGCCCGCTGCGCCAAAAGGCCACTGCCGGACTCGGTCACCACTTGCGAAGATTTCAGCTCCGCGGTTTTCTCCTTGACAGCATCCCGTCAGTGGCGTTAAATGGGGCAGCCGTCGGCACCGCGCTATGAGGCTGGGGGGCCTCTCGGGGGACTTGTCTCTCACCATCAACTGGCCGCGGAAATAATTCCGCGCCAGCCTACCGAGAGGAGCGCGATGAAAACACGCCGCTGGCGGAATGCACTTCTTGTTGTTATCGGGCTTGCCATCACCACGCCGCTGAGTTTGCTCGGACCCTTCCGTCCGATTAGTGCGCTCGCGTTGACGTGGGACGCTTCCGTGGACACGTCCCATGTCCCCGCGACTTGGTATACGCAGACGTCGCCTGCCTTCGACCTCACGGTGACCAATACGGGGACCTCAACCTGGCCGGCAGGCGGCGCGAACCCGGTTCACGTCGCGGTCTATTTCACCTTCGAGAATCGCGACACGTGCGGACCGACGTGCCGCTTAGCGCTGCCATACGACGTGCTACCCAATGGATCGGCCACAATCCATGTCCAGCGACCGACGCCGTTCGATGTCGCCTCGTACACCCTCGTCATCGACATGGTCAAGGAGGGCCAGTTCTGGTTTGACACCCAGACGCCCAACTTGCCGGTCACGGTTGCCCTGCAGGCGAAGGTGGCGTGCGGCGCCTATTGCACGATCGTGATGAATAGCGGGGCGACCCTCTACTGGCGTCTCAACGACCATCAGAACGGCGCCGGCCCGTACCGAGACGTGATGGGCGCGGCTGGGGACCAATTCGTTCAAAATGCAGGAGTCGGGAAGGTAACCGATGGCCGCCTACCCGCGGATGGTGAATCCGGCGCGGCCTCCGTCCACGTGGCACCAACATTTCAAACCCCACCATCGCCCGACGTACTCGGCGCGGGCATCCCGAACCAGCCAGTACCCATCATGGCGCTGGGCGGCTGGGTGAAGCAGGATGCTGACCAAATCGGCCAAGCACGCGCCTGTTTCTTAGAGGGTTCGCCGACCAACGGTACGGGATACATGTGCCGGGACAGCGCCGGAAACATTTCGTATCAGCTACAGGTCGTGTGTGCGGGCAACGACTATACCTTCATCGCGAGCACTGGCCCCGTTCTTGACGACGGCCGGTGGCACTACGTGCTGGGGCGTTACGACAATGGCTCGAGTCCACGGTCCGAGCTCTGGATCGACGGGTCGCTCGTCGGAACCGCGGCGAAGCCAAACACCGCCCCCTGCAATGGCACCGAGCCGGTAAAGCCGATTCGCGAAATCTATATGGGCAATAACTTCCATGGATTCTTCTCCGAAGTAGCCTACTGGCAATCAAGTCTCCCGGTCGCGTCGATCGGACCGTTAGCCAGCAATCCGGTGGGCGGTGCCTATACGGGCGCTCAGTCGGCGGGTGGCGGGCTCAACCTCTGCTTGCCCTGCCTGGTCAACGGCATCCTACATGGGAATGTCACGACCTTTCCGGTCGACACGAGTAGTGGCAACTTCTGGCACGTGTTCACTGACGTCAACATCCCGGGCCGCAGCTACCCGCTGGCCTTTAGCCGCACCTATAACTCTCAGTCACCCGGCACCAACTCGCCGCTGGGCTACGGCTGGCAATTCAACGACGCCATGTCGCTGAGCCAGAGCGGCACCACGGTGACGATCACCCAGGAGAACGGCAGCCAGGCCACCTTCACCCAGTCGGGCAGCACCTGGAGTCCATCGGCCCCGCGCTTCATTGCGACGCTGACCCAGAACCCGGACAGCACCTGGACGTTTGTTCGCGCGGGCCGGGACACCTACACCTTCAACACCGCCGGGCAACTGATAGCCGAACGAGACCTCAACGGTTATACGACGACCCTTAGTTACACCGGTGGCAATCTCAGCAGCGTCACGGATCCGGCTGGCCGAAGTCTGGGCATCGGGTGGACCGGCAGCAACATCACAAGCATGACGGATGCCAATGTGAGCCCATCGCGGGTCGCGCACTTCCAGTACAACGACGGCGCCGGCAATCTCACCGACGTGATCGACGTCAATGCCGGCCACTGGCAGTTCGGCTATGACACCAACCATCGAATGACAGTGATGAAGGATCCGAAGTGCTATGCGACCACCGGGTGTCCAGGGGTGCAGAACTCCTACGATACCAGCGGACGGGTTCAGTGGCAGAAGGACCAACTGAATCGGCAGACGATGTTCACCTATGGGACGAACCAGACCACCAGCGCCGATCCCAAGGGAAACCAGCAAGTCGATTACTACAGCCAGGGCTTACGCACCGCCGTTACGAAGGGGTACGGGACGGCACAGGCGGCGACCTGGCAGTATTTCTACGACCCCAACACCCTGGCGCTGACCGGCGTCACCGATCCCAACGGCCAGCAGACGAGCTACACGGTCGATGCTGCCGGCAATCCTTTGACGGTGACCGATCCCCTTGGACGCCAGACGACGAGCACCTACAACTCGTTTAATCAGATCCTCACGAGCCAGGACCCCAATGGTGTGACGACAACGGACGTCTACAACAGCAATGGCGACGTCACCAGCACCTCGCGGCCGCTCAGCGGAACCAGCCAGATACAGACCACGACCTTCACCTACACCGATGCCTCCCATCCGGGGGACGTCACGTCGATGATCGACCCGGATACCAAGATATGGACCTACGGATACGACACTTATGGCGACCGGGCCAGCGTCTCCGACCCGCTCGGCGATAAGACAACGTCCGTTTTCAATGGAGACGGCTGGATGACATCCTCGGTGAGCCCCAAGGGAAACGTGGCGGGCTGCGGCTGCCAGAGCACCTACACGACGACCTCTGCCCATGACGCCTTTGGCAACGTGACGACCATGACCGACCCGTTGGGTCACCAGACCGTGCGCCATTACGACGCCGACCAGAATCAGGATTATTTCGTGGACGCCGATCCGAACCGGACGACGTACGTCTACGACCTTGCCAACGAGCAGACCCAGGTTCTGCGAGCCGATTCCACCACCCTCACCACCGACTACAACCTGGATGGCACGGTGCTGGATCAGAAGGATGGCAAGAACAACGCCATCCTGAGCTACGGCTATGACGGTCTGGCGAGGGTCACCTCGACTACCGATGCGCTCAACAACATCACGTCTTACAGCTACGATGGGGCGGGCAATCGCCTGACGCAGCAGGACCCTGGCGGCAATTGCGCGGCCGTTCCGCCGACCGGCTGCACCACCTTCAGCTACGACGTCGCCAACCAGCTCAAGACCATCACCTACAGCGACGGCGTGACCCCGAACGTCACGAATATGGCCTATGACAACGACGGCCAGCGGACGGGGATGACCGACGGCACCGGCACCTCGTCCTGGGTATGGGACAGCCTTGATCGGCTCTCGACCTATACCAATGGGTCTGGTGCCCAGGTGCAGTACGCCTACAACCTGCGCAATCTGCCGATCACGATCACGTACCCGGGCACCCTGAACGTGACCCGCGGCTACGACGACGCGGGCCGGTGGACCTCAGCCCAGGACTGGCTGAGCAACGCCACCATATTCGGCTATGACGTCAACTCCAACCTGACGACCGAGACGCTCCCGACCGCCAGCGGGGTGGTGGACACCTTCGCGTTCGACGCCGCCGACAGGCTTACCTCAATCTCGGATAAGAAGGGAACGACCACCCTGTTCGCCGCGACCTACACCCGCGACAACGCTAACCAGCTGACCGCGGACTCCTCGATCCCTTCCAGCACGGGTTCCTACAAATACAACACCCTGAACCAACTGTGCTATGCCGGTTCCTCGGCCACTAGCGCCTGCACCTCGCCCCCCAGGAAGGCGATCGTCTACACGTATGACGCCGCGGACAACTTGACCCAGATGGGTAGCACCAAGCAGACCTTCAACAACGGGGACGAACTTTGCTGGACGGCCGCTAGCTCCGGCTCCTGCGCGTCTCCACCCACCGGTGCCACGACTTATACGTACGACACTCGCGGCAACCGGACGAGGGTCACGCCCGCGACCGGCGGTGCCACCACATTGGCATACGATCAGGCCAACCGTCTGATCGCCTTCGGAACTAGTGCCACCTACGCTTATAACGGGGCTGGCCTGCGCATGAGCAAGACGGTGAGCGGCACGACCAGTCAATTCCTCTGGGACGTGGCGTCAGCTGCTCCTCTGTTGCTCAAAGATGGCTCGACGGCCTACGTGTATGGCCCACGCGGCCTGCCATTGGAGCAGATCAATGGCTCGACGGTGCTCTGGCTGCATCACGACCAACTCGGCAGCACGCGACTCGTGACAGATACTACTGGCGCGAGCCAGGCGACCTATACGTTTGATCCGTATGGCAACATAACCGCCAGTACGGGGACCATCGCGAATCCGCTCCGCTTCGCCGGCGAGTACCGAGACGGCGAGTCCAGCCTGTACTACCTGCGGGCTCGGTACTACGACCCCGCTACTGGGCAGTTCATCTCGCGCGATCCGATGGTCGCGGTAACGAGGGCTCCCTACGCATATGTTGCAGACAGCCCGCTCAACGCAATCGATCCGATGGGGTTGGCCTGGTGGAACCAGGCCGCGGCCGCTGTCGTCGGGGGCGTAGGGGCGTTCGTTGGGAACGCGGTCGACAACCTTCACAGCAACAATCCGGGTCTTGTTGCGCTGGGTGTTGCCGAGTCAGTAGTCATTGCGGCGCCAGTCGCGGCCATAATCACCGTCGCCTTGCCCGAGGAGGCGGCGGGTGGGATTGTCGCAGCTGGGCCGGCAGTGGCCGGTGCCGCGCAGATCGGAGCTATCCCCGCGCGTGCGGCCGTTGCCGCCGCCGTCGTGGTCGCGATCGGCACGGCGATTTGGATATGCAGTGCTAAGGACTCCGAATGCTTGCAGCAGGGACCTAATAATGTGAACAATATCCCTAGTTTCGTTAACGACATACAGAGGCACCTGTTGGAACCACGTCCAAGGCCGACGCCCTGCCCCAGTCCTACACTCGGGCCCCCGGCACCAAGCCCCTCGCCCTAGCCTTGGTGCGGATCAGCCGGCAAACCGTCGGAGCGTCTCAGCGCCTCGAAGATGAAAGTTACGCGCAGCCGAGATTTTCTTACAGACTCGTTACACGAATTCGTCGGGTCCCCCTAAGGGCCGGATTAACTTGATAATGAGGTGGTTGGGACGAGGCAACTGGCTTCGAGGCTTTGGCTGCAGAGGACTCTGCAAACCCTCATTGGGATAACCTTTCTACTCTGGGCGCTCGCGTTCATAGGACAGAATAGGCGCGTCCTTTTTGCAGGAATGCTGACAATGTGCCTATTTGTGATTGTTCTTGAGACAGCGTTCGTTATTCAATCGATGAGACGGTCGCATTACGGCCTAGCAGGGTTGAGCGCCATCTCTTCAATTGCCCTAGTGCTCTGGATCGTGGTGCCAGGCATTCACCCCCGGCTCTGGCAAGGCGTACTTCTGACCTTGGCCTTTGCCGTCCTAGCAATCTGGTGGTATAGGGTGGAGCGCTCGGATCGGGATCGCGGCAAGTCTGTGCCGAGTTCTCGTGTGTGAACCCTGGATTCGGGTGGAAATTGCTCAGCGACGCCCAAGAAGGGATGCACCACCCTCACCTACGACATCGCCAACCAGCTGAAGGCCATCACCTACAGCGACGGCGTCACCCCCAACGTCACCAACGTCGGCTAAGACGGCGACGGCCAGCGGCATGACCGATTCCTCATCCTAATGGCGGTCGCCCTTGCGGCCCATTGGATAAGGCTTGATCAGATTCCCCAGTAAGCGGGCGTATAGGGACTTGGGTTAGCCGATCCCGAAGCGGCCCAGGCTGCTAACGAAGATGTAGACCGCCAGTACTACGACGAAGGCGGCGACAGGCGCCCAGTCAAACACGCCGGGGCGACGCGGAAACCAGCCACGGAACGGTCGGGCGAATGGCTCCGTGCTCTGCATGATCATCTGCGTGATCGGGTGCCAGGGATCCATCCGGAAGAATCCAAAGAAGATGCGGACCAGCAGCAAAATAATGATGAACACGAGCGCGTAGCCTACGATCAGGATTAGCGTCCTCACGATATCGCCCGATCCAATAAACGCCGCAAGGGCGTACAGAATGATGATGCCGACCAGGAACGAGAGATCGAGGCCGCCCACCGGGGGGATGACCCGCCGGATCGGCGCCAGGTACCACTCGGTGGCGAGCAGGATGTACCGACCCGCCTGCGAGTAAATCATTCCCGGGAACCACGAGAAGATGGCACGCACGATCAACACCAGGATGAACAGGTTGATCAGCGTCACGATCAGCGAAGCTCCGGGAAACATCGCTGGCTAGTTTACGGGGTTACGGGTAAACCCTGGCTAAGAATTAGCGCCGGCGTCGGCGGGCCAGCAGGTCGCCGGACGGATCCTCCGGCGGCTTCTTCGGCGTCCGTGGTTGGCCGGCGCGCGCGGCGCGAATACCTTCGACCCGTTCCTTGAGCCGGGTCACCGTGGCTTCCGCCGGGACGGCGGGCGTCGGCCGTCGGGCGACGGCCGCTCGCCATGCGGGCATGTCCTCGAGGCGGAAGATCAGCCGGCGCAAGGCGACGTCAATCGGAAAGAGCAGGATCGCGAGCACCAGCAGGAGTTCGCCAATCGGCACGGCGGCGCGCACGGTCGGGACTGGCACGCGGAATGCCTGCGAAACGTCGCCCAGCAAGACCCCGCCGCCGGCCTGGGCGATCGCCTTGAGGGTGGCGACGTCGGTGCCGAGATCCCGGTATTCGGGCGAGTAGGGGACGACCAGCCCGGTGGTCGTCGTGTGTCGAACCACGCCGCCGGCCGACTGGCTCACATGCAGTAAGTAACTCCCCACCTGGTCGGTCGGGAGGTCGCCCTCGAAACGACCCGGCCCCGTGGACGACAGGACCAGGCTGGCGGCCGTCAGGTCCGGGGTGAGCGCATTGACGGTCACGGTCGCACCGGATGTCGGCGGCGCTGTGACGAGGAGGTGGGTGTGGTCGCCTACGACGCGGGTCTCGACCTGCAGCGCCGGATCCCCCGGCTGCGGCAGGCTCGCGTGCACGATGTCGCCAAAGAATCGATTGGCCGCCGACCATTGCAGCAGGCCGGCGGTCCAGCGGCCCTGCGAATCACTGGTCCAGGCCATGACCCGGCCGAGGCCGTACTGCCAGGTCGCCAGCAGCGGATCGCCCTGCGGACTCTTCAACACGACATCGGCGGCGGCGCGCGGAGTGGTCGCGACATAACCGGTCAGGTCCGGGAGGGTGTCGAGCGGCACGCCGGGGAGCACGTCGGCCAGGGAGGCGAGCTGTGGCGCGATGCGGCCCTCGACGATCCATGGCTTGAGCGCCTCGCGCGTCTCCTTCAAGAAAATCTGCGGCACATCGGACAGGCTGTTGCTCTGGTAGAAGCGACCGTGGCCCCAGCCCGCCATCGCCTGCATGGTGGCGGCATCGAAGCTGTTGGCGGCGATCGCGACGGTGGAGACCGTGATTCCGCGGCCGTGCATCGCGGTGATCTGCGACTCGTAGTTGCGGTCCGGGGCGTCGCCGTCGCCAAAGAGAATCACGTGCTTGATCGAGGCCTTCGCGGGCGTTAGCTGGTCATTGGCGGCACTGAGGTCGGGCGAGTAGCTCGGCGGATCGCCGAGGGCCATCGCCTCGATCTTTTTCTTGATGGCGGCTTTGTCAGTCAGCGGTCCCAGCGGCACGACGATGCTGCCCATGTTGCCGTTGGTGACCCCGACCAGGTCGCGGGGCGTGAGCTGGTCGATGACCGACTCCGCGGCGCCGCGCAAGATCTGGTCGCCCTGCCCGCTCTCCGTCGACTCCAGCACGAGCATCACGGCAACGGGCGGCTTCTGCATGTCCTGGGGCAGCTGGATCTGGACCGGGAGCGTCGCTTCGAGCGTCGTGCCGGCGTACCCGCCAGGGCCATAGCTGTCGGCGCCGCCGATGACGACCAGGCCGGTGCCGAGGTCGCGGACCGATGCCTGCAGCAGCGCCATGCCGTCCGCGCCCAGGCTCGAGGCCGGGATATTGACCAGGACAACCGATTGATAGGCGGCGAGGTCCGCCGCCGATCGGGGCAGCTGGTCCGGGGTGATGACCGAGGTCCCGATGCCGGTCGACCGGAGCGCCGATTCGAGGCTCGCCGCCTCGCCCAGGGTGTTCTCGACCAGCAGCACGCGCGCCGGTCCGACGACCTGGATCAGGACTTCGCCCAGGTTGTTCTCGGCGTACGTGTCGCGCACGGGGTCGATCACGACACGAACCGAGTGGAATCCCGGCTGGTCGGGCTTGACCGTCTGTTTGATCGTGGTTTCGCCGGGCGCCAGGTCGAGCAGGGTCGTGCTGATGAGGGTGCGGTCGAGATACCAGCGCGCCCTCGCAGGGGTGGTTGTGTTGCTGACGATCAGCGCCTGCGCGTCGGCCTGCTGACCCTGGGTCAACGTCTGCGGCGCATCGAGGCGGTCGACGTAGACCTCGGCGCCGATCGGTACGGGAAGCGCCACCGTGTCGACGCGAACGCCCTCGGCACGGAGCAGTCGCGCTTCGCCGACGGCATCGCCAAGATTTCCGCGGCCGTCGCTGATGAGCACGATGTGCTTGCGGCTGTCGTCGGGAAGGATCGATCCGCCCAGCTGCAGGGCCGCTGCCATGTCCGTGTAATGCGGATTCGGCTGGCTCTGGAACTCGCCGAACTGCGGGTTGGTACCGAGGTTGACCTCGACCTGCGGGTCGCGGCCGAAGCTGACGACGCCGGCCCGATTCTCGCCGCTCCGCTGCTGCAGGATGCCGCGGACCATGGCGGCCTCGCTGTCGAGCGCGCTTTGCACGCTGGCCGACAGGTCCGCGGCGACCAACAGTGATTGATTGTTCGGCGTCGTCTGAACCTGGAACCCGGCCAGCGAGGCGGTCAGCAGTAGCACGATCAGCGTGCGCAGACCGAGCGAGAGACGGGCGCGTCGCGGCGGCAGCGGCGGCGGAAAGACGCGCCAGATGAGGACGATGATCGCCAGCGCCAGGACGCCCGCCCCCAGGAAAAGGGGACGGGTAATTTCAAAGCCCACGGTGGAAGGCCAGCCATTCGGCGGTGACGACCGCGAGCGCCGCCAGCGCGATCCAGGGCCAGATCTCCAGCTGGCCCCGGTGGGTCGCCTGGATCGCGACCGCCCGTATTGGTGGCAGCGTCAGCCGGTCGGGCGGCTTGAGTTGCGAGATCGAATCGGAGAACAGGTTCACGCTGAACCATGAGCGCTGAAGCTGTCCAGCGATTACCTGGTCGACCGTGTACAGCCCCGTCGGATCGGTCTCGGCGAAGGTGGCGATGGCGCCGATCGCCAGCGCGCGACGGCTGCCGTCCGGCCGGACCACGCTGACCGACGTGGCACCGGGCTCGGGCACGATGGTGACGGGCTCGTCCGGAGCGAAGCTGTGGCTGGGGACGCTTGGCGGCAGCATCCACTCGCTGAGGTTCTGCGTGAGGATGGGGAAGGCGATCCGCAGGGGTAGGTCGGACTCGTGCAGGTCGAAGCCGATCAGCACCTGCCGGAAGGGCTCGTCGCGCACCAGCACCAGCGGCGTCTGCAGGCTGGTGATCAACGGCCTCCCAAAGGTCGACGCGCGCAGGTCCTCGCTGCGCGCCACGTGGACGTCCTGCAGGTCGACATTGGCCAGCAGCGGGTCGCCGGCGTCGACCGCGCGGACGCGACCGATGCCGACCGCCGGTCCCCCGGCCAACGCCGAGCCCGACGGCGGATCGACCACGAGGAGTGGACCGTCCGGCATCACGGGCGGGGCGAACCGGTCGAAGACGGTCATCGCATAGGCGGAGCTCGCGTGATACGCGGTCGGCGCGACGACATCCAGTTGAAAGTCCGTGCGCAGCCGCAGGGCCTGCTCGAGGAACACATTGCCCGGCGTGACCAGCAGCACCTTGAAGGCGCGCGGCGTGCGGGCGACGGCGGTCGCCGTGTCATCGATGGCGAAGATGTCGCCGGCGGCGAGGTGCGCCGTCACCGAGGTCGTGTCTGACGGAACCGGGAGGACGAGGTCCTGGCCCTGGCCGGCCGGCAGTGTCAGCGGCCGGACGTCGAGCAGGTGACCGTCGGCGCGCCATTCGAGGCTGACCGACCGGACCTGCTGGCCAAAGTTTTGGAGATGCAGGTAGGCCGCGCGTGTCTGCGCGCTGGTGCGGACGGTCAGCGAGGTCAGCCCGACGTTCTCTCCCGAGGTGCCGACCCGGTGGTACTCAACCGGAAACGGCAGGCCTGCGGTGAAGGAGGAGCGAAGCGGCTGGACGATGCCGTCGGAGAAGAGGTAGGCGCGTGCGTCGTCACCCGATCGAACCAGGCCGGCCGCCAGCGATAACGCCGCGGACAGATCGGCGGCGCCGTTGCTGGCCACGATGCCGTTCACCGCGCGATGCAGTGCGTCGCGGTCGCCGGTCACCGACGCGATGATTCTCGAATTCGGTCCAACCGCGATCACGGTCATTCGGTCCGACGGACCGAGCTGGTCGATCACGGCATTGACCTGGCGTTTCGCCTCACCGAGCCGCGACGGGGTCACGTCGGTGGCCTGCATCGAGGCCGAGGCGTCGAGCAACACGATGCTGTGTCGGGCGAGTGAAGCCCCCGCCGGCAACACCGGCTGCACGGCGGCCGCGACCAGGGCGGCCGCCGCCAGCAGTTGCAGGAAGAGCAGCCAGCTCGGGCGCAGCCGCTGCCAGGGAACGTTGGCCTGGCGGTCGCGGATCTGGCTCGGCCAGAGATGCAGCGCCGGCACCACGCGGGTGGGCCGGCGGATCTTCAAGAAGTACAGGGCGATGATGGCCGGTAGCGTCACCGCCAGGACGGCGGCCAGCGGGGCAAGAAAGGTCATGAGACGCGCGCCTTTCCACGCCGGAGCGCGCTCATGCCAGCAGTCCGATCCGCCGCAGCGTGACCTGCACCATCTCGTCGATTGGCTCCGACGTGGACAGCCGGGCGAAGCGCAGACCGCGGCGATGCGCGGCCCGCTCGATCTCATCGGTCCGCTGGGTCAGCGCCTTCACGTAGCTCCCCTGGGTAAGCGGCGTCGCCGTGAACTCGCGCTCGACCCCGGTTTCGGCATCTTTGAGGCGAGCGTCGCCGGACCAGTCCGGCGTGAGCTCCTGGGGAGCGAGCAGCTGAAGCACGGCCCCTTCCTGATGCGCTCGTTGCAGCGCCATCAATGCGGGATCCAGTGGCGATTCGCCGAGCCCGTCCGTAATCAAGACGGTCATGCCCGGACGCTGGCGGCCGATCGGCCAGACCAGCTTTTCGTAGTTGGTCACGCCGCCGGCGGGAAACGATTGCAACCGCGAGAACAGGGTTGCGGCGGCCCGACGGCCGCGGCTTGGCGCACCGCCTGAGGTCTCACCTTCCGCGAACACCGTGAGGCGAACGCGGTCGAGCGCCGCGAGCGCGACGTAGGCGATCGCGCCCGCCAGCTTTCGCGCGGTCTCGGCCTTGTTGGGCTTACCCCAATCCATCGATCCGCTGAGGTCGACAAACAGGCTCAATGGAAGCTCTTCCTCCGCGACGAAGAGCCGCAGCATGAAACGATCGAGTCGCGCGTACGCATTCCAGTCGATCAGCCGGAAATCGTCGCCGGGCGTGTAATTGCGGTAATCGGCGAACTCGACGGATTGACCCCGACGCTTTGAGCGGCGCTCGCCACCCATCTGGCCGCTGACGGCGCGCCGCACCTGCAGCGCGAGCGCCTCGAGGCGTCGGAGCAAGGCGGGCTCCAGCAAGGGGGCCATTTCAGTGTCGAGGCCCAGGAAGGCCTTGCCGTTTCATCGGCCCTGATCGGCCGACTGACAGCGTCGACGCCTGCGCCCCTCGCTCACGTACGACGGTACGCTCGCTCCGGTGCTCGGCGTCTCCTTGTCCTCGGCCGCCGGGGCCGCGAACCGGCGGCGGCATCCTGAGCCTCGACACTGCTACTCCCGGCCGGGTTCCTTGGGCGTCTGCTCCAGGATGTCGCGAATGATCTTGTCGGCTGCGATGCCATCGGCCTCGGCCTCGAACTGCAAGAAGATCCGGTGCCGCAACGCCGGCGCGGCCACGGCATTGAGGTCGTCGAAGGCGACGTTGTAGCGGCCTTCGAGCAGCGCGCGGACCTTGCCGGCGAGGATGAGCGTCTGCATGCCGCGGGGGCTGGCGCCCCAGCGGACGTAGCGCTTCACGCCGTCGAGTTGGGTGCGGTCGGGATGGGTGGCCGTGATCAGCCGCGCGGCATAGCCCAGCACGTGCTCGGCGATCGGGACTTCGCGCGCCACGCGCTGCGCGTTTAGAACTGCCTTCGCGTCGGCCACCGGCTTGAGCTGCGGCGTCGATTCACCCGTCGTTCGCCGGGCGATCTCGAGGAGATCCTTCTCGCTGGGAAAGGGAACGAGGACTTTGAAAAAGAACCGATCCAGCTGCGCCTCGGGCAACGGGTAGGTTCCCTCGAGCTCGATCGGGTTCTGGGTGGCGAGCACGAAAAACGGCGTGGGCAGCGGCCGGGTCTGAGTTCCCACCGTGACCGTGTGTTCCTGCATCGCCTCGAGCAAGGCGCTCTGCGTTTTGGGCGTGGCGCGGTTGATCTCGTCGGCGAGCACGAGATTCGCAAAGATCGGACCCGCCTGGTAATGAAACTCGCGGCGGCCGGCCTCGTCCCCGATGACGTTGGTGCCGACGATGTCGGCGGGCATCAGGTCGGGCGTGAACTGGATGCGCGAAAAGCTCATCATCAGCGTCTGACCGAGCGAACGAACCAGGACCGTCTTTCCCAGCCCGGGCACACCTTCGAGCAGGACGTGCCCGCCGGCGATCAGCGCGATCACGGTATCGCGGAGTAAGTCTTTTTGACCGACGATCAGACGGGCGAGCTCAGCTTCGAGCGATTGCGCCAGCTCGGTCACCCGGGTTGCGTCGACGCGCGGTTCTTCGGCGATCATGATCCTCCCTGACGCATCAAGTTATTGCGGACCGGGTCCAGTCTGCTCACCGAGTTGCGAGAAGTACTGGCGAACGAGGTCGCGCTCACTGCCCGGAATGAGACTCTGGTTGGTGGCGTCGAGCGCTGCCTGCTGATAGGCCTGGATGACCTGGCTGTATGGGCTGAGCGGCACGTCCTGGCCGGGTCCGAGCGGGGTGGGATCGTTCTGCGACTGACCGGGCACCGGCTGGCCCGGCACGTAGACCCGCTCGGTGCTCTTCGCGCCCGAGCCGCTCCCGGTGCCTGAACCGCTCGAACCCGTGCCATTCGTTCCGCCTGACCCACTGCCACTACCGGAGCCGCTGCCCGTGCCGCTGCCACTGCCGGTGCCGGTGCCGTTCCCGGTGCCATTCCCGGTCCCGCTTCCGCCACCGCTCGCGCCCGGCGACGCACCCGCGCCCGAGCCGGGCGACGTGCCCGCCCCCGGCGAGGCGCTGGCGCCGGCGTTCGGTTGCCCGCCCTGGCCCTTGGCGTCGCGATCCGCCTGGGTCGCGAGCTCCTGGCGCGCGGCTTCGAGTCCGTTGATCGCCGAGGCCACCGCCTGGTCCGTATTCTGCTGCTGCTGCAGCGAGTCGAGTTGGCTAGCGACGTCGTTGAGCGCCGACGCGGCCGAGCTGGCATCGCCGTTCTGCAGAGACGAGGAGGCTTTGCTCAGCGAATCGCGCATCTGGCTGTTCTGCGCCTGCTGGGCGGCCTTGTCCAGCGCCTTCGCCAGTTCTTGACGGTCCTTGGGTGACATGTTTTGCAGCTGCGAGGCCAGGTCGCGCACCGATTGGGCTCCCTTGGCGGGGCTACTGCTGATCGCCTGGGCGGCGCTGCTGCCCGCGGCGGTGCTGCTGAGCGCGTTGGCAAGATTCTGCGCGCTGCTGCTCAACGCCGACGTGCCGGGGTCGGTCAGCCGTTGCAGCTGCTGTTCTGCCGGCGTGATCGACTCGAGCGCCTTGCGCGGGCTATCCGCCTGACGAATCCTGGCCTGCGCGTCCTGCAGAATTTTCTGGACCTGGGGATCAACCGGTGTCGGCTTGGTGCTGTCGGCGACTTTCTTCTGGGCGTCCTGGACCGCTTTCGCGGCGCGGGCCTGGCTGCTGCGATCCGCTTTCTGCTGCGCGAGGACCTGGTCCATCGGGTTGGGGAGAAGCGCGAGCGCCAGGGCGAAAATCGCGAGGATCGCGACCAATGACGCCTCGCCGCGATTGACCCGAACCGGGAACGCGGCTGCCAGCTGGGTCCGCGTCGCGTGCTGCAGCGCATCGCGGCGCTGCACGTCGTCGAGGGCGCCAGACTCAGCCCGCCGCTCCCAGGCGGTTGACAACCGTTCCTTCAAGCCGAGCCGGATGTCCGCGAGCCGCATCAAGATCAAAGCACTCGGACGGCGGAGGAGCCACGCGATGGCCGCCACGGCGAGCGCCACCGGGATGCCGACCACCGCCACCGTGGCGCGCCGCTCGAACGGCGTCAGCCTCGCGATGAGGAGCACCAGCGCCACCCACGCGACAGCACCCACCAGGCCATGCACGGCGTAGCGCGCCGCCCGGGCGCGGGCAGCGGCTCGCCGGAGCTCTCGGATGATCGCGTCGAGGGAACTCACGCCGCTACTCCAGCCCGCCGTCGCCAGGGAAGATGATGGATCGGTGGCAGGAGGAGGGCGCTCAGGACCAGGGCCGCCAGCGAGATGATGAGTTGCATCGTGATCGTCGCCTGCCAGTACTGCCAGCCGCTGAAGAGCCCGCTGGGGATGGTGGTCCCACTGGGTTGCGGTGGGTTGATGAACGCGCCCTTGCCGATCGGCACCGTCGTCGCGTAGCAGGTCTGGGCGCCATTCGGCAAGGCGCTGCAGGCCATTCCTCCGCCCTGGGAGATGCCAAAGTTGCCGTAACGGACGCCGTAGCCGTTGACCGGCCCATTCGTGCCGATCACGACCAGCGGCAGGAGCGGGCTGAGATATGTGACGGCCGGCGGCGCCGGTGCCTTGGTTGCGTTTTGGTCGATGTTGGTGGGGAAGAGCAGCCCGAACAGCAAGCTGCCCGCCAGCAGGATGAAGGCGGCGCCATAGGCGGCGACCGTCGCCGGCAGCGTCCGCTTGAAGGCGGTCGAACAGGCGAGGCCGATGATGCCGAGCGTGAGGGCGGCGACCGCGGTCACGAGGAAGGCGATGAGCACCTGGTCGAGCTCGATTCCGCCAAAGAGGAAGACGAGGCTGAAGATCGGCACCGATAGCAGCAGGAGCAAGATCACGAAGGACATCGAAGCGAGCAGCTTGCCCCACAGAATCGAAAATGCGGGCAGCCTGGTGACGAACAGCAGGTCGATTGTCTGCCGCTCGCGCTCGCTGCTGACGGCGCCGGCGGTAAGCGCGGGGGTGATGAAGGCCAGCAGCACCATCTGGAAAACGATCAGCCACAGGAATAGGACCTGGCCATAGTTGGCGGCCTGCGTGCCGTTGAACGAGTTGCGTGCCGAGGCGGCGGTCGAGGCAAAGATCGCCCATCCGACGCCGCCCAGCAGCAAGATATAGACGGTCATCGCCAGGGGCGATCGCCAGGTGCGCATTCTCGATCGGTACTCCTTGGAGACGATCGGGTTCCAGAGTGCGATCGCGATGCGGCTCATCAGATATCCTCCGACGTCGCTTTCATGAAGGCGTCTTCGAGGCCGCCCTCGAGCTGGCTGAAGCTAAAGACCTTGATACCGGCCGCGATCAGGGTCTGGAGAATGCCGGCGGCGGCGTCGTCGTCGCCATCGTACCGGGCTTCGATGGTGCCGTTGACCATCACGACCTCGTGGATCGCGGACAGGGGCTTGAGCACAGCGGCGGCTTCTTCCTTCTGTCCGAGCACCGTGATCCGCAGCCGCCGGCCGGCGGTCAACTGCCGGATGACCTCGTGCACTGGCCCGGTCGCGCGCATCCGGCCCTGGTCGATGATGCCGATCATGGTGCAGAGCTCGGTGAGCTCGGGCAGGATGTGGCTGGAGATCACGATCGTCTTGCCCATGGTCTGGAGTTCTTTCAAGATCTCGCGCATCTCGACGCGGGCCCGCGGGTCGAGGCCCGAGGCCGGTTCGTCGAGCAGCAGGACCGCAGGATCATGGACCAGCGCCCGGGCGAGGCAGAGGCGCTGCTTCAAGCCCCGCGACAGCGTATCGACCGCCTGGTCGCGACGGTCCGTCAGTCCGACGAGTTCGAGGAGGTCGTCGGCGATCTTCTTGCGGCGCGCTTTGGGCTGCCGGTAACACGAGGCGTAGAAGTCGAGATATTCACCCGCGGTCAGCTGGTCGTAGACGCCGAAGAAGTCGGGCATGTAGCCAAGGCGCTCGTGCACCAGGTCGGGATGCTCGGTGACGTCGGCGCCGTCGACCAGCGCCCGGCCGGAGGTCGGTTCGAGGAGCGCCGACAGGATCCGCAGCGTCGTCGTCTTGCCCGCGCCGTTCGGTCCGACGAATCCGAAGATTTCGCCTTTGGGCACCTCGAACGAGACGTGATCGAGTGCGGTGCGATTGCCATAAACCTTGGTCAGCCCTTCGACGGCGATCATTGGACCGTCCCCGTCAGCGAGATGCTGCCTGCCAGTAGGCCGGCATTGGTGGTGGTCAGGCGCAGCCGGATGAGTCCGGTGGCTGGGTCGACCGCGCTGTCCGGCAAGGCGGTGGTCCCGTTGTCCTGGTAGGCGACGTCGGTCCAGCTGGCGTGGGACCAGTCCCACACCTGGCCCGTGACCGCCGGCCCGGTTTGGGTCCCACTGGTTGGCGGACCGAACTTCGGTCCGTAGGGATTTTGGGCGTTTACCGACACCGCGGTCAGGTGGGCACCGCCCGTCAGCGAAGGGGCGAACTCGTAGGTGACGCTGCCATTCTGTATCAGGAGCATGCCGGGCGGGCCCTGATTCTGGGTGTCGCCCACGACATCCACGATGCGGCCGCTGACGACGCCGGCCGGCAACGGTCCGGTTCCAATCCGGTCCACCGCCAGCGACAGGACGACCGCGCCCAGCGCGGTTGATCGGGGATGGCTGCCGTTCACGCTGAGGTCCTGGAATGACGCATGGGTCCAGGCGACCACCATCGGTGCGGCGGTTCCCGTCCCCATGCCCTTGAAGCCCACGCCGGTGGGCAGCAGCGAAAGGATCTGGGTCTTGGCAAAGTTGTCGCGGTCGGCCGCCGTCATCGTCGGCCCCCCGGGACCGTAGCCGCCCTGGTAGATCCCGGATTGGTTGTAGATCCGCATATAGAGAGGTTGACCGTTCGATGTCCCCGCTTTCGGCGCCAGGCTCAGGCTTGCCGACGCGCCCGGCCTGAGGGCGCCGATCGTCTGGAAGTTATCGCCGGCGATCAGGACGGCGTCCGTGAACGTGACATTCGAGTGATTCTCGATCGTTCCCTTGAGTTGCCCGTTCACGACGGCTACATGGGCGGTCAGCTTCGGCGCCGTCGTGACGCCCTCGGTGGCAAAGCCGCCCAGCGCGAAGGCCGTCATCCCGGCGAGCGTCACCTCGTTGCTGGCGACGTTGACCCGTACGCTCCCCGCGTAGGCGTTGCCGTTGTTGGTCGCGATCGGGCTGATGAGCAGGCGTTCGCCGCCCGCGGTCGCCTGGTAATCACCCCGACTGGGCGGGATGATGCCGGTATACGTCTCCTGGTAGGCGTGATCCGACCCGGGCTGCACCTGAAGGATCGCGATCTGATTGGTTTGGACGGATCGGCCCTTGGTGAAGATGCCCGCGCCATACGCGCCTCCCGCGGCGAGCAGCGCGATCAGCGGCACGGTCACCCAGGCAAGGGCACGGCGTCGCATCGCGCCTAACACGAGATAGTTCACGGGCCCGACGAGGAGCACGTAGATCAACACCAGCGCGCCGGTGAGTTGCAACGAGGGTAAATCGAGGCCCGGTAGGTTGCCGAGCACCGGCGTCAGGGCGCTGCTCCTGGTAGCGAGGGACGACTGCGAACCGAATCCCATCGGCGCCGGTCCCATCATCATGTAGGGGCCGTTCTGCGCCGAGCCGACCTGCCCGAAGAAGGCGCGAGACATAACCTGGCGCAAGATCGTCCGGCTCGACGTCGACACGGCGAGTGGTGGCTGGTTCCAATCGAAGGTCGACATCGTGACCTCGCCCGCACCGACGGGGCGCTCCAGGATCAGCGGCTCACCGGCGTCACTCAACCAGGCGACCCCGTTGGTCAGGGTCCCGGTGGCGATCTCGACCGCTGTCCCGCCAATGGCGTTCGCATCGGCCAATGTCGTGCCCGTGACCTGCACCGGGAGGATCTCCGCCGGAAGGCCGGCGAGCGTCTTCCGCCAGGCGGCGCCGGTGCCAATGAGCAGGTCGCCGCCGGTCGCCACGTAATCGGCGATGGCGCCACGCTGGCCCGCCGTCAGGCTATCGGTCGCGAAGTCGTCGATCACCAGGATGTCGAAGGCCCGCAGCGGAATCGACGAATCCGCGATGTCTTCCGAATGGAGATGGACGACGCGGGCGGCGATGCCGCCCGGATGAACGGCCGCGAAGTCGTCGAGAGCGGCGCCCTGATCCGACACGACGCCGATCAGCGCCGAGGTCGTGGCGCCGCTGACCGAGCCCTGGGAAACGGCGACCCGGCCCTGCTGGGTGATGCGGGCGATGATCGTTGCCCCGGTCGTGTTCTCCACCAGGTAAAGGCGCAGGCGTTTGGTCGCGCCAGTCGCCAGGCTGATCGGCTCCTGGTAGATGGTGAAGCCGCTGACCCCGGGTTGGGCGTTCAGGGCCTCCTGCACCTCGAGCATGCCGTCTATGCCCGCGCCGGCATTCCGGGCATCGATCGTCACCGGCATCCAGGCGCCAGCCTTGACCACGTCCTGGTAGCCGACGTGTACCGTCAGCGTGATCGGGTTGGTGGCCGCCTCGCCCGAAACGGCGGCGATCGGGAGGGCCAGTGCGGCCAGCATGGCTGCGAGGCCGATCCGCGCGGGCAGGCGCCGTCCCCGGAGACGCATCTCGCTCAGTAAGACGGCCGGCGGCATGAAAAGTTCCGTTCGGGCAGTATGGTCGGCACCTGCGCGGCCGTCAATCGGCATCTGGACCAGACAGGCCAGCTGAAATGGACCGAGAGTGGCGCGCCCGAGGGCGAGAAGAGAACTGCCGGAGGAGGGACTCGAACCCACACGGACTTACGCCCAGGCGCTTTTGAGGCGCCCTCGTCTACCATTCCGACACTCCGGCGAGCCCCGGCGAGTATATCGGAGACTGTGCGTTGGGAACTTATTAGCAATGTTTGCGTCTAAAGGCAGGAATCGCTAAATGGACGATCGCGACCTGGTGGGCCGGGCCCGCCGGGGCGATCCGGAGGCGTTTACCCAATTGATGATGCAATACCAGGTGCCGCTGTACAACATGGCGCTGCGGATGGTCGGTAGGCCGGACGATGCCGCCGACATCGCGCAGGAGGCGTTTACGCGCGCCTGGGTAAAGATCCGGACGTTACGTGACGCCCCGTTCAAGTCGTGGATCTTCCAGATCGCGGCGAACCTCTGTTACGACCATTTCCGGCGCGGCCGGCGATACGGCGAGATGCCCGACGAAGACACCAACAAAGTCGTTGGACTGGGCATCCTGACCCCGGATCCGCAAGAGCGTGCTGAGGCGAGCGAGCGTAACCGGCTGGTCCGCGAGAGTATCGAGGCGTTGGATCACGATATGCGGCTGGCGATCATCCTGCGTGACGTGAACGGCATGGCCTACGACGAAATCGCCGTCGTGCTGCACGTGCCGTTGGGAACCGTCAAGTCCCGGATTGCGCGGGCACGGGCGCAGGTCCAGGAACACCTGCAGCAATATCCGGATTTCTTTCCGTCGACCCGGGAGGACGCCAATGCCGAGTGAACCGCGCATCCCTACCGAGCCGACGCTGGATGAGCTATCAGCCTATCTCGATCACGAGCTGGACGACGACGCCAGGACGCGCGTCGCCGACCACGTGGCCGGGTGCGCCGACTGCCAGGCGCGGCTCGACGGGCTGCGCCAGACGGCGTATGCGATCCGGGCGCTGCCGATGGAGACGCCGCCACGCACGTTCACGATCCCCGCAAAGACGCGCGAGTCGTCCAGTTGGGTGCCGGTCGCCGGCTGGATCGGTGGCGTCGCGGCGGCGATGCTCATCATCGTGGTCGGCGTGACGCACCTGCCTTTTCAAGGCCCAGGCGGTGCCGCCTCGACGGGCACGATCAGCAGAAGCCTGGCCCAAGGTGGCGCGCCCGCTGCCGGCCGAGCCGCGCCGCTTGGCCAGTCCGGAGCCGGCACCCAAATGTACGACTCTCAAGCGGCGTCGAAGGCTGTCCTCTCGAATGCCGCGACCGTGTCCGATCCGCGTAGTCCGTCTCGGATGCTGACCGTGTCCACCGACGCGGCATCGTACTCGTCGACTGCGACGATGACGGTTCAGTTGCGGCTCTCGGGCCTTCCTCCGAGCCAGACCGCGCTTGTGTCACTGCTCTTGGAGCGCAATGGTTTTGCGGTCCTATTACCAGCCGGCTCCGGCCCGCTCGATGCCTCAGGGTACAGGGGCAACTATCCATTGGCCAATCTCGCGCTGCCCAACCCGGTGGCCGGCTCGTACACCCTCATTGCGATCGAGTGGCTTCCCGATGGCAACGGCGAGCTGATCGCTCGGCTGCCGATCACGATCCAGGGTTAGGACTTTTCGGGCGGCGGGCCCTCGAGGTCGGGCAGATCCATGCTATTGATGAGCTCTTTGAAGATCGAGAGCCGGTCTTCTTCTTCCTCTTCTTTTTCGGGGAAGACCCCGGCCTTGTCGAGGACGTCCTGCGACACGAGGATCGGACAGGTCATCCGCACGGCCAGCGCGATCGCGTCGCTCGGCCGGGAGTCGATCTCGACTTCCTTGCCGTTCACGGCGAGAAACAATCGCGCGAAGAAGACCTCGTTCGTCAAGGACGTGACCTGGATTTTCTTCAGGCGCATCTCCGCGCTTTGAAGAATGTTGGCGAGAAGGTCGTGTGTAATCGGCCGCTCCGGCGTGATGCCTGTAATCTTCAGGGCAATTGCGTTGGCCTCGTAAATCCCAATCCAGATGGGCAAGTAGCGGTCGGTCTCTTTTTCTTTCAGGATCACCACGTGCTGCCCGCTGGGCATGTGGACACGGATGGAGTCGACTTGCATTTCGACAAATTTCGCCATCCTGAATTCGAGCCTATCTTATCATCGGGTTTTTAAGAGAAATCCGACGGTTGCGGGATTCCCCCGCGCCTAAACTTTGATGGTGACCGCGCCCCAGGACGAACCAAAACAGAGGCCTCGGCTCGTTCTCATCGACGGCCACTCGCTGGTCTACCGGGCCTTTTTTGCGCTGCCATCGCTGACCGACCGGGACGGCAAGATGGTGAATGCGGCCTACGGGTTCACGTCGATGCTCTTGCTGGCCCTCCAGGAGCATCCCGATTACGTGCTGGCATCGTTCGATTTGGGCGGCCGGACGTTCCGCCACGAGGAGCTGGCGCAGTACAAGGCGACCCGACGACCGACCCCGCCCGAGCTGTCGCCGCAGTTTCCGCTCACACGCGACATCGTTCGGGCGTTTGGTATCCCGATCTACGAAGTCAAGGGGGTCGAGGCGGACGACGTGATCGGCACCCTGGCGCGGCAAGCCCGCGATCAGGGACTGCACAGCACCATCGTGACCGGCGACCTGGACGCGCTGCAGCTCGTAAATGAGGACGTCTTTGTGCTTACGAGTAAGCGCGGCGTTTCGGAAACGATTCTGTACACGCCAGACCGCGTACGCGAGCGCTATGGCCTCGAGCCGATCCAGACCGTCGATCTCAAGGGCCTCGTTGGCGACGTCTCGGACAACATCCCGGGCATTCGGGGCATCGGCGAAAAGACCGCCATCAAGTTGATTCAAGAATTCGGCTCGGTCGAGAGCCTGGTCGAGAACCGCGCCAACGTCACGCCACTCAAGGTCCAGAAGCTGCTCGATGCGCACTGGGAGCAGGCCTTGCTGAGCAAGAAGATGGCGACCATCCTGCTGGACGTCGATGTGAAGCTTGACCTGAGCCACGGCTCAGCCAAGGACTATCGGCCGGACGCGGCTCGCACCATCCTGTCCGATCTAGGCTTCCGTAGCCTGGCGGCGCGGGTGCCCACGAGCTGGAGCGACGGCAGCACGATGTCGGCGCCACCGATCTTTGCCCCGCCGGCGAGGGAGCAAGGGAGGCTTCCCCTCGATGGCGAACCGGCGCGTCAACCCGCGCAGTCGACCCTGGCGTTGGAGACGCCGCCAACCGAGGTCGTCACCGTCATTCGCGAGGCCCGCGAACTCGATCAGCTGGTTGCCGCCTTCGCCGCCGCCGACCGCGCGGGCTTCCAAGTCGTGACGCTCGACGATGTGCCGCGACACGGTCGGATCGCCGCCCTCGTCGTCGGCTTGAACGAAGGCGATATCTATTACGTGCCGGTGGCGCACGAGCAGGAGCGCTGCCTCGAGGTGCGCGATGTGCTGGCGCGCTTTGCCCCCAGCCTGCAGAGTGCCAAGCCGTCCAAGCTGGGCTTCAATCAGAAGGCCGATTACCTGGCGCTCCGGGCTCACGGGATCGAGCTTCGCGGCGTCGATTGGGATCTGCTGGTCGCCGCCTATCTGCTCAATTCTGGGGTGCGCTCGCCGAGTCTCGAGGCGCTGGCCTCGGACGTCTTGCATCGCTCGATCGAGGGTCGCGAGGCCTTGCTCGGCAGTGGGAAGACCGCCATGACCTGCGACCAGGTCGAGGTCCTGCGGGCCGCTGCATTCTTTGGCGATCGGATGCGCGTGATGCTGGAGCTCGCGCCGCGGCTCGAGTCCGAGCTCGACCGGCTTGGCAACGCCGAATTGTTTCGCGATCTCGAAATGCCGCTGGTGCCGGTGCTGGCCGAGATCGAGATCGCCGGCGTGGCGATCGACCTGCCCTACCTGCAGCAGGTGTCGCGCGAGCTGTATGAGCAGTTGCAGCGACTGGACCATGAGATCGCCGACGTGGCGCACGGGCCGATCAACGTCAACTCGCCGCAACAGCTGGCTAGATTTCTGTTTGAAGATCTGAATCTGCCCGGCGGAAGAAAAACCAAGAGCGGCTACTCGACGGACGCCAACGTGCTCGAGGGCCTGCGCGAGCAGCATCCGGTTGTCGGGCAGATCTTGGAGTTTCGGCAACTGAGCAAGCTCAAAGGCACCTATGTCGATGCCCTGCCGTTACTGGTCGACCCGCGCACCAAACGCGTGCATACCAGCTTCAACCAAACCGTCGCCGCCACGGGCCGCCTCTCGTCCTCTGATCCCAACCTGCAGAACATTCCGATCCGAACCGAGGTCGGTCAGAAAGTTCGGCGTGCCTTCGTGCCCAGCCGGTCGGGCGATGTCCTGCTCTCTGCCGATTACTCGCAGATCGAGCTGCGCGTCCTGGCGCATATGACCGACGATCCGGTGCTGGTCGACGCCTTTGCCCGCGGCGAAGACATTCATGCCCGGACGGCGGCCGAAGTCTTCGGCATCCCGCAGGAGCAGGTCACGGCCAACCAGCGGCGCCTGGCCAAGGTCGTAAATTTCGGGCTGTTCTACGGTCTGAGCGACTTCGGCCTCGCGCGCGACACCGGCATGTCGACGGAAGAAGCGCGGGCGTTCATCGACGCCTATTTCCGCGCCTATAACCGGGTTCGCGAATTCCTCGAAGGCATCAAGATCCAGGCGCGCGAGCAAGGCTATGTCGAAACCGTGCTGCACCGCCGGCGCTATATCCAGGACATTCGATCGCCGAATCGCATGCTGCGCCAGGGCGCGGAGCGGATCGCCATCAACATGCCAGTGCAGGGCTCCGCGGCGGACATCATGAAGCTGGCCATGATCAGGCTCAATAGCTACATTCGCGATCAGCGCCTACAGAGCCGGATGATTCTGACGGTGCACGACGAACTGGTTTTCGAGGTGCCACCCCCTGAGCGCGATCGTCTGATCGAAGTCGTGCCCGACCTGATGGCCACGGCCTATCCCCTCAAGGTTCCACTGCAGGTCGATCTCAAGGTCGGCCCCAACTGGCAGGACATGGAGCGGGTGCGGCTGGTGGCCGCTAAGGCCTGAATTGCCCGAGCTTCCCGAAGTCGAGACGATCGCGAGAGACCTGCGGCCGCAGCTTGCCGGCCGCCGGATCGAGTCGGTGCATTTGACCGGCGATCCAGCGATTCGTAAGCGACTCGTGCGCTATCCGACGGCAACCAAGTTCGTTCGAAGTCTTCGCGGCCGAACGATCAAATCGGTCGAACGTCGCGGCAAATATCTCGTCATGCCACTCGATCGGGGCGTCGCCCCACGCGACGGGCGCTTTAGTGCCAACGGAGCGTTTGAGACGTCTGGTCAAAGGCTTGTCGTTCACCTCGGCATGACCGGGCATCTCAGGGTGTGGGAGCCGGAAGAGGCGCTGGTCAAACACACACACCTCCGGGCGCTGTTGGATAGCGGGTTGGAGCTGCGTTACGACGACCCACGCCAGTTCGGGCGGCTGCTACTCGGCACCCAGGAGGAGCTGGTCGCCGCCCGCGCCTTCCCTGCGAAGCTCGGTCCCGAGCCGATCCATGGCGACCTGACGGAGGCCGAATTCGACAGGATGGTCAAGTCCCGTCGGCGGCCGATCAAATCGGCCTTACTCGATCAGTCGTTCCTCGCTGGTGTCGGCAATATCTACGCCGACGAGGCATGTTTTCGGGCTGGAATCCGTCCTAGCCGGTGGACGCATCGGCTCACCGCGCGTGAACGCCGGGCGCTCTACTCGGCGATCCAGGAGGTGCTGGAAAACAGCATTGCGGCACGAGGCTCGTCGATCATCAATTACGTCGACGCCTTTGGCGTCCGTGGGGGCAACCAGGAGAAGCTGCTCGTCTACGGACGAAGCGGCGAGCCCTGCGTAACATGCGGGACACCATTGCAGGGGACCCGCCTGGCCGGCCGCGGCACCGTCTACTGCCGCAAGTGCCAACGCTAGGCAGGCCCCGCTGGCCGGCTCTAAGCCGCCGCCTCATGATCACGGCGGGCCTCTTCGGTGCCCTGTTTCTCGTGATCACGGTTCTGGTGAGCGTCGGCGCCTTCGGCCAAACGAACGTGAAGCTGACCCATTACATGCAGGGTCGTGGCAGCTTCGGCCAAGACCTTGGGCTCGGCGTCTTCGCCTACCTCGGCAGCATCGAGCTGACGCTTGTGATCGCCGCCCTGCTCGGACTGGCTCTCTTTCGTGGGTTGCGGCTGCTGGCCGTGCTGCCGGTGGCCGTGATCCTCTTCGCCTCCGGGCTCGAAATCCTCGGCAAACTTGTCGTCCCGAGCGTGGCGCCCGGAAAAGCCTTGCAGCGCTTTCCGGACATTCTGCCGTCGCTCGGCCACCAGGTCGGGAAGTACTCGTTTCCGAGCGGCCATGTGCTGCGCGCGACGATCGCCTACGGCCTGGTGCTCTACCTCTCAGAGCGCTGGGAACTGTTCGGCCGCGATAGTTCGCGCCTCAGCCCGGTGCTGGTGCTGGTCGTCTTCTTCGTTGGCTACGCCGTCGTCTACCTCGGCTGGCACTGGTTCTCCGACGCCGTTGGCGGGTTCCTCCTCGGCCTGACGCTGCTCTTTGGTCTGATCGCCTACCTGGAGCGCAAGCGCCTCGTGAACCCTGGCCACGCTCTCGTCGAGGACTAAGGGCCGCCGCTGATCCCGTACGCAAGATACAAGGTCTATCCGTGGGACGCGCAAAGCGATGAAAGTTAAGGCGGCCCTGTACGTGATTCTCGGCGCTCTGGTCGGGGTCGTCGCGGGCTGGACCGGTTTGGACATTTTGATAGACCTGATGGTCCGACGGAGAAAAAAGTGAACGACAGGGTACCTGCCTCAGCAGTCGCCGTCCTGAAACATATCGCCTTCGCGATCATCGCCTACATGTAAGCGCGAGGTTTGAGCCTCCCAACCTACCCAATCTGGCACTGGCTTAAGCCTGGCAGAGTCCATGTGGATCGACGATAGGGCGACGGGCATGCCCCGTCCGCCGATGTCTCGTCAGCCGTTGGCCGGCACCTGGGGCCTACCCCTGATACCCCAAGAGCCGGTTTGGCGGGATTGGCGGAGCTCTTGTGAATTGCAGGGAGTCGCCGAAGTGGTTTGGGAGTGAGCCGCGCTACCTACAATTAAGACGTGCCCAAGTTCTCGTTTACGGCTGGTTTTTCCCCCGCGGGCGGCCAGCCGGAGGCTATCCGGAAGCTTGCCGAAGGGGTCGAAAAGGGCCAGAAACACCAGGTCCTGCAGGGTGTGACCGGCTCCGGCAAGACGATGGTCGTCGCCCAGATGATCCAGGAGATCCAGCGGCCGACCCTCGTCATGTCGCCGAATAAGACGCTGGCAGCCCAGCTTTGCAGCGAATTCCGGGCGTTCTTCCCCCAGAACGCCGTCGAGTACTTCGTCAGCTACTACGACTACTACCAGCCGGAGGCGTACATCCCCCGGAGCGACACCTACATCGAGAAGGACTCATCCCGAAATGACGAGATCGACCGCCTGCGCCAGTCCGCCACACGGGCTTTGCTGACCCGGCCCGATGTCATCGTCGTGGCCAGCGTGTCCTGTATCTACGGCGTCGGTTCCCCCGAGGACTACCTCGGCGAGTCGGTGGAGATCCATGCCGGGGAGGGTTTTCGCCGCGATATTTTCCTTCGCAAACTGACCAACCTTCAGTACCAACGCAACGACGTCGACTTCGGCCGGTCGCGTTTCCGGGTGCGCGGCGACACGGTCGACGTCCAGCCGTCGTATGACCAGATCGCGACCCGGATCCAGTTCAACGGCGACGAGGTGGAGCGGATCGTCCAGCTCGACCCGCTGACGGGCGAGGTCATCGGCGACGTCGAGTCATTCCAGGTCTTCCCGGCCACCCACTACGTGACGCCGCGTGAGAAATTGCTGCGGGCGCTCGACGCCATCAACGACGAGCTCGAGGAGCGGGTCGCCTGGTTCGAGAGCCAGGGCAAGCTGCTCGAAGCCCAACGGCTCAGGCAGCGGACGATGTTCGACCTCGAGATGATGCGCGAGACTGGCAGCTGCGCCGGGATCGAGAACTATTCCCGCCACCTGACTGGCCGGCGCCCCGGGCAGGAGCCTTATACGTTGATGGACTTTCTCCCCAAGAACACCCTGATCGTGGTCGACGAGTCCCACGTCGGGGTTCCGCAGATCGGCGGCATGTACGGCGGCGACCGATCGCGCAAGATCCCGCTGGTCGACTATGGCTTCCGGCTGCCGTCCGCCCTCGACAACCGGCCGCTGACGTTTGCAGAATGGGAACGCAAGGTACAACAGGTGGTCTACGTCACGGCAACCCCAGGTCCGTACGAGGAAGAGCGCTCGCAGCAGACGGTCGAGGTCGTCATCCGGCCCACCGGTCTGGTCGATCCGACGGTCGAGGTTCGGCCGACCACCGGTCAGATCGACGACCTGCTCGGGGAAATCCACAAGCGGGTCGACAAGAAGCAGCGCACATTGATTACGGTGCTGACGAAAAAGATGGCGGAAGACATGACGGACTACCTGCGCGAGATGGGTATCAAAGTGAACTACCTGCACTCCGACGTCGACACCCTGGAGCGGGTCGAGATTCTGCGCGACCTGCGGCTGGGCGTCTACGACGTGCTGGTGGGTATCAACCTGCTCCGCGAGGGCCTCGACCTGCCGGAGGTCGCCCTGATCGCGATCCTCGACGCCGACAAGGAAAGTTACATGCGCGATGCGCGCTCCCTGATCCAGACGATCGGGCGGGCGGCTCGCAACATCGAAGGGCACGTCATCCTGTACGCGGACGGCATCAGCGGATCGATGCAGCGAGCCATGGACGAGACGGAGCGCCGCCGCAATATTCAGATTGCCTACAACGAGGAGCACGGCATCACGCCGGCGACCATCGTTAAAGCCGTCTACAACCTCGAGCGGCAGCAAGCGCGAGCTATCGAAGACACGATCGCGACGCTCGCGTCCGGGTTACCGCCGGACGAGATCGAGCGGCTGATCAAGGATCTCGAGCGTCAAATGAAGAAGGCGGCGCGCGACCTGCAGTTCGAACGCGCCGCCGAGTTGCGCGACCGGCTGGTGGCGTTGCGTCGGGACGCCATGGAATATCGTGATTCGCTGCCGCCGGCGGCCGCCGCCGAATCGGGTCAGTGGCACAGGCCGAAAACCAGTCGCATGAGGGCGAAGGTCCGTGGGTAAAGCCCCCACCCCGGAAACGCCTCAAACGCTCGCATCGCACGGTCCGCGCGGCTCGCGTGGGCCGGCGGGCCCGCCCACGAGGGGGAGGGAGCAGAAGCCAGGGCAGCACACCGAGATCGTCATTCGGGGTGCACGCGAGCACAACTTGAAAGACATTGATCTGACGATTCCGAGGGATAAGCTCGTCGTCTTCACCGGGCTTTCCGGGTCGGGAAAGTCGTCGCTTGCCTTCGACACCATCTACGCCGAAGGGCAGCGCCGCTACGTCGAGTCGCTCTCGTCCTATGCCCGCCAGTTCCTCGGGCAGATGGATAAGCCCGACGTCGACCAGATCGACGGGCTGTCGCCGGCGATTTCGATCGACCAGAAAGGAACCAGCCACAATCCGCGGTCGACCGTCGGCACGGTCACCGAGATCTACGACTACATGCGACTGATGTGGGCCCGCATCGGCCACCCGCACTGTCCGATCAGTGGCCACGAGATCACCCGCCAGACGACGGAGCAGATCGCCGACAAAGTCATGGAGCTTCCCGAGGGGAGCCGGGTGATGATCCTGGCGCCGGTCGTCCGCGATCGCAAGGGCGAGCACCACGACGTCCTCTCCGAGGCGCGCAAGTCGGGCTTCGTCCGGGCCCGCGTCGACGGCAATCTGTATGAGCTGACCGAGCGGATCACACTCGACAAGAACAAGAAGCACAACGTCGAGATCGTGGTCGACCGGCTCGTGATCGACAAGCAGGGGATCAGCCGGCTCCGCGAGTCAGTCGAGACGGCGGCCAAGATGGCGTCGGGCCTGGTGCTGGTCGTGCCGACCGACGGAAAGGGGGAGGAGCTGCTCTTCAGCCAGAACTTCGCCTGTCCCTACGACGGCTTCTCCATGGAAGAGCCGGCCCCGCGCAACTTTTCGTTCAACAACCCGCACGGCGCGTGTCCTTCGTGCACCGGGCTGGGCAGCAAGCTCGAGATCGATCCCGACCTCGTCATCCCGGACAAGAACCGGCCACTCAGCGAAGGCGCGATCCGTTCGCTGGGCCGCTCCTCCTATTTCTATAACGACCTGGTCGAGGCGGTGGCGCGCCGCTACAGGATCCCCATGGACAAGCCGTTCGGCAAGCTCACGGTGAAAGAACGGCAGATCATCCTCTACGGCAACGACGGCGATCCGCTGCGCGTGAAGTATCAGACCAGCGAAGGACAGCGGCGGTGGTACGAGACCTCGTACGAGGGCATCATTCCCAACCTCGAGCGGCGGCATCGCGAGACCGAATCCGAGTTCATCCGCGCCGAGATCGAGCGGCTGATGACGCCGCGGCCCTGCCCCGTCTGTAAGGGAAAGCGGCTGAAGCCGGAATTCCTCGCCGTCACGGTGGCCGACCGCTCGATCATGGACGTCTGCGACCTCTCGATCACGGCCGCCCAGGACTGGTTTACCAAGGCTCAGCTCTCGGAGCGCGAGCTGCTGATCGCGCGTGCCATCTTGAAAGAGATCCGCGAGCGACTGCAGTTTCTCGTCGATGTCGGCCTCGACTACCTGAGTCTGGCCCGTGCCGCCGACTCGCTCTCGGGCGGCGAGGCACAGCGGATCCGGCTCGCCACCCAGATCGGCTCCAAGCTGATGGGCGTGCTCTACATTCTCGATGAGCCGTCGATCGGCCTGCACCAGCGCGACAATCGAAAGCTAATTAGTACATTGCTCACGCTGCGAGACATCGGCAACACGGTCGTCGTCATCGAGCACGACGAAGAAACGATGCGGACGGCCGATTTCATCGTCGACATCGGGCCCGGAGCCGGCGAGCACGGGGGGAAGATCGTCGCCACCGGCACCTTCGAGGACATCCTGAAATCCCCCGAGTCGATCACGGGGGCGTTCCTGCGCGGCGATCGATCGATCCCGTTGCCGGCGCGGCGCCGGAAGGGCAATGGGCAGATGCTCGTCGTCCGCGGGGCAACCGAGAACAACCTGAAGAACATCGACGTCTATTTCCCTCTGGGCAAATTGATCTGTATATCCGGGGTCAGCGGCTCGGGCAAGAGCACGCTGGTGAGCGACATCCTGTATCGGCGCCTGGCGCAGCACTTCTACCGCGCCAAGGACCGCCCCGGCGCCGCCCGCGAGGTTTCCGGGCTTGGCTTCATCGATAAGGTGATCAACGTCGACCAATCGCCCATCGGCCGGACGCCCCGCTCGAATCCGGCGACCTACACCGGCGTGTTCACGTATATCCGGGAGCTGTTCTCCGAAATGCCGGAGGCGCGGGTCCGCGGCTACAAGCCGGGGCGGTTCAGCTTCAACGTCAAGGGCGGCCGCTGCGAGAACTGCGAGGGCGACGGGATCATCAAGATCGAGATGCACTTCCTGCCGGACGTCTACGTGCCCTGCGAAGTTTGCAAGGGCAAGCGCTACAACCAGGAGGCGCTCGAGGTCACCTATCGCGGCAAGACGATCGCCGACGTGCTCGACATGAGCGTCGAGGAGGCGACCGAGTTCTTCGATCGCATCCCGAAGATCAAGCGGAAGCTGCAGACGCTCTGCGAGGTTGGCCTCGGCTATATCCGCTTGGGGCAGCCGGCGACGCAGTTGTCCGGCGGCGAGGCGCAGCGGGTCAAGCTGACGGAAGAGCTCAGCCGGCGTGACACCGGGAAGACCTTCTATATCCTCGACGAGCCGACCACCGGCCTGCACTTTGCCGACATCGAGCGATTGCTCAACGTCCTCCACCGCCTGGTCGACGCCGGCAACACGGTGGTCGTCATCGAGCACAACCTCGACGTGCTCAAGACCGCCGATCACATCATCGACCTCGGCCCGGAAGGTGGCGACAAAGGTGGCGAAGTCGTCGCCGTCGGTACCCCGGAGGAGATCGTCCGCAATCCCCGCTCCTACACCGGGCAGTACCTCAAGCGCGTCCTGGATCCGGAGCTCGCGATAGCCTAAGGACGTGGCGAGCGTGACCCAGAAGGCGGCTCCGATCACGGAGCGGCCGGAATATCTTCGAGAACGATTGAAGGCGCTGCCGGAGACGCCGGGCGTCTACCTGATGCGGGATGCCCAGGGCCGTGTGATCTACGCCGGCAAGGCGCTCAGCCTGCGCAACCGGGTGCCGAACTATTTTCAGGCCGGAAGCGTCCTGCCCGAGCACATCGCCGCCATGGTCGCGCGCGTCTACGAATTCGAAGTGATCACCACCGCGACCGAGAAAGAGGCCCTGGTGCTCGAGCAGACGATGATCAAGCGCCATCGTCCCCGCTTCAACATCCGGCTGCGCGACGACAAGAACTACCTCTATATCAAGCTGCCGCTCAACGAGGATTTCCCCCGTATTACCTTGGTCCGCCGGCCCGCGAACGACGGCGCCCGCTACTGGGGACCGTACACGCACGCGATCGCGCTGCGCACGACCTTGAAAACGGTGCGTCGGGTCATCCCCTACCGGAGCTGCAAAGACTCGGAGTTCGCGCTCGGGCGGCCCTGCTTTTACTATCACCTCAGTCTCTGCCCGGCGCCGTGCGCGGGCTTCATCAACCGCGAGGACTACCACGAGCAGCTGAACCAGGTGGCGAGTTTCCTCGACGGGCGCTCCGACCACGTCGCCAAACGGCTCAAGGAGCAGATGCAGGCGGCAGCCGACACGCTGGAGTACGAGGCCGCGGCGCGCTACCGGGACCGCCTCGACGCAATGGAGCGGATGGCGGAGCGGCAGAAGGTGCTGGCGATGGGCCGCTACGACCAGGATCTTTTCGGGCTGGCGCGGGCGGATGGCCAGGGATCAGTCCGGGTGTTCAGTGTGCGCGAGGGGAGGCTCTCTGGTTCCGAGAACTTCGATCTCGTGGGGCTCGACAAGGACCAGACCGATGCCGACATCCTGAACGCCTTTGTCAGCCAGTACTACGTGAACGCCACCCACATCCCAAAAGAGGTCTTCGTCCCGGCGGCGCTTCCCGACCGCGAGTTGATCGAGCAGTGGCTGACGGAGCGCCGTGGGAGCAACGTCACGGTCCGCGTCCCGCAGCGGGGCAAGCAGCGGGAGCTGCTGCAGCAGGCCGCCGCCAATGCCGAGGAGACGATGCGCCAGCTGCGTATCAAGCTGGACTACGATGCCGACCGGACGGCCTCCCTGCTCAACGACCTCCAGGCCCGGCTGGCACTGCCGGTGCTGCCGGTCCGGATCGAGTGCTACGACATCTCGAACATCCAGGGCAAGTACCCGGTCGGCTCGATGGTCGTGTTCGAGGACGGTCGGCCCAAACCCGCCCACTACCGTCATTTCAGGATCAAGACGGTCCAGGGCGCGAACGACTTCGCCATGCTCCAGGAAGTGCTCCGCCGTCGCTTCAGCCGGCACGCCCGCTCCGAAGAGGGGATTCCGGAGGAGCCCAGTTTCAGCCGCCTGCCCGACCTGATCCTGATCGACGGCGGCAAAGGCCAGCTGTCGGCTGCCCGTGAGGTGATGGAAGCCATGGGGCTTGGCTCGGTCGCGACCTTCGGCCTGGCCAAGGAACAGGAGGAGCTCTTTCGGCCCGGCCAGAGCGAGCCGATCCGTTTACCCCTCGACTCGGAGGCGCTCTTCCTGGTGCAGCGCGTCCGCGACGAGGCGCATCGCTTTGCGATCACCTTCCACCGCGTGGTCCGCAAGAGGGATGCCTTTGTCTCGGTCCTGGACGGCATCACCGGCCTGGGCCCGGTCCGGCGCCGGGCGCTGCTCCGCCAGTTCGGCAGCATCGACAACATTCGAGGCGCGACCGTCGAGGAGCTGATGGCGGTCAAAGGGATTACCCGCCCGGTGGCCGTCGCCATCAAGGAGATGCTCTGATAGACCGGCCGCGGGAGGCTCTGCGATAATCCGGACCGTGGATCGGCCGGTCCGTCGGTGCTCGTTTTGTGGCAAAAAGCAGGGTGAAGTGCGGCTGGTGGCCGGCCCCAGCGACGTCTATATCTGCAACCTGTGTGTCGCCCTTTGTAACGAGATCCTCGCCCACGGCGACCGGCCGCGCGAACCCGACCTGGGCCCACTCATCGTGACGGAGGTCACCTCCGGCTAGCCCAAACCGGCGCCCTGAGCCAAAAATGGCCAAAGTGCCAGCCGCGTGCCAACGTACCGTTATAGGGGCGTGCCGGAGTCGCCGAACCTGTCCAGCGCGCTCGGCGAAACCGTCGATCACGGACGGCAGTTCCTCGCGCGGGTCGAATCCCTCGCCGAGACCCTGTCGGCTGAAGTGGCCGGCCACGAAGAGGCGGCCCGGCGGTGGACCAGCGAACGGCAGGCCATCAACGCCGAAGCGGAGAAGCTTCGCTCCCAGGTCGAGGCCCTGACCGCGAGCCTGGCGGACGTCCGCCAGACGGTCCATCGTGTCGAACAGGAGCGCGACCAGGTCACCGCCGACCGTGACCAGGCGCGGCAGGCGGTCGGGGCCGCCGAGCGAGAGCTGGGCGGTACTCGAGACCGGCTGGCGGCGGCTGAGCAGGAGGCCACCCAGCGCCAGGCCGAGGTCGCTGGCGTCACCGCCGATCTGGCCAAGCTGCGCGAGCAGCTCGATGTTGTGACGAAAGATCGCGATTTACTCCAGGCCGACCAGATCCAGTGGGGCCTGGACCGCGAACAAATGCTCACCGAGCAGACGCGCGTGAAGGAGCATGTGGCCGAGGTCGACCGGGACCTGGCCGCGCAGCGGGCTGAGTATCAGGCGCTCGTCGAGCGTCACGCCCAACTCACCGAGCAGTCGAATAAGCTGGCGACTGACTGGGTGACCCGGCGGACTGCCCTGGCGGCCGAGATCCATGCCCAGAACGAAGAGATGGAGCAGGTTCGCAAATTGCTCCAGGAGGGCCAGGAGCGCGAGCACCGCGTATTCAGCCTGCCGCAGGCGCCGGCGGTCGCGGCGGTGCCCAGTCCCGATCAGAGCCATGTCATCAACTCGCGGCTGAACGCGCTGGTTGGCTTCTCCAGCGTCCTGCTCGAGGATCGGGCGCATCCGCTTGGCGTCGAGGAGCGGCGCGAGTACCTCAAATACGTGCACGACAGTGCCCTCAAGCTGGCCGAGGCGGTTCGTGCGCTGACAGGCACCCGCGCCCCGGTTGACGCGGCCTCGGTGGTCCCCAGCGAACGGCGGCCCCCCGACATCCTGGTGGCGGACAACGACACCGCGTCGCGTCAGCGAATCGAGCCCTTCCTCAAGCGGGCCGGCTACGAGGTCATCTATGTCGACAATGGTCCGCGGGCGCTCGAGAAGGCGTCGCATCTCCAGCCGCTCGCCATCCTGATCGACGGACAGCTGCCCCCAAGCGGCGCCCCCGCGCTCGTCCGTGAGCTCCGCAAGGATCCGCGAACCCGCGAGATCCCGCTCGTGCTGCTGCTGGCTCCCGAGGCGCCGTCGATTGCAATCGCGGATAGCGAGGTCCTGGTCAAGCCGATCGATCGCCAGCAGCTCGTCCAGCTGATGGTGCGATTCGATTTGATGGCCGACGGCAAGCTGGCCAAGAAGATGCCCGCCAACCTGCTGGTCATCGACGACGATGCCCAGGCGGTCAGCCTGGTCAAAGCGATCCTCAAGCCGTACAACGTCCGGGTCAGCTCGGTGGACAACGCCCGGGCGGGGATCGAACAGGCGTTGCGCCACAAGCCCGACCTTGTCATCCTCGACCTGGTGATGCCCGGGGTCGACGGCTTCGAGGTGATCGCCGCCCTGCGGCGGGACAAGGACATGAGCCGGGTGCCGATCCTGGTTCACACGGCCAAGACGCTGACGGCCGAGGACCGGCAGCGGCTGGAGGGCAAAGTCCAGTCGATCGTCGAGAAGGCTGAATTCCAGCCCGAACGCTTCCTCGAACTCCTGCTGAAGCGCGGCGAACGGCGCAAGCGCGCCGCTTAGCCCGGGACTTCCTCAGCCGTCGTTCGCGCTTCCGCCGGCTGCACGTCGCGCGGGCCCGCCGGACGTTCTGTTCGCAGAAGGTAGGCGATCACCGGGAGGGTGAGCGCGATCACGACCAGCGACGTGACCTGCGCCTGCTTGAGGCCGCCGAGGATGACGATGTTGTCCCGCAGGAAGAAGATGAAGAACTGGCTGACTGAGTAGAGAACGACATAGATCATGGCCAGCATACCCGCGGGATGGACTCGGGTGCGCAGGTTCCAGAGCAGCACGAAGAGCGCCAGGCTGATCAGGAGCTCATAAAGGCTCGCCGGCTGGACCGGGACGTTGGGGGGCCCGAAGGTGTTGGGGTTGGTGTATTCAAACCCCCAGCCGTTGGTCTTGTAGCCGACGATGTCGCCGTTGATGATGTTGCCGATGCGGCCGATCGCTTGCCCGATCGTCAACCCCAGCGCCCCGAGGTCGAGCAGGTCCCAAAACGGGACGTGCCAGCGCCAGGTGGAGATCGCCACGGCCAGCAGTCCGCCGAACATCGCGCCGAAGAAGGCCATACCGCCCTGCCAGACGGCGATGATCTCGGCCGGGTGGTGCCAGTAAAAGCCAGGATTGTTCTGCACGACGTAGTAGAGGCGGCCGCCGATGATCCCCAGGACCGCGGAAATCAAGGCGACGTTCATCAGCTGGTCGCGGTTCATGCCCCGGCGCGCCGCTTCCCGCAGGCCGACCTGGATGCCCACGTAGAGCCCGATCGCAATCATGATCCCGTACCAGTGGATCTTGAGACCCCCGATCGTGACCAGCACCGGATCGATTCCGATCTTGATCAGCACCATCCCAGTTTACGAGGTCGGGGTTGCGGGATTCCCGAGGGTAATCTGGGCACATGGCAGTCCGGGCGTCTTTTACCGATGAGGTCAAGGCGGAGCTCGCCAATCTCCAGCCGGCGCGTCCCTGCTGCCAGGAAGCCGAGCTCACCGCCCTGGCCGAGGCGCTGGTCGGAACCAGCGACGGCACGCAGATCAGGCTGCGGATCCCCCGGAACGCGGTCGCGCGAAAGGTCGTCCACCTGGCCAAAGTTGCCGGCGGCCGGGTGGAAACGGTGCGCAAGGGCGCGACCGACAAGCGGCCCAGCTACCGGTTGCAACTGACCCTGCCTGCTGGACGGGGTTCCAGTGATACCTGCTGCGCTCGGGCTATCCTGCGGGGGGCCTTTCTGGCTCGCGGGTTGATCGGCAACCCCGCCGATGCCTATCACCTCGAGCTGGCACTGCCCGACAGCAGTGGGGCGCGGGTCTCCGCCGCCGCGCTTCGCACCGCTATCCCGCTGAAGCGCACGACACGCCGGGGCCGGACGGTCTATTACCTCAAAGGTGCGGAGCCGATCTCGCGCCTGCTCGGCCTGATGGGAGCCAACCGCGCCGTGATGCGTTTCGAGAACGACCGGATCCTGCGCGACATGCGCAGCCAGGCGAACCGGCGGGCCAACGGCGAGACCGCGAACCTCGACAAGCGATTACGAGCCGCGCTGCAACAGCGTGAAGCCGTCCGTCGCCTGAAGGCGCGCGATGCCCGGCTGCACGCGCTCGCCCCCGCCCTGCGCGAGGTCGCCGAGCTTCGCTGGGCGCATCCTCGAGCCGGACTAAAAGAGCTCGCCGAGTTGGCGCAGGTCAGCAAGTCCGCGGTCGCGAATCGGCTGCGGCGTCTGGTGGTCCAGGCGAATCGAAATGGTCTAATAGGTTGACATGCGGGAAATCCCGCAACCCTGACAACAAAGACGAGATGCGGGAAATCCCGCAAGCCTGACAACAGCGAGGAGAGGCGTCATGCCGGTAAAGGTTGGCATCAATGGGTTTGGCCGCATCGGGCGCAATGTTTATCGGGCCGCCCAGGGCCGGCGTGACCTGGAGATTGTCGCCGTCAACGACATTACGGATCCGCCCACGCTCGCGCACCTCCTGAAGTACGACTCGATCCTCGGCACCTACGCCGGCGACGTCCGCGCCGACGGCGACGCGCTCAACGTCGACGGCACCCGCGTCAAGGTTTTTGCCGAGAGGGATCCAGGCAACCTGCCCTGGAAGGACATGGGCATCGACATCGTCATTGAATCGACGGGCCTCTTCACCGATGCCACCAAGGCCAAGGTCCACATCGACAAGGGTGGAGCGAAAAAAGTGATCATCTCGGCCCCGGCAAAGAACGAGGACATTACGATCGTGCTGGGCGTCAATGGCGAACGATATGACCCACGTCAGCATCACGTCGTCAGCAATGCCTCGTGCACGACCAACTGCCTGGCCCCAGTGGCGAAGGTCATCCACGACAGTTTCGGCATCGAAGCCGGGCTGATGACCACGATCCACTCGTACACGAGCGATCAGCGACTGCTCGATGCGCCACACAAGGACCTTCGCCGTGCTCGCGCCGCGGCCCTGTCGCTGATCCCAACCAGCACAGGTGCAGCGACGGCGATGGCGCTCGTGATGCCGGAGCTGAAGGGAAAGTTCCATGGGATCTCCCTTCGGGTTCCCACGCCGGATGTCTCGCTGGTCGACCTCGCGGTGATGACCCGGGATGCTGTCTCAGCGGTGACCATCAACGAGGCGCTCCGGGAAGCAGCCGCCAGCGACCTCAAGGGAATCCTGGCCGTTACTGAGGACGAACTCGTCTCGACCGACTTCAAGGGCAATCCCTACTCATCGATCGTCGATGCGCCGCTCACGATGGTGGTCGGTGACCGTCATGGCAAGGTGTTTGCCTGGTACGACAACGAGTGGGGATATTCGTGTCGGGTCGTCGACCTCACCGTGTTTATGGGCGACCGGCTGAACTGACTACCGACATGCGGGAGAACCCGCAACCCCAACCGGGACAGACGATCGGCAGCGCGCTGCACAAAGCCACCATCCGCGATGTCGACGTCGCCGGGAAGCGGGTCCTGGTGCGGGTCGACTTCAACGTGCCGATGGAGGCGGGTCGGATCGTCGACGACAGCCGGATCCGCGCGACGCTGCCGACTATTACGGACCTGGTCGAGCGAAACGCCCGGGTCATCTTGACGACGCACCTTGGCCGTCCAGACGGCCAGGTCGACGAGGCGTACCGGACCTGGCCGCTGGCCGAGCGCTTGAGTCAATTGTTGGAGCGTCCCGTCGGTCATCTCGATGACTGCATCGGTCCGGCGGTCGAGACCGCCGTCAGAGCCATGCAGGACGGCGACATCGTGATGCTGGAGAACGTCCGATTCCATCCGGGCGAAACCAAAAATGACCCGGCCTTCGCCAAGCAGCTCGCCGCCCTTGGCGACGTCTACGTCGACGACGCGTTCGGAGCGGCACATCGCGCCCACGCGTCCACCGCTGGCATTGCGCAATACCTGCCGGCGGTCGCGGGTCTATTGATGGAGCGCGAGATCAAAACGCTCGGCCGGATCATGGTCGACCCGCCGCATCCGCTGGTTGCCATCATCGGCGGCTCGAAGATCTCGACCAAGATCGGGGTGGTGCGAAGCCTGCTGAAGCGGGTCGATCGCCTGTGCATCGGCGGCGCGATGGCCTGCACCTTCCTCAAGGCCAAAGGGCTCGAGATGGGCCGCTCGCTGGTCGAGGAAGACCAGCTCGACGTCGCCCGTTCGCTGCTTACCTCGCCCGGCCTGGTGTTGCCGCTGGACGCCGTAATCGCGACTGATGCCAGGCCGGAGGTGAAGGTCGAAACCGTTGCCATCGACGCCGTTCCGGTTGACATGAAGGTCCTGGACGTGGGCCCGATGACCGTCGAGCGTTTCCTGCAAACCTGCGACGGCGCGCAGGCGGTCGTCTGGAACGGTCCGCTCGGGGTGTACGAGGTCCCACCCTTCGACCGGGGAACCGACGGGCTGGCCGAAGGGCTTGCCGGTAGCGACGCGGAAACGATTATCGGCGGCGGCGACCTGGTGGCCGCCTTGCAGAAACAGCATCTGGCCGATCGCATGTCGTTCGTGTCGACCGGTGGCGGGGCGACGCTGGAGTTCCTCGAAGGCAAGATTCTCCCCGGGATCGCGGTGCTGCGTGACAAGAATCATGCGTAGGCCGCTGATCGCCGGCAACTGGAAGATGCACTTCACTGTCCCCGAGGGCCTGGAGTACGCGCTGCGACTGCGGCGCGCGCTGGAGATGTATGCCAACGTCGTCGACCTCGTGATCCTGCCCCCGGCGGTGATGCTATGGGAGATAGCGAACGCGCTTCGCGGTTGCCCGATCGAGGTGGGCGCGCAAAACGCCTCGTGGGAAGACCAGGGCCCCTTCACCGGCGAGATTTCACCGAAGATGCTGGCCGGTTGGTGCTATTACCTGCTGATCGGACACTCCGAGCGGCGCCAACTCTTCAGTGAGACGGATGAGCAGCTCAACCGCAAGGTGCAGGCGGCGTTTCGCAACAAGCTGACAGTCATCCTGGCGCTTGGCGAGACGCTCGAGGAGCACGATCTTGCGCGGACCGAGGAGGTCATCACGCGCCAGCTCAACGCCGCGCTCTATGGCATCGACGTCACGGGCGCCACCGATTTGACGATCGCCTACGAGCCGGTTTGGGCCATCGGGACCGGGCGCGCCGCCACCCCCGAGTACGCCAACGAGACCATGGGCCTGATCCGCACACTGCTTCGGGGAAAGTTCGGCCAGCTCGCGTCCGAGATTCGCGTTCTCTACGGGGGCAGCGTGAACGCGGCAAACGCGCGCAGCCTGATGGAACAGCCGGAGATCGATGGGGCGCTGGTTGGCGGCGCCAGCTTGAAGGCCGTGGAGTTCACCGCGATCGTCCAGGCCACTGCCGAGGTCGTCCAGTCGGCGCGAGCGTGAACGGGGCACCGGCCCGCCCCCTCGTGCTGGTGATCATCGACGGCTGGGGATACCGTACCGACCCCAGGGGGAACGCCATCGCGGCGGCGAAGACCCCCAACTGGGACGCGCTGTGGCGGCGGTGGCCGCATACGACGCTCGCCGCCGCCGGCGAACCGGTCGGCCTGCCGAAGGGCCAGCAGGGCAACTCCGAGGTCGGGCACCTCAACATCGGCGCCGGCCGCATCGTCTACCAGGACCTGACCCGGATCAACCGTGCTATCGAGGACCGGAGCTTCTTCAGCAACCCGGTGCTGAGCGCCGCGATGCGATCGGCCGCGGCTGGTCCCGCGCTCCACCTGTTAGGGCTGGTCTCCCCGGGCGGCGTCCACAGCTCCACCCAACACCTGTATGCGCTGCTCGAGATGGCCCATTCGCTGGGGGTGCCGCGCGTCTTTGTTCATGCGTTCACCGACGGGCGCGACGAGCCACCGACGAGCGCCGCCGGCTATGTGAGCGAGCTGGTGGAACGCATCCGCGCGATGGGATCCGGACAGATCGCTTCGGTCAGCGGCCGATACTACGCGATGGACCGCGACAAACGTTGGGACCGTACTGAGCGCGCCTATCGAGCCGTGGTCGAGGCCAGCGGACCGACGGCGCCCGACCCGGTGGGCTTCATCGAACACAGCTACCAGGACGGGCTGACCGATGAATTCCTGGTGCCGACCCGCATCGTGCCTGCCGGTCAGTCACCCACGCCGCCGATCGTCGATGGCGACAGCGTAATTTTCTTCAACTTTCGGCCGGACCGGGCCCGTCAGTTGAGCCACGCCATCGTGGATGAGACCTGGGACCACTTCGAGCGCCGGCACCGGCCCAGGCTCGCGCATTTCGTGACCTTCACCGAGTACGAGAAAGGCCTGCCGGCGGAGGTCGCATTTCCCGATGAGCCCCTGCCCGGAGTGCTGGCCGAGGTCGTGGCCAAGGCTGGCTGGCCACAGTTCCATACGGCGGAGACGGAGAAGTATGCGCACGTGACCTATTTCCTCAACGGCGGGCGCGAGGTGCCGTTCCCCGGCGAGGACCGCCTGCTGGTCCCCTCGCCCCGGGTGCCGACGTACGACACGCATCCCGAGATGAGCGCCCGACCCCTCACCGATGAGCTGCTCGATCGCTTGCGCAGTGGCCGCTATCGCTTCACTGTCGTGAACTTCGCCAACCCGGACATGGTCGGACACACCGGCATCTTCTCGGCAACGGTCATGGCGGTCGAGGTCGTCGATGCCATGCTCGGCCGGATCGCGAACGCCGTGCTTCCAGCCCATGGCATTCTGGCGATCACGGCCGATCACGGCAACGCCGAACTGAAGCTTGACCCAAGCGGCGCGCCCCTGACCGCCCACACGACGAGCCCGGTGCCGTTCATCGTGGCCGGGGCAGATGGCGTCACAGCGCTCCGGGACGGCGGCAAGCTGGGTGATGTCGCGCCCACGTTGCTGCGCGTGGTGGGGCTGGCCCCGTCGGCCGAGATGACGGGCGATGACCTCACGGCGCTGACGTCGCCCAGTCCTGCTCGAGCCGGCTGAGAAAGACGCGCGCCAGCGTCGCGTCGCGCGCCAGCAGGTCGAGCTCATGGTTGCGCGTAAATCCGGAGCGCGACCAGTTGCAGCTCCCAAATAGGACGGTCTGCCGGTCGAAGATCCCAAGTTTGGCGTGCAGGAGCTCGTCGCCCGCTTGAGCGTATACGCGGACCAGGGCACCCGCCGCCTTGAGTTCCGCCATGGTGGCGCCGTTCTGCGGCTGCGTCGGGTCGAGAACCGCGCGAACGCGTATGCCGCGGCGAGCCGCGGACGCCAGCGCATCGAGCACGAGGCGATCGCTGAGCACGAACATTTCGATGTCGATCGAATGATGCGCGGCACCGATGGCGGCCAGTGCCGCGGACCGGATTCCTTCGCCCGGGTGGGTGACCAGCACCTGGACCTGCCGGTCGGGCGCCGGCGCGGGCAGCACGGCCACCTCGCCGGCGAGGGCGAGATCCTCACGGAAAACCCGTTCGAGATTGTCGACGACCGGCCCCACCGCCAACACATCGAAGTCGTGGTTCTGGCGCGAATGCGTGCCCCAGTTGATGCCGCCGACGATCGCCTCCACGCTGTCGACGATCAGAAGCTTCACGTGATCGATGGTCAACCGCTCTACCGGAAACGCTACGACGCGGATGCCACCCTGCTGGAGCTCGGCCCAGATGGGCCGGCTGCTGCGCTCGGAGGGGTCCTCGATGGCGGTGATCATCACGCCCCGGTCGTGCGCATCGAGCAGGAGGGAGGCCAGGTCGGGCCGCTGAAACTCGTAGAGCTCGAGGTCGACCGTATGCCTGGCGTGGCGCAGCTCGGCGACGATCGCCGAAAACGCGCTCGGCCCGTCCGGCAGCGGCACCAGTTGGTCGGGACCGGTGACGATCGGCGCTGCCGGCATGGCCGGCATGGCCGGTAGCCCGAGGCCGATGGTGGAAGGGGTACGGCCCGGGGCACAGGAGGCGGCCACCAGCGCCAGGAGGAGGAGGGGCAACCGGAGGCGGTGGACCGGGCCGTACACGGCCGCATACTACTACGAATTTGTGTATATGTCAACGCCACAAGCTGCAGTGGCCCCACCCGATCGCGCGGCGAATTGGCGGTATAATTCAGCCGCCCTAAATAGGATGAAAGCCTTTCTCGGTGTCGTCGAACTTGCGCTCGCGTTGCTCGTCATGCTGGGTGTACTGCTGCAAACGCCCAAGGCGAGCGGACTCGGTGGCACCATCGGCGGCGGCGGCGACTCAGGCGGCGGCTACCGCACCAAGCGCGGGCTGGAGAAGAACCTCTTCTATGCCACGATCGGACTGGTCGTCCTTTTCGTGGTGGTATCCGTCGTCTACATCAGAGTTTGATCCGGCGCGGACTGCTCGCCGTCGCGGTGGGCGTGCCGCTCCTCGTCCTGCTGACGGTCCTCGCGCTCGTGTTTCGCAGCGTGATCCTGGCGCCGCCGGCTCCGCGAAGCGGCGGCACCTTTGTCGAAGGGGTGGTTGGCCAGCTCGGCTCGCTCAACCCGCTGTTCGGGGCGGCGACGGCGGGCTCAAACGACCTGGATGCGCTGCTCTTCGAGCCGCTCGTCCGAGTGTTGCCGAGCGGAAGCGTCCAGGGCCGGCTCGCCTCGCACTGGGAGGTCAGCCCCGACGGGCGCACCTACGCGTTCACCATCCGGCCCAACGCCCGCTGGTCGGATGGGACCCCGGTAACCGCTGATGACATCGTCTTTACCGTCCGCACGGTTCAGGACCCCCAGTTCCCTGGGACGGTCCTTAACGAGAGCTGGAAGGACATTATTGCGACCGCGGTGGATTCGAATCAGGTGCGCTTCGCCCTGCCCGGCCACAACGCCGGATTCCTGGCCAACCTGGAGTTGCTTGCCATCTTGCCTGGACACCTCCTGGCGGGCAAGCCGATGGCGGAGCTCGCCTCGGCCTCTCCCAACCTCAACCCGGTCGGCACCGGTCCCTTCCGGCTGGTGACCAACCTTGGGGATCGGATCCAGCTCGAACGCAACCCATTCGCCTGGCGGCGGCCCTGGCTCGACACCATGACGATCCGCAGTTTCCCCTCGCAATCGGCCGCGCTCGACGCCCTTGACCGCGGGCAGATCGACGGGCTCGCCAATCTCACGCCTTCCGGAGCCGCCCACGAGCAAGCCAATCGCCAGGTCAGCGTACTTACGGCTTCGACCTATCAATACGCGGAGTTGCTCATGAATCTGAAGAGCGACGAGCCGTACTTCCAGGACGTCAAGGTTCGCCAGGCGATCGCGAAAGCGATCGACTCAACCACGATCATTCGCGACGTGCTCGGCGGTCAGGCGGTGCCGGATGATGGGCCGATCCCTCGCTCGATCGGCTGGGCCTACGACAGCGCCACCCAGCAGCCGGGATACGACCCCACGGCCGCCGGCAAGCTGCTCGACGACGCGGGCTGGGCGCTCGTCAACGGCATCCGTACGAAAGGCACCGTGACCCTGAGCTTCGGCCTCACCGTATCGAGCGACGTGCCGCCCTACGAGCGCGTCGCCGCCAAAATCGCGGACCAGCTGGCCCAGGTGGGCATCGTCGCCGAGGTCCGGCCGGTCACGACCGCGTCGCTAATTCACGATTACCTCAACCCCCGCACCTTTGACATGACGCTCACCGCTTTCGACAACGGCCCGGACCCCGACGTTTACACCTTCTGGCATTCCTCACAGTCACACCCGGGAGGATTCAACTTCTCCGGAATGAAGAAGAATGTGTTCATCGACAGCGATCTCGAGGCGGGTCGCAATACGCTCGACCTGACGGCGCGGGCGAAGGCCTATATGACATTCCAGGAGGACTTCGCCAAGGAAATCCCCGCCGTCTTTCTCTACAGCCCGCGCTACGTGATGGCGATCAGCCGGCGGTTCCACGGGGTCCGCATCGACTCGGCGGTCGAGCCCGAGGAGCGCTACGCCTACATCAGCGACTGGTACTACGAAGTCGGACGGTAACCGGCGTGGGAAGGCGAGCGTATAAGTAGGAGAAGTGCGGCTGAAAGGACTTGAACCTTCAAGAGCTTGCGCTCACCAGGCCCTGAACCTGGCGTGTTTACCGATTTCACCACAGCCGCGTCGAACTACAGATTACACGCGAGGAGAACCCCGCGACCCCCAAACAGCCCATGGCCTGCGCGCTCGATGAGCTGACGGCGGCGGAACTGGCGGTCTTTCGCCGCCGCCTGGATACGCCGGCAAAGGTCCAACGCTTCCTGGACGAGATTGCGTACAACACCGAAGCGGACGGGGAGACCTTCCGGTCGCCCCGGCGGGTGCTGGCGGACCGGACCGCCAACTGCATCGAAGGCGCGGTGCTGGCGGCCGCGGCCTTGCGCGTCCAGGGCGAACCGCCATTGATCATGGACCTCACGGCGACCCACGACGAGGATCACGTGATCGCGGTCTTTCGGCGGCGCGCTCTCTGGGGCGCGATCGCGACCAGCAAATTCACGGGGCTGCGCTATCGAGAGCCGGTCTACCGAACCCTGCGCGAGCTGGCGATGTCCTACTTCGAGCAGTATTTCAACCTGGCGGGGGAGCGCACGCTGCGTGGGCACGGCCGACCGGTCAACCTGGCTCGCTTTGATGCGCTGCGATGGATGACCAGCGCGGAGAGCCTGTGGCCGATCGCCGAGCACCTGGAGCGGATCCCCCACGTCAGCCTGCTACCGGCGGCCGCGGCTCGCGGTCTGACGCCGCTGGGTGGCGACCTGCGCGCCGCCGGCGTACTGGTGCATCCAACCGCGGGCCCCCGCCGCCGTGAATCGCGTCGCACATGAACACATGAATCGCTTCGCGGTTGACATTATCGGTAACACTTGTTAAATTAGCGAAACTATCATTGAAATTGCACGGCAAACCGGCCGTGCCGAAGCGTTCGCTGCGGAGGAAGGGAATGAGAAAAGGCGCTACCGAACCGGATATCCCGCTGGAAGCGGTCCAGTCGCTTTTGACCCGCGTTATCTGGCAGGCGGTCGCGGATCTCAGCGTCGAGGCCTACCAGACGGAAGCCCAACGGTTCTTTGCCGGCCAGACCTTCGTTGAGTACTGCGACATCCTCGGTTGGAACGTGCGGCGCGCGCGCGCCAGCCTGGGGAAGTTCCTGGATAGCGGCTCAAGGATCTCGGGCAACCACCTCCTCACCGGGCCCGGGCTGGCCGCCCAGCACGGTTCGGCCGTTTCCGCCATCGCGATCTAACTCGACTTTCGGCGGCCACCAAAGGGGGTCGGCCGAACCGCTAGACTGGAGGCGGTAAAGTCCATGAACCTCCTCCTCGTCGAGGACGAGCGAAAGCTCTCGACGCTGCTCAAGCAGCTCCTGGAGGATGAACGCTACGCCGTCGACATCGCGTCGGACGGCGAGCGAGCCCAGGAACTTGCTGAGACGGCACGCTATGACGCCATCATCCTCGACCTCATGATTCCCAAGAAGGACGGCATGGAAGTCTGCCGCTGGCTACGCCAGAATCGGATCCAAACGCCCGTCATCATGCTGACCGCACGCAGCCAGATCCACGACCGGGTCGCGGGGCTGGACGCGGGCGCGGACGACTACCTTCCGAAGCCCTTCGCGTTCGAGGAGCTGCTGGCGCGCCTGCGAGCTTTGATGCGGCGCGAACAAAAGAACGGTCATGCCAACCGGCTGCAGGTCGCCGATCTGATCCTCGATTTGAAGACACACCAGGTCCGGCGTGGTGAGACCCCGATCGAACTGACTGCGCGAGAGTTCGCCCTCCTGGAGTTTCTGATGCGGCATCCCAACCAGGTCTTGACGCAAGCGCAGATCGCGGAACGAGTCTGGGACTACAACTTCGAAGGCACCACCAACCGCGTCGCCGTTTACATCTCCTACCTGCGCGACAAGATCGACGAGGGCCGCTCCCCGAAGCTCATCCAGACGGTGTATGGGGTCGGGTACCGGCTGTCGGGATGATGTTCCGGGGCGCGCTGGTGCGCCTCGCTGCGCAGTACTTCGTCTTGCTCGTCCTGATCCTGGGATTCTTCGACCTTATCGTCTATGTCACCGTCTCGCAGTCACTGCAGGCGAAGGCCGACAACGACTTGAGGCACGCGGTCACCCAGGCTGCCAAAGAGGTGAACCCGACCGACCCGGTGCAGGTCAATCCGCAGGGGCTGCTCGACCCAAGTGTCGCCGACACCTTCTTCCGCGTCCTCGATAACAAGGGCCAGGAGGCGACTCAGCCGCAGCCGGCGCTGAAGAAGCTCTTCAACAGCCCGAGCCTGGGCGATCCGATCCGGGCCGCCAAGGCGGGCCAATCCGCGGACACGCGAGTCTGGGTTGGAAGTGACCTGTACATGGTCCACACCGGCGCCGTGGTCAACCCGAAGTCGAAAAAGGTCGTCGGCGTCGTGCAAGTGGCGCAGCCGATCACGTGGGTGGGCGACGCGCTGTCCGGCCTAGTGCGGCAGCTCGTGCTAGCCTCCGGAATCGCGATCATACTCGGCGCGCTTGCCTCGCTGCTGATGGCGACCCGTTCGCTGCGGCCGATCAGCCGCGCGTTCCAGCGCCAACGTGAGTTCGTGGCGGATGCGTCGCATGAGCTCCGCACTCCACTGACGCTGATCCGGACCAACGTCGAGGCGTGGCTGCGGCGCTCGAGCGGCCAGACGCGCACCTACGCGCAAAGCATCGTCGAGGAAGTTGAACAGCTCAATCGCATCGTTGGCGATCTGACGACGCTCGCGCTGGCCGATGCCAGGCAACTTCGCCTCAATCCTAAGCCGATCGAGCTCAACGAGGTCGTCAAAGGACTGATCACGCAGGCCACGCCGCTGGCCGATGAACGGGGGGTGCAGCTTCGCCCGGACCTGAACGGAGGGGTTCGCGTGGACGCCGACGTGGTCCGCGTCCGTCAGTTGCTGCTGATCCTGATCGACAACGCGCTCTTGCATACGCCCTCCGGCGGCCAGGTCTCGGTGGGGGTCGCCCGCCAGAACGGCCGCGCGCAGGTCACCGTGACCGACACCGGGGAGGGGATCCCGACCGGCGATCTCCCGCATATCTTCGAGCGCTTCTACCGGGCCGACAAGGCGCGCACCCGTGAGAACGGCGGCAGCGGCCTCGGACTCGCGATCGCGAAATGGATCGTCGATGCGCACAAGGGCGACATCGCGGTGACGAGCGCCGAAGGCCGGGGGACAGAAGTCGCCATCAGTCTTCCCGCGATCGACTGAGATGGCCGGCGGGCGTACCTTGGTGGCATCAAGGCCAAGAGCCGGCGAAGCCTTTGGATCGGGCGCCTCGGCGGGGCAGGCGCCAGGATACTCCGTCCCGTCGTCTGGAGGCGCTACTCGACCTTGATCTCGCGCACCGGCTGCAAGGTAAGCAAGGCGATCAAGAAGAAGCCGGTGACGATCCCGAACATCACGCGGTAGCCGACCGCGCTGGTGCGATTGTTATTGAAGGCGTCGATGATCGGACCGAGGAGCGGCCGCGCGATCAACCCCGCGCTGGCGGTCGCAATGTTCGATACGCCCATGTAGCGACCGGCCTCGGCCTTGGGGATCAGGTCGGTCATGAACGCCCAGTCGACGGAGAGGAAGGTGCCGAGGGAGATGCCGACGATCAGCCCGAAGCCGAGGATCCACGGCAGGCTGGGCGCGAAGATCAGCAGAGTCGACCCGACCGCACCGATCAGGCAGGCGGCCGTGATCAATCGCTTCTTGCCGTAGCGCTCGGCGAGGAAGCCGGCCGTCATGCAGAGCACCGCCGCGAATACCAGGATCGTCGCTTGCAGGGCGCTGCTGTAGAGGGACGCCTTTCCTTCTGAGTAGTTGAAGGTGAAGCGGATGAAGTTGAACGCATAGGTCCCGATCGCCACCGGCGCCATCAGGAAGAAGAGCCGGGAGACCATCAACCAGGCGAAGTCGCGGTATCGCTTGGTGTCGATGGCGACGCTCAGGAGCACCGACCGATGGAGGCGCTGATCCGATGGGGACGTGCGCCGTCGATCGGGCACGCCGAAGACCACCAGCGCACCGGCGACGGCGATCACCACCGGCAGGGTCAGGATGGCGATCCGGACGTGATGGGTTGGGATCAGCAGCGCGCCGACCACCAGGAAACCGACGATGGTGCCCACCATGTTCATCAGGCCGTAGTAGCCGGAGGCCTCGCCGCGCTGGTTTTGCGGCACCTGGTCGGGCAGCATCCCCTGGTATGGACCCTGGGCCGTATTCGATGCGATCTGGAAGAAGACGTAGGCGAGCAGTAGTCCCCAGAACGAGGTGACGAACGCGATCAGCGTGAGGAACGCGATGTCGCCGACGACGCCGAGCGCGATGAAGGGGCGACGCCGCCCCAGCGCGAACCGGCTGTTGTCGCTGATCGCTCCGATCGCCGGTTGCCAGACGATGGCGAAGGCCGCGCCAACGGTGTCGAGCACGGCGACGTAGGTGTTGACGTCGGCCGCGATTGCGAACGGTCCGAGGTGGATCGTCATCGGGTCGGTGAAGCGGTCGACCAGCAACGGGATGATGGTGCCGCCCAGCGGTTGCATCACGTAGGCGATGGCGAACCAGAAGGCGCTGAGCACGAGCATGCTCGGCCAGGTCAGATGCGTGCGTACTGCGGACTCGTGCAGCGTGCGCAGAAACCGCCGCTCTTTTGCGTCAACCATCGCGCTCGCCTTTCCACACCGGGGCTCGCTGATTGCGCTCGCCTTTCCACACCGGGGCTCGCTGATTGCGCTCGCCTTTCCACACTGGGGCTCGCTGATTACCCGCCATCCCGACGGAGTCTAACGACGCCCGAGGTGGATTTGCTACGGTAGCGTGCGGATGGGTCGCTCGAAGATCACGGTGGTCGGCGCCGGCAACGTCGGCGCCACCCTGGCCCAGCGCCTCGCGGAGCGTGGGTATGCGGACATCGTGCTGGTCGACATCGTTGAGGGTCTGCCCCAGGGCAAGGCGCTCGACATGCTCGAGGCGGGGCCGATCGTCGGCTACGACTCCAGGATCACCGGCACCAACGGCTACGAGGAAACCGCCGGCTCTCGGATCTGCGTGATCACCTCGGGCGTCCCGCGCAAGCCGGGCATGTCACGCGACGACCTGGTGAAAACCAACATGAACATCGTCCGGGGCGTGACGCAGGAGCTGGTGCGCCGATCGCCCGACGCAATCTTGATTGTGGTCAGCAACCCGCTCGACGCCATGGCCCAGCTGGCGCACGAGGTCAGCAAGTTTCCACGCGAGCGCGTTGTCGGTATGGCGGGGGTGCTCGACACCGCCCGGTTCCGCACCTTTATCGCGCAGGAGCTCAACGCCTCGGTGCGCGACGTCGAGGCGTACGTGCTGGGAGGGCATGGCGACACCATGGTCCCCCTGGCTCGCATGTGCACGGTGGCCGGAGTCCCGATCAGCCAGCTGATCAAGCCGGATCGCATCGACGCCATCGTCAAGCGCACTCGCGACGGCGGCGCCGAGATCGTCAACCTCCTGAAGACGGGCAGCGCCTACTACGCGCCCTCGGCCGCGGTCGCCGAGATGGTCGACGCGATCATGTTCGACCGCAAGCAGATCCTGCCGTGCGCCGTCCGGCTCGAGGGCGAATACGGCATCCGCGGTCTCTTCGTCGGCGTGCCGGTCAAGCTTGGCGCCGGCGGTGCCGAGGAGATCATCGAGCTGCAGCTCACCGATGACGAGCATGCGGCGTTGCAAAAGTCCGCGGACTCCGTCAAAGAGCTCGTCGGAGTCATGGGAATTTAGTCGCCGCAGCCCTTCGGGTGTCAGGGTCGCGGGATTTCCCGCGTGTATCCTTGAGCTAGTGACCATCGAGATTCGCAGCGGGTATATCCCGGCGTCCAAGCGTCTGATCGAGAACCCGACCCCCGAACAGCTTCGAGAGCTCACCGCCCGAATGCCGAACGCGCGGCTTACCAGCTTCGACAACTACAACGTCCAGACCCGCGTCGATTCACGAAGTACCAAGAGCACCTATATCGTCACCGATCGGCCGCAGGAGCACACGGCGCAAACCGTGACGCCGGAAGAGGGCCGGAAATGGGCCAGGCTCCAGGACGAATACATCCGCGGCCAGGAAATGGTGCTGCTCGACGGCGTCATCGGTAACGATCCGGCCTTCCTGACGCCGGCTCGTCTCATCATCGAGGCACGCAACGCCAACGTTGCGGGGATGCAGCACCATCTGTACTACCCGCCCGCCCGCGGCCAGCAACCCGAAGTCACGATGATCATCACGCCGAATCTTCTGGCGCCCGGTTATCCCAACGACCGGTTGATCCTGGTCGACCTCGACGCCGGCATCACGCGCGTCTTCAACTCGGACTACTTCGGCGAGTCGAAGAAGGGTGGACTTCGGATGTGGAACAAGAAGGTCTACGACGCGGGCGGCCTCGCCATGCACGCCGGCTGCAAGGTCATCCCAGTGGGCACGCAGCAGCGCGTCGTCCTCATCGTCGGGCTGAGCGGGACCGGCAAGACGACGACCACCTTCACCCGGCAAAACAACTCCAAACCGGTGCAGGACGACTTCATCGCCCTGATGCCGCAGGGAAAGATCTACGGCACCGAGAACGGCTGCTTCGCCAAGACCTTTGCCCTGGACGCGAAACACGAGCCGACCATCTACGGGGCGGTCACCAAGCGCGAGGCGTACCTCGAGAACGTGTCGCAGAAAGTGGACGGTGGGCCGGTCGACTTTTTCGATGCCACGTACACGCAGAATGGCCGGGCAACCTTTGAGCTCTCGGCGCTGGGCTGGGTCGAGGATGCCCGCAATCTCGGGCCCGCCGACATCCTTCTCATCCTCAATCGCAATGAAAACATCATCCCCGGCGTGGCGCGGCTCGACTCCGCGCACGCGGCGGCCTACTTCATGCTGGGCGAGACCCAGGGCACTTCAGCCGGTGGGAAGGATGAGATGGGCAAGGCCCTGCGCGTGCCGGGCACGAATCCCTTTTTCCCCTTGCGCCACGAGCAGCAGGGGAACCGCTTCCTGGAGCTGCATCGCTCACGGTCGTTCGAGGTCTACCTGATGAACACGGGTAGGGTTGGTGGTCCCGAGGGGTCACCGAACAGCAAGAAGCTGACGATCGAATACTCGAGCGCGATCGTCAAGGCGATCGCGGAAGGCACGATCATCTGGATCGCCGATCCCGATTTCGGCTACGAGGTCGCGCAGTCCGTTCCCGGCATCGACGACATCGAGGTGCTCCAGCCACGACGGCTCTACGAGCGGGCGGGTCGCGGCGAAGAGTACCGCGCCCTGGTCCAGCGCCTCAAGCAGGAGCGGGTCGCCGAGCTGCAAAAGTATCCGGGCCTCGACCAGGAGATCGTCGCCGCCGTCCGTTAGCCGGATGCCAGGCGGGTCTCGTACTCGGTTGATGGTCGCGTAGTGGTGGCGCTGGCGCTTGCCGGCGTGACGCTTGCCGTCGCGCTCGGCGGCCGTGGAATCGTATGTCCGCATATTTCCCGCTCGACGGCTATCAATTCCGTGATCGGGAAGGCAACCGGCTATTCGGCCAGCGCCAGATTGACGACGTTCGGCGAGCTCCAGGCAGCCGACCCGAGCATGGGTCACGGTTCCTCGCAACAACTGGGAACTCTGGTATGGGTGGTCGCCTCCAATGCATCGACGGGAGACCCGATGCTCCGGGAAGGCGGCTTCATCGGTTCCTGGCCGCCTTACTACAACCAGCTTCCTGACCGCGCCTGGTTCTGTCCGGGCTACGCTTCCGCCTCCCCGATGCGCCGTCCGTAGTAGTAGGCAGCGACGATCGCGAGCAGCACGACGATGGCCAGTGGGATCGTGAACGGACCGAGGGCGGTTGCCACCCGCTCGTAGTTCTGACCGAGCTTGTAGCCTGCAAACGCGAGGGCGAGATTCCATGGAATGGCACCGGCGAGGGTCGCCAGCGTGAAAGCGACGACCGTGATGCGCGAGAGGCCCGCCGGGAACGAGATGTAGGTGCGGATCACCGGCAGCAGACGACCGGCGAAGACGGCGAATAGGCCCCACCGCTGGAAGAACCGGTTCGCGAGCCGCAAGTGGCCGGCCGTGAGCCCGACGCGCCGGCCAGGGCCGAGAATCAGGACTTCGCCGTAGCGTCGAACGAGTAGGTAGGCGACGAGAGAGCCCACCAGGTTGCCGGCGCTCGCCGCCACGACCACGCCCAGGAAGGACAGCTTGCCTTGCGAGGCCAGCGCGCCGCCGAGCGGGACGACGATCTCACTGGAGATGGGGATGCCGCCGCTTTCCGCGGCCATCGTCAGGAAGATGGCGATGAGCCCACCCGCCGTGATGATCTGGATGATCTGATGCGACATCCGGCGAAGCCTAGCAGCTAGCCTGTAGCGGACATGCCTCAAAAAAGCCCGCGGGATGCGGCCGATGACGCCCTCGGCCAGCTCGTCGAACGGCTCGCCACCTCTCATCACCGGCGACGCCTGGCGCGTGTGCATTGGGCCACCGCCATCGCTTCAGCGCAGGGCGGATGGGCCGAGGGTGAACCGCCGCCGCGACCGGGTAACGCGCTAACCGTGCTGATCGATGGGTCGGAGGCACTCCAGGCAATGGCGGATGGCATCGCCAGCGCCCAATCGCATGTCCACATCACCGACTGGCACATCACTCCGACCTTTGCGCTGACCCGCGGCGAGCGGCCGATCGTCTTGAAGGATTTGCTCGCTGAGGTTGCCACGCGTGTACCCGTCCGGGTGTTGATCTGGGCCGGCGTGCCGGTGCCGGTGATGCAGCCCTGGCGGGGTGACGTCCGAAAAGTCGGCGACCAGCTCATTGCCGGCAACCATGTCCAGTGCGCGCTCGATGCCCGCGAGCGCCCGATGCACTGCCACCATGAGAAGACGATCGTCATTGATGATCGGCTCGCCTTCGTCGGTGGCATCGACCTGACCAACTTCCGCGCCGACCGATGGGACACTCAGGACCATCAGCCACGTGGCGCCGTCGGCTGGCACGATGTTGCGGCTCGCATCGTTGGGCCGGCCGTACGAGACGTCGCCGAAAACTTTGCGATGCGCTGGCACGCGATCACAGGCGAACAGCTGCCGCCCTCGGCGTCGACCCCGCCCGCAGGCGACGTCGAGGTGCAGGTCGTGCGCACGGTCCCCGATGGCACGTACCGGCAACTTCCCCGCGGGGACTTCCGCATCCTCGAGTCCTACCTGGGCGCGCTGCGGGCCGCGCAGCGCTTTATCTACCTGGAGAACCAGTTTCTCTGGTCGCCGGAGATCCTGCAGGTCCTTCGCGAGAAGCTGGCCCATCCGCCGACACGAGACTTCCGTTTGCTGCTGGTGCTTCCCGCCAGGCCGGACTCCGGGGCCGACGACACCCGCGGCCAGCTCGGGACGCTGGTGCAGGCCGACCGTGATGGAGGCCGGCTACTAGCTTGCACGCTTTACTCGATCGGCGGGGAGCGAGACTGGCAGATTTATTTGCACGCCAAGGTCGGCATCGTCGACGACGCGTGGATGACAATCGGGTCGGCCAACCTCAACGAGCATTCGCTCTTCAATGACACCGAGATGAACCTTGTGACGCACGACCCGGGGCTGGCTCGGCAAACCCGCCTGCGCCTGTGGGCGGAGCACCTGCAGCGGCCCGTTAGCGAGGTGGCGGGTGATCCGAATGACGTGATCGATCGGCTGTGGAAGCCGATCGCCCAGGAGCAGGCGGCGCGCCGAGAACGAGGAGAACGAGTGACGCACCGGCTGACGCTGTTGCCGGGGGTTTCTCGGCGGTCGCGCCTTCTGCTCGGCCCGCTCCAGGGCCTCGTGGTCGACGCCTGATTAGCGCGGCGCGACGCGCTCTTTCAGCTCTCCCACTGCGAGACGGGAAGAAAGTACGGGTAGATGTTGCAGCGCCAGCCAATCAGGGGATGCACGCCCAGGCGGCCCGGTGGATCCTGATCCCCAAAGGGCTGCCGAACCTCCTGCCAGTTGGGCTCACCATTGCATTGAGGGCAGCGCACCGGCGGCCGGAGGTCTTCCATGCAGAGCAATGGTATCTGGCTCGTAGGATTACACGATGAAGTTGCTTGGTTTTCAGATTCCGAATTACACCTTTCCGGGCGTAACGAACGACAAGCTGTTCGATCACGTCGTGATGCTCGCCACGACCGCGGAAAGGGCAGGCTTCGATTCGGTCTGGGTGATGGACCACTTCTATCAGCTCCCCAACATCGGCCCACGGACGTACCCGATGCTCGAGGGCTATGCCACCTTGGCGGGGATCGCCGCCCGTACGAAGAAAGTGCGGCTCGGCACGCTCGTGACCGGAGTCACCTACCGCAACCCGGCCTTCCTGGCCAAGGAAGTGACGACGCTCGATATCGTCTCGTCGGGCCGGGCGATCCTCGGCTTGGGCGCAGCTTGGAACGAGGACGAACATCGGGGCTACGGTTACGACTTCCCACCCGTCGGCGAACGCATCAGCCGGCTCGAGGAGGCATTGCAGATCTGCCGGGCGATGTTCCGTGAGGAAGCACCGACCTTCAGGGGGCGCTACTACCAGATCGAGGGCGCGCTCAATTTCCCGCGGCCCATCCAGCGCAATGGCCCGCCGATCATGATCGGCGGTGGTGGCGAGCAACGCACCCTCAAGCTGGTGGCGCAGTACGCCGACATGTCGAACATCTTTGGCGACCCGGCCATGGTTCGCCACAAGCTCGATGTCCTGGAGCGGCACTGCGAGGCGATCGGACGGGATCCGAACACGATCGTCAAGACGCGGCTCGGCAGCCTGATCATCCGCAAGAGCGACGCGGAAGCCCAGCGACTCTTCGAGCAGGTGCTGAACCTGCCTCGAATCGACAAGGAGCGCGTCCGCACCAGCTTCATTGCCGGAAGCCCCGACCGCGTGGCGGAGCAAGCGCAGGAATTCCTCGCCGCCGGGCTCGACGGGCTGATCTTCAACATGCCCCGCATGGAGGATCCCGAGGCGATCGAGCTGGCGGGTCAGACGCTGGCCGGCCTGCGGCAGCCTGCCACCGCCCGATAGCCCTGGACGATGGCCGAGGAGCGGCTGTACTCGATCACGGAAGCGGCTGAAAAGCTGGGTGTCTCGCCGGCGACGATCGCGACCTGGATCCGGCTTGGCATCGTCACCGCCAGCCGCCAGGACGAGCTCGGCCGAAATCGCTACACGGAATCTGACCTCAAGGATATGGAGCGCCGCTTTCAGGAGCGGCAGGCTCGCAAGCGAGGACCGGAACCCCGGTAGGCCCGGCACGTACAATACGAAGGTTTTGCGAGGGGGCGAGGAGGACGCATGCAGGCACGGCTGCTGACCACTGCCCCTGAAAAGGCGGAGGCGGATGCGCTCATCTTGCCGATCTTTGAAGGGCAGCCGAAGCTGCCGCCGGAAGCCGTCAGCCTTGACAAGAAGCTGAAGGGCGCGATCACCCAGCTGCTCGCGGATCGGGAGTTCCGGGGAAAGTTCATGGAGCTGGTCCCCGTCCACAACCTCAGCACGCTTCCGAGCAAGTGGACCGTCCTGGTCGGCGTGGGAAAGTCCGGAGAGCTCGACATGGTTCGGCTGCGCAACGCCCTGCAGGCGGCCGGCCGAGTGCTGCGGAAGCGCGGCCATCGCCGGATTGCCGTCATCCTCCCCAAAGACGTGGCCGCCCGGGCAAGCGCTGCCGACGTGGCGCGGGCCGTCACCGAAGGAATCGGGCTGAGCAACTTTGACGTCGGCTCGCTAAAGACGCGTCACGAGCATGCGGTGACGCAGATCAGCGCGCTCAACATCGTTGGCCTCAACGGGGACAAGGCCGCGGCGGCCGCGGTGAGAGACGCCATCGTGCTGGCCGATGCAACGAATCGCATCCGGGAATGGGTCAACGCGCCGGCAAACACCTTTACCCCAACCGTCTTTGTCGAGAAGGTGAACGAGGCCGTCAAAGGGACCGGCCTCGACCTCAAGGTTCTCGAGGTTGACGACATGCGCCGCCTCAAGATGGGCGCGCTGCTCGCCGTGGCGCGCGGCTCGGATGAGCCGGCGAAGATGATCGTGATCCGGTATAACGCCTCGAACGCTCGCATCGCACTGAAGCGCGGCTCGCGTGGGCCGGCGAGGCCCGTGCTTGCCCTGGTGGGCAAGGGCATCACCTTTGACAGCGGCGGCATCTCCATCAAGCCGGCGCAGAACATGGAAATGATGAAATCCGATATGGGGGGAGGCGCGGCCGTCGTCGGTGCCATGCTGGCGATCGCCGAGCTCAAGCCGAAGATCAACGTCATCGGCATCGTCCCCACCACCGAGAACATGCCCTCCGGCCATGCCATCAAGCCCGGCGACGTGGTGACAGGCTCGGGTGGGAAGACGATCGAGATCATCAATACCGATGCCGAGGGGCGGCTCATCCTCTCCGATGGCATCACCTACGCGGTGAAGGAGGGCGCAACCCACATCGTCGACATCGCCACGCTGACCGGATCGATCGCACGGACCCTTGGTCCGCTCGCCATCGGCGCCTTCGGCAACGACCCGACGCTGATGGACCAGGTGCGTCGCGCCGCGGATCTGGCGGGCGAGCGGCTGTGGGAGCTTCCCCTGTGGGCCGACTACGACGGACTGATGGATAGCCAGATCGCCGACCTCAAAAATTCCGGCGTCCCCTGGGCCGGCGCGACGATGGCGGCGATCTTCCTGCGCGAGTTCGTCGACGGCAGACCCTGGGTCCACCTCGACATCGCGGGGAGCGCCTGGCAGAATGCGCCGGAACTCAAGGCCGTCCCGCCTGGCCCCAGCGGATCGGGGGTGCGGGTGATGGCGCACCTGGCCGAGCTACTCGCCGAGCGGTAAGCCATCTCGGACATCACGGCGATCGGGGTGCCGAAGGAGGTCCGTACGGCGCGGTTGCTGCTGCGGCAATGGCGGGAATCAGACGCGGAGCCGCTGGCCGAGATCTACGCGCAGCCCGAGTACCAGCAATTCATGCCCGCCATGGATCTGCCGAAAACCGTCGCCCAGGTCGAGCGGTTCATGCGCGCTTGGCGCGATGACGGCATCTGTCAGTGGGCCGCCGTTGATCTCGAGACGAGCCGGCTGATCGGCCGCCTTGGCATGATCAGGCATCATGACTGGCCGATCGAAGCCGATCCGATTGAGGTCGGGTGGACCCTACACCGCGATTACTGGGGCCGCGGGCTGGCGACCGAAGCCGGCCGCGTGTCGGTGGAGATCTGGCGCGAGCGGCTGCCCGGTGATGCGCGCCTGATCTCGATCACCGTCCCCGGGAACACGAGATCGCGTGCGGTCATGGAGCGGCTCGGCCTGACGCTTCGCGGTACGGCCTTGTGGAAAACCCTCGAAGTCGTCTGGTACGCGATCGACCGCTGACCCTTAGCGCTTCGCCCATCCCGGGTCGGGATAGCGAAGTCGCGCGGTGGCGACGTCCGGCGGCCAGATCAAGACCGTGCGACCCGACTGGACCTGCTGCACATAGACCGGCTTCACGGCGTTGGCGCCACGATCGTCGAACTTGATCTCACCGAAGAACGTGTTGAGGTCCATGGTCGCGAGCGCATCGCGGACCCAGCGTGGCTGCGTCGAGTTGGCCTGTTCGATGGCCACCTCGAGCGTAAGACACGCGGCGGTCGCCGCGGCCGCGTACTGATCCGGCAGATGCCCGAATTGCTCGCCGAAGGCCAACGAGTAGTGGAAGCTATCGATGAAGTAGCTCGTCCGGTTACGGGTAGCCGGCGCCCATTGGGTTGTCCCGACGCTGTAGTTGGCCGCGGCCTGGAGCTCATCGGTAAATTGGGCGGTGCCGGGGCCGTCGCTGAAGGCCAGCAGCTTGGGCTGGATCTTCATCTCCTCGGCCTGCTGGACCGTGCGCACGCTTTCGGCGGGATGGCCGACTTCGATTAGGAGATCGGGGCTGGCGCCGGCGGCGGATCCCAGCACACCGCTGAGATCGTTGACGCCGGAAGTGTAGCTGGCGGCGTAGACGATGTTCAGGCCCTTCGCCTGGGCGTAGCTGCTGGTTGCGTTCGCCACTTCGGCGGAAAGGCTATCGCTCGCGGCCAAAATCGCTATCGAGGCGGGTTTTGGATCCTGGGCGAGGGCCATGTCGATCAGACCCTGCAACTGGCGGCTGTTCGGGGCCAGCACACTAAATAGATAGTGGTAGTGGTTGTTGAAGATTCCGTCAGACGACGCCCCGCTGCTGACCATGGGGACCTGGTGCTGCTCAGCAACTGGCGCGGCGCGGCCGACGGTGGCGTCGTTCGACGGGCCCATCAGCAGCATGTCGTGATACTGGGAAATCAGCTGTTCGGTCGCTTCGGCCGCGATCGATGGCCGGCTCTGGTCATCGGCGATGTCGATGTTCAGCCGGTGGCCGTCACCCTTGACGATGACCCCGCCCTTCGCGTTGATCCAGTCCTGGCAGAAAAGATAGCCCTCCTTGGCCATCTGGCCGCCATCGGCCTGGCTGCCGGTGAGGGAGAGGACGGCGCCCACGTTGATCGGGCTCCCGAGCGGGGATGCCATCATCCCCGGCAGGGGGGCGCAGGCCGCAAGGAGTGAAATAGCGACGATCAGGCCCGCCAGATGGAGCGGCGGTCTCCGCACGATGCGTGATTATGTGCCCCTCGTCGAGCGGGGGCGCGTCAAGTTGGTTACCAATAAACTGATAGCCGAACGGGAAAGCCGCTGAGCGCCCTCTAAACTATGCGATTGGCTGGGCCGGTGGCGAGTTAGCCAAGTGGTAAGGCAGAGGTCTGCAAAACCTCCACCGCGGGTTCGAATCCCGCACTCGCCTCCAGTTTTCGAATGCGGAGCCGTCTACCTTTGCAGGTAGTTCCGCGCCAACACGAGCGCGTCCTTCACGCCCATCCGCGAGCCTTCGTCCCAGCAACGTTGAGCAACCTCTTCAGGCAGTTGGCGGCGCGCGTCGGCGGCCGGGTCCTCCTCCAACATCCCGCCCCAACCTGGCGGTGGTCCACCGCCTAGCTGGTCACGCACCATCTCCGCCGCGGCTGCCAACTTCAGCGCCTCCTCGGGGTGCCCTTGCCTGTTTGCGATGAAGGCGACATCGCCAAACGCGAGAGCAATTCCCGTTGGATTGCCCGAGTAGGCGAAGAGATCGAGCGCCTCTAAGGCAATGGACCTGGCCTCGCGCCACCGCTGCGCTCGGCCACTTGCGTACGCGAGCCAGATCAAGGTGAAAGCGACTTGGAGCTGGTCGCCCAACCGTCGGAAGATGGCGACGCTTTCTTCAAGCTTGCGGATCGCGGCGTCCCAGTCGCGGATTTGTGCATCACTCATCGTCAGCACGGTCAATCCGCGCGCCACCCCGTGCTCATCGCCAGAAGCCCGGAAGAGCTGCAAGCTTTCCTCGAAGTTTTTCATTGCGGTCTCGACTTGCCCCGCGGAACCCAGAGTGAAGCCATAGTTGTACAGCGCCTCCGCGATGCGTGAGGGATCCCCCAGCTCCCGCTCGATTTCCAGCGCCTCGCCGTAGTACCGCCGCGCTGCCGCATGATCGAGCTGCCACCAGGCTATCCCGCCAGCACCGATGAGCGCCTTCGCGCGAGCGGCGGTTCGGTGCACTGGAACGGGCTCATCGAGCACTTCGTCAATCCAGCGTCGGCCCTCGGACAGGTGCCCGCGCTGGTGCCAGAACCTCCAAAGCGCACCCGACGCCTCCCGCGCGAGCTCAAACCGATGTGTCTCCACAGCCCAGCGCAACGCCGCACGGAGATTGTCCTGTTCCGCGTCCCAGTAGTCCAGCCACTTCGCTTGCTCAACGCCTGTGAGATGCGATTCTGTGTCGATTGCCTGCGACAGGAAATACTCACCATGCCGCGTCCGGACCGCCTCGAGCTCGCCTGTCTCTTCGAGCCGATCGCGAGCAAACTCTCGAATCGTCTCGAGCATCGAGAATCTCGACTCACCTTTGCCGGGTACCGCGACTCTCACCAGTGACTTGTCTACGAGCGAGGAGAGACCTTCGAGCATGTCGAACGGCGCATCCCGTACATTGGCGACCGACTCTGCTGCTTCAAGAGTCCAGCCCCCGCCAAAGACGGACAGCTGCGCGAACAGGCGTTGCTCGCCCTTCGCAAGGAGGTCATAGCTCCACGCGATAGCCGCACGAATCGTGCGCTGCCGTTCAGGCAACGTCGGCGAACGCGACGAGAGCAACGATGAATTCTGCTGCAGTCGTAAGAGGATCTGCTCGGGCGCCAGCATCTTCGCGCGACTCGCGGCGAGTTCGATCGCCAATGGCAGCCCATCCAGACGAGTGGCGATCGCCGCGACGGCTGCGGCGTTCTCTTGAGTGAGGCGAAAACGCGCATCGCTCGCTTGGGCACGGTCAACGAACAGCCGTATTGCCGCGGACTGTTTGAGACTTTCCAGGTCCGGCGGTCGCTGCAGATCGGGAAGCCCCATCGGCGGAACCTCGTACTCGTGCTCCCCGCGGAGGGATAGCACGACGCGGGAGGTGATCAGGACCTTTGCCGTGGCGGAGGCTGTGAGCAGGTCTTCCACGACCGGTCCGGCAGCCGCGACCCGCTCGAAGTTGTCGATCACCAGTAGCAGCTCCTTCTCGCGTAGATGGCGCTTCAGCGTCTCGAGGATCGCCACCCCGGGCTCTTCCTGCACCCCGAGGGCTCGCGCGACCACTGCCGGAACCAGCGCGAGGTCGTTGATCGGCGCGAGGTCGACGAAGAATGCGCCATCCGGATAGTCGCCCAGCGTTTCGGCAGCCAGCTGCACGGCCAGCCTCGTCTTTCCCGTCCCGCCCGCGCCGGTTAGCGTGAGCAGGCGTGTCGTGGCCATCAGTTCCTTAATCTCGTGCAGCTGATCGTCCCGGCCGATGAACGAGGTCAACTGCACGGGCAGGTTGTTTGGTCGGGCGTCGAGGGTCCGCAGAGGTGGAAACTCAGCCGGCAAACCTTCGACCACGAGATCGTAGAGGTGCTCAGCGTTGGTGATGTCCTTCAGGCGGTGCTCACCCAAGTCGCGTGGGCGCGTCCCCGGCGGCAGTGCGTGCGACACCAGCTCCTGGGTGGCGGCGGAAACCACGACCTGCCCGCCGTGCGCCGCGGCAGCGATGCGTGCGGCGCGATGAACGTCCATGCCTACGTAGTCCGTCCCGTGGACGACGCCCTCACCGGTGTGGATCCCAATGCGAACGCGCACCGGCGATCCCGGCGGCCACGCGTGTTCGGCAAGCCCTCGCTGGATGGCAACCGCCGCGCCCACGGCGTCAGGCGCGCTGCGGAACGCAACGAAAAATGAATCTCCCTCGGTGCGTAGCTCGACGCCGCCCCTTCGCGTGACTGCGCCTCGAATAATCTCGCGATGCTCCTTTAGCACCGCTGCGTAGCCATCGCCGAGCTCACGAAGTAGGCGCGTGGAGCCTTCGATGTCACTGAAGAGGAAAGTGACCGTGCCCTGCGGCAAGTCGCTCATGCGATCCGAGCCCTACCTGGTTGGCACGGCCCCGTATGTGAGATTTACGCCGGCTGCGGTCATGCTCCTTCCAGCGTCCGAGGCCAACCAGGCCGCGGCTGCGCCGAGGTCTGCTAGCGTTGTCAGCCCGCCGAGCAATGTCTTGTCACGCATCCACTTCACGTGCTGGTCGGGTGTCATTGGGCTGCCCGTTCCATACCCTGGGAGAAGTTGGGCGCCGTCGAGGTGGAACGCTTCCGGAATGCCGGTGGTCAGCAGCCAGACGACCCGCACGCCGAGCGGCCCGAGCTCGGCGGCCCACTGCCGGCACTGGCTTTCGATCGCGTCGAACGCCACCCCGGTGCCTCCCACCTCTTGGATCGATTGGCGGGAGGTGGTCGCAGTGATCGCCATGATGACGCCCGTCCGTCGCTCGGTCATATGCTTGGCCGCCGCTCTGGTGGTCAAGAATTGACTGCGAGTTGCTGTGACGATCGGCCGCATGAAGTCATCGAGCGGCATGGTCAGGAGCGGACTGCCATGGACATCTCCATGTGATATCGCGTTGAAGCAAATGTCGACGACGCCCGCCGTGCCCACGACCGTGGCGAAATGCTGCTCGACGGCGCGTTCATCGAGTGCGTCGACGACTGCGACGTCCGCGACGCCGCCCACGGCTGAGATCTCGCCTGCCGCGGCATCAAGACTCTGGCGCGTGCGGCCGGCAATAAAGACGCGTGCTCCCTCGCGGGCAAATGCGCACGCCACGGCACGGCCGATGATTCCGCCCGCTCCGTAAACCACCGCTACCTTGTCCTCGAGAAGCATCTTCGGCCCTACCCCTCACATCCTAAATTCTGGGCACCGTGGCCCGTAGCTCCTTAGTTCTGAAGGACGACAAAATGCTGTATCCCCGGGTAACGGCCAGTTGACCGTTTGCGCCTGCGTCCGCCTGTACACCCTCCCGTAACAAAGTGGTTGCATCTCTGGGACAGGCGCTAGGAAGCCTGTAACTGCGCCGAAATAGCCTGCTGGCGATGAGTCTTTCGCCTAGGCGCGCGCGGCGAGACTCCGATCCAGGCAGCTCCCGGCAAAGCCGGGTTGCTCGCTCGCTCAGCGAACACATCTGGAGCTGGCTGATCGGGCTGCTTGTCTTCATCTCTATCTTTATCGCCGCGCTGCCGATCTTCGCCATTGTCCGGGGCACCTCCGCGGGCCTGGCCCTGGCGCTCGCTGGCAACGCGAGCCTGCTGAGCTGGCTTGGTCTCGAGCTGGCCCTGGTCGCGCTCGGCATGGGTGCGTTCTTCTTCGCCTACTCCCTCAAGTACTACCTGGCAACAGCGACGATCCTCCTCCTTGCATTCTTCGGTCCCGGGCGAAACGGAAACCAGAGCAGCCAGCACCAGAGGCGTTTCAACGATCTCAGCCGGATCATTCGCCGGCGCCTGAATGGAAGCGGATATTCCGGGGGATCCGGCAATGGGCATCTGGAGCTTGGATACCACCCGTTTGTGTCCATCCATATCGCAACTTACAACGAGAAACGCGTAATTGGCCGGCTGCTCGAAGCCTGCGCCCGCTTGAACTATCCCAACTACGAGGTCATCCTCGTCGATGACTCGACAGACGGATCCATGGAGGTCCTGGAACCCTGGCAGCAGGTCGATCACTTCAAGATCATTCACCGGGATACGAGGGATGGCTACAAAGGCGGGGCGCTGACGCATGCGCTACGGGCCATGGATCCGCGCACCGAGTACGTGGCCATCTTCGATGCCGACGCGGTGCCGTTTCCCGATGTCATCAACGATCTCCTCTATCACTTCTACAGCAACGGAAACAAATCACCGCGCCCCCTCCCTGAGGTCGGCGCGGTGCAGAGCTATCAGTGGCACGTCCTAAACAAGAGCGAGAGCTGGCTCACTGCCGCCGTGCGCACCGAGTATGCGGGCAGCTACATGGTAGAACGCCCCTACCAGCAGGTACTCAGCTCGATGAAGATGATCGCCGGCACGGCCTACATGATCCGGGCTGGACTCTTGAAGGAACTCGGCTGGGGCCGTAGCCTCACCGAAGACTGGGAGCTGACCCTCCGGCTCTACGCCAAGGGTCTCAAGGTCGTCTATACCCCATACGCGGAGACGCCGGCGGAGTGCGTCGCCACCTTTGGGCGCCTGGCGCGCCAGCGGATGCGCTGGGCAGAGGGCCACAGCTACAACGTCAACAAGTGGTTTCTCACCATCCTCCGTTCGCCGCACCTGACCCTGATGGAAAAGGCCGAGTTCATCTATTACGGCATGTACTATCTGCAGTCCGCGCTCTTCATGCTGGGCTCGGCCGCCTGGCTGGTTTCCGAGCTCGTGCTGCGCGTCCACATCCCCGAATGGAGCGCGCTGCTCGGTTGGTCGCTCCTCTTCTCAAACCTGCTCTCGCTGCCGCTCATGAACCTGGGCGGCCTGCTGCTGGAGGGCTCGCCACGCAAGGACTACAGCGGCGTCCTCGGCGCGGTTGTCCTCTCGTTTCTGCTCGTTCCCTTCCAGGCCTGGGCATCGCTGAAGGGCTTGTTCGAACGGCACGAAGGACCCTGGTTTCGCACGCCCAAGACCGGACGGATCACCGATCGGATCGAGCATCTCCAACACAAGAACAGCCTGAAACGGTGGCTGCGTCCCCGGCCAGGCAGGCCGGCGCCGGCGACCGTGCCGTCGAGCAACGCCGGTGGACGGCGTCGGTCGATCCGGATCGTGTGCATTGCAGCGCCCATACTGGTGTTGACCATCCTCGGCATCGGCGCGGCAACCGCCCCCAGCGTGCTGGCGGCCAACGCGTTCTACCTCCACGATCCGTCCGGCGCCTACACCATCGATAACACTCCGTCGTCGAATGGCACGCCCTCTCATTTTCAAATGGATACCCCCGGCGTGACGCAGGCGTGGGCAACGACCGTCGCATACACGGGGCAAACCATCCCGGCCGGCAGCTACACGTTCACCTACTGGGTCTCAGGCGAAGGCAGCGCCACGGTGCTGGCTGCGCTGACTTTCGGGTACAGCACGAGCTCCTCGTGCGCGGCAATCGTCCCCATCACCGCATGGACGGCGACGCTGGTGAACGGCAGCGGATCCTCCACCTCGACGAGCATGCCGGCGGTCATCCTTCCCGCCAACTCCTACCTGTGCTGGCAGATCACCGTGATCAGCGCGAGCAAAGGCGGTCTCGACCTTCGGTACGACGGCAACAATCAG
>Ga0070699_100000117_pt1 | contig 73065 bp, 71 predicted proteins | sample KBSK1503metaG_FD_65473 | JGI IMG/M metagenome (GOLD analysis project Ga0070699, IMG submission 65473) | Corn, switchgrass and miscanthus rhizosphere microbial communities from Kellogg Biological Station, Michigan, USA - KBS K1-50-3 metaG | ecosystem: Host-associated > Plants > Roots >... | reverse complement strand
TAGTCAGTAGTCAGTAGTCAGTAGTCAGTAGTCAGTAGTCAGTAGTCAGTAGTCAGTAGTCAGTAGTCAGTAGTCAGTAGTCAGTAGTCAGTAGTCAGTAGTCAGTAGTCAGTAGTTGTCAGTTGTCAGTTGTCAGTTGTCAGTTGTCAGTTTTTGCTTGTCCAGTTATCACAGACTACAGACTACGGACTACGGACTACGGACTACGGACTACGGACTTCCGCCAACTAAAGTATTATTCTCCGCCTGCGCCAGCGAAATCATCCGAAAGTATGACGACACGACGGATGTCCGCGAGGTACCTTCTCGAGTCGATAGGAAACATTTCCATGCGACAGGAGAGCTAAGATGAAAAAGACCGTATTGACCTTCGGACTTATCGGGGGAGCGATCATGGCAGCGATGATGTTTGCCACGCTGCCCTTCGTTGACAAGATTGGGTTTGATAAAGGCGAAATCGTTGGCTACACGACGATGATCCTCGCTTTTATGCTCGTGTTTTTCGGTATCCGCTCGTATCGCGAAAATGTGAGCGGCGGCCGAATAACATTTGGCCGGGCCTTCGCGGTGGGCATTCTAATCACGCTGGTCTCGTGTATTTGCTACGTCGTTGCCTGGGAAATACTCTACTTCAAATTCATGCCCGACTTTGTGGACAAATACGCGAGCTACGCAGTCGAGAAAGTAAGGGCCTCCGGCGCCAGCCAGCAGATAATCGACGCGAAGCTGCAGGAGATGAAAAGTTTCAAGGCAATGTATGACAACCCGTTCATCAACGCTGCGATAACCTTCGTCGAGCCGTTTCCTGTCGGGTTGATCGTTACTTTGATCTCGGCGGCTATCTTAAGGAAGAAGACAATTGCAGCCGTCGGGAATGAAGGCCGGACAGCCCAGCCTCAGGTTCAGCAAGGAAACTAGCTAAGTGAGTTGAGTCGTTTGCGAGATAACCGGGAACACAAAGCAGGAGAAAAATGATGGAACTGGGAAATTTCTCTGTTAGCCTGGCTGTAAAAGATATCGAGGCGTCAAAGCTCTTTTACGAAAAGCTGGGGTTTACAGCGTTCGCAGGAAATCAATCGCAGAATTGGTTGATCATGAAGAATGGCGACCACAATATTGGGTTGTTTCAAGGCATGTTCGAAAACAACATCCTCACGTTCAACCCGGGCTGGAGTAGCGATGCTCAGCCACTCGGCGAATTCACCGACGTTCGAGAGCTGCAGCGCCAGCTCAAAGAAAGCGGCGTGAACATGATTGTAGAGGCAGACGAAAACTCTACCGGCCCCGCTAGCTTTATGATTGTTGATCCGGATGGAAACACGATTCTGGTAGATCAGCACGTATAGGCAATGTGGAAGTTCGAGGTTCTGTGCGATGCCACGCAAACGCTTTGCAGCGCACACGCTTGATGGCGCGTGCTGAAGACGAGTGTTTAGACGGCTGCGGGCGACAACAGCTCGCGTTAGGTTGCACATCAGGCAGGAGGCAAATCGGATTTGGGCCGGATCAGGAGGCAGGATGACAGATCAAATCTCAGAAGAGCGGATCACGCACAACTGGTACTCCCGCCCCGTGTTCTTCGTCACCGACGTAAAGCGCGCGCTTCAATTTTATGTAGACGTGCTCGGCTTCGAGAAAGCGTGGCACTCGGACGACGGCAACGGCAAAGTTTGCCAGGTCAATCGCGCGGAGTGCGAGATAATTATCTGCGAGGCCGCCGATCGCAGGGACGGAGGGCGCCTGTTCGTATCGCTGACCCAGGATGGCATTGCCGAGCTTCGCTGTGAGATCATCGAGCGCTCGATTCCCAGCAGGGAATCGTGGTGGGGTTATGACGTGATCCAGATCGACGATCCCGACGGCAATGAGTTGCTCTTCCCCGTTTCCGGCTGAGTTGAGCAAGGAGGAACGAGTACTGGCGACGAACCAAAGAAGAGTCATCGTCCACATCGCGACGAGCGCCGATGGATACATCGCACGGCCGGACGGCAACCTCGATTGGCTGACCGCTCGTCCGGCACCAGCGGGGTTCTACGGGATAGAAGCATTCATGCAATCCATCGATACGAAGGTCATCGGCCGAAAGACCTACGACGCCAGTCTGCGCATGGGAGCAAAGTTCGGTTCCAAAGATCGAACCATCGTCTTCTCGCGTAACCCGCCTCCACCAGACGCTCCACCAACCGTCGAATTCACCGACGCGGAAATTGGTGCGTTCGTGAATCGACTTCGAAAAAGCCCGGGCAAGGATATCTGGTTGATGGGCGGCGGCGAACTCATCGCCTCTTTTCTTGATGCGCAAGCGATCGACGAGTTCGTCATTAGCGTCGTTCCGATATTTATCGGAGACGGCATTCCGCTCATCGCGCGGCGTCATCTTCACGTCCCGTTGTCGTTGCGGGCTACCGAGAAGTTTGAAGATGGCCTTGTCCAGCTTCATTACGAAGTGCAGGGCGCCGTATATTGATACATCACACGGGCGAAGATCAGTTGCGCCACTCGTGCTGAAGAGTACGTTTGACGTATGCGAGAAACCACGATTCAATTGTCAGAGTAAAACAGAAGGCGAGCTCCTTAGGCAGCGGGATTCGGATTTTGCGCCGTTGCCATGTTTCCGAATAACTGCAACTCAATTGACGTATCAGGAGGCCCCAATCCTTATGAACCGCTTATTCGCTTTTGTTGTGTCCTGTCTGCTGCTGATCCTCACCGCCATCCGAGCGGACGCGCAGTGGGCGCGATTTCGCGGACCAAACGGGTCGGGTGTCGATTCGTCGGAGGGGTATCCCGTCCAGTTTTCGCCTGCCAGGAACGTGGCGTGGAAGACGCCGGTGCCGTACGGACAGTCGTCACCAGTCGTGGTGGGCACCCGGCTCTACGGCACCGCCAGCGAAGGCGACCGGTTGATCACGTTCTGCCTGGACACGCGGACTGGGCGCGAACTATGGCGCCGGGAAGTCCGGCGAGAACGGGTGCAGGGCGCATATAAAGCAAACGATCCGGCATCGCCAACACCCGCGGCCGACGAGAGCGGCGTCGTCGCGTTCTTCGCTGAATTTGGATTGGTGTCTTACAACATCGACGGGCAAGTGCGTTGGACCTCGCGCCTCGGCCCCTTCAAGAATTTCTACGGAATGGCAGGTTCGCCAATCATTGACGGGAGCACGGTCGTGCTGGTTTGCGATCACGACGCCGGGTCGTTTGTCATAGCGCTCGACCGCTCGACGGGGCGTGTGCGATGGAAGACCGCCCGCCCGGGCATGATCATTGGGTGGTCGACGCCCATGGTCTTTCGACCGGACGCGGCGCGCGCGGATCTGATCGTGCTCGGCTCGACGCGTCTGGACGCCTACGACCTTGCGTCCGGCGCCCAGCGCTGGTGGTTGCCGGTGGCGTCCGGTGGCGCAATGGGCACACCGTTGGCTCAGGGTGACACGTTGATGATCTCGACTCTTGGCAGCAATGAGCCGTCGATGCCGACCTTCGCCGCGGTGCTGTCGCAATACGACAAGAACAAGGACGGGCGCCTGTCACAGGAGGAATTCCGCGGTGATGCGGACTTTGGGGAGCACTTCGGCTGGATCGATGAAAACGACGACAAGTTCATCGATTCCGAGGAGTGGAGCAAGACGCGGGCGTATGGGGTGGGAGAGTGGGGCGCGATCGCCGTTCGTCCGGGCAACGGACGCGGCCAACTCGAGCCGGGGACGGTTCGCTGGCGTCTTCAGAAGAACATCCCGTACATTCCGGCGCCGCTTCTGTACAGAGGTGTCTACTACATGGTGAAGACCGGGGGCATCATCACATCGATTGATCCTTCGACTGGCCGCATTCTGAAGCAGGGCCGGAGCACGAGTGCACTCGGCGAGTATTATGCATCACCAGTTGCCGCGGACGGCAAGGTGTACCTTGCCAGTACCGAAGGCAAGATCACCGTTCTCAAGGCTGGCGCGGAGTGGGAGGTGCTCGCGGTCAACGAAATCGGCGACGATGTTAACGCAACGCCGGCGCTCAGCGATGGACGGATCTACGTGCGGACGCACGGCGCGGTGTACTGCTTCGGACCCTCGCGGTAGGAGGTTAAGAGACAGATGAAACTCGACGACGAAAAGATTGACGAAGCTGTGTTGGGGTTGCTACTTCTCGGAAGGCACGATGGTGACCGAGATTGGAAGGGGTTTGATTGGGAGGCAATGAACAGACTCTATGAAAAGGGCTTCTTTCCGATCCGAGGGGAAAGGCAAAATCCGTTGTGTTTACCGAGAAGGGCGTGATCGAAGCCGAGCGCCTCTTGAAGAAGCTGTTTGCATACGACAAGTGATAAATCCAGGCTGCGTCTAACCTCGGAGAATCGGCTTGCTTATCTTGAGCAGGAGTCGCGGTGGGGCTCGCGCAAATCTGCAGAGCCAGAAATGTGGCGAGGGCGATGCGAAGAAAACTAATCTTTGGGATTTGGATCGGTGCGCAAGAGGGCGCGTGACACGCCCTCTTGCCAGGTAACAAGCAACACCGAGCCGCAGGTTGGGCACACCGCAAGCCGCGGCCCGCGCTGTTTACGCTCGAATGAATCCGCGGAAGTTGGCCGGACTCGTGTTGAAACCGGGGAAAATCGTGTTCAAGTTGCTCGCGCCCATGTGACGCGCGGCGATCTCCGAGAACACATCGCGAAAGTCAGTGGTCAACGCCAAATCGCGGCCTTCATACAACTGCTCGGTAGCAAGCCCCGGCCACTTGCCGTAGACCTTCCCGCCTTTCACCGGACCGCCCGCGACGAACAAACAACTCGCGTGACCATGATCCGTTCCGCCCGAGCCGTTCTGCCTGATCGTCCGGCCGAACTCGGTCATTGTAAGAATCACGACGTTGCGCATTCGATCGCCGAGGTCTTTGTACAACGCCGCGATGCCCTGGCTGAAATCCTGCAGGCGATTTGCCAACTGGCCGCGCGAGCTGCCTTGATTGGCGTGAGTGTCCCAGCCGCCGACATCGGTGAAAGCCACTTCGATGCCGACCTCAGCTTTGATCAACTGCGCGATCTGCAGAAGCGAGTTTCCAAACGGCGAACGAGGATAGGTTGCGCCGTTCGCGGCCTGATACTGTTGCGGGTTCGCCTTCTTCAACATCTTCACCGCTTCGAACGCTTCCTTGCCCGTTCCGTGAAGCGCATCCGAGAGGCTTGTTGAGTAGAGTTCCTCAAACCCTTTTGCAACCTGTCCGTTCCCCTGCCCCGCTCGCACGCCAAAGTCCGCGATGTTGGTCATTGCGATCGACGGCGCGGGTCCGAGCAGCGTACGCGGAAGGTTCGACGTAAGCGAAACAGCGCGAAACGGCGTCGCCTTCGGATCCTTTCTCGCTTGCATGTAGCGATTGAGCCAGCCGTCGCCGGTGCCCTTGTTGCCGGGCGTTCCCGCTTCCATGTAATCCTGCGCGTCGAAGTGAGATCGAGTGTTATCGGGCGAACCGACCGCCTGAACGATCGCGAGATGTCCTTCATCATAGATCGGCTTGAATGAAGCAAGCGCCGGATGCAAAGCGAAGTACCCATCGAGGTCGAGCGCCGCGTCGGCATTGCCTGCTTTCGGCTCGGGCACTGCGATGTTGGGGCGCACGCTGTAGTAGTTTTTATCGCCGAAGGGGATTACAGCGGAGATTCCGTCCATTGCGCCTCGTTGAAAGATGGCGATGATGATCGGATGATCCTTCCCCGCCGCCGCGGCCGTTTGGGCAAGCGCGGCTCTTTTTAAGAAAGAAGGCGCCGCTGCAAAACTCGCCAGGGTTATCCCTGATGATTTGATAAAGAATCTTCTTGTTACTGCCATGATTTCATCTCCACTTCACTTCCAGTTCTGAGTACAAGCTTTAGCTTGCCGACATCACGCAGAGCAACCTAAAGGTTGTACTCTGAACCCAGAGACCATCTACCTTCGTTGGAACTCGGGGGAGCCGAGCACCAGCCCGAATACCTTTGCGCTTTCGAGTTCATCGGCCGACATCACAATCTGGGGACCCATATTCTCACGACCCCCAAACCGACGCTCGAGCCGTTCCGGATTACCGACTCCCTTCTGACCCTTGCCCGCATCCGGCGGAAGCGCTTGCATCGAGTTTTCGGCCATCAGGTCCTCGCCTTGAGGAATCGGAGGAATTGCTCCCAGTTCTCCCTTGACCGAAACGCCTTCTTTCAACTGCTTGTCGAGAACCGCTCGCGTTTCTTTGGATACGTCGCCGTTCAACATCGAAGCGATCGCCTGATCGAGCAAACGCTCTCTGTCGGACATATCCGCGCCCGCGGCCGCGCGCTTGACATCAAACGTTGTCCCTCGAAGTTTGTTCGTCGTCAGCGCCAGCCCGAAGTTCAATCTCTCGAGCAGCGCACCCGTATTCACCCACTGATCGGCTCTGTCCGGATACCCGGTGGGCGCTTGATACAGGTACAGCGGCTGCCCCATCTTCGAAATAAACTGAGCGGCCTGAAGCGGCGTTTTTACCTCGGCTCCCAGGACGCGAATCGCCGAGACGGCAAGCTCGAACGGCGACTTGATTTTCGCGCGATATGCTTCCCTGGAGTTGAACTCAGGCGAAGCGAGGATCGTGCGCATCATCTCGCGAATGTCGCCATCGGTCTTCATGTAAACGGCGGAGACCCGATCAACCAAAGATTGCGGCGGAGTGTCACTCACGAATCGCCGCACTAGCTTTGTCGAAATGAATTTCGCCGTGTTCGGATGATGCGCGAGGATATCGATCACCATCTCGCCATCCTTGATTCCGCCGCCTGCCGGAATCTTGTGGCCGAGCACGGTCTTCTCGCCGTTGTCGTGCATGAACTCGCGGAACATGAACTGGGTGCCCTGTCGCGGGCGATCAAGCGTCCAACCGGTCAGACATCGGGCGACTTCCTGAACATCTTTCTGTGTGTATCCGCCCTCAACCCCGAGCGTGTGAAGCTCCATTATCTCGCGCGCGTAGTTTTCGTTGATACCAGGCTTGCGATTCCGAAGCGCGTTCGGCTGAGCGGGCCGCTGCTGATTCGGCATCTGTTCGCGATTCATCTCGGGATCCATCTGGCGGTCGCGATAGATCGGGTCGTTCGGGCGCTGTCCCGTTCGCGGGTTTACAATGCCCCCGCCAAAGGCGCCGGGTCTTCGCTGAAACTGCCCGCGCCGCTGAGGGAGCCGAGCGTTCGGGGACATCGATTGAAAGTTGTCGAGATAAACCAGCATCGCCGGGCTCTTCGCCGTAGCCATCAACAAGTCTTTGAACTTGCCCATCGTGTTCGGACGAATCACATCCAGCTCGTAACGAGTCGTCAGGTCGCGGTCCGCATTCTTTGCCCAAAAGATATTGAAGTGATTGAACCAGAAATCAGTCATCACTTCCTGAAGCTGGCGTTCGCTGTAGGCCGCTCGAATGATCTTCTGGGCTTGCAGTTCCTGCAACAGGAATTGAGGCGGCCGCAGACCGTGCTCCTGATAATAAGACATCACCTGCTGACGGTATTCTCGCTTGGTGTTGTCGTCGGCGCCTTCGCCGGGAGGCAGTTGAAGCTGGGCATTCTTCCCCTGCCTAAGCCCAAGCTCGCGCGCCAACAGGTTCGGCGGCGGATACTTCGCTTGAATCTCGGCGAGGGTCATTCGCAAAGACGGGAAGTTTGCGAGTCGCGCTTCGATTGCTGAATCCTCGATGCGGTCGGGATGCAACTGAAGATCGATGTATTTGTCGATGCCCATTCGCTTGACGCGTTCGACATCCCCGGGTCGCGGCGCGTAGCCAATTCGGTTGAGCAGATGAATGATCTTTTGATTCTCCGACAGCCCGGCGCTCGTGGTCTTTGATTTGGTATCGGCGGCGACCGGCATCAACGCGCCGAGCCCGAGCGTTACGGAAATCGTCATTGCAATCACCGCCGAGATTGCGCGTCGCGTTCGAAATCCCGGATTGAATTTGCCTTTGGTTTCTTGAGTCATGATTTGCTTCCCTCTTACGACGTCAAGTAATTCTGATGTCTTTGGTCTTCGGAAGATTGCCCGATCTTCCAGGCTCCACTGAGCTCATTTGCATTTACAGAGCTTAGACACTCGATCACCCCTATTAGTCTGAAAAGCTTGTTTGCGCTGCTTGAAACTACTCCGATGACAGATTTGGTATGATTCCAGTCTTCGATCACTCGAATCCCATTTTGAGCTGCGAATCCGGAACACGCGCAGCGTGTTCGAGGTGCGCCGTTGCATACGCCTTGATTGTCTCGACGTGACGCCAGCTCACTCCGTGGGTTCGCCGGAAGAGTCTGATCTTGAGATTTGCGATTTCGCTGTTGATGCAATAGAGCCGCTCGCCATCCGGATCTGAATATTCCGCCTGGAGCATATCGCGCATTCGACATTGAGCCGCGCCCTCGATATACATCCGAGTATTCATCGCAGAGAAAGACCAGTAACCCATTCCAAGCTTGTGTTGCCATTGCTCAGACAGGCGCAGCCGAACAAATCGATATTCTTCGCCACGATGACGCAGGTAGAGCGACTGAATTGGGGGAAGCGTGCGGCCCGCGCGACGCGGGCGCGCAGCCAGTCCTTCGAAGACTGTTCCCGGATGCTTTTCAAATGCATTTGAATGAACCCATACCCAGTCATCTACGTGCTTGCGGCCCCAGAGATGCGATTGACAGCCCGGCTCGTCTTCGAGCTCTATCGTTTTACCGTTCACGACGATTCGGCCGCTAAAGCGAGTATCCAGATTTGGCGAGCAGACAAACGACGAAGGTCTTGCGAGCCGAATCAGAGTCTTACTCGCGTGATGGTAAGTGGACTGGCAAGGCACATAGCTCAAATCCCACTCGATGCTGTTTGCGCCCTGTTGTACATTTCCCCGAGCGTGAGTTGATGACAACATCGCTTCGCCGATTCTGACTCTGAAATCATTTACTCGATCGAACTCGCAGTGTTCAATGGCATACGCGTGCTTGAGCCCGAGATTGTCGTCATAAGCCGCGCGTGAGAAAGCAGCCGCCCACAGACCGGCAACCGGCTCGTTCGAACCAGGCGAGACCTCCATCGTGTATCGAAACCAGAAACCTCGCTGCGAGGCCCGGTGGTTGAGCGTGATAAACCATACTTCATAATGAGGCGCGCTGCTTCCATCCCATCGACAGTAGTTATCGACGGAATTCGCGGCGGCAATTGCGGCTGGTTTGTAGCTAACAATCATCAGCGCAGGCCTCTTCCCGAACAGAACAAGCTTTTGAGCGCATAGCGAGGATCGGCGTCCGATTAGCGCGGTAAATCTAACTGATCGAAATAAGTGAATCAACTCAGATCGGCCAATCCGGGAATGCGCCGGATTCTTAAGCGATGCAAGAATAAACAGCAAGCCCTCGCATTGACGCGCGCCGCGCACAGCAGGAATAATCAACCGACCGGCGGAGGAGATAAATTTGAACGCATTATGACCAATATGAAGGGTTTCATTCTCGCGGCGGGATTCGGAACGCGCCTTTGGCCGCTCACCGAGCATCGCACAAAAGCCGCGATACCCGTAATGGGTCGCCCGCTGATCGATTATTCGGTTGAATATCTGGCTTCTTATGGAATTCGCGATCTGATCGTTAATCTTCATCATCAACCGGATTCAATTCGAAACGCGCTTGGCGACGGGTCCCGGCTGGGAGTCAATATTACGTATTCCCTTGAAGACACGATCCTCGGCACGTCGGGTGCGCTCGATGTCGCTAGAGAGTCGCTCGCCGGCGACGACTTTGTGGTCATCAATGGCAAGCTCGTCACTGACATCGATCTTGAGCGCGTCATCCGAGAACACCGCGAACGCGACGCCATCGCCACATTAGTGCTAAAGCCGAATGCCGCCTACGAGCACTTCAGCATTGTCGAAGTCGATCAGCATCGGATCACGCGCTTTGCCGGCTTTCCCGACGCCGTGGCCCTCAGCGCGGAAGTTTCAAAGAGTACAGGAGTCGTTGCAACCGCCAATCGTCCTCCGCTCATGTTTACAGGAATCCAGGTGATGTCTCCTCGCATCTTTGATTACGTTCCGCGCCGCCGATTCTCTCATTCGACGATGCACGTTTTCCCGCAGGCGATAGCCGCGGGCGAGACGGTAATTGGTCACGTCGCCGATGGCGAATGGCATGAGATGAGCACACTCGGGCGCTACTTCGAGGCGAATCTGGGCTTCATGCGCAAGCGAGGACTCTCCTACGTCACTGGCGAAAGGTGCGAGATTGACGACGCCGCCGCTGTCGATGAATCCGTACTCTGGGATGACGTGACCATCGCGCGCGGCGCGCGAGTTCGACAGTCGGTGATTGCCGATGGAGTACGAATACCAGGCGGCGCAACAATCGAAAGAGCGGTAGTCGTAAGGCGCGATCGCGTCAAGGAAGTCGAACGCGGCGAAATCGCGGGCGACAACATCATCGTGCGATTAGACTCGCCGGCGAACTAGAGATTATGGTTTCAGCATTGGAGACAGGTTCGGGAGCAATCGCACGATGGGTGGCATCTTGCCTAAACGTCGATCCTGGCGATGTAACCATCACAAAGCTTACTGGCGACGCGTCCACTCGCTCGTACTATCGCGCCGGGTCGGGCGAAAAGACTGTCATCGTCGCGCAATATGGCTCGCCGTTTGACGAACGCGAAACCGCGGTCGATCGACTTGCAAGGCTCGAAGCTGAAAATGTTTCGGCGCGTCTCACCTTCGCCAATGATCCATGTGCTCATCTTGAAGTCACGACTCTCTTGCTCGGCGCAGGTCTCCCGGTGCCGCGGATACTGGCCGTCTCCGGATCTGAGAGCGCGATTTTGATTCAGGATGTCGGCGACGTCCGGCTCCAGGAATGGATCGAGACTCGCGCGGAAAAGGAAGTAACGAAAGCATACCGCCAGGCAGTCGAGCTGATCGTCAAAACTCAAGATGCCACGGAAACGGCTCTGGAGGCCGATTCAATCTGCTCACACCTGGCGTTTGATGAAGCGAAGCTTCGATGGGAGCTCGGGTTCTTTTTCGCAAACTATTTCAACCGCTACCTTCACCAGCGTCTGGAGCCGGCGGTCGCAACCGAGGTGCAGGCGGACTTCAAGGCGCTATGTGCTGAACTCTCCGAACGACCGCGAGTGCTGGCTCATCGGGATTACCACGCGCGCAATTTGATGATGCATTCAGGCGAGATGTTCATAATCGATCACCAGGACGCGCGAATGGGACCGGCCAGCTATGATCTGGTGTCGCTCGTGAGCGATCCCTACACCTCATTGTCGCCGGACACGACTGCCGAACTGATCGATCTGTTCATCGAGAACAAATCAACTTCGAAAATTCCACTGCCCGACCTGGGCGCATTTCGAACCGAGATGGAACTGATGACCGTGCAACGAATGCTAAAAGCAGTTGGAACATATGCGTCGCAGGCAGCTCTAAACAACTCCGCTTATGTCTCTTATATCCCGCCGGCCATAGAGAGGGCTGTCGCCGCGATGGAGAGGCTGTCGCGCTTCGACGCAACGCGCGAGTTGATGGTTAAATCGCTCGATGTTCAACGTGCTGATGATGGTGTTTGAGGAACGTTTCGTCTGAAGCCGGCTCAGACGCGATCTTGAAGCGTTATCGTTCTTGACTTGTTCGACCTGCGTCATTATATTCGCCTCGCTTCAACTTACCCATAACTTCAGTCAAAAAACTAGAAGAGAGGACAAAAAATGCACACTCTTGTGAAAGTGAGCGGCTTTCGTGTGAAGACAACCGCGGTGCTGACTTTGGTGGCGCTTCTACTGATGATGTCCGCAGTCCCGGGCTTTGGCTCCGGCAGCGCAAGCGCAAAAGCAGTCTTTTCGAACTGCATTGTCGATGACAGCAATGGCAATCAGCTTCAGTTCGATAAGACGACCGGCGCTTATACCTTTACAAACTGCGGCAACTTTACACTGAGCGGGGTCGGAACAGTGACCGTCAAGGGTTCGACGGTCACGCTCAAGCATGTGGCAGGTGATCGACGTCTTTATGCGGAGGTCGACGAGACCAATAAGAAAGGCAGCGCGTCGCTGGCCGTTTATCCCGGCGGAGTGCTCCGAACGATCATGGATAGAAATACCGCAAATGACATCTGTGGGTGCCAGGCGATGTAACCGATTCCCGGCGAGCTAACTCAAGCTGCGCCGGTAGCGATGACCGTTGGCGGGCCGGCCTTCAAGCCGGCCCCTTTCATTTACTTTGCCAACTGCGGCGGCAAACGGGTGATGAAGGGTGGTCTCTCAATCTGCTTCACACAGGAATCATCCAATCCCTTCGCTGATCCTTTCGACAAGAAGCTCACAGACAAAACGTCGATACACTCGAACCGGAAATAGTGGCCGGTGTTTGGAATCGTGATATGGCGACTGTTCGGCAAAGACCGTGCTGCGCTTGCAGCCAGCCACGGAGGCGCGACCGGATCTAGATCTCCGGTGATCATCAGGATTGGCACGTCCGATTTTACCGGCTCACTGAACGAGCGCGCCACTTTGCCCCTGGGCCATTGCTCACATGCTTTTATGATGGTTCGAACGCGGTAATCGCCGTAGAAAGTCCCGGAAGTTTCTCGCTTGATCTCCTCCTCGCTCATGAACGGTACATCTTCGGCGCAAACCACGGAAAGTTGCATGCCGCGGGCAATCTGATCGCCAATGCCTCGCACGTTCGCATACGCGATCGTCGCGAACGGTCCGAAGTTGTTTCTGTTCGCTTCATGAATCAGCAGGGGCAGCCACCGCCAGTAGATCGGTATATACAACATCGTTCGAATCTGTTCGCCAAAACTCTCGCGCGACATTGTGATCGATTCGCGTTTACCGTTCAGCGGATTCGTCGCTTCAAATGCCGCGGGCTGCTTCTCCAGTTTGCTCGTCAATTCCTTGAATTCGGTTCTAAGATTTGGAAAGGAAGCGTTGCACTCCTTGTCGGCCGCGCAATCTCCAAACATCCGTTCGAGAGAATGCTCGACTCCCTTCGCGAACGGCAAGTACACCTTGGCATCCACCGGCGAGACGCCTTCGAGCATCGCTGTTCGAACTCTGTCGCCGTGCTGGCGAATGTACACAAGTCCGGAAAATGTTCCATATGAGCCGCCGTGAAGGTTAATCTTGTCATAACCCAGCGCCGCGCGAACCTCGTCGAAGTCATCGACGGCTATCGGGGTCGTGTACAGTTCGAGGTTGGCGAGTTTTTCCAATTGAGCCCGGCATTCCCGCAGATTCTCAACCGTCATGCCGTCAACGAAGTAGCCGTGCATCTCGTCTTTGTTACCGACCAGATTGCAGTTTAGTGGATTCGACGCGCCGGTCCCGCGTTGATCGATGAAGACAATGTCACGCTGGCGCCGAAGCGTGATCAGGTAATCGCCGGCAGCTTTCACAACGCTTGCCGCCCCCTGCCCTGGGCCGCCCGCAAACACGAACAGCGGATCGGGCGCCGGTTTCGAGGACAGCGCCGGGAGGATCACAATGTTCAAAGCGATCTTGCGGCCGGTGTTCGCGGCGCGATCTTCGAATACTTCGTACTTCGCGCATCCCGCATCTTTTGTCACACTGGGAAAGCTGCACGGCTCAAGCTTGACGCGTCCGCGCGAAAACCCAGCGCCCGGCGATGGGATCCCCGAGCCCGTTATTGCGCGCCTTAAGACCAGCGGAGCTGGGACTCCCTGCATAAACTGGCCCGATATCTCACCGCCGTCGCGGCTGAGTCCTCCATCGAAACTCGCTTGAATGCCTTTCATCTCGAAGTGCACGAACGAGTCCTCGAAAGTGAACGTATCAACGGCGAGATTCACAGCGCCTTGATCCGGGCTATCCATCGCGGCCTTGAAAGCGTCCCCGACCTTTGAGATTTTCAACACAAGACGAAGTTTTCCAGCGGCCGAATTGAGAGTGCCTTCCCAGTTGTCTTCTATCCCTGCGCGGCTCGCGTTGTTGCCTTGGCCAGGCTGCATGGGATCGGCGGTGGCGGGAGCTGAGAGAAAGGCGAATTGAATGATCAGGAAAACGAGGCTTAAAACTCTCATTGAGATCTCCTGTAGCAGTGATTTGCTAACACGGCAGGATGCAAACCGACGCATGCAATTCCAAATAGCGAACGCTATGAGGAGACAAAACGGACTCGGGCGCCTTCAGACTAAGTGGCTTCCGCTGCTATCCGCGATCTTCGATCGGAACGTATTTCAATCCCCGAGGCCCGACATATTCTGCGCGAGGCCGAATCAGCCGATTGTTTTTGAATTGTTCGAGCACGTGTGCTGTCCAGCCTGATATTCGGCTGCAGGCGAAAATCGGCGTAAACAAGTCAGTCGGGATTCCAAGCGCGTAATAGGTCGAAGCCGAGAAGAAGTCAACGTTCGCGTTCAAATGCTTTTCGCGCAATACGACTTCCTGCATCTTCATCGACATCTCGTACCACTTGGTCTCGCCTATTCGCTCACCCAGTTTGCGAGACATCTCTGCAAGGTGAATCGCGCGAGGGTCAACCGTGCGATAAACACGATGACCAAACCCCATGATCTTCTTCTTCTGAGCAAAGGCATCAAGCACCCATTGCTCGACGCCCTCGACGCTGCCGATCTCCAGCAGGTTCTTGATCACGCCTTCGTTGGCGCCGCCGTGCAGCGGCCCCCTAAGCGTGCCGATTGCCGAGACTATCGCGGAATACATGTCGGACAGGGTTGCCGCCGTGACTCGAGCCGCAAAGGTTGAAGCGTTCAGTTCGTGATCCGCGTGCAGCACGAATGCGACATCCATGGTTCGTGTGGCAATTTCGTCCGGCTCCTCTCCCCGAAGCGTAAACAGAAAATTACCCGCGACTGAAAGGTCCTTCCGCGGTTCAACAGGCGGCAGCCCGCTTCGAACGCGCTGGAATGTAGTCACAATCGTTGGAAACTTCGCGGTCAGTCGAATAGCCCTTCGCGTGTTGGCTTCTTCTGAGTTATCGGGGCCGTCCGGATCGTAAAAGGAAAGAGCCGAGACAATCGTTCGCAGCATATCCATCGGGTTTGCGTTCTTTGGCAGCGAGCTGATCAAAGTCTGAATCGGCGACGGCAGCCCGGCTTCATCATTGAGCTGCTTTTTCAGCTCAGCCAGCGCAGCGCGAGTGGGCAACTTGCCGTGCCATAGAAGGTAAACAACTTCCTCATACGTCGCATGCTCGGCCAGATCGTGAATATCGTAGCCCGCATAAACCAGCTTCCCTTCTTCTCCGTTTACATCGCTGAGACGAGACTCGGCCGCGACGATTCCTTCGAGGCCTGCCTTTGCTACATTGGCTTCACCCGGCATCTTCCTGTTCCTTTCGGTTTGCTTCCAACCTTTGCGAGTTCTCCACTGCGTGAGCGTTATATTGAAGGATAGGACAGCCTCGCATGCGTGTCAACGAGAGGGCCAGTCAAGGTACGATCACTTCCACTTCAACCCCGCGCCGAGCCTCAATCACGCGCGCCGCTGATTGGCGCGGCACGGCTATCTCAAGCAAACCGGCGCTCCCGAAGTACGCAAACACCTCGTTCGGATCCGCTTCGGCGAAGTGAGTCAGCAATCGCGCGGCTTCGTGTTTGCCTATTCGCACGCGAGCCCCCGCGGCGGCGCGCTCGGCGGTAAGCTCGGCCGAGGTCAGATTGGTAATAATGTTCCCAAATCGATCGATGTGAATTACAGAGCCTCGAATGTGATTCTCCGATACGACGGTCGGAGTCGGTGTGTTGAAACAAACCGGATCGTTAACCTCTTCGCCCATCTTTTTCCAATCGACGAGCTTCGAGACATAGGCGGCGCACGCCGCGAAAACGTCGCGCCCGTGAAACGTGTTCGACACCGGTTGCCGAAAATAGTGCTCCGTCGTGAAGTGCACCACGCGATTCACGTGCTCTCGCTGATAAATGTAGCTGAACACTCCGTTGTCGGGACCGATAAAGTTATGTTCATCCGTCATCACCATGATCGGACGCCGCGCGGATCCGACGCCCGGGTCCACGACAACAAGGTGAATCGTGTTCCTGGGAAAATCCTTGTAGCAGGACATCAGCGTGAACGCAGCGGCGTAGATATCGTGCGGCGGAATCTGATGAGTGATGTCGACGATCTCGGCCGCCGGGTTGATTGAGTAAACAACTCCCTTCATCGCGGCGACGAAATAGTCAGTCAAACCAAAGTCGGTGGTCATGGTTATTAGCTTCTTGTCAGGCATGCAAGGCTCCGTTGGGGCGGGTTGTTAAGCGGACAACTGCATTCTAAGGCATCGAGCAAGAGATATCAGTAGTTAAAATGACGCGAGGAGTTTTCTATCCTGCTCGTAGCTCAGCAGTCTCATGGCTTCGTCAAATTCCAACCATGCCGCGCGATCGACTTCGTGCTTCGGAACCCGAATGCGCCCGCCGGTTCGCTCCATCAGGAACAGGTGCACTACCTTCAAATGAAGCTTCCCTTTGCTGCGTGTTCGATACCGGGAGATCGCGAGCTTGCGGATGATGCGGCATGTGAGCCCCGTTTCCTCCTTCACCTCACGCAACGCGGCTTCTTCGATCGTCTCGCCGGGGTCAAGCTTCCCCTTCGGAAACGACCAGTCGTCGTATCGGGGCCGGTGCACGAGAAGCACCCGCTTTCTTTCGTCAATCAGTAATCCTCCGGCTGCTACGATCTCGTCTTTCATGATTCGAAGCTTAGACAGAAACTCATCAAGACACAAAGTTCATCATCGACTCATCTTTCATGAGTCGCCTATGTGCAAAACCTGGCAGGCAATCTTGTCTGGCTTCTACTTTGACACTCCGACCTTGCGCGGCTACGCTCTGAGCATATGAGCGAACCAAAGGCGCCTTCGGTCGAACCCGCAATCCGCGTTGTGCTGATGCCCAAAGACACCAACGCACACGGGACAATCTTCGGCGGAGTGATCCTTAGCTACATCGACATCGCGGCGGCCATCGAGGTTCGCAAACACACCCTGAAGAAAATCGTGACAAAGGCTATGCACGAGGTTGTATTTGTCGCGCCGGTGTTCGTAGGAGACATCGTCAGCTTCTACACCGAGCTTGTTCGGATAGGACGCACGTCGATCACCATCAAAGTCCTGGTCGAAGCCGATCGAATAACGCACCCGAACGAGCGGGCCCGAGTGACCCAAGCCGAGGTCGTTTACGTTGCGGTCGATGAAAACCGCCGCCCGACTCCCATTCGCGACGAAACCCTGGCTTAGCTTTGGATCCCATTGCGCTTTCTCATTTCGAACCGTCTATGTGCTCAGGGCGTATGAATGAGCGTGGCTGATGCGTTGCTTTCAAGGTAATATCCAGATCAGGAGTAACAATCATGTCGAGCAAGCTTGATGAGCTGCGGCGGCGCGCGGAAGACGCTGCCCGGCAACTAGACGAGAAATTCGAAATCAAATCCAAAATCGAAAAGGGCGCGCGCGCAACAACCGATGCGCTTCGAAAGGGCACTGATGCCGCGACATCCGCGATTGACGCCGCGCGCGACGAAGCATCTCGCCTGAATCGCGAGCACAAGGTCACCGAGCGAGTAAGCGAAAGCGCTCGCCGCGCCGCAACCGCCGCCGAAGACGCCGTGCGTCGTTCGAGAATAAAGGACAAAGCCACCGAAGCGGCGAGCGATGCGAAGGACGCCGCTTCGGACATGTTCGGTGAAGCAAAGCGTTTCTACGAAAGCGCCAGCGGCGCGGCGCGCAGCGGCGTCTCAGCGGCGCGATTGCCGACCTCGCTTCTGGGCGCGCTCGCAAGCGCGCGGCGATGGGCCAAGAAGAATCCGGGGAAAGCCGCGGTTGTTTCGCTCGCATTTATTGCCGGAACTCGCGCGGGCGCCGCGTTCTCGTCGCTCGACGTGGTATTGCTCGGAGCGGGCGGCGCAGGCAATTGGTTCTTTCACTCCGCGATCGCGCCGTACGGATTGAGAAAGCTTTCGGAAAAATACGATAAGTATCTGAAGAATCAGGAGGCGTTGATCCGCGATGGCAATCTCTCAGAAGCAGAACGAGCGCGCGTAAAGTTTCAGCGCGACGCAGCGAAATATGTCGGCGCGCCGCTGCTGGGAGCCTTCAGCATAGCCGCGGGCGCGGGTTTGGTGGCCGAAGCGTTCACCGGCGGCGCAGTCACGGGCTTTCCGGTCAACATCATACTCGGCGTCAATCCGATGCTCTCGAGCATCTGGCTGTTCGGCAACGGGCTGGTGTGCTTTTACAACGGCTACAAGTTTTTCATGATGGCCGTGGCCGATCAGGAAGACGTTGCTCGGGTCGTGCGGGATATCAAAGGATTGCTGCCGGCGGTCGAGGTCGTCGGAGCATGACGTGTCGATGAAGAAAGTCAGCGTCGCGCTTTTCGGGTTCGGCAATGTAGGCCGGGCCTTCGCTCAATATCTCACCGATGATTCAGCCGACATCCGGATTGACGCAATCGCCGATAGCAGCGGCGGACTGTTTCTCACTCAGGACCTTTCTCTCGAACGTGCGGCATCATACATAAAGTCTGCCGCGTCACTCAGCAAGCTGGCGCCGGGCCAAATCATCACCGATCATCGTGCGTTCATTAGGGCGCTGCCAGACGCCGGAATCACCGTGCTGGTCGAATGCCTTCCGACGAACATCACAACCGGCGAGCCGGGACTCGGCTTGATTGCGGAAGCTCTTGAAACCGGAATCCACGTGGTCACCGTTGATAAAGGTCCGCTCGTCCACGGATTCGAAACGCTTCAACGACTGGCGCGTGACAACGGCGCGCAACTTCGATACAGCGGGACGACCGGCATTAGTATCCCCGACGAAATCACGGGCGAGAGAGTGGTTGAAATTCGCGGCGTGCTGAACGGAACGACTAACTATGTGTTGACCGAGATGCAACAGAACAATCGATCGTTTCAAGATGCGCTCTCGCAGGCTCAATCAGAAGGCATCGCCGAACCTGACCCCTCGCTCGACATTGAAGGATGGGACACAGCGTCGAAGATTTTGATTCTCGCAAAGTCTTTGATGGGCGCCGACGCTCGACTCGACGAGGTATCTCGAATTGGAATCGGCCCGGAAACCGAATCCTTGATTCGAACTGCTCGCGACAGTGGCCGCGTAGTACGACTCGTTGGCCGCGCGCGAATCTGGCAAGGGCGCGTGCGTGTTAGCGTAGCTCCAAAACTGCTCAAGCCGGATTCTCCGTTTTATTCGGTGCCGGGCGCATCAAAAGCAGCCGTGTTTCGGACACGTGACGCCGGGCAAGTTATCGTAACGGCGTTGTCGGGGCGTGATGCGATTGCGAAGGTGATAGTCGACGATATCGCAAAAGTCCAGGTAGAACATTGAGATCTTGCTCAAGCTGGGCATTCTATCGCGTCGCTTTGAAGTCGGTGGTGATCAGATCAAGGTTTACTCTTCGGTTGGTTGTGGAAACAGGTGTTCAAACGACAACTGTGGGCTTGGCTCTTCTTCGTGATCGGACTCGCGTTCACGAACATTGCTGCTCGCCAAAGGGCGCAATGCCTTTTGTACTTCACGCAAATTGAAGCGAATCAGTCTGTCCGTCAGCAGTACTGCCGGAATGCGGCCGGTCCGGCGCAAGCGATGCACGGTCGCTTCGCTAATCTGCAATACCTCGGCAAGCTGGCGCGCAGTCAGGTACTCACCGCGCTTGTCCCTGGAATGATCCGGCGCGACCGGTTCGTCTGGCTTTGCTTGAGAATGCTGTCGCTCTTTAGCCACTATCGTTTTACAGGCTCCAGCGAGAATGCCAACGGAACAGCTTCCGATTCGGTGACATCGACCGTCTTCAATTCTGTCTTGTAACCGGTGAGCATCGCGGTGATGCGATATCTTGCGCGAGCGGCGGGAACTCGAAACGCGAACTCGCCGTGATTATTCGTTGTGTAACTCATCGAAACTGACGCGATGTGTTTGTGGTCCTTTGCCTCTTCTTCGGTCGGCACGCGGACCAGCTTCAGCACGGCGCCCCCGAGCGAAGCGCCATTTCGATCGAAGACCGCACCACGTATGAGTGAGGTCTTGTGACCCGCTTTTCCCAATCGAATGGTTTTGACGCTGGTTTCTTTGCCTTCCTCGACCTGTTGCATCTGTACCAGCGTTCCGCCCTGATACCCTTCGGCGTCAAAGCTGACGGTGTAGTCGTCAGGCTCGAGCTCGAATGAATAGCCGCCTGCCTGATCGGTTTTGGTTTCTTTGATCGAGCGATCGCGGATCCGCATCGCGCGAACCTCAGCGCCGGCGATCGGCTTGCCCTTTTCGTTTTCGATCTTTCCTCGCAGCGTGCCCGACTTCTGTGTCGCCGAGAGAGCAACGGTGAGGAGGCACAGAACAACAAATGCGGTTTGTACAACACGTTTCATATGATTCGTCCGTTGATAAGTTCGGCCAATCGCGACTCTGATTCTCGTTTGGGCAGAACCAAATGTCAACGCGCCGAATTGGCGGCTTCCGATCGGGTTCTTCACTTGCGAGCCTGACTTCTCTATCATCGCATCGGAGCCTTTATGAGAGTGATTGGCGGGAAATATCGTGGCCGAAGGTTGAAGACGATCGAGGGACTGGCCGTGCGACCGACCTCGGATCGATTGCGCGAGACTCTGTTCAACATTCTTGCCCCGCACATCAAAGACAGTCGATTCCTGGATCTTTGCGCCGGCTCGGGCGCCGTTGGTATCGAAGCGCTCAGCCGGGGCGCAAGTCACGTGACATTCGTCGATCAGTCGCGCCGCGCCTGCTCGGCGATTCAAATTAACCTCGACACAATCGGGATCACCAGCGAAGCGACGATCATCAACAAAGACGCCGTTTCAGCATTGAAGCACCTAACCCTCAAATTCGATATCATCTTCTTCGATCCGCCTTATGAATCGGATGCCTATGATCGTGTATTGCGAGAACTTGGAGAGAGTGATTTGCCGGCCTCGGACGCGGTCGTCGTGGTGGAGCATCGCGCCAAGCATCCGCCCGAACGAACTTTTGGCCGGCTTGAGATATACCGCACCGTCAAACAAGGCGAGTCGTCACTCGCGTTTTTTCGACTCGCCGGGCGGTGAATGTTTGGCCAGCGCCTCGTTTCCATGCTAGTCTGCTCGCCTTGCGAGGCATTGTGCCGGTCAGAATCTCTGGGAGATAAAACCTGATGCGACGCGCAATCTACCCCGGTTCATTCGACCCAATAACCAACGGTCACCTCGACATCATCGAGCGATCGTCTCGCCTGTTCGACGAAGTCATCGTTGCGCTGCTGTTGAATCTGGACAAGCAGCCGATGTTCACAATTGAGGAGCGTGTGGAGATGATCCGCGCGGTCACGCCGGCCAGCAATGTGCGAGTTGACACTTTCGAGGGACTACTCGTTCACTACGCCGTCGCACAGGAGGCGCGATTTGTAGTTCGCGGCATTCGCGCGATTTCGGATTACGAATACGAGCTTCAGATGGCGCTTATGAATCGTAGGCTCGAGCCTGGCGTGGAGACCGTCTTCCTGATGGCCGGTGAAGCTTATTCGTATATCAGCTCGAGGCTGATCAAGGAAGTGTTCAAGCTTGGAGGTTCAATCGATGGGCTCGTGCCCAAGCTGATAGAAGAACGCATGCACGCTAAGATTTACAATGGTTGATCAATTGTCTCCATTCAAAGAATCAGCGAACGTAGCCGGCATGGAAGTGTCGTCGACCCTGGCGGTATTGATGGAAGCCGAGAGACTCCGCTCCGAAGGCGTGGACCTGATCGATCTCGGCGCCGGTGAGCCCGACTTCCCCACTCCGCGCAACGTCAAGGACGCGGCCGAGCTGGCCATCGAACAGAATTTCACGCGCTACACCGCAACGAGTGGGATCGCGCCGCTTCGAAAGGCAATCACTGAAATGATGCGCCGCGACTTCGGCGCATCATATGATCCGGCCGAAGTTCTGGTCACGATGGGCGGCAAGCAGGCGCTGTTCAACGCAATGGCGACGCTCCTGAATCCGGGGGATGAGGTGTTAATCCCATCGCCGTATTGGGTCACGTTTCCGGAAATCGTAAAGTTCCTCGGCGCGCGTCCGGTGATCATCGATACCGAGCCCTCGGACTTCCTTCTTACGGCCGACGCGGTTGCCGAAGCGTGCTCGCCGCGCACGCGATTGCTCATCATCAATTCGCCTAACAATCCAACCGGCCGTGTGATTCCGCCCGCCGATTTCCAGAAGATCGTCGAAGCCGCGGTCGCGCGCGATGTGTGGGTGATAAGCGATGAATGCTATCTTTATTTCGCGTATCCGCCCGCGGCGCCTTTCTCAGCCGGACAGTTGCCTGATGATATCCGTTCTAGAATCATGATCTGCGGGTCGTTTTCGAAGACTCACGCGATGACTGGTTGGCGGCTCGGCTTCGCGATGGGGCCCAAGCCGTGGATCCAGTCGATGCTAAAGGTTCAAAGTCATTCCACATCCAACGCAAATTCGATGACCCAGAAGGCTGCAATCGAAGCGGCCATCGGGCCGCAGGCTTCAGTTCATTCGATGATCGATGAGTACAAACGGCGGCGAGACTGGATTGTCCCCGCGCTGAACGGGATCGAGGGCATCAAGTGCGCGATGCCGGAAGGCGCCTTCTACGTTATGCCCGATGTGAAGCGGCTTTTGGGCGGACGGGTGCATGGCTCAATCGAACTCTCGAAACTCCTGCTTGATGACGAGCGCGTGGTTGTGACCGCGGGTTCGGCGTTTGGAATTGAAGGTTACCTGAGAATCTCCTACGCCAACTCGCTGGAAGCAATAAAGGAAGGGATTCGCCGAATAGGCGAAGCTGCGAAACGTCTCTTACAAAATCAGGCATCGGCAACCGATGGGAAGTAAATCGCCGTCAAGCCTCCTCGCCTTCGAGAAGCCTGCCGTCGGGCACTTCTTCCCTGCCGCGCATCCCGGAAACTTCAGAACTTCGTGATGCTTATGTCCTGCTCCCCTTCCTCTCTAAACCTCATGAAGAAGAAGACAGCGAAGCAGATTAACGCTACGAGAAAAAAGGCCCCGCCGAAAACCAGATTCGTTCTTTCGGGAGTATTCGTAGGCTGGTAAAGGTATTTGTAGAGGAAAACAGCCCCGGCTCCCAAGCCGATCACTCCCACAAGCAAAAGCAGATTCTTCATGGCCCCTCCTGTCAGAGATAAAGCCCGGACTAATAGCTTTCAACTGCGGACGTGTGGATTTATGCCGCTCTGCGGTTCCGATTATACACGAAATCCATTCGAGTCAAGAACCCCGCGCGCTCATGGATCGAAGAAAATGCCGGTTAGGGCAGATCGAATAACGACGCACTGCGGCTCTGCTGGATCATTTCACAGGCAGTCTCGAAGACCTCGTCCGTTGGCGCCGCTCGCCCGCGGTTCGCTCGCACAACGCGATGACGTTTCGACGGCCCGCTCGGTTCAGTTCGCGAATCGGCAATCTCGATCGCGGGTGTGCCTAACGTAGCGGCCGCTTCGGCGACGGCGCCTTCGTCTGTGATCACAATGCTCGCGCGCGCGAGGGCCGCAATCAAGAAAGGCGCTCGAGGTTCGACGAGCAACGACTTGCTCGCCGAGAAACGTTTCCCCACCGCATCGGTAAACTCGCGATCACCGGGCTGATCGGCGGCAACGATCCGCGCGCCAAAATTATTCGCCAATCGCGTCCCGACTTCCGCGAGCCTCTCGAAACTCGATTGGGCGCCCGATGCGTACAACATCACGATCAGTTCCCCGCCTCGAGATCCGTTCCGCGCAAGGAACTGCTCGAATTGCGAATTCTCTGTTGCTGAAGCGGCTATTTGAAACCTGCGGTCGAGCTTGATGCTGATTTGGTTGAGCACGCTCGTGTAATCGTCCGGCTTGAACTGCCGTCCGCCGAAAGCCAGAAAAAACTCGACGGCGCGCGGGATTGAGGAAGGCGTAATCGTTCGCGCCCGCAATAAAACATTCGAGACAATCATCGTTTCAAGGCGCGGCGAGAAATCCAGAATAAGATCAAAGCTGTGACGGCGCGCGCGTTTGGCCAGCGTCACAAGCCTCTTGAGTCCGGACGTGTTCCCGCCCGCCGCTTTGATGATGCCGAGGTCAATCGTTTCATCCGCGAGATTGTCAGCCGCTATCAACTCGCACGCGCCGGTGTTTGCGGCCACCACAATGAAAGCGGAAGCGTAAGCCTGGCGTATTGCATTGATCGCGGGCAGAAGTTTGAGCGACCGCCCAAACGGGGACAAATCCATCGCAAGAATTGAGCGTGCCGGATAATGCATCGATCACAACCGCATAAGCGTGGTCCGCTGCTCCCCGGATTATACAGTGTCAACACTCGCCCGCGCAGTTGACCAGGAGGCTTCACCTTGCTTCGTCACGCTCGATATAACACCATGACTTCCTTCACCGAGCGTGAATCGATGATGACGTTGCTTCAGGCTACTTCTCAATCAAGCGCCGATCACAGTGCTGTCTTGCTCGCGCTGTTTATCGTGCTGCTCGCCGCAAAGCTCGTTGCTGAGTTGTGCGAACGTATTCGCCAGCCCGCCGTAGTGGGCGAAATACTCGCGGGCATTTTGATCGGTCCTTCAGTTCTAAAGATCCTGCAGCCAACTGAGACACTCGAGGCTCTCGCCCAGATCGGCGTGATCTTTCTGCTATTCACCGTAGGGCTTGAAACTCGCCCAAGCGACATATTCAAAGTCGGCAAGACTGCCGCGCTCGTTGCCGTGCTTGGAGTAGTCCTGCCTTTCGCCGCGGGCTGGGGCTTGTTGTCGCTTTGGCCGGGATACTCGTGGATTGAAGCGATGTTCCTTGGCGCCGCGATGGTCGCAACGTCCGTGGGAATAACCGCGCGCGTACTCTCTGGAATGGGATTGATATCCGCGGAATCAAGCCGGGTGATTCTTGCCGCCGCCGTCATCGACGACGTAATCGGGCTGCTCGTGCTCACAGTAGTAAGCAGCCTCGCGACGGGAGGAGTTAACTATTTTCATCTCGGATTCATCGCCGCGCTCGCGGTCGTTTTCACAGGCGTCGTGATCATATTCGGAACGCGCGCCGTCAATCGAATCAAGCGCCCCGTGCGAAATCTGAAGATCGACCACTCGTTGCTGGTCTTCGCGTTGGTGTTGTGTTTCGGACTTGCGGCGCTCGCGAGTTTCATTGGAATCGCAGGGATCGTCGGCGCGTTCCTGGCGGGTGTCGCGCTTTCGGAGGCGACGAATGGAACCAAATTGCATCAACAAGCGCAAGCGCTCACTGAGTTCACAACGCCGTTCTTTCTGGTGACGGTTGGAATGAAACTCGACTTGTCGATTTTCCGTTCGACTGACGTTGTGATGCTGACGCTTGTCGTGATTGCGCTTGCAATAGCGACGAAGCTGACAGGTTGCGGCCTGGCGGCGGCGGGGATGGGAAGGCGAAAAGCAATTCAAGTCGGCGTTGGGATGATCCCTCGCGGCGAAGTCGGAATTGTCGTCGCACAACTCGGCGTCGGTTTGGCTGCGGTCAGCGGCGCGGTTTATGGAGTGGTGCTCGCAATGGCTGTTGTTACGACGCTGATCGCCCCGCCTTTGATCAAGCTCGCGTTCGCGGGTGAGCACGCAGAGCGGCCGGCAGCCGATTACGTCTCCGAGTTTGAAAGCGGCGTCGGTTGAGACTAGATCGTCGACTTCGCGCTACCGGCTTGCCGCGCGTTGTACCCCTTGCGATGACGCACCGCGATATCTGAACGTCCTGGAACGCTGACGCGAACCGAACGATAGCCGCCATGCGACAACGGATTCGTGGGATAGTAGCTGATGACGTACACGTGACGAAGCTCTTCCGCGATACGCGACGCGACTCGGCTCATATCCCCGATTCTCTCTGCGTCGTACACCGGACCTCCACCGGCCGCCGTTATGTCAGCCATGAAGTCCCCGCCTCGCCGGTTTCGTCCATTTTGTCTACCCGTTTGAGGTGTACCTGCAGGATTAGCACCCGCAGTCCAGTTGAAAAACGTGAACGGGCCACGGCGGCGACGCGAGTTGGGCCACGGCCACGGAAATGGAAGAGGAACGGGGATGCGCGGTACGTTGCGCGGCCACGGATCTATGTGAACACCTCCTCGCCCGCCTCCTCCCGGATAACGCAGACCATAGACAAGCACGTCGGCTTCGGAGACCAGATTCACCGCGTCATCGTAGCTCGCCTGCCCGCTTGTCGTGTCCTCGCCGTCGGAAAACAGTATCAGCGCCTTTCTACCCTCGATGCCTCGAAGCTTGCGGTCCACCGTCTCGTATACGGCGTCGTACACGCTCGTTCCGGATCCGACACTGGTCCGTCGAATTGCGGATTCGAGCTGCCGCCGGTCGCTGGTGAAGTCGCTGAGATAATGTATGCCGCGATCAAATGAGACAACCATCACACGATCCTGGCTGCGCAACTGATGCACGAATGCAATTGCGGCGTCCTGAATGTCCTCGATGCTGCCCGCCACGCTGGGACTGACATCCAGCAACAGCACGACACTGAAAGGCACTTCCTCGCTTCCGAAGGAGGCGATGGTTTGTTGAACGCCGTCCTCTTGCAAACTGAAATCCCTGGCGCTCAATTGCGGGACGTAGCGTCCCGAGCGATCGCTGACGAGCAGTGGAATGTTCACGAGCGTTGATTCGAGCTTGATGACTTCGTCCTCGCCCGGTGGTTGATTCGAAGGCTTGCCGGTCGTCACGTCGCCGGTCCGCTCTTCATCGTTCGGGCGTGCATCGGCGGGCCGGCGCAACACGGGAGGTCCGCCCGACCGCTGTGACCTATCAGGAGAACCCACTCCCCCGCCGGACCCAGGAGACCGGTCTCGCTCGGGCCTTGATGAGTCGGTTTGATTCGGATAGCGATTCTCCGAAGGCTCTCGTGAATAGACAGGGGGCTGATTCGCCGGAGGATTCGTCGAAGCGTTCCCTGATGATCGCCGGCTTCCGCGAATCGATGGACGGTCAAAGGGCGGTGCATCCTGCTCGGTTGACGGTTGTTCAGCGCGCTGCGGGTCGCGGCTTCCCCACGCCATACCTGGAGCCGTGTGCTGTTCAACAGGCGCGGGCTTCGGATCCTGACCCGGCGTTTGTTCCTGCCCGCTTGTTGCTTGATTATCGGCGGTCGCGGGAACCGGTGCGCCGTTCTTGCCACGCCGGGGACGCGACGAGTACGCGCCCTGTTGGGACTGACCGGCGTTGGCCAGAGAGGCGGCGGCCGGAAACAGCGACATCAAAAGCGCAGCCATCAGAACGGCCCCAAGCACTGCGCGCACAGCTTTGAGCTTCATGTTCGAACTCCGTATATGTTTCTGATACTAAGCGGATCTGGTTAACCAATACAATCGGGCGGGTCGAGCGGCGGCGAAACTCGCGTTTGCTGCTCGGGTCCCTGGATTTGGATGTATCTAGGTTCTAAGATCGTAGCCTGACGTTGAATTTTTCTGGCGACAACTCCTGGCGCGTCATATCGCCAACAATAGCCTCATTCAACACCCTATGATATATTTTGCGCCTTAGCTGATCCCGTAATCTTGCGTCGAGGCTGGCAGAGCCGCTATGAAGTTCAAGAACGAAGTCAGGCTCATCGCTGTAACGCTGACTTACCTGGGCGCCGCGAAACTGGGTCTATCACTGGCTTTTCTGCATGCCAGCGTGTCACCGGTATGGCCGCCGACCGGCGTTGCGATCGCCGCCGTGCTGTGGTTGGGCTACAAAATCTCGCCCGCAATTCTCATCGGCGCGCTGCTGGCGAACCTGGCGACTGGAGTTCCGGTCGCGACCGCCGGCGGGATTGCGTTGGGCAATACACTCGAGGCGGTGTCGGCGGCGTTCCTGCTTCGAAGATATGTCGGAACAGACAACCTGTTCAATCGCGCGCAAGACGTTTGGAAATTCGCGCTGATCGCGGGACTTGTCAGCCCCGCGTTGAGTGCAACGATAGGCGACGCAAGTCTTTGTTTGGGCGGCGCGGCGGCGTGGTCCAATTTCGGAACTCTTTGGTTGACCTGGTGGTTGGGGGATGGGTCCGGCGCGCTGGTGTTGACGCCATTCCTGCTTACCTGGCTCGAGCCACAATCGGAACATTGGACCGCCAGGCGATTGGGCGAAGCCGCCCTGCTGCTGGTGTTGCTCAGCGGAGTAGCTCTGTTGGTATTCAGTGGGGTTTTCCCGAACACCGTCGCCCATTATCCGTTAGGACATCTCACAATACCTTTTCTGCTCTGGGCCGCCTATCGCTTCAACACAGTCGGTGCAGCTACAGCAATCGTGCTTTTGTCGGGCATTGCGACCTGGGGCACCACGCGCGGGTTCGGTCCCTTTGCCGAAAGAGATTTGAATGAGTCGTTGTTGTTGCTCCAGGTATTTGTCGTCGCTGTTGCGATAACCGCGCTGGTTTTGGCCGCGGTCGTTACCGAACACAAACGCGCGCAAGCCGAAGTTTCGTTTTTGGCCTCTCTCGTCGAGTCCACCGACGATGCGGTGATCGGGAAAACGCTCGAAGGCACAATCGTGAGCTGGAACAAGGGAGCCGAACAGGTCTTCGGCTATTCTGCCGGCGAAATCCTCGGCCGTTCGATTTCCGTTCTAATTCCCCACGATCGCATCGATGAACTCTCTTACATACTGGAGACAGTGGGCCGAGGAAATCACATAGAGTTTTTCGAAACGCAACGACTAAAAAAAGATGGCAAGCCCATTGAGGTTTCACTGACTATATCGCCGATCAAGACCAGAAACGGCGAGGTAATAGGCGCGTCGACAATCGCCCGTGACATTACCGAAAGAAAACGCGCGCAGATGGAGATACTGGAAAGCGAGGAGAGATTGAGACTCGCCCTGGATGCAGGCAAGATGGGCCGATGGGACTACGACATCGAAAAACAGGAAGTACGGTGGTCAACCAATCTCGAACTTATGCACGGGCTCGAGCCTGGCTCTTTTGGCGGCACGTTTGATGATTACCTCCGCGATGTCCATCCCGATGACTACGAACGAGTAACTCAGACAATAATCCAGTCGCTTACTCAATCAGCCGAACATGACGTCGAGTATCGCATCATCTGGCCCGACGGCAGCATTCATTGGGTCAACGGAACCGGTCGCGTAGTAACGGACGAATCCGGGCGGCCCCTGCGCATGACCGGCATATGCCGGGACGTCACCGCCCGAAAACAAGCGGAGGCGGAGCTTGAAGACTTGCTGGTCCGTGAGAAGGCCGCTCGCGCGGACGCCGAAACCGCGAATCGCGCCAAGGACGAGTTTCTCGCGCTGGTGTCGCACGAGCTTCGCACCCCGTTGAACGCTATTGTTGGTTGGGTAGAAATACTACTGAGAAATGAAGCGGCCGGCGATTTCGCCGCACACGCACTGGAAGTAATAAAGCGTAACGCCGATCTTCAGGTGCGAATCATCGAAGACATCCTCGATGTTTCGCGCATAGTCGCCGGCAAATTGCAGCTCGAGGTTCGCCCGCTTGAGCTGACCGGCGTCATTCAATCGGCGGTGAACGCCGTTCAACCCGCAGCCGACGCTAAGCACGTGTATCTGCGACTCGTGCTGAACACCGATGCCGATCCGGTATCGGGCGACGCTCACCGCCTGCAGCAGGTTGTTTGGAACCTCCTTTCAAACGCAATCAAGTTCACGCCCCCCGGCGGCGAGGTAGAGGTAAGCCTCGATCAGATCGACTCGAGTGCACGCATCAGTGTTACAGACACTGGCGAGGGCATCGCGCCCGAATTTCTTCCGCATATCTTCGATCGATTTCGACAAGCGGACAGCTCGCGCACAAGACGGCACGGAGGACTCGGCTTGGGCCTGGCGATCGTTCGTCATCTTGTGGAACTGCATGGAGGGTGCGTTGAAGCTTTCAGCGACGGCCAGGGTCGCGGCGCCCGGTTCGTTGTGACCCTCCCGTGCGCGGCCTCGCCTAGCGCCTCGACTTCTGACCAGCGCGATAGATCGTCCGGTATCCCGAACACTCCGTTGACCGGTGTAAGGATACTCGTCGTCGACGATGATGGGGATTCCCGAGAAGTGCTCGCCACACTGTTGTCACTCCACGGAGCAGAGACGAAACTGGCAGCCAGCGTTAGGGATGCGCTGGGTGTCTGGGATAAGTGGAACCCCGACGTGCTCGTGTCCGACATCGGAATGCCGGTAGAAGATGGTTACGACCTCATAAGGGCGGTCCGAAGGCGCGAAGCAAACAACGGCCTCCATGTGCCGGCCATCGCGCTGACGGGATACGCAGGAGTCGATGACGGTGAGCGCGCACTGTCGGAAGGATATGAGCTTCATCTGGCCAAGCCTGTCGATCCCAATCAACTGGTATTGCTCATCTCCAGTCTCGCGCGCTCGAATGCTCAGCACCCGGGGCATAACGAGTAAGCGGCCCTTGGATAGAATTAAACTGGTGCCCGAACTACCTGATATCTCAGCTTACATCGAGGCGCTCGAAGCCAGAATCCTGCATCAACCGATTCAAGAGATTCGTCTTGCGAGTCCCTTCGTTCTTCGTTCGGTCGACCCGCCTATCACCGAGGTTTCTGGAAAACAAGTTACCAATCTGCGCCGGCTGGGAAAACGAATTGTTTTCGGTCTCGAGGATGACCTTTTCATAATCATCCATCTGATGATCGCGGGTCGTTTTCACTGGAAGGACACTCGCGTCAAACCAAACAAACTGACGCTCGCCGGCTTTGCCTTTCCAACGGGAACTCTGACACTGACCGAAGCCGGCTCGAAGAAACGCGCGTCGATCTATGTCGTGCGAGGAGAATCGGCTCTGGCGGCGCACGACCCCGGCGGGCTCGAAGTTCTGAATTCCGATTTCGCCACATTCACTGACCGGCTGATGTCGGAGAATCACACGCTCAAGCGTGCTCTGACTGATCCGCATTTGTTCAGCGGCATCGGCAACGCTTATTCGGATGAGATCCTGCATGCCGCGGGGATGTCTCCGCTCAAGCTCACCAGCCGGCTCGATGAAGATGAGACTCGGCAACTGTTCGATGCAGTACGGAGCACGCTTGTTTTTTGGTCGGATAAATTACGCAAGGAAGCACGTGAGAGCTTTCCCGAAAAGGTGACTGCGTTCAGACCGGAGATGTCGGTTCATGGCCGTTACGGGAAGCCTTGCCCGAAATGCGGAACGCCGGTGCAACGAATTTCCTACGCTGCGAACGAGGCCAACTATTGCCCGGCGTGTCAGACCGGAGGCCGGTTGCTGGCAGATCGAGCATTGTCGCGACTCCTCAAAGGTGACTGGCCGCGCTCGCTTGAGGAGCTTGAACAGAAACGTTCGGGCTCGACGCGTCCAGTCGGGTGAAGGTGCTTTGATTCGACAGGAGCAACTCATGATTCAATATCTTTACCTTCTGCTCGCGATCCTGGGAGCCGTGCTCCCGTACTCTCAGCTCATTCCGTTCCTGCGCGAACACGGATTCGACTTGAGGCTACTGGTCGAGCAACTGTTTGCAAATCGCATATCGGCATTCTTCGGTTTAGACGTTGTTGTTGCTTCGGTCGTGTTGTGGGTATTTGTTTTTACAGAGGGACGCCGGCGGAAGATGAGACACCTTTGGGTCTACGTACTCTCGAGTCTGGCTGTGGGAGTTTCGCTCGCGCTGCCGTTGTTCCTGTACATGCGCGAACGAAAAACCGGCAATGAGCAGCGAACCGCGAAAGCATAAGAGGCTCATGACGAAGTAACGGCTCTGGATTTAAGCAGGAACTATGATCCGTCTCTGATTACCAACGTGTTGTCTGAGGATCGGCGCGCCGAATCACGCGATGAATGAGAGCACCGACAGTGTCGCTGCCCACGCAGCGGAGATGGCAGCCCTTTCGGCTCAATATGAGCGGCAGGCAAATGCGGAGGGCCGCATTCGACGGCGGCTACTCGCGGCCTTTTGGTTGCTGCTTGCCATGGGCGTCGCGGCCGCCATCGGCTTCATCATTCACGGCCTCCGCACCGGTGACTGGTCGGAAAAAGGCTGCGCCATCTGTGTTGTGCCAATTGTGTTATTGGCGGCCAGCATCATCCCTTGGATGGTGATCTACCTATTGTACAAGGGGCGGGAGGACATTGCCCTTGCGAACCTGAAAAGCGTCCGCACTGGCTTCCGTGGACGCAGAGACTTACTCCGACACATCGTCTACCGGTGGCCGTACGCAATCTACCTGCGCGGCTTTGCACAAGAAACGCACGCGTACATGCGCCACTACTCGCGTCGATCATATGAGTATTTCAAATACTCGCCGCACGAGGAGCTAATCGCCAGCACCATTCCGCGCGATTTCGTGTTCTCGTTGACCAATCGCCGCGACGCCAATCCCGCGCCGATGTTCCACCGGGTGAATGTAGGAACGGACATCTGGTTCGAGAAGCTCAGCCAGTATCTAAGACACGCCAGGCTCATCGTAATGAATATCGATACGGTAACGGATGCGATTCTCCAGGAACTAATGTTTGTAGAATGCGACCGGGCGCAAATCCCCCTCTGGGTGATAATTTGGGAAGATGCGCGCGAGGAACTTGAGCGCACACGACCGTCCTTTTTTCGGCGTCCGCTGTTGCAGGTATCCGAAAAAAGATATAGGAGGTCGGAAGGCAACGGTGTAACCATCGTTCCGAACAGTGTGTGGAAGGAGGTTCTGAGCACGCGTTTTCACCTCCCCGGTCCGCCTGTCGAATGGACGCGCGAGACCGAGCGCAACGCCCGGTACCGGGTGGGTCCCAGCGGAGATTGGCACGATCTGGGCTCAGCGCTCGACCTCGCGACCGAGCGCGCGGACGATGCGCCTTGGAGTGTGGAGTGGGAGGAACTGGAGCGCGCTGTGTTAGCCACGCCTTCAGACGCTCCGCTTGCGCTCACGCTGACATCTGCTCAAGCACAAGTGCTCGAGCCAACGCCGCCCCATGCGTAGGGTTAACATGCCTGGGTCGGATCACGCCCAAAAATTCCTATCCAGCGTGCGATATTGAATCGCCTCGCTGACGTGCTGAGACTCGATCGCCTCCTTGCCTTCAAGATCAGCCAGCGTGCGGCTCACTTTCAAAATTCGGTCGTAAGCTCGAGCCGACAATCCCAGGCGCGTGATCGCGTTCTCCAGCAGCCCCTTCGAAGCTGAATCGATCGCGCAGTACTTGCGAATCAATCGCGGTGACATCTGCGCATTGCAGAAAATTCGCTCGGTTGGGAAACGCTCGAGCTGAACTCGTCGCGCCCGGACGACCCTGTCACGAATATCCGCTGAGCTTTCCGCTGGTGTGTCGCTCGCAAGCTCTTTGAACTTCACCGCCGGAACATCAATGTGAATATCGATTCGGTCAAGCAGGGGGCCTGATATCTTCGAGACGTATCGCTGTATCTGTATCGGAGAGCATTTGCACTCGCGAGTCGGATCATTAAAGAAGCCGCAAGGACACGGATTCATCGCCGCCGCCAGCATGAATCGAGATGGAAACGTCAGCGACATCGACGCCCGGCTGATCGTCACTTTCCCGTCTTCGAGCGGCTGTCGAAGCACCTCGAGCACGTTGCGTTCGAATTCCGGCAGCTCATCCAAAAACAACATGCCGTTGTGCGCCAGCGATACTTCGCCAGGCCTCGGCACCGCGCCGCCGCCGATCAGACCCGCGTCGGAGATCGTGTGATGGGGCGCGCGAAACGGACGCGTAGTGATCAAGCCGTGCTTTTCAGTCAGTCCGACTACGCTGTGAATCTTTGTGCATTCGATGGCTTCTTCAAATTCGAGCGGCGGAAGAATAGTCGGCATTCTTTTCGCAAGCATCGTCTTGCCTGAACCCGGAGGCCCGATGAGCAAAATGTTATGCCCGCCGGCCGTCGCAACTTCGATGGCGCGCTTCGCGTGAGGCTGGCCGCGCACTTCTCGAAAGTCGTCCGAGTAATGATCGAGATTCGATAGCAACGCCTGAGTGTCGATACTCAAGGGAGGCGGCGGTTGTTGATTGTTGATCATTTCGACCACGCCTCGAAGCGTAGAAACCGGATACACGTCGAGTCCCGTTACGACGGCCGCTTCGTGCGCATTCTCTTCGGGAACAAACAATCGCTTCACTCCGTGCGCGCGCGCCGCCACGCCGATGGGCAACGCGCCTTTGATGGGCCGCACTCGCCCGTCGAGCGACAACTCACCGACGATGAGCGTGTCGGCCAGCTCCTCGCGATTCAAATCGCCGTTCGCGCCAAGTATCCCAACCGCGATCGGCAAGTCGAAACTCGAGCCTTCCTTCTTCACGTCGGCCGGCGCAAGGTTCACGGTGACGCGATGAATGGGAAAAAAGAAGTGGCAGTTGTTGATGGCTGCGCGTATTCGCTCGCGGCTTTCGCGAACAGCCGCATCGGGCAGACCAACCATCGTGAACACGGGAACCAAACTGTCCGCGGCTCGCGGAGTCAGATCGACCTCGACGTCAACGACGTACGCATCGATGCCGAAGACCGCGGCGCTTACGGTTTTGAATAGCATTTTGCCAAGCCTCCAGAGATCCGTTTCTGAAACGGTCAGCACCCGGACCCAGGAAACCAGGCGGTGAATCTTTCGGTGATTATAGACGCAAAACCGCCGCAGGCGTAATTGATTTGATACATTCGCCGCGCCTGTGCGGTGTACTTTCGGGATTCGATTGTCACGTCTGGCCTGATATCATAAAGCCCGTGTCACATACCGCATTCTTATCGCCTGGGAGGCATCGATGGATGAACTTGCACAACGCGTTCTGGATATGTTCGGTCAAATGAACAGCGAAACGCTCGACTTACACACTCTCCTTGAAGCCGGCGGTAACGACCCGAAGAGCCGCGAGCAGGTTATCGATATTGTTTCGCGGCTGGTCCGCGAAGACTTGCTGGTCGAGCGCGGAAGCGACTTCTACGCACTCACGCCAAAAGGCCAGGCGACGCTCGACAATCCCCGCGCCATTCAATGAAAAGCTTCTGGGACACGCTGCTGACAATTGTAGTGCTCGGCGGAATACTCATCCTGAGCGGCTTTTTTACCGGGTGGTTCACGCGCAAGATGTATTACAAATGTAGTGGGTGTGGAAACCTGAATGCAAAGCGCAGAACGAACTGTCGAATCTGCGGAAACGCCCTCGCCAAATAACAGCAACGCTAGAGATTCAATCGCGCGGCCTTCTCATTGATCGCCTCGAACAGGCGGTGTCGTTCTGTTTCATCCTCAGCGCGTCTATACGAGGTAAGCAGATCCTTCATCGAGATAAATTCCTTGTACAATCCCGCATTCTCAATAGGCGGCGTCAGGTATGAGACCAGCTCTGCGTAAGACCGGCGTTTGGCGATCGTACCCTCGGACGGATTATTGACGCTGTAGATGTAGATATTCGGCAGGTCCCCGATCAACCGATCTGGCCAGCAGTTCCGAGACAAGCCTACCTGTTTGCCCGGCATGAACTCCGTCGCACCATGAGTCCCAACGTGAATAACCGCGTCGGCTCGAAAAACTTTCTCGACATAAGTGTAGAGTCCCATGAATCCGTGATGAGGCGCGCCGCCCTCCGCGGCGAGCAATCGCATCGGATCGCCTTCGTATCCGAAGGTCGGCTGAACGCCGATAAAGACGTTTCCGAGTTGCACTCCCGGGATCAAAATCTCCCGGCCGTTTGAATTGATCGTGCCGGGCGGGCGTCCCCACTGGTGCTCGATGTCATCAACGTAAGGACAGAGCCCGCGATACTCATCGACGCTCATCCGGTACGCGACGTTCGATATCATCCCCGACGCGCCTGAATTCCCTTCGAGTAACATCTCTCTCAAATGATTGGGACTCTCGGGCACATCGACTTCGTAGCCAGACGACCGCAGGTTGACGAGAATTTCAAACAGGCTCGGGAAAACATCCAGGTCGGCGGCGGTTCCGATGTTGCCCTTGTTCGGCGGAAAACAAAACACGAGAAACGCAAGCCGCTGCTCCGAAAGCGGGACCACTCGGAGCCTGTTCCAACGCGCAAGCCGCCGGGCGATTCTCTGACACCGCTCATCGAGCGCTTCAGGCTGGTCGCCGCTTTCAGGCAAGCCGCCGAAAATGAACGGCTCGGTAGCGCCGTCGATTTCCGGAATCGCCACTTGCATCGCGCTCTGAATCGGATTCAACCCCAGCTTGCTGAGCTTCCAGTTCTCTATCGTCTGAACGTCCAGCGAAACCAGTGAGCGGAACGGCACGTTGAGTTCTTTCATGAAATCGACGGCCGCTTCGCTGTCGTTCATCGCGGGTCCGCCAACAAAACTGAATCCCGTGAGCGAAACAATCTGACTCACTCGGGGCTTCCGCAATTCATCCTCGCCGCCGGGTTCAACAAAGAACCGGCCGCATGCATCGCGATTGTCCATGAAGGTCGAGATCGCCGGGATGACGCTCATGCCTTCCGCTTCAATCGCTCGGATCAACCCATCGTAATGACGCCGCGAATCGCTGATTATCTGAGGGCGCATCAACAAGAGTCCGATGGTCGAGCGGGCATCAAGCGGGCGCCGCCGCTTTACTTGCCATTTGCGATACGCGTCGAACGTATCGAACAACTTTGCAGAATCGGGATGGTAGATACCGACGGTCGGCATTGATTCAGGCGGCTCAATTTTAAGCGCGCGCCAGTCACCGGGCCCATAATGCTTTACCGCGTATAGCAGCATAGATCGAATATTGTTTGGCGTAGGCTGAAGAAAATAACAAAACAGGAAGAGATAATTCTTCACATCGGCGAGGCGCCCGGCCGGCGGCATGAATTTCAGAACCGCGGGAAGACGCAGTATGAGTTTGAGATATTGATCGGAGTGCCCGGAGCGTTTGCGCGATGACGCGCCCGAACTGCTTCGACCCCTTACGAACTCGGCCATCCAGGTCGCCAGCTTGCGCACGGTGCTTTGAGTTGCTGCCCCGTCGCCGGACTCTTTAGCCGCCGGCGATTTCATCAACGTTCCAAAATCGAGCTTGCCTAACCGGCCCCGGCGCATCAGGTCAGGCATGCAGTTGAATGCGATGACTGCATTGTGCCGCTCACGATGACGATCGAGCTCGGCGGCAATGCGCGCGGCGTTTTCGCCGTCGGTCACATGAATGACAAAGACCAGGTCGCTTGATGCGAAATCCTTTTGGGCCTTCCGCCATTCGGGTTCATTGAGCGGCGCGCCGCAGTTGTAGGTCGCCAGTTCCAGCCCGAGCCTGTGGCTCTTGTTGATCTCGGACTCGGCCCGCTTCAGTGGGGCAAGCAGACTGGTTCCGACATAAAGAATGGTAGTTTTCACTTTGGGATCAGCTTCAGAGTGTTGCAACGGTGGCTGCTACGCCGCCTCTCTGTAGAGTGACTCAACCGCGAGCGCGAGCTCTTTTCCAGTTTCTTCAGGTGAGCGCCGAACGACGAACTTTATGCGTTGCAAAGGAAGCGGCAGTCTGGAGTACTCAAAATCGCGAGGCACCACGGGTATAATGGCTTTCTTCATCCCCAGCCCGGCGCCGACCTCGAAAAACACATTCGGACGATTAATATTCTCTTCACTAAGTAGAAGCACCACGGCGTCGCTCTCCCGCAGCCCCTTCTCCAGAGCGTCTACTAATGGTTCGCCCGGATTGATGTTGAACTCATCGAACCAAACCTCGATGCCGCTGTCTGCGAGAACCTCGGCAAACTTACGGGCCCATTCCTGATCCGAGTGAGAATATGAAATAAAGACTTTGGGAATACTCATGAAACACCTCTTTTGTGGTTCACTCTGCCGCCACTCTAGCTCGAAGCTGCTCGAAGTATACATCAATATTATTTATGTCCACCAAGTCTCGTCGATTGAGGAATATTGGCACTCCAGGTCTGGAGCGAAGTTCGGTCGGAGTCAGACCATGGAGTATTCCGACGATCGGAATACGCCTTCCCCCTGCCGCGCCAATTTCCGCCCACCCATAGGGGCGCTCCAAAGCCCAGGGAGTCAAAAGCACGACCAACTCGTAGTCCGTTCCAAGAAAGGGTAGTGGTGTATTAGCGCGTTGGCCGACAACGCAGTCCTCAGCGTACTCGGCGTCCTCCGCGGTTTTTCCTAATCAATGTCGGGATTTAACCGCAGAGAACGCCGAGGACGCTGAGGAGCAGCGCGATAATCAGCGACCAACACACTAAGACCTCACTACCCAAGAAAGCTAGGATACCCTCCTCAAAATCATCGCCTACTTCTACGTCGGCCTCATCCAAAAACGGCGTCGCGCCGCACAAGGACACTTCACGCGCTATCTGTCTGGCTACCCAGGTGTCCTCGCTGCTATGGCTTATGAAGACCAAGCGAGGATTCTGTGCAATCTGCTGCATATCGATTTTCTACTTGCTTGAGTTCTCGATCACCGGAACAGTGTCGATCGTCAAAACAGATAGCCGTAGCGTTAATTCTCTTCGCTCGGCTCAAGGCGTCGCGACCGAGTCGAGCCGTACTCGATCAACCAATCGACGTCGTTCTTTATCCGGCGAGCGGAAGCATACAACCCATTCAACGCTTCGAGTTGTTCGGGACTGAGCGCGCCGTACGATCCCCGAGCCATGAGTTCCGCAACGCCGAGCACCGACTGAAGTGATCCTTCTATCTCACGTCCGGCGTTGACTATGAACTCGCTTTTCAATCTGTTTATCTCGAGCAACTGCTGCGCCGAGTTCTGCATGCGTTTGCGATCCTCGTCGACGCTCTGAAACTTCTTGCGCGTCTCTTCTTCGGCCTTTCGCGCGGCATCCGCTTCCGCGCGAGACTTCGCTTCGAGCGTCGATGCGTTGGCAAGCATTCCTCGGGCCTGTTCTTCGAGGCTTCGTGAGTGTTCGAGCACCCGTTCGAGGCTTTGAATTTTTTGTTCGAGCTCCGCCACTCGAGACGAGTTGGCCTTAGCGGCTGCTTCCCTTAACTCGGCGCGGGCCGCGTCGGCATCCTTGAATGCCTTCTCGATCGCATTGAGGTTCGAAAGCGAGAGCGATAATTGACGAACGACTCGTTCCGCGAATTCGATCTCTTCCAGGTCCCACTCTCTCGCACGATCGCACTGATGTACATACACGACCGCCTGCGTTTTTCCGTCGACTCTTATCGGCAGCACGAGCTCCGATAACACGTCGAATTCCGCCGCCTGCTCGGCGCCCATCAACGACTGCTCGCGTGATTCGATTATCGAAATCGGATCGGGCGAGGCTTGCGAGATAACTCGCCGAGCGATGCCCTCCCCGAATCTGGCTCCCCGAGCCGATTTCGCGGGCGGTTGAAGGTGTTCCTGCGTGACCGGCTCGGCTTTGCCCTGTTCATCGAACTCGACGGTTACAACTCGCGACGCCCCCAAAGCGTGCCCGATCACCTCGACGACCGCTTCCTTAACTTCGTCGGCTGAGCGAAGCCGTTGCAACGCCTCCGACAATCCCAGGTAGGCGCCTTCAATCCGCAGGCGATTGCCGCGCGTGTCGGTGCTCTTGATCAACTCAGCGATGATCGTCGCCGCGGATTCCAACGCGCGACGATCGTTTTCGGTCCAGGAGCGCGCCGTCGCTCGGTGCGCCTCGATCACTCCAAGGGTGCTCCCGCCGGCCGTGAGCGGCACTCCGAGATAAGAAACAATTCCGCTCTCACGCGCCTCGCGTGGGAAAATGCACCGCGGGTCGGACGGCGCATCCTCTATCGCTAGCGCATTGCCATTCGAAGCGATGTATCCGGCGAGTCCCTGTCCAAGCGGAAGCGGCAGGAACTCCGCCGACTTCAGCCCCTCAGAGGCAACCATCGAGACCATCGACGCCGCTTCATCCAATCGCCAGAGCGCGGCGCTGTCGCTGTCGACCAACTTAGTAACCTCGCGAACAATCGCGTTCAGGGGTGACGGCTCTTCGAGACAAGAAATCAGGGAATGCGAAAACCTGGTGGTTCGCTCGGCGAGTTGGTCGGCGCTCGCCAGCGCGGCGTCGATGCTTTCGAATTCGAGTGCAACCGCCAGGCGTTGGGTCAGCCGCGCGATCGCGTCGCGATACGGGTCAATCGCCTCAGGCATTGCCCCCGCCGGCAACGAAGTCACTATCAATCCATTCCACTGGAACGTTGCGTCCCACGGAACCAGTAAGACTTCTTCGACCTGAGTCGGAGGCGTGTGGCTCTCAGGTTCGAGGGGTTCAAGGCCGGCGGTGACGAGCTCGGGCTCAAGACTTTGTTCGTTGTCAGGAGGCGGCGGTTCCTCCGCGACCAGGAATTGCTCACCGGCCGAAGCACCCGTGCTCTCAGAACCGATTATCGACGAAAGACGCTCCACGCGCGCCGGTCCCTCTGACATTGTCGCCGGTATCGAGCCCGGCAGCGTTAATGCGAGTGGCGCGGGACTCTGATTTTGGGGCAAGACATTCGAGAGTTGGGAATCGCTCTCGCGCCGCGCGTAAACGCCGAGCACCGTAATCGAAAGATGTTCCTTGAACAACTGCGCAATATGAAACGCAACCTCTCCGGCGTTCCTCGATTGCGGAACTCGATCGGCGGCTGCCGTAAACTGAGCTTCGCGTTCCATCTCAATCAGACGCGCGCGCATTCGCGCCTCGCGTTCGCGCCGGCCCGCGCCCGAGCGCAGCAGTAGCAGGATGATCATGACGATCATCAGCAGAGCAACGCCCGCCACCAACATCACTGTTGTACCGCTCAAATTCATCTGCATAAACTCGGCCGATATTCTGATCACTGTCTAAGCTTCAAACGGTCACGGCTAACACCCGCGCCGCGCTGGGGGACCGCGGCTCGGGTCAATTTTGCAGCCCGAGAAGTCTAGTCGGAATGCGCACTCCAGCGCAACGATGAAAACCGCAGGGGAGATGGCCCGAAACCCTGCGCGCGCCCGCCTGGCCCTCAAAGTCCTTGACCAGTCTCGCGCGCGCATTCAGGATAGCAGCACGTCTGGAGGCTGATTATGCTCAAATGGTTATTCACTACCGATGGCAGTGCGGTCGGCGTGCTATTGAGGTTGACGCTGGCAGTGGTGATCTTTCCGCACGGCGCGCAAAAGGTTCTGGGCTGGTTCGGAGGCCACGGATTCAAGAACACGCTGAAGTATTTTGCCGGCTCCGGCATACCGGCGCCGCTTGCGCTGCTGGCGATGACGGCCGAGTTCGCAGGCCCGATTGGTCTCGCGCTCGGATTGCTTACCCGCGTTGCCGCGTTCGGAATCGGCTGCGTTATGCTTGTCGCAATCTTCTCAGTGCACCTTCCGCATGGTTTCTTCATGAACTGGGAAGGCAAACAGAAGGGCGAAGGCTTTGAGTATCACTTGCTGGCGTTAGGCATCGTGATCGCGCTGATCATCATGGGCGGCGGCTTGTGGTCGGCAGACGGCGCGATAACCGGGTTATGATTGACACCCTCGAAACAAGATACACACGAGTCGAATACGAGAGACGATTTCTGGCCGCGCCGGGCGCGGATTGGAAGAGGTTCGTCCAGTCTTATTCGAAGACCTACGAGGACAAGTACCTCCGAGGAACGAGACTGAGGCTTAGGATCCTCACGGACTCCGACACAGGACGTCGAGTCCTAAAACTGAACAAAAAGTCTGAGTCACCCTCGCCTTACTTCCGCAACGTCAACCGGATTCTTTTGTCGCCGGACGAATACGAATTTCTGGATAGGCTTGATGGGGACCGGCTGAGGAAGACTCGCTACTATCAAAATCACCTTGGCCGAGTGTTCTCGATTGATGTATTCGAAGGCGAACTCGAAGGGCTTGTGTTGTGTGAGACCGAAGCAGAAAGCCTGGAAGACTTGATGTTGGCCGTGCCGCCTCCCTTCGTTCGCCGCGAAATCACCGAGGATTCCTTCTTCGAGGGTGGAAACCTATCGCGGACGACACGCGAGGAATTGCGAAGAAAGCTCTCAGCGATAAACCTCAGGACTCCATAAGCGACGTCCATTCTAGTCGCGCCATCCGTCCACGATCTGGCGTCTTGCGGAAAGACGAATTGTAACGCCGCGCTTGACTCTGGAGTCTGCTCCACGGTGTACACTTCTCATATGACGAGATCGGAGCTTCGAATCGGCGAGGTGGCCGAGCGCGCGGGCGTCAGCGTGGACACCGTTCGCTATTACGAACGGCGAAGCCTGTTGCCTCGCGCGCCGCGCTCCGAAGGTGGCTTCCGTCTGTTCACACTCGACGCTATAGAACGCTTGCGATTCATAAAAGAGGCGCAGGAAATGGGGTTCTCACTGGATGAGATCAGCATGCTGCTCACCGGAGGGGGCGCAGGCGAGTGCAGGCAGATGCGAGACTTGCTTCAAGGCAAGATGCTGGAGATCAATCAAAAGATTAAGGCGTTACGCGTATTCTCGCGTACGCTCAGCCGCCACCTGCGCGCTTGCGAAGATGAGCTGGCGCGGCGGGGCGCCGCGGCAAAATGCCCTGTAGTTGCCGAGATCGGGCACGCGGCAAAACGAGAGGCAAAGAAATGAGAGATCAATATGAATATCATCTGAACCAGTGGCGACGGGGGCTTGTCTTGATATTTGTTACCGTGCTTCTCTCGGTGACATCCCCCGCGCATCAGAACGGCGCGCAGAAGCCGCATCGCTCTCGTCCCGATAGTCGCGCCTCACGCGTCCACGAGCTCGTGGACGTTGATCAGTTAAAGAAACTTTTTCAGCGCGACGCGGGAAAAGTTCGGCTGGTCGCCCTGGTCTCACCCACCTGACCGATGTGCCGTTGGGGGTTCTCCAACATAAAGAAGACGCTCGAGAGTGTGACCGACGACAGAGTGAGCGCTTACGTCGTGTGGCTTCCAATCTTCGGCGGCGACTTCAGGGGTGAAGCGCGAAAACTCTCGAAGAGTTTCCCGGACAAACGAGTCACTTATTTCATCGACGCCCAGTCTCGAACCGGTGAATTGTGGGAGCGGATCCTCAAGACCGAACGAGAAATTGCCTGGGACGTGTACCTGCTGTATGCGCCCGGCGCCAATTGGGTCGATGAGCCGCCACTTCCCGATTTCTGGATGCATCAACTCGGCGGCGTAACAAAGGCCCCGAGGCTCAATCAATCAACATTCACATCGAAACTAAAGGATATGCTGGACGAGATGAAGGGTATGAATAATACAGCTCAGGCGAACGGTAACAACGGCAGACTCAGGGTCGAGTTTCTTTACTTCAGAGAATGTCCCGGACACAAGCAGGCTCTGGCAAATCTCAAGGACGCTTTGCGAGAGAGCAAGCTTCGCGCAAACCTTGTTTTGCTGAGCGTGAACTCCGCGGAGGAGGCCGAGAAGACAGGGTTTCAGGGTTCGCCATCAATTCGAGTGAACGGCAAGGACCTGGATGGGAGGAATGACGGATTCTCGTTCGCGTGCCGCCTCTACAATATTGATGGCAAGATTACACCAACTCCCACAAAGGAATTCATAAAAGAGAGACTGCGCGTGATTCAACCTTAGGGAGCCCGTCTGAAAAAAGAACTCTGCGCTTTCTCAGCGTTCCCGGCGCCTCTGCGGTTAGCTGTCTTTTTCGGGCAAATTCACCGCGGAGACGCAGAGCGCGCTGAGATTACGCAGAGAAAATAATCTTTCCGGCAGGTCCTTGCTCAAGGTGAAAGCGCCGCAGGAGAACGCACAGTTAGCCCCTCAAAACTTGAGCTTAATACCTCCATTGAAGACTCGTCCCTCGGTGTGCGTGTAGATTTCGCTGAAGGTTGGGTTTTGATGCGGCGGAAAAACCACCGGGCCGAAACGGCTCTGGCGCGTATCGGTGATGTTCTCCGCATTGAAGAAAAGACTGGCATGGCCCAGTGTCTTTTCGCCGAAGATTCCAAATACCGAAAACGATCTCGCGCGGAGCCGATTACTCAGAACCTGATTGCTGCTGTAATAAGCTTCGAGGCCGGCCTTGAAGTTTCCCTCTCTCTCGAATAGCAGCGCTGAATTTATTCTGCTTTTTGGAACGAGCGGTAATGTCTGATCGCCAACCAGGTACTTTGCCTTCGCGTCGGTGAACGTATAACCCGCGAACAGCTTCACAACGTCATAAACAACTCGCAGGTTTGTTTCGAAGCCCGAGCTATTGATCGGCTGATCCGCATTCGCGAAGCTGAACACATCGCCGGAAGCATGCGTTAAGATCAGGGGGCTGACGATCCTCGTGTAGAAAAACATCTGGTTGAGCGACCACGAAAACTTTTCGCCGATCCTGTTCCGATAATTCATGTCGAATGTTCCGCCACGGCTGCGTTCAGCTTTCAGCGTGTTGCCGATCGGGAGCACATTGCGAAAGAGCTGCATCTCGGCTTCTTCGGTAAAGATGCTCGGAGCTTTGTATCCGAGCCCTATGCTGAACCGGCTGCTCAGATTGTCGGTGAACTTATACAAGGCGGACACACGCGGCAATGGAAACGCGCCATAGTGTTTGAGGTGATCGAGTCGAAACCCCGCTTCGACTGACAGCTTGTTGGTGATTTCAAAATTATCCTGAACGTATCCGCCAAGAGTGGACCTGGTTTCGTCGCGTTTGATTACACTGGTGCTATCTGCGTTTTCCTTGAACACGTCGCGCACGGCGTTGAAGCCGAACACGAGCGCGTGATCCTGGACGGGCTGAAAAAACGAAATGTCCGTGTACGAATTGAATTGACGGCCTTTGAACACGTAATCCGGGACCTCGGTTTTGCGATTGAAGAAAGCAAGGCTCTGTTTGGCGACGATCTTTCGGCCGCCGGAGAACTCGCGATCAAACTCCGCGGTTGTGATGTTGCGAAATGAATCGTTCCTCTCGAAGTAGCGATGGAATTCATCAGACTGGCCGCGAATTACGAAGACGTCTCCGCCGTTGCGATCCTGAATTGAGGTCGAATTGCCAATGGCAAGACGGGTTTTGTCGTCGAGATAAAAGAAGAGCCGCGGATTCAGATTGAACGATCGCGTTCTGGGGAGCTCAGTGAAGTCGTCATCATCCACGTCATACTCCTTTTGATAGTTGGCCGATCCAAGAAACGTGTAGCCGAAACGAGTGAACTTCCGCGAGTCGAAAAAAGAGAAGTCAGTTCCAAGCGCACCGGTCTGATTGAAGACCATCGAGGTCGCGCGCTTCGATTGCGGATCTTTGCTGATGAAATTCACAACACCGGCTATCGCACCTCCGCCGTAAAATGTCGCCGATGGACCCTTGATGATCTCAACCTGTTTCAGATCGAGCGGCGGAATATCGAGAACGCTCAAGCTGCCGGAGAACCCGCCGAACGCGGGAAAGCCATCTTTTAGAATCTGCGTGTATCTGCCGTCCAGCCCCTGGATTCGCACGCTCTGGGTGTTCGAGGTCGCCGACGTCTGCTGGACTTTTATTCCGGTACTCTCATTCAAAACCATCGACACGTTCGCCGGACGCATGCTGATTTTCTCATCCACTTCCTCTTCGTTGATCGCTTCGATGCGCGTCGGCACGTCGTCGATCTCGCGGCTGATTCGCGTTGTCGAAGTGATTGTTACTTCGCCAAGCTCGTTGTGAACCGCGATAAAGATCAACAGATCGCTCGCACCGGAAAGCGGAAACGTGAGTTTTAGTTCTTTCGTTTCGTAGCCCGGCGAGGACACTTCGATTATTTGATCGCCGTCTGGAACGTTCAATATTTCGACCCTGCCGTTTGCATCGGCCGTCGCGGTGATCTCTGTGCCTTTTACTGAAACCGTCGCGCCCGCAACCGGTTGTTTGCTTTCCTCATTCTTGATCGTAGCCTTGAAAGTAGTCTGAGCGAATGCAACTTGCCCGGTGAGAAATAGGACGACAAGTAAGATCATGTGTCTCATGATTTCAAAACCTCTCGAAGATAAGCCAACAAAACCGGCACGCCGATGACGCTCGGCGAATCCGGCCGGATGAGAGTTTGAAGTTAGAGCGGGGACTATTTAGACGCGAAGCACCGGAAGCCGGTTCAAGGGCGGATCCGCGGTTGCGGGCTGGCGTTGCCGCGAGCCAGAAACAAAATCGTCAGCGGGAAAATCAAACCGCCGGAGCGGCGGCCCAACAACAACCGAAAGCTGGACCTCAAAGCTATTGATTGCGCGTTCCGGCATTATGGCCTTCGGAACGGCAGTCAGCGGACATCCCTTACAATCTGATGAGTCCTCAATCTCAGTTGACGCACAGATCGGATTACTCGCGTGTAGCGCCGCGCCGTCCCGCGCGCAAATCGAGACGCATGCCACAAGCAGCCATACAAAGCTCATCGGCAGCAAGCAGGCTATGAGTTTCTTAAGCAAAACGCGCGTGAAGAACATCTTTGCGATGATAGCTGTTGAATTTGATTCGCGCCACTGGGCATCGAGTCGTCTAAGCAGATTCTCAACTGAACAAGGCGTGCTGCTGGTCGATGGCGCTGAGGGAATTCTCTCATCACAGTTGCGGGAAAATGCCCAGCCTCAGGTGGGCAATTGAAGCGAATGTCCACATTCTTTTGGCCTCGCGTAATCCTGATTCTTCAGGCCGATGAGTTATTTCCTGATGATTTGTTCAATATTGAACAGACGAAAAAGGCTCGAATTTGTACGATATAGGCGCTTCTGACGACAAACAATGAGGGCCGGCATATCACAGATCCGGCGTTGGATTTGTTTGCGATCCGTGAAGCTGGTGGAGTGAAACTCGAGCGAGGAAGTCAGATTAGCCTTACTCATCACAACGCGGCCCAAGCCCATCCGCTATCGAGTCATAACCCCTGCGCTTACTGCACAAACAGTTTTTCCGTCGAACCAACGCGGACTAATCGTGATCGGGTCCCTGCTTTGTGAACAGGGATTGCCTACAGCGACGTCGAATGTGACGGCCAACCGCGTGACCGCCGTCACTTCGAGCTGTGACTACGCTCATATTTCTTTCGATCGCTGAAGCGTTAGATTGGCTTCTCAACTTAAGGAGGCACCGAATGAGCCCGGTAAAACTATTAAAGACGGCGTTGGTGGCCGGCTGCGCGGCGCTGGGAGTCCTTTACACGGCTTCGAGTTCATTCTCAAAACCCGCTGACCCCAACGATCAGAAGCAAACCAAACCAGCGGCGTCCGCCAAGAATTCGCCCGAGGATTATGTCGGAAGCGAAACTTGCAAGGCCTGTCATGAGGCGCAACACGAAAGCTTTCTGAAGACCGCGCACGCCAAGCTGCAGAAGGCCGGCTGGAAAGCTGAGCAGCAAGGCTGCGAATCGTGCCACGGCCCCGGCAAGGCGCACGTGGAAGGCGGCGGAGACAAAACAAAAATTCGGACATTCGAAAACGAATCCCCGAAGCAAATCTCCGAAGGCTGCCTGAAATGTCACGCCGGCAAGGAAGAGCACAACAATTTCAAGCGCGGCGAACACTGGCGCAACGACGTGGCATGCACGGATTGCCACTCCCCGCACTTCTCGACCAGGCTCGCCGAAACCCTCGCCGGCTCACCTCAGAGCAAGACCGAAGCGCCTTCCTCGTTGATGCCGGTAGGAGCCTTCTCGGCGCACTCAAACGACCTGGCGCCGCCCAAGATGCTGGTGAAGAACGAACCGCAACTGTGCCTGACTTGTCACAACGAAATGAAGGGCCAGTTCTCGCAGCCGTTCCATCACCGGGTCCTCGAAGGCGCAATGAAGTGCAGTGATTGCCACAACCCACACGGCGGATTCGAGCTGAAACAGGCAAGGCTTGCCACGGGCGCGGACGCTTCTTGTATGAAGTGCCACGCCGATAAGCAGGGCCCGTTTGTGTTCGAGCACGCGCCGTCGAAGGTTGAGGGCTGCGCGATTTGCCATACGCCGCACGGATCCAGCAATCCGAAGATGCTCAAGCGCAGCGCGGTTAACCAGCTCTGTCTGGAATGCCACAGCAATGTGGCGTTGAAGGTCGGCGAAATCGACGCGCCCGGCGCGCCCAGCTTCCATAACCAGGCGACCGTGCGATACCAGAACTGCACAACGTGTCATTCGAAGATTCACGGGTCGAACACCAACAAGGTCTTCTTCCGCTGAGACGCGAGGAATATTGAGGAGAGATGCTATGAAAAGCAAAATTGGACTTACGCTGCTCTTCCTGTTCGGGTTCGTGATGGGTCTGGTGTTGATGGCCAATGACGCGCGCGCGCAGCAGACCTCGGACAAGGACAAGACACAAACGCCCGCCGCCAGCGCACAGAACGGATCTGAAGGGCCTTACACGGTAACTTCCAGCATCGAGTTCGGCGTGCGCGGCGTCTTGATGGAAGGCAACGGCAATAAGTATCGGAGCGATTTGAACTACACGCCGGGGTTTCGGATCTTTGATTCGAGCCTGCTGCTTCGGTCGCGGGATAACAACGGTCCGGTGTTCGACACGCTGATGGTGAGCTCATTTGGCTGGGGCGAGGATCCAAGCAAGTACGTGCGGGTCAATGCCGAAAAGACCAAAGCTTATCGCTTCGACGCAAATTATCGGCGCTTCGATTACTTCAACAGCCTGCCAAATCTGGCGCTGAACCAGCACATTTCCAGCACGGAGTTTCGACAGGGTGATTTCAACCTGACGGTGCTGCCGCAGAATGAGCGGATCAGATTCAATCTGGGCTACTCGCTGGATAGAAACAGCGGGCCGTCGGTGTCGACCTTCCGTTACAACGGAGACGAGTACCCGGCCGCGGTTCCCGTGCGAATGGCCGCCGACGAATACCGCGTCGGAGTTGACGCGAAGCTCTGGGTATTTGATCTGTCATTCATGCAGGGATGGCGCTTCTTCAAGGAAGACAATCAATACCTGGTCACCGTGCCCAACGTTGGTAATAACCCAACCAATACAGCGAAGATCAACGACTTTTATCGCGACGCGCCCACGCGAGGCGACACACCTTTCACGCGATTCAGTCTGCACACATTGATCAAGAAGAGGCTCGATTTCACGGGCCGGTTTGTCTACACCAGCGGCAGCACCAAGTACACGCTCTTTCAGAACGGGACCGGTACCGATTCGTCGAACAACAAAGTCAACTCCGACATCATAACCCAGGCCGGCGAGGCCAAACGTCCGAACGGGATGGGAGATCTGGCGGCAACTCTCTATGTCACTGACAGGTTCCGAATCTCGGAGACGTTCCGCGTTAACAACTTCCGCATCAACGGCGGTGACCTGTTGCGCGAGACGTTGCTGCGTTCAAAGGTGACTGCCGGGGGCGAGACTGTCCTGCCGCCCGTTGTAACGAATTTGTTGTCATTCCGAACAATCGACTATCGGCGTTACCTGAACACGATCGAGGGCGACTTTGACATCAGCTCGCGGCTTTCGGTCCACGCGGGTTACCGATATGCGGACCGGCACATCGAGCTTGGCAGCAGCGACATACCCATAGGCACTGCTGCCAAGCCTGAGCGGGAAAAGATCGACAACAGCACAAATACTTTCATCTTCGGGTTCAAGGCCAAGCCGGTGAAGATATGGTCGCTCTATATGGATATGGAAAAAGGAAGCGCGGATAACGTGTTCACGCGCGTAGACAACTATGAATTCACCAATGTCCGCGTGCGCAGCATTCTGCGGCCCAGGAAGACGCTGTCGATCAACACATCGCTGGTGACGAAGAACAACACCAATCCTGCGATAACAGAAACCGACAAAAACTTCGGAGTCAACGTCAAGTCCAGAACGTTCTCGACGAGCGTTGACTGGAGCCCCAACGAGCGTTTCCTGCTCAACGGCGGCTACACCCGCGCGAATGTCACAAGCGACGCGGACATCATTTTCTTCCTAACCGGCGTGCAGACGTTCGGACAGAGCCGCTACTTCATGAGAGACAATTTCTTCTTCGTGAATGGATATGTCCAAATGCACAGGCGGGCGAAACTGTTCGCCGCATATCGAATACACAACGATCCAGGGCAAGGCAGCCGGCTATCGACGCCGAGCATGCTGATCGGATCGTTCCCTTACCAGTACCAAAGCCCGGAGGCAAAGCTAGAGTTCAGGCTCCATAAGAACGTGGACTGGATCGCCGGCTACCAGTACTTCGATTACCAGGAGAGATTCCCGAACCCGAGCAAGCTGGCTTATAACGCTCATCTTCCGTACACCTCGCTGCGAATTTTCTTCGGACGCGAGTAACGGTCGATAAGCATGGCTATTTGAGTGAGTTGTTTGTGTGAGCTACAGGCTAACGAGCAATACAGGGTATGAAGTTAGCTAAAGTAGGGGCGACCGGCTGCAAACGGGAGTGGTCTTCGGGCCGCTCCCTTTTGCCCGCTCAGCGTGGCTGTCCAAGGCAATAACGGTTCGAGCTAGATAGTGATGAAGGGAAGACATACAAATCCCCTGCGTGGGATTGGAACCAGAAGGGTAATGTAGAAACCACAAACTGGCCGCATCCTGCGGGGGTGAATACCAAGGAGGTAGCACTAATGCCCAGGAAATTCATCCAGTTGTTTCTCGTAGCCCTTTTTGCCGTCGGCCTTCTAGCTCTCACACAAACAACTCGCGCACAGTCAGTGACACCGGCAGCGAATCCGACGCCGGCGCCGCTCGCAAGACCGGATTACAACTATTCGGAGTCGAATGGCTGTACAAGCTGTCATTTCTCGAGAGGGGCAGGAGGCGATCATATGCCGGAGGCGGTAGGAATGCGTTTTGACGACAGCACAAACGCATTCGTTTTTACCGGCGGTGGCTGGCGAGCGTCTATGCACGCGCAGTCAAACTTCAAATCGACGCAGAACACGTACTGTGCCAAATGTCACTCTCCACTACAGGCTGATCCGAACGCCCAGTTTGCGATTGGCCAACACCAACCCATCGCGGACGGAGCGTCGGAAGGCGTGACGTGCGCCGCATGTCACCCCTCTCATAATGCCGCCGTGACGCTCGGGCGAAGGCTGGGCATCTACAAGTGGGGTATGAACAAAACCACAGCCGAGGCCTATGACGTGGTAGAGGAGGGCAACGAGGACGTCCTTTGCCTCAACTGCCATACGAACCGTCACAACGAGGATAATCCGGCTTTCGATCTGATGTATGTGGCGGGTGTGAAGTGCATCGATTGTCACATGGCGGTTAACGGCCACATTCTGAATACCGAGATCCCGAAACGCGCGCATGACTTTAAGGTCGCAAAGAACCTGCCGTACTCGTGCGGCGTGGAGGGAAGCATTACTCACTGCCATCCCGGCTTTAGCGTCGAATCCACAAACGCCTTCATTCCTTATATGAAAGAGCAGCACAGAACGATGTGGGTTCCGGAAAAGGCCACCAGGAAGCTGCGGTCGGCGGCGGATTACTTGAGACTCTGGAAGTCACTCGAAGCGAAAGTCCATCAATGAGCCGAATCAAAAATGAGAGTCATCGGCTAAGCATGACGAGGGCTTGCGGAAGGAGGTGACGATGGATAAGTCCGTGAGGGGGCGGGCACCCTAAATCGGCGTCTTGGAACTCGATGAGTTCAGTGAAGGTGCCAACACAAATAGATATGCCTGACTCCTCGCAATACAAATGCATCGGCTCCCCTCGTAAAGAGGGGAGCCTTTTACCTCACCAATCGCATGGGCGCGTGCGCAGTTACACGCACGTTGGTGAGAATTCACCGAACACGGTCCTGGATAGGATCAGAACAGGCCAGGTTTGGGGACTTTCACGACGGAATGCTTGTTGCCACAGGGGAGATGAGGCTCAAAGTGTCGGGTCTGGCGGCGGCGGCGAAGCTCGCCGGAAATACAACCGCTAATAATTTGAGAGAAAGGTGGAGTCGAAGAATGAATAGCTCGATCAAACAAGTCAAAGGGATTGTCGTTGCATCGTTGACGCTTTCAAGCCTGGTTCTGGTGCTGACGTTCCAGAGCAGCTCGCGAGCGTCGAGTATGGTAGTGGGGGATGGAGCTGAAACGTTCAAAGCGAAATGCGCCGCGTGCCACGGCCCGGACGGCGCAGGGGCAACGGCCGCCGGCAAGGCCATGAAGGTGCGCGATCTGAGTTCCGCGGATGTTCAAGGCCAGACCGACGATCAGCTCTACGAAATTATCACGAAGGGCAAAGGCAAGATGCCTGGCTACGAAAAGTCTTTGGGCGCTGACAAGTGCAAGGAACTCGTGGCGTATATTCGAACGCTGAAGAAATGAGCGCAAAGGTTCATCGCGAACCCGCATTCAGAGTACCGGCTTAGCGCACGAATACCCCGATCTTAGACACCTCTGGGTCGTACGGCGTACCCGACTAACGAACGTCGGTCCTCTGAGCGCATGGCTCAAACTCAGGCCCTTCAGTATTCCGGACAGAGTCTCATCCGCGGGTTGGCCTCGCAAGCAGGAGGGCGAGGGCCCAGTTCTGCACTCGCGAACCGGAGATCGGATATGAAAAGTGAATCACATCACAGCGGGGATGCAGCGGAATGCGCGAACTGCCCCAATAGCGGAGCAACGCCGCGAGCTTCTGAGGCTCGGGGCAGACGCCGGTTTCTGAACTACTTGCTCGGCACAGGGTTCGGAGCTACCGGGCTCGCAATCTTCTATCCGATTCTCAAGTTCATAACGCCGCCGCAGGTAATCGAGTCGGCGCAAACTTCAGTAACCGCAGGCAAAGTGAGCGAGCTCGCGCTCAATGCGGGAAAGATTTTCAAGTTCGGAAACAAGCCGGGCATCCTGATTCGCTCCGCGACAGGCGAGCTCAAGGCTTTTTCGGCTGTCTGCACGCATCTCGACTGCATAGTCCAATACCAACCCGAGAAAAAACAGATTTGGTGCGCGTGTCATAACGGGCAGTACAACCTGAGCGGTCAGAACGTCGGCGGACCTCCGCCGCGCCCGCTCGAGGAATACGTTGTAAATACCCGAGGCGAGGAGATCGTCGTCTCTAAGGCTTGAAGCTTATGAAAGCGGAAAACCTGACGCTTTGGCTCGATGATCGCCTCGGCATTGGCGCGATAGCCCAGCTCGCGCGCAAGAAGGAAATCCCGATCCATCGCCATTCGATCTGGTATTACTTCGGCGGCATGACTTTGTTTCTTTTCGGGGTGCAAGTCGGCACCGGAATCCTTCTGCTGTTGTACTACCGGCCGAGCGCCGAAACCGCATTTGAGAGCGTCCAGTTCATCGTCACCGAGGTTCAGTTCGGCTGGCTCATCCGATCCGTGCATAGCTGGTCGGCCAATCTGATGATCGGGACGCTGTTCATTCACATGTTCAGCGTCTATTTCATGCGGTCTTATCGCCGGCCGCGCGAGGTCACCTGGTTGAGCGGCGTGTTGCTCCTGCTGCTCGCCGTTGGGTTCGGGTTCAGCGGATACCTTCTTCCGTGGAACAAGCTGGCTTTCTTTGCCACCAAAGTCGGGACCGAGATCGCGGGAGTCATTCCGCTGGTCGGCAGGCCGATGCTCAGATTTCTTCGTGGAGGAGATGACGTTACCGGCGCGACGCTCACTCGGTTCTTTGGCTTTCATGTCGCGGTACTGCCTGCGATAACAACCGTGATTATCGGGATTCATCTGGCGCTGGTCCAAAAGCACGGTATGAGCGTGCCGCCCTCACTGGAGGGGAAGGACCTGAAGAAGATGAAGTTCATTCCAGGTTTCTTCCTCCGCGATTTGATTGGATGGGTCCTCGCCATTGGCGTGCTCGCGGCGCTTGCGTCAATTTTCCCGTGGGAGTTGGGCGAGAAGGCCGATGCGTTCGCATCCGCTCCCACGGGAATAAGGCCGGAATGGTACTTCCTGTTCATGTTTCAAACGCTGAAGCTGATTCCGGCAAAGGTATTGTCTTTCGACGGTGAGGTCCTGGGCATTCTCGGGTTCACAATAGGCGGCCTTCTCTTGTTTATAGTGCCGTTTCTTGATGACCCGGCGAAGCCTCGGCGAAGAACTCTCTTTACGATCATCGGCGTGGTCGTCGTTCTTTACATCGTCGTGTTGACGATCGTCGGGTACATCGGTTGATGGAGACTAAGGCGATGAAGCTAACGAACAACCCGCCTGCTAATTCGCGAAGCCGCTTGCGTTCTTATGCGCTGATTCCCGTCTTGATCCCGCTCATCGCGCTTCTGTTGTTTGTGACCGCGTCAGCGCAAAAGAAGAACTCCTGTGTTGAATGTCATTCGTCAATGGAAGGCGCGTTGTCGGATCCCGTGAAGCTGTCCAAAGGAGACGTTCACGACGCGCGTGGCCTTTCGTGCGTCGACTGCCATCGCGGCGACGCCTCAAAGGACGATATGGCTCTGGCGATGGATCGAAGGAAGGGCTTCATCGGAAAACCCAGACCGGCGGACATACCAGCGATGTGCGGACGATGCCACAGCAACGCGGAGTTCATGAAGACCTTCAATCCCCGATTGCGCGTCGATCAGGAGCGAGAATACGCAACCAGCTTGCACGGCCGGCTGCTCAAGACCGGCGACACCAAGGTCGCAACCTGCGTAAGTTGTCATGGCAATCACGGAGTTCGCGCAATTAATGACCCGCTCTCAAAAGTCTACGCTCTCAACGTGGCTGAAACATGCGGCTCGTGTCACGGAAACGCCGACTACATGAAGAGCTACGGCATCCCGCACGATCAATTCGACAAGTACAACACGAGCGTTCACGCCAAAGCGATGTATGACAAGCAGGATCTTTCCGCTCCGACCTGCAACGATTGTCACGGAAATCATGGAGCTGCGCCGCCCGGTCTTGCATCCGTCGCCAACGTCTGCGGCCAGTGTCACGTTCGCCAGGCGACCCTGTTCCAGTCGAACACTCACAAGACGGTCTTCGGCCTTATGCAGGTCGGCGAGTGTGTCCAATGTCACAGCAATCACGGAATCCTTCCGCCGAGCGATGAGATGCTCGGCGTCGGAGAGAAATCCGCCTGCACTCAATGTCACGGCAAAGGCGACAGCGGATATGCGGCTGCCGAGCAAATGCGCGAACGAATCGACCAGATGTCGGCGAGCTTAAGCCGCGCGACCGAGATCCTGAATCGCGCTGAGCGCGCGGGTATGGAAGTCAGTAAGCCCCGGTTCGAGTTAAGTGAGGCGAGGGACACGCTGACGCAGGGAAGAGTCCTGGTGCATACGTTCTCACCGGACGAGCTGGATAAGATCATAGCTCCAGGAATCGAAGTTTCGAACAAGAGCTACGACGCCGGGGGAGCCGCTCTTGCTGAGTTGAGTTTCCGGCGCAAGGGTCTTGCCGGGTCGTTGGTGTTCATACTTCTTCTGGCAGGGCTGATCTACCTGAAGGTCAGAGAACTGGAGCGCCGCGGTCCGCAACCGCAGCGGCAACTGTGAGCACACTCATTGAAGTTTGTAGTCCGGCCTTCAGGCGGAAGTTTGTATCTTACTCACGTGTGCGTAGCGCAAGCTTACGAACTTCCGCCCGAAGGCCGGACTACGAACCGTCGCAGCATTGAAGTTGGCCCGCAAGACGAGGGCGTGAGGCTCTTTGAAGAAATACAAGTGCTGCCAACCGCAGGGCTGTCTGCGAGGGATGGCCCTCAGCCCGCGCGGCCCTGAACATTAAGCCGCCATCAAAAACGCCTGACTACAGAGCACTCAGCTAGAACCGAAACGTTGGACCGGTGTGACACCGTTTACAGCTCGAGAAACTCGCGATGCCAAAGGCTCGCTTGTCGTTGTGGCAGGTTTCGCAACTCTGTGAGTTGCTCGATGCTGGATGCTCAGTCGGCAACGGCGAACTGACCTGGGCCGACCGCGCCGCCAATGCCGTAATCTTGTGGCACTCCGTACAGTTCAACTCCTTCCGCCGGTGCTCCTCATGAGAGAAGCTCGCCTTGAATGCTTTCGAGGAAGGTGAGAGCCGCGTGTGCTGTCCCGGCTTATGACACGTGCCGCAGGATGAAATGTCCCGCCCGTTTGCCTGAGCTCTCGGCGAGTGACACTGATAGCAGGTAGTGTGAGCGTCGGCTCCCGCGGGTATCGATAACGCGACTCCTCGACTGGCGGGCTTGTGACAACTCGAGCAGGCAACATTTCGATGCTTCCCGTGAGCGAAGGTCATGTTAAAGCTCTTCAAAGATGGGAAGGGCTTCAGTTCGTGAGGCTTCGACTCGATATTCGTATGACAAATCGTACATATCGGGCCGGACCTGGCCGCGAATTGCTGCGAGTGGCAACCCGCGCAAGGCGTGTGCTGCACCGAACGAACGGGCCGCGGTGCGCTCGTTTCCCGGCGATGGCACAACAGGCACGGGAGACGTTGGTGACTCGGATTGGCATGCGCGAATTTGGAAAAATCTTTGCCCGCTTCCTGAGTTGCTTCCGAACCCAAACTTGAAATCACAAACGGCGGTATCGTTCCGAACTCGGATCCGGAGAGAGCCGACGCGCCGGAACTGGAAAAAAGAGAAATTGCAATGCAAAGGCAACCAACTATCAAAACTCCAAGCGAGTACGCGCGGCGCTTACCATCGCGCAGCACGACGCCTCGTGAATCAGTTCGCTCAGTTAACTCTGAGGATCTCATAGCCGGTTTACTTTTTTGTCGCCGCCGCGACTGCATTGATATGAGTTTCAGGCGCCGGATTCTTGCCGTTGCGAACGTGACATTTAGTGCACTCAAAACCCGGATCAGCTTTTTTCTTCTGGAACTCGAGGTTCAGAACTCCGTCCGTCGTCGCTTCGATGTGGCAGCCTGTGCCCGCGCCTCCACACGACTTCGCTTGAGTTCTCGTCTTCGGGTCGAGCGTGTTGAGCGTCGCGACGTTGTGACAAGTTACGCAAGCGAGGCTCGCGTGAGGAATCCATTCGTGGCGGAACTTCGCGGTTTCGCGGCGGCTCCACTTCTCGAGCATCACCTTGTCCTTTACCCCCATCGCGGACGCAAGCTTTGGATCGAAATCATCGTGCGCTCGCGTCAACTGAATCTGCCGATCCGGCGGCAGGAGCTTATGGCAGGTTGCGCAATCCGACGAAGTGGGTTGCAAACCATCCGGCGCGTGACAGGTAAAGCATACGACGTGCGTCGGAGCCGTCTTGAACGTGCCCTTCTTTAGCCAGAATGCATCCTCCGCCAAATCCTTTGGCGGCTTGGTCACGTACTCGTCATCCGACTCACCTTGCGGCTGATATGTCTTATGACAGACCCCGCAGCTCTTCGGATCAGTCTCCTCGGCTTTGGGTTCAGACTTAGCCGGCTTGTCTTGACTGAATGAAACGGGAATGAAAGCGCGGTTGTTCGGCTTGTACTCGCCAACTATGTCGACGTGCTTGTCGTGCGGAAAGCTGATACCAAATTCGGAAATCGCGCTCTGACCTTGTTTCGACGCATTGAATATTTCAGGCGGATTCCCAAACGGATGCCTCGAACTGTCGCGCGGGGATGGGTTGGTGTGGCATACCGTACAAATGACAGGCTGAGCTCCGGTGAAGAACTGCTGCCTATGACAACCGATGCATGAAGGATGTTGCGGATAATCGGTGACATCCGGGAAAGCGGCCGCGCCCGTTCGAACCTTGTCAAAGTTTGCCGTCGGAACCTTATGGCAAGAGTCACAAGCGAGCTTGTGTTGAGCAGCGTTGTGGGAGAACTTCGAATAATTGCGAGATGCTGTTTTCCCACTCGGCGATTGCGGGAGGCGTCTTGTCCTGGAGCTTTGCTTTTGGGCGACTTCGTCCGTAGATTCGAATGCACGAGAATCCGGCAGAACATAGCCACTCCCCACAACACAAGCGAGCAGTAGAAGTTTTATCCTGGTCGTGCGATTTGTCATTCACTTGAAGCCGATCTGATCGTCATCACTCCTCAAGTAAATATGCCAAAGGGGCCCAAACTGCTATCGATCCGTCGGCCATAGTCACAAGGTCCAAGCGAACGTTACGCTCATGAACCCTTTAACAGCAAACAAGACAGGGTGTCGGTGACGCCTGTCACGCGCCTTGGTGTCGGCCGGCACGATTGTGACTGCAAAGCGTTGATAGGTCAAACGGGAAGCAGGCTTGCGTTTCGAGCCGGTGTGATTAGATGTGAGACTTGGCAAGGCGGAACCATGGTGCGCTCCCTCATTAACACCTCACTTCAGTGAGGTTTTTGATGGGGCGGCGCAGACTCTTTTCCGGGGACAAGTCCTACTCTTATTCACAACCTTCGAGTCCTGCACGCCTGAAGACCCAACCCGTATGAAGGATTGAGTAAAGTTCCCCACGCTGCCTGCGCAAAAACCCAATTTCGTAGTTTCACGCCCAACCCAGGTTTCAGTTTCGCTCGCTTAGAGTCGATGTTTTCTTTTCTCGCGACGGGCATAGGGGTTGCTCAAATGCAGGATAGGGACGAGCACGTGAAGTCGCGCCAGTCCTTTGAAAGGTAAGGTCATCATAATGATTTCGATCGATCCATTGAAGAAATTTACGACGGGCCTATTTACTTTTGCGGCCTTCGTATTACTGCTGACATCAGCCCCCACACCGACTCGCGCTGAAGGAGACGACGCAGCAGCCACCTATAAGGCGAAATGCTCGATGTGCCATGGAGCAAAAGCTGAAAAGTCGTTTGACGCTGCGAGGGAGGATGCCGCGCTCGCGGACGCAGTGCTCAAAGGCGTCAAGCCGAAGATGCCGGCCTATGACGGAAAGCTCACGGTGGATCAGGCGACGGGTCTCATAGCGTATATGAAGTCTCTCCGATAGTGAACAAGCCGCTTTGCCCCGCCTGACTGGCTTGTGAGTAGCCGGGGTACGGTTGGATTAGCCGGTGTTGCACTTGAAGCAACCGGGCCGGCGAATCTTACCCCGGCATCCGTGCATAGGAACGAGCGTCATGAAACGCTATGTCTCATTTACGGTAGTGACCCTCTTCGCGCTGCTCGGCGTCATTTGTCAGTTCGAAGGAACCGCTCGCGTTCATGCGCAATCGCCACCCGTGGCGGCAATTGACGATACGACGGCAATAGCGAAACAGAACGAGCCCTCGCTTGATTGCGCGGGATGTCACGGCCCGGGTAAGACACTTCCTTATCTTGCCGGCGGGCAGTTCCACACTGATGCGCATAGGGCGTACGATCACGGGTTTCACGCGCGCGCCATTCAAAACGGACGAAACGCCGCAAGCTGTCTTGACTGTCATTCGGTTGGCGGTGATATGACGACGATCCTTCCGTCGAGTAATCCCAGATCCACGATCAACCGAGCTAACATTGCAAAGACTTGCGGCTCGTGCCACGGCAGCAGCTCGGTGATGGACGGGACCGGGATCAGCAACCGTCCGTTCGTTTCGTATCAGGAGAGCGTTCACGCGCGCGCTATTTTGCATGGCAATCAGAAAGCCGCCGTGTGCACCGATTGTCACAACAGCCACGACATAACGCCGGCGTCGGAAGCCGGCTCCCCGATTTTGAAAGCAAACATATCGAAAACCTGCGGCCAATGTCATTCAAACATTGCGGCCGAATACAACCAGAGCGTACATGGAGAAGCAGTGGCGCGCGGTGTGTCGCGCTCGCCGGTCTGCACGGATTGTCACGGGATTCACAGCATCAAGCCGCACATCGACCCCGCCACATCGAAGACCTCGCAAGCTCTCGCCACCGGAAGCTGCTCGCAGTGTCATGAAGGTGTCGCTCTTTCGCAGGAGTTTGGCGTTCCAAGCGGCCGGGTCACCAGTTATCAGGACAGTTATCATGGGCTTGCTTCAAAACTAGGCTCGAAGGTCGTCGCCAACTGCGCGAGTTGCCACGGCGTTCACAACATCCTTCCGTCGGCAGATTCGCGGTCGATGGTAAACCAGACTAATCTCGTAAATACGTGCGGGCAATGTCATCCGGGCGCGGGCGAGAATTTCGTAGCCGGTAAGATTCATCTCAACGTCCCTGCCGCTCAGGAGGGACCCGCCTCAGGAAACAACATTGGAGCGGTCGTGAATGGCTGGGTGCGATGGCTGTACCTGTGGCTGATCGGCGTGGTGATCGGCGGAATGTTAATCCACAATCTGCTGGTCTGGCGCAAGAAGGCCCTGGCGAAGCGCCGCGCCGAGATTCGCGCGATCGTTAGAATGACCGGCAAGCAACGCACGCAGCACGCGATCCTGCTGACGAGTTTTATCGCGCTGGTGCTTACGGGATTCGCGCTCAAGTATCCGGATTCATGGCTCGCCCCTTTGCTGGTGGGAGGCGAATCGTTCCGGCGCATCGCGCATCGAGTCGCCGGCGTCGTCATGATGGCCGCCGGTCTCTATCACGTCTACTACCTGTTACTGACGGCCGAAGGCCGACGAGCGTTAGTGGACATGTTCCCGCGCAGAAAAGACGTCACCGATTTCATTATGGCGATGCGATACTACGCACTCGGAAATCCTTCGAAGCCGCAGTTCGGCAAATTCAATTACGGTGAAAAGGCCGAATACTGGGCGGTGGTGTGGGGCACAATCATAATGGGACTGACAGGCTTTATGGTGTGGTTCAGAGTTGAAGTGTTCGGGTTCCTGCCAAAATGGATCATCGATGTCGCGCTCTCGATACACTTCTACGAAGCGGTCCTGGCGACGCTGGCGATTGTGGTTTGGCATTTTTACAATGTGATCTTCGATCCGGATGTGTATCCGTTGAATTGGGCCGTGGTTGACGGCAAAGTGTCCGAAGAATACTACAAAGAAGAACACGAACTCGATTATGAGCAGATGATCTCGCGGCACGAACAAAGAAAAAGCCTCGAGGCATCCACGGTGGATGCCTCGAGCGAACGGGAACAATGACGGCGCGGGTCTGATACCATTTCGCATGCCGGGTGATTCAGTTAAGCTTGCGGGCGCGCCTGTGACGCCGGACGAAACCAAATTCCTCAAGTACCGGGAGAAAATGAACATGGCATCGGAAGGACCCCGCAAACCGCCGCGCCTCTATCGCAACTTCATCAGCCTCATCGGAGCCACCATAGTCGTCGCAAGCATGGCAAGCATCGTCTTCCTGTTCCTCACTGAATTGTTTGGGTCGAGGAGCAAGCCGTATCTCGGAATCTTTACTTACATAATTTTTCCCGGCTGCATGCTCTTCGGCATAGCCATCATCCTGCTCGGAATGCTGGTCGAACGCCGGCGCCGGCACAAGCAGGGCTCTTCCGCAGGCGGCGCATACCCATTGATTGATTTGAATGATCCTCGCCGCCGCCGCTCGATACTGACATTCATGGCGATGGCATTTGTCTTCCTTTTCGTCAGCGCTTTCGGAAGCTACCGCGCCTATGAATTCACCGACTCCGTCACCTTCTGCGGACAACTATGCCACACGGTGATGAACCCGGAATTCGTCGCCTACCAGGCTTCACCGCATGCGAGAGTCAAATGCGTTGAGTGTCACGTCGGCCCCGGAGCGGGATGGTACGTCAGGTCTAAGCTCTCCGGCGCATATCAACTCTACTCGGTCACGTTCAAGAAATACCCCCGGCCTATTGCCACTCCAGTTCATGACCTCAGACCCGCCCAGGATACCTGTGAACAATGTCACTGGCCTTCGAAATTCTTCGGCGCGCAGTTGAAAGTGTTCAATCGCTTTGGATACGACGAGAAGAATACGCTTACTCAGACTCGCATGCTCATCAACACCGGCGGCGGCAATCCGTCCAACGGCCAGGTTGAAGGAATCCACTGGCACATGAACATCGCGAATGAGATTACCTATATCTCAACCGATGATCATCGCCAGGTCATACCGTGGGTGAGATCAAAAGACCCGAGCGGGAAAATAACTGAATACAGGGTCGCCGACTTCAAACTTTCGCCCGAGGAAATTGAGAAGACCGCCAAACGGCGAGTCGATTGTGTTGAATGTCATAATCGCCCGTCGCATGTTTATCTGCCGCCGGACCGCGCCGTCGATGAGGGACTGCTTAGTGAAAAGATCGACGCCTCGCTCCCGTTCATAAAGCAGCAAGGTGTCGCCGCGCTTACGAAGAGCTACGACACGACCGGCGAAGCTGTGAACGCGATCGCAGCCGATATCGACGGCTACTATCGGAACGGTCACCCGGATGTGTACGCGAGCAAGCAGGACTCGATTACGTCCTCGATCGCCGAACTGCAGCGGATCTTTCAGACATACATTTTTCCCGAGATGAGAGTTGACTGGCGGACTCATCCAAACAACATCGGCCACTTCTACAATCTGGGATGCTTCCGATGCCACGACGGTAAGCACGTCAGCGACGCAGGCAAAATTATCCGGACCGACTGCAACATCTGTCACACGGTTCTGGATCAGACTCAGGGCGAGGCTCACATCGCGGTTCAAAACGGAGGCTTTCAACATCCTGTTGGTCTGGGTGCATTGTCGGGCTTCAGGTGCACCGACTGCCACAAAGGCAGCGGTTCTTTCAAGCACCCCTTGAATCTCGGCGACATTTCGGAGTTCAAATGCACCGAGTGCCACTCCGGTCAGGGAGCAAAGCGATAGTGGATTCCGATTGATCTGCGTTATCTGTGTAATCTGCGGGCGAGCTATCGAGCGTGTGAGTTGTCGAGTTGACTCGCATCGACTCCGCATGACATACCGTCTTGTTGTCGCGGCACAATCAAGCATTCGCTACTCGGGTGTGCCCGCCATTAATCAACGATGAGGATGAGGAGGCCGCGTGGCTCAGAGAATAATTATTACTGGTCTGGTGATTATTCACCTCGTCGCGAGTATCTGGCATGGCGACGCCCATACGCGGCTGGCGATTGCGTTGCCGCCGGAAAAGAACATCTTCGTTTATGTCGTTATTTTGATCGCGCCGCTAGTGGCTCTCATTCTCGTGTGGACTCGCCACTCGACAATTGGTTTCTGGGTGCTGGCGCTCTCGATGGTGGGGGCGCTTCTGTTTGGGGCATATCATCATTACGTGATGGTATCGCCGGACAACATCGGGCATCTCCCCGAAGGCAGCGCCGAGGCTCACACGCAATTCATCTCGAGCGCGGCAGTTATCGCTTTGCTGGAATTGGCCGCAGCGCTCTACGCGGCATTTTGTTTAGGTTCACGTTCCGCAGAGTCCCGTGTTGAGAAAGTGTGAAGGTTGGAACACCAGACAGCACTATCCCAGTAATCCGGGCGCGCGTCAGATTCTCGCGCATACCCATCTCGTAAGAGATGGGTATTAGTGTTGCTGGCTACTATGGAGTGTCGGTACTGAATACCCACTTCGTCAGAAGTGGGAAAGTTATGTTGCAGTGGCTGGCGCTGCATATCCGTGCTTCCCAAGAATTGCATGGCTTACATTTGTGCACATCAGCCCTGAGCCAACGTATTCCGGCAATCCAAGGCTACAGCGTCAAGCACCCACCTCTGACGAGATGGGTATGTAGGGAGCGGGGACGATAGAGCATATCTGATCTGTTGTAGGCGGCAACATCACCGACCCATCTCTCACGAGCTGGGTATGCGGCGAAATCTGAGGCACACGGGCATGACACGAATGGCATTTGTTTGAAAGCGCATTTTTGATTTCGGCGAGGCGTGGGATGCTGCTCTTCAGATCGCCGTTCTCCGCCAATAGGCCGGTCTTTCTCAGAAGGACCTCGCCAAACTTCTCAAGACCTCGCAGCAGCAAGTCAGCCGCCTTGAGTCCCCTGGCTACGAAGGCCACTCGCTTAGTATGTTGCGCCGCGTCGCCGACGGGCTGCATTCGCGGGTTCGCATCGTATTTGAACCAGCACCAACCTGGAACGGAAAGCAGATAGCCGAATCACGCGAGTCGTAGCAACCCTATGGACGTGGCAAGCATGACCTACTCATTCGTGAGTCTGATGGTTTCCAAAAGGATTTTCGCGGACGCGGCGTTTGTTGCGAGTTGCACGCCGCTGCCGGCTACGATGGCCTGCTCAAAGAGGCGAATATCAACTTCGTGGGGATGGCTGATTGCCGGATCTTGAAAAAACACAACATTCTTGCAACGCCCCTGGAGGACTGCCATAGCGATTTCTACGTCGCCGCCCTTCGGTCCGGATTTGCATCGCAGAATTCGCCCAAGGTCCTCGTCGCTCCAACCGGCTGCGGCAAGATATTGTTTGGCGAACTCCCCCGAATGACCGGTCGCAAGAATATGATCAAATTGGCGGAGCTTATCCTTGAATTCCACAACGAACCGAGCCATCTGCTCTTTTTTCCCATCATGCGCGATCAGAGCGAGAACTCGATCCCCGTTATTTGATTTCAATTCTTCAATGACGGAAGGCTCGACGGGTCCCCTGTTCAACAATGATGCAGCGGTCATGCCGGCCGCGAGCTTTCTTTTCCACAGCCGGACGAACGCGTGAGCGGTGTCGAGGTCAGATGCAATCGGCACGTCATGAACGTTGGCCTCTCGCCGGAGAGCGGAGCTCCCTGGGCGGATGATCATATCGTCCCCCACGCTAAACTGAATGACCGCATCGACCTTGCCTTGAATGAGACAGTGAGATATTTGGATCATTCCTTCCAATCCAGGGTTCAATTTTTCAAAATTCTTCTCGATCGCCTGACCCCAGAATCCCAACCTCTGCTCGTCAAGCGGTGTACTCTCAGCCATACCGAGATCATTCGAAATCAGAGCGCGGTAGAACGGATCCTGAAGCTCAGGGTTTGTCCTCCTGATGAAATCACTGATAAAGGTGTGAGTATTTCCGGTCGAGATGACCTTAAAGCGAGACGTTAGCGTGTACAGATGTTCATATACGAACCGCCGCAGCTCAGCCGTTTTGCTTTGCTTGAAATTAGGCGTGGCAACAAGCGCGATGACCTTGTACTCATCCATAGCAAGCCTCCTAAAGTGGAAGACCTGGACACAAAATCTGGGGCAAGTGTTCCAGGATCGTCACCACCCATCGATCTCAACCCACAGCCGTTCGATCAGCCGCGGCTGACACAGATCATCACTGAATGCAGTCCTGCCGTGCGCAACAACCCAGTTGTTGAGAATGAGAATGTCCCCTCTGCCTAGTAATATGTCGAAGGCAGAGCTTTCCAACGCTGAGTCGAGAGCCGAGAGCGCTAGCTCCAACGGCGGCGTAATCGCTCCGCCGTGAAGCATCCGGATTCCATCACGGACGCGGTGAGGATGATAAGAAAACCGCAGCCCGCAGTCGCCAGACCCCGGCACAAGATCGAATACCGGACGGCAAATCAAGCGCTCGGGGGGAAGCCCCGGCGTGTACGGATCGGTCCGTGGAAGCGGAACACTAAGCAAGGTCCTTGCCTCCTCGTCGAGCACCGAGTACAAAGAGCGAGCGTCGGCTACGCGCGAAACTCCTCCGCGTTGCGCCGGGCGAAGGCAGAGCATCCCCAGCACATCGACTCTCGCGGAGTGAATTCCGCTCCCGTCAGTATGCAGTGCGAGCGATCTGGCATTCCGACCATTCCCTCCGTAGTTCCCTCCGATCGTTGGGTCGTCTGTCGCGGTCACCGCGAAGAGTGCTCGGACCTGTCCCCCCGGCGAAGGAGCGACGTTTCTACCCATCGCGCGCCCAATCAGGAGAAACAACAGTCGCATTGCATCGTCACTTATGTGGTCTCCAATGCTAACAAGCGCGAAGCCATACTTTTGCCAAAGCAGAGTCGTCATGCGAGTGCGCAAACGCTCCAAGTCGACCAAATCAGGCGCCCGCAGGTACTCGCGCCAATGCAGGCCGCCGTCTGAGAGTTCAGCGGCTTGCGTAACAAGCGATTCATACTCCGCGCTTAAATCCATTCGCCACGAGTCCTCAGATGTCGGCGGCCACTCCCGCCAATTAGAATACACGGAGCACACACCGGTCGCCGTATTAGAGCGGTGGTTTGTATTGCCGGCGTTCGCCGCGTTTGGCGTGATGGGGAAAATAAGGTCGAGACGCTCTACGGAATTCTCCACCATGGTTTGGCGCTCCAAGCTATGCGCTTCATCCGCTGGCCTCGCGGGCAAGGTGGACTAATCATCGTACCACGCCAATGAGTTGTCAAGCGCTTCCGTGATCCGCTTTACTTACGATCTCCCGCAAGCTTCATACCCTGCGCAAAGAGTTCTGAGCCATTCAGATCACTGAAGCGCCGGAGCAGCCCAGGGCTTTGAGCGGGCTGCGCAAATCCACGCGAAGGATGTGTAATTCCGCGCAAGCAGCCTCTTTCAAGGGCGGATATCGCCAATTACTCCACCTGTTCGGCGGAACGATGATTGCCTTTCCACTAGTAACCTCATCGGAGGAATCTGAAAGACTATGCCGACAAACGACACGCTGGAAGTGATCATCGACGGGAAGCTCATAGCGGTCTCCGAGGCCGTGCTATTGAAGTACAATCAGCCCGGCCCGCGTTATACCAGCTATCCGACCGCCCCTGAATGGGACGATAACTTTGGCGCGAACGAATTACGTCGGGCGTTCCGAGAAGCTAACGCTAAGCCTGATCTCGCGCCGCTCTCGCTCTATTTTCATATTCCTTTCTGCGAGTCGCTCTGTCTTTATTGCGGCTGCAACGTCGTCATCAATAAACAACACGAAGTCGCACTTTCTTATCTCGAACATCTCAAACGCGAGATCGCTCTGATCAGTGCCGAAGTCGATCGCACGCGAATCGCCGAGCAGTTGCACTGGGGCGGCGGCACTCCCACTTATCTTTCTCCCGAACAGATTGAAGACCTCTATGCTTATATCGCTGAGCGATTCACGATATCGCCAACGGCCGAAGTCAGCATCGAAATCGATCCGCGCGTGACCACTCCCGAACATTGCCGTGCGCTTCGGCGGGCCGGTTTCAATCGCGTGAGCATGGGGATTCAGGATTTCGATCCGCTGGTTCAAAAAACCATCCACCGCGTTCAACCATTCGAGGACACCAAGCAACTGTTCGACTATTGCCGCGAGATCGGATTCGAAAGCATCAACATCGATTTGATCTACGGATTGCCGCATCAGACGGCCGAGAGCTTCGCGGATACGGTGGATAAGATCGTCGAGATGAATCCGGATCGAATCGCTGTGTTCAGTTACGCTCACGTGCCGTGGATGAAGAAACAACAACGGAGCTTCGCGCGATTCCTGCCCGAGGGATTTGAGAAGTTTCGCATTTTCACTTCCGCGATTCACAGGCTGACCGACGCGGGTTATCGCTATATCGGGCTCGACCACTTTGCGCGGCCCGATGACGAAATATGCCGCGCGCAGGACGAGCGAACACTTCACCGGAACTTCCAGGGTTACACCACGAAGGCCGGCTGTGATCTATACGCGATGGGTGTGAGCTCGATAAGCGGGCTCGAAGACGCATACGCACAGAACTGGCGCGAGCTGCCTCGGTACTACGAGGCGATCGATTCAGGCGAGTGGCCGACGATGAGGGGCATGCGCGTCACGGAAGAAGACAAACTGCGGCGCTCGGTGATCAATCGAATCCTCTGCCATACGGTGCTTGTGAAATCGGAAGTAGAACGCGATTTCGGAATAAATTTTGACGAGCATTTCGCGGCCGAGCTTTCTAGTTTGCGCGAACTCGCAAGCGACGGGTTGGTGCGATTGAGTAAGGCGCAGATTGAAGTGGCGGCGCTCGGAAGAATTTTTATTCGCAACATCGCGATGGTGTTCGACGAGTATTTGAAGAAACCGGAGCGTCGCGGAAGCCAGGCATTTTCGAAAACGCTGTGAGGAGACGAGGACGGCTGACCGGGGACGGAACTCTGGTCCTCCGTCATCCGTCTCGGGTCTTCGGTCTTCCGTCTCCGGTTCATTGCTATGAGTAAGCGATCCAAATTCAGACTACCGAGAGAACATGGCGCGTGGGCGATGCTGTACGTGCCCTTCGCGGTCGGGACGCTAGCCGCGGGGAGCATTTCAATCCGGCTGATGTTCCTGTTGTTATCGGTCACGTTTGTCTTCATCGCGCGCGAGTCGCTGCTCGTGTGGTGGCGAAGCTGCGGCCGGGGGCACAGAGACGATCAGGCGTTGAAGTTTCTGGCAACCTACTTGTTGCTCGGCGCCGTGTTCGCGATGCCGTTGATCGCCGTATGGCGGTTGTACTGGCTTGTGCCGGTCGCGATTGGCACGCTGCTGCTTCTGGCGTTCAACGCGCGACAGGCGATTCAGCGCGAGGATCGCACAACAGCGAGCGAGATCATCGCCATCGCCGGATTAACTCTGACAGCTCCGGCCTCGCATTACGTCGCGGGCGGGCATCTCGATCTCACCGCTCTTTGGTTGTGGGCGTTGTGCTCGATGTATTTTGCAAGCAGCGTGTTCTACGTGAAGCTGCGGGTGAGCACGCTCAATCCGCGAAAGGAAGCTGAGAGGCGTGAATCATGGCGGCTGTGCGCCTTGTACCACGTGTTTCTGCTTGCGTCGTTGTTGCTGATGGCGTTTGGTGGAAGCGTGAGCTTGCTGGTGTTTGTGGCTTTTACACCCGTGCTGATTCGCTCATTTTTCTACCTGGCCAGGCCCGCGCGTCGAATCAACCTCAAACTGGTAGGCTGGCTGGAGGTCGGATATTCGGTAGTGTTTCTTGTATTCATGACACTGACCTTCCGCGTAGGATTTTGACTCAGCATTCTGCCTCGTCGGCGGGGAATTTTTCACCCAACGCCTGCGAATTCTCACACGCTATCCTGCAAATTCTTCTTTTCTGTGGCTATCTTAAGCACGCTTGAAAGGAACGGTCGTTGCAGTTATGCGAAGTGGAGGGCTGTGGCTGCTGTCACTTTTCCAGCGTGATAGTGGTCATGGCTCCTCCGCATCTTTGGACTCTTGCTGGTGCGCTCCGGATTTGCGATCTCACTCTCACACATCTCAAGTTCTGTGTTCCATACTCCCGATGAAGTCCAGCGCGCGTAGTGACCCTGACACATCAGGTCGAAGCTCCCGGGAGTAAGCACAGTATCTGTCATAATGTCGCTGACAAAGTCTGCTACCTATGCGGGTAGCATCCACGAACTTTGTCGATATTGCTTCACTTAGCGGGGCGAATCAGCCCACAATAGCGTGGCACAATCATTGCCAAATATCGCGGCAGCACTGAAACTCCAGACAAGAATCGGGCTTGAATCAGGAAAGGTGGGCGTATGTTAAATCGGGTGAATCGAACTCAAGAACTTGATCGCGTGAACATGTTGATACGGGCGATATCGGATGAGATGACTCGCCACCAGACGCGGGACACGTCGGGCAGCGCTTCGGCGGAAATGCAGGAGGCGCTTTATGAGTTGAAGCTGAGGAAACTGGTGATCAGCGCATTCGTGGGAACGAGCCGAATTGCTCGCCGATCTTCGCGTCACTGAAGCATGAGCCTACGAGTGCGTCGCTGACCACCGAGCTTTGCGTTCAATGGTCAGCGACTCGCCAGATTGGCCGACTGTCGTTAGTGCATCCCAAACACGATCCGACTATTCTCTTGCCGCTCTGATCGCCTCACAGTTGAAGCGATTTCACTTCCAAAAACTCCTCCAAACCATACTTGCCCATCTCGCGGCCGTTGCCCGATTGTTTGAACCCTCCAAACGGAGCCATCGGATTGAAGCTGCCACCGTTTATGTCCACTTGTCCCGTGCGCAATCTGCGCGCGACTCGCTTGGCCCGATCGACATCGCCTGACCAGACTCCGCCCGCAAGACCGTAGACCGTGTCGTTGGCGATCCTCACCGCGTCGTCTTCATCTTCGTAGGGAATTATCGAAAGGACCGGCCCGAAGATTTCCTCGCGGGCGATCGTCATATCGCTATTCACATTCGCGAAGACAGTGGGCCTGACGAAGAATCCTTTCTCTAGACCATCCGGCGCCTGGGCGCCGCCTGTCACAAGAGTCGCGCCTTCCGAAATGCCTTTGTTGATGTAACTGCGAACGCGATCGCGTTGGACCTCGGACACCAGCGGTCCGAGCTTGGCCTTGCCTTCGCGCGGATCACCCACGGTGAAGCTTTCAGCGGCGACTTTCGCCAGGGCCACGGCTTGGTCGTATTTGTCTCGCGGGACCAGCAACCGCGTGTGAGCCGAACAAGTCTGCCCTGAATTGAAGTAACAGTTGTTGACGCTTCCCTTCACCGCTTTCTCGAGATCGGCGTCGTCGAGAATCACACTAGCTGACTTGCCGCCAAGCTCCAAAGCGACGCGCTTGATCGTCTGCGCCGCAAGCTCGCTCACGCGCTTCCCCGCGCGAGTCGAGCCGGTGAATGAAATCATATCGACATCGGGATGCGCGGCGAGAGCTTCGCCAACCACGGGACCGAGCCCGGTCACGAGGTTGAACACGCCGCGCGGCAGCCCGGCCTCGTGGCAGATTTCCGCCAGAATGAAAGCGGTGAGCGGCGCGACCTCGCTCGGTTTCAACACGACCGTGCAACCGGCGGCCAGCGCCGGAGCGATCTTCGCGACTACCTGATGCAGCGGGAAATTCCACGGCGTGATGCATCCCACAACACCGACCGGCTCGCGCACGACCAAGGAGTTCCCGATCTGCTCATCGAACGAGTATTCGCCGATCATCTTCGCATAAGCGGCCATCACCATTGCCGGCATTCCAGCTTGCACCATCGTCGCCAGCGGCAACGGCATGCCGACTTCGTTCGCGATCACGGTGGCGATTTCGGCTTGCCGAGCGGACAGGCCGCTCGCGATTTTTCCAAGGATCTGGGAGCGCTGCTCAACTGAAGTCATCGCCCAGGACTCGAAGGCCGCGCGGGCCGCCGCCACGGCGCGATTCACATCGTCGGGTGTGCCCTCGGGAATTCGGCCCATCACCTCTTCGGTGGTCGAGTTGATCACGTCGAGCATTCCCGTGCCCGCCGGTTTGACCCATTCGCCATTGATGTAGAGCTCTTCTCGAACAGTGATATTTGATGGCATTGACGCTGTCATTGCTTGCTCCTTTTTGTGAAGAACGTTTTGATTACCCCGAGAGTATTTCGAGCGGGCATGCGCGTTGTCAACTCGCCCGACTTGAACGAGTCGATGTTCATCCACGAAGCTATTCCCCGCCCGGTTTCTTGCTTCGACCCCACGGGTCCGCGATGTACGAATCCGACGGCGGAGCACTGGCGGACGGATGTGTGATCCGAGTAACGGCCGGCAAATCTGACGCTTGAAACTCCGACGCAGCGCCAAAGAAAACGGCTCGGCCTTCATCGAGCACCAGTACCCGAATGTCCGCCGAGGCCTCTTGAATATCGATCTCGCCCTCTTCGTTCCTGACCGCGTGGTGGCCGGCGAGGTACGGGATCTCGTGGAGCTCCTTTGTTACATACAGGGATGAGATCTGATGAACGTCTCGGGCGCGAATTACCAGATCCAGCATGATGCGCGAGTTGATCGGATCGAGTCCGGAGGTCGGCTCATCGAACAGCATAATCTCGGGCCAGCCGACCAGCGCTCGGGCGAACTCCAGACGCCGGCCCATGCCGATCGAAAGCTCTTCCGGGAGCTTGTCGATGTCTTCCTCCAATCCAACGAACTGGAGTATCTCGCGCACAGCGCGCTTTTGATCCTCCTCGGCCCACTCGTGTTCATCCAGGCGATACGCGGTGTTCTCGAAGACGGTCATTCCGGTGAACAGTGATTGTTCCTGAAAGACCATGCCCATCGTCGCGCTTCGAAGAGCTAACAACGCGGCTTCATCGAGCGCGCCGATTTCGCGACCCTTGACCAGCACTTCTCCTTTGTCAGCGAGGTCCAGGCCCGAAGCTACTCTAAGCAACACGGACTTTCCCGAACCCGAGACACCGGTTATGCAAATCGTGTCGCCGCGCCCGAGCCCGAAGGTAATATCGTCGAGCGCCTGCTTGTCCTCGAAGCTTTTCGAGACGCCGCGAAATTCTATGACTGGTGATTCAGACGGCATAAGAAAATCAGACCGAAAGACCGGAGACGGGAGACCGGAGACCTATTACGAAATCGCGCGCGCGATCGCATAAGCCGCGCCGGCTGCGATGCTTCCAACAAGAGCGGTCTGAAGCGCGCTTCGCATCGGCTTTGCGGTTGTGAATCGGCCTTTAATAAATCCGAAAACAAACAACGCAAGCAAGGTTACCGCTATTGAATAGAGCAAGGCGGTTTGCGCGTTCGAGATCACGATGTACGGCGCAAGCGGAATGAGCCCGCCCGCAATGTATGCGCCCCCGATTGTCAACGCACTGATGAGCGCGCGCTCTGGCTTGGGTTCTTCCAGGCCCAGCTCGAATCGCATCATGAAATCGACCCAGGCTTTCGGATGTTCACTCAACGCATTGACCACCGGGGAAACCTGCTCGCTGGAAAGTCCGTATTCGCGAAAGACCTGAGCGACTTCTTCGCGCTCCTCTTCGGGAATCTCCGCGACCTCCTTCTTCTCGCGTCGTCGCTCGCTGGCATAGTGTTCTGCATCGCTTTTGGCGGCGAGGAATCCGCCGAGCCCCATAGCAATTGACCCCGCGGCTATCTCAGCGAGGCCCGCGGTCACGATGATGCCGGTTGAATCAACCGCGCCCGACAACCCCGCCGCGAGCGCAAACGGAACAGTCAGACCGTCGGACATACCGATCACGAGATCGCGCACTACTTCGCTGGACGTGAAATGCCGCTCGATATGCGGCGTCTGTGGCATTTAGGGTTCCTCTTCGCGCCGGCAGTAACCAACAAGCCTCAGGGTTCGCTCAGCACTTCCCGCAACGTGGCAAGCAGTTTCTCGGCGGTGTATGGCTTCGGTAGAAATCTTTTTACCGATCCATTCACTTCACCCAGCTTGATATTCTCAGGAAGACCGCTGCTGGCGATGATCTTTACTTGGGGGTTTAGTTTCTTCAAAGCGCGTATCGTCAGCGGGCCATCCATATACGGCATCATCACATCGGTCAACACGATCTTGATGTCGTCCTTGTGCTGGGCATAAATCGCGACCGCTTCGGTTCCGTCCGAAGCCGTCAGCGCGCGATATCCGTACGCCTCCAGAGTGCCTTTGGTGATTTCGCGAATCGCTATCTCATCATCCACTACCAGTATCAACTCACCGTCGCCATAAGGCATCGCTCCGGATAAATCGGCCTTACCAACGGTGAACGGCGTGTCGGCTGCCGGCAGATAAATCTTAAACTGGGTGCCTTTGTCCAGTTCGCTGTAGACGTTTATGAATCCGGCGTGACCTTTGACAATTCCCATCGCGGTGGACAGCCCCAGGCCGGTGCCCTTGCCGTGTTCCTTTGTTGTGAAAAAGGGCTCGAATATCCTGTTGATGACCGCCGGCGGGATTCCC